>Ga0134128_10005859_pt1 | contig 14884 bp, 6 predicted proteins | sample KB31754_FD_96462 | JGI IMG/M metagenome (GOLD analysis project Ga0134128, IMG submission 96462) | Terrestrial soil microbial communities with excess Nitrogen fertilizer from Kellogg Biological Station, Michigan, USA - KB3-175-4 | ecosystem: Environmental > Terrestrial > Soil > Unclassified ... | reverse complement strand
CGGCGTTCCGTAGTAGCCTGGGCCGCCCGCCGTGAACTCATTGAACCAGATTGGTGTGGGCAATGCGCCTTTGATCTCCATGGCGCCAAAGGCACCGCTGATCGGATCTGCCGGATAGAAGCCTTCGGCACCAAACGACACGTATGACCTGTAGGTGCTGAGATAGTCGAAGCCTTTTCGAGGGGCGGTGTCCCACAGATTGGAAATCGATGGCACGTCGGGCATGTAGCGCCGGCGGATCGCATCGAGCTCTTCGAGGCGCGCCACCGTCACATCGGACCAGTAGCGATGCAGGTCCAGATAGCGCTCGGAAGGTCCGGGACCGTCCGCGAGTGGCAGGTCGACATCCTCGAACCGGTTCAGCCGGCGTGACCAGTTCTGCGTCGCCCAGACCCTGTTGAGCTCCTCGATCGTGCCGTATCTCTTTTTCAGCCACGAAATGAACCGCTGCCGGTCGGCTTCCGAATACGACATGTAGCCATTGCCGATCTCGTTGTTGTAGCCGACCGCGATGACGTTGGGATCATGCGCGTAGCGCTTCATCATCGTCTCGGCGAGGGTGTGCAGCTCACGCACATAGTTCGGATCGCTGATGTCGTCCATGTAGCGCTCCGCAGGAGGAAGACGGGTTCCGTTCTGCGCCACGATGTCCACGCCCGGATAAGCGCGATGCAGCCATATGGGAGCGGGCGCTCCCGGAATGTCGAGGATCACGCGGATGCCCGCGGCTTGCATCTGATCCATGATTTTGTCGAACCAGGCGAACTCGAACTTGCCCTGCGCCGGCTCGAAGGAGTCCCACGAAAGGTCACCCATGCGCACCACGTTGAAGCCCGCGTGCTTCATGATCGCGATATCCCGGGCGATCTCTTCAGGAGAGCGGTTGAACGGCTGATAGCACGTGCCCACGAAGAGCTCGCCCGGGCCTGGCCACTTGGGATGCGCGGATGTGCCCTGCGCACTGGCGACAGCGGTCGACAGAGCGGCAACGGCGATTGCACGCGTCAACAGTCTTGACAGGGGGCGCAACACTTCACGATGAGTCATGAACACGGGATCTCGCTTGGGCGTTCAGGATGATGACGGACGCACAGCCGCGCCTGCATCAGCAGGCACGGGCAGGATGGATGGAGTCGCCTGAAACTCAATGGTGCCGGTCAGGAGTCGCGGTGCCGCGGCTCTCGGCGGGGTAGAACTGTCCGGCCATCTCACGCAAGGTATTCAACATCAGCTGGGCACCGGGAGAGATCGGGTGGTCGCGGCGCGTGATCAAGCCGAACGCGCCGACACCCAGTGGCAGATCCCTGACGAGCACGCTCAGGATGCCCGCGTGGCAGTAGGGCAGCACCACCTCTTCCGGCAGAGCGACGACCATCTCGCTCTGTCGAAGAAGGCTGGTGATCACGGGCAGCGCATCGGCCTCCACGATGGTGGTCGGCAGCGGCCAGCCTCGTTGCGCGCACAAGGCCATCAATCGCTCCCTGACCAGGCTCCCGGACGGGGGAAGGATCCAGGGCTGCTCGATGAGGTCCTCGATCTGCAATCCTTTGCGGACGGCCAGCGGATGCGTTGCGCTCGCAATGATCGCGTGCGGCTCCTCCGCAGCGAGTGGCTCGTAGACGAGCTCATCGGCCAGAGAGGGGTCCAGAACTCGCGCCACCACGAGGTCGAGATGTCCTTGCAGAAGCCTCTCCACGAGCTGTCTGCTCGCATCGAGCTCGACCGAGATGAGGACATTCGGATAGCGCTGGTTCATTCTTCTTATTGCCACAGGCACGAGGGTGGTTCCCGGATTTACGATCGTGCCGATGGTCGCCTTTCCAGAAAGTCCGGATTTGAGCGCGGTGATCTCCTCGCGGGCGAGCCCGAGTGCGGACACCGCCAGGCGGGCATGCCGGACCAGGATGTCGCCATAATCGGTGGGCTCCATTCCGCGCGCATGCCGTTCGAAAAGCTTCACGCCGAGTGAGGTTTCGACCTGGCGCAAGAGCTTGGAGGCCGTCGGATGTGCAAGACCCATCGCGGCCGCGGCTCGCGCCAGGTTGCGTTCCTCGTAGAGACGAACCAGGAATGCGAGCTGACGCAGCTTGAGCTGAGAGCGGAACGGTTTGACTTGGCGCGCGGCGGCGGTCAGCACCTGCAATGCCGCCGTGCTGCGTCCGTTCGATACCTTGACTCGCGCTTTCAATCAACACCCCCGCTTGTCAATTGCCCCGTTCGGCGAATGAAAGGCGGGGGCCGCGAGGATTGCAATTGATTCGGCGTCAAACGTGAGCTAAATTCGCGTCAAATCGCATGTCATTGATGTGCCGAGATTTTTTACTTCAAAAAGTGCGCCCCAGCGCATGGATGGCCCCGCCAGCAAATGACACCGCCGAGTCGTGATCCGGCCCTCGTCCGGTTCGAAGCCTTCGAGGCGAATCTGCGCACCCAGGAGCTGTTCAGGTCAGGCAGGAAGATTCCGTTGCGGAACCAATCGTTTCGCATCCTGGCGGCGCTGCTGGAAAGGCCGGGGGACCTCGTCTCTCGCGAGGAGCTGCGCAAGAGGATCTGGCCTGAGGGCACACACGTCGAGTATGACCGCGGACTGAATGCCGCGGTGAATCGCCTCCGAGAGGTACTGAGGGACTCGGCGGAGGCGCCGCGTTTCATCGAGACTCTGCCCAAGCTGGGATACCGATTCATCGCGGCGATTCAGCCGGACGCCCCGCCGCAAGATGTCGCGCCGAGTCTCCCGACCGAGCCCGGTGGCAATGAAAGTGCCGCGCTACCGCCCGTCGGCAGCTCTGGAGCCGATGCACCTGCAAGCGGCCCTGCCGCGACAACCTTTGCGATCTCGCCAGGCCCGCCCGACAGTCCACGGCCGCGACGAGAGCTGCTGTTCGCCGCGGCAGGCGTCGTGGGCATCTTGCTCCTCGCAGCCACGATCTGGCTGTCAGTCAGGCTGGCCGCAACGCCTCCTCCCACAGGCCGACGGATCCTCCCATTCACCAGTCTGCCGGGACAAGCGATCGCACCGACATTCTCCCCCGACGGTACTCAGATCGCTTTCGCATGGAACGGAGAAACGGGCGATCACCATCAGTTCGATCTCTACGTGAAGGCGCTCGGATCGGAGCGGTTGCTGCGCCTGACCCACGATCCTTCCAAGTGGATCGCAGCCGCATGGTCGCCCGACGGCAGCCAGATCGCCTTCGTCAGGGAGACGGACGATGCCACCGGCGTCTTTGTCATTCCCGCGCTCGGGGGCGGCGAGCGGCGCGTCGTGGGTAACGGTGTTGCCGTCGAGCCCTTCATGCAGATCAGCTGGTCGCCTGATGGTCGCCTGCTGGCCTATTCGGCCTACGGGCCCAACAGTACAGCGCAGGTGTACGTCGTTTCGCTCGACACTCTGAACCCGCGCCTTCTCTCGCCGGCACCCGAATGCCTGGATGCGGGCGAGCCCGCCTTCTCGCCGGACGGAAAGAATCTCGCGTTGATATGCATGGCGAGTCAGGGCGTATATGCCATTTACGTCGTGGGGCTGCCTCACGGGCCCGTGCGGCTGCTCGCCTCGATGATGGGCGCCCCACGCGGGCTCGCGTGGAGCTCCGACGGGAGCCGGCTCGTAGTGGCGAATGACCCGGGTGATGGCGGCGAGTTGTGGGAGCTGGACCTGAAGGGGCAGCTGACTCAGCTTCCATTCGGTGAGGGGGCTTCCGCGCCAGCCATCTCTCCCAAGGGAGGGCGGATCGCCTATGTGCGCGGCCGAAAGACCGTTGATATCTGGCGTGCCGATCTCACGGCCGCGCGTCCGGAAGAGTCCGCAGTGAGGCTGATCTACTCCACGCTGACTCAAATGGTTCCCCGCTACTCGCCCGACGGGAGTCGAATCGCATTCGAGTCCAACCGCTCCGGCAGCCCCGAAATATGGATGACGGATGCGCAAGGTACCGATCCGGTTCGATTGACCTCATTCGGCGGACCCCTCAGCAGCGACCCCAGCTGGTGCTCCGACGGGCGCCACATTGCGTTCGATTCGCGCGCATCGGGCGTCTCCGCCATCTATGTCGAAGACATCGGGGAAAGGGTCCCCCGCAAGGTCCTCACCTCGCAGCCCAACCTGTCTTCACCGGAGTGGTCAGAGGACTGCCGCTGGCTGTTTGCGAGCGATGGCAACGGCAGACTATACCGTTTGCCGTCCTCCGGTGGACACGCTGAACGATTCATCGACCGTCCTTCGTCGTATTGTGCGGTGATCGGGGATCGGGTGATTTTCAACGTAGGGCAGCCGAACGGCTTCGTGCTGTGGACCAAAGCGGCAAACGGAGGTCCGGAGGCCCCCCTCGCGGGCATGCCAAGGCTAAGCTACGCGGACGAGTGGGCGGCGACCACCACTGGCATTTACTACACGGATCACTCATCCGGCCCCCTCAGCGTCTATTTTTATGCGTTCGCCAGCCGAACGAGCCGCAAGCTGATGACCCTGGCGCAGAGTCCAGTGCCTGGCGGCGGAGCAGGCCTCGCCGCTTCCCCCGATGGACATTGGCTGCTCTACAGTGAAATCGACGATGAAGAGAGCGAGATCGCGCTAGCGCCCGGTCCCTGACCTGCGGCAACTGCCGATTCCGGGTTCCAACATTCCCGGACCCTGACGGGTATTCCGCTCCCCGCACCGGAAGGTGGAGCCCGAGCAGACCTGCCGTTTCGGCAACACTTTGATCCCTCTTTGCCAATGGTGAGCCCCGTTCGGTAGCGCTATCGTAAACCTGCGAGTGAGCGGCCGAAGGCACACGGCCCTCAAACTGACAGCATACCAACTGAGCTGGCTCGGGAGCGCTTCCCGAGTCGGAGGGGGCATCGTGAAGCGATTCGAACAGGTTTCGGGATTCGGCAATCAAGCACAGTCCACTGGAAGCGTCGAGGGCGATTCCCGCGGCGCCGTCGCCCGTGCCGTGCGGACAGCGTTACGCCCTCGTGCGGCGGCGCGCATAGCGCCCGCGGTTGCCGCGCTAGCGGTGGTCTCCGTCCCGGCCCACGCGCAGAGCGCGGTCACCAATGACGGGCAGACCACCGCACAGACCACTGCGGCAAAACACCACAAGGATCAGCAGGTCCTGAACGAAGTCGTCGTCACGGCACGCCGCAGAGCCATCGAGAGCGCCGATAAGCTCAAGAAATACTCGGAGTCGATGATCGATTCGGTGCTCGCGGATGATGCCGGCAAGCTGCCGGACGTCAGCATCACCGAGGTCCTGCAGCGGGTGCCTGGCGTGAGCATCTCCCGCTGGATCAGCAACTCGGATGCGTTCGTGGCGGAAGGCAGCGGCGTTCAGGTCAGAGGCCTCTCCGATGTCGCCGGACGCGTCAATGGACGCGAGGTATTCAGCGCCAACGGTGGCCAAGGGCTGAATTGGACCGATGTGCCTCCGGAGCTGATGGCCGGAGTCGATGTCTACAAAGAGGCCACGGCGGACCTCATCGAGGGTGGCACCGGTGGGCAGATCAACCTGCGCACCAAGATGCCATTCGACTTCCAAGGCCTCGCCGCGCGAGCGTCCGCCAGCGAAGATTACGCCGACTTCATGCGCAAAGCGTCCCCCAGTGGCTCGCTTCTGCTCGCGGACACGGTGGATACCGACCGCCTCGGCAAGATCGGCGTGCTGGTGGATTTGAGCTATGGGAAGTACACCTCGCGTGCGGATTACCTCCACACGGAGCCCTTCTACGAGACGCTGGTGGGCGGCGTAAACCACTTCGTCTCCGGCGGCTTCGACTACGGCGTCACGGAATATTGGCGCACTCGCAAGGGCGGCTACGCGGCTGTGCAGTGGAAGCCCATCGATGGTGTCGAGCTCTCGCAGACCTACTGGGAATCGAAATACGAGGAAACCAACACAGGTCAGGCCGTATTCCTCACCACCAGCAACCTGGCGTTCGACCCGTCCGGGCACAATGTGATGAACGCGGGCGGCACAGTGCTCGCATCGGACAGCTTCTTCCAGTACAACCCGAGCCAGCTGGGTGTGCCTTCCGGCTCGGTGTACACGAGCGGAGACACCGCCGTCGGACGCGTCGACCACGACACCCGCGATCTGTCGACCGAGCTCAAGATCAGCCCGACTGGCGCTCGCTGGAGTCTGCACGCATCGTTTCAGGCCGTCGACGCCAGCGTGCACGAGCCGGGTTACAACGTCTATGACAATGTCCCCCTCACTCCGACCACCTATGGCGCGGATTTCACGGGCGACGTCGGCAAGGTCTACGTGCCGGCCACGGCCCTTGCGGGACTCGCTGATCCGAGCCAGTACTCGTACTCGGCGACCATGGACACGGCGGCCAACAACACCGCCCATATGAACGCCTACAGCACGGACTTCAATTTCCATCTGTCGGACTCGGGATTCTTCCGATCCTTCCAGGTCGGCGCCCGATACGCGGATCACACGGAGTCGGACGCCGGCGCCTACAATTGGCAGGCGCTCGGGGCCGGCTGGAACGGGTATCAACCGGTCACGTTCGCGCAGGGACGGCCCGGTGATTACTCGCCCTTCGTCTTCAAGAACTTCTTCCAAGGCATGACCGCAGTGCCGTCCGCGCTGCTGCCCAGCCTCGCCATGGCATCGCGCATGGATGTGCTCGGCGATCACCTGCGATACGGCAATCCGCTCACGCAAACGGCGCAGACGGACCCGACCGCCATCTCGAACGTGGAGTACACCGATACCGCGCTTTACGCCTTGATCCGCTTTGCAGGCGAGATGGGTGTTCCCTACAGCGGGAACTTCGGCGTGCGAGTGGTCCGCACGAAGCACTTCTCCCGTGGGGACTACGACCAGAGCAGCGGCTCGTACGTGGACCCCGCGACGGGCATCACCTATGACTTGCCGCAGACCCAGCCTACGCCGCTGTCGGGCGGCCGCAGCGATACGGAAGCGCTGCCATCCTTGAATCTGGTGTTCATGGAGAGCGAGGCGTGGCAGACACGATTCGCTTACACCATGACGATGGACAATCCGGACGTCAACAGCATCAAGGACAATGGCAATCTGAGCGTCAACACCGTGAATACCTCCAACGATCCGACCCAGCAGCACAACGTGCTGAGCGGATGGAACGTTACTTTCGGCAATCCGGACCTGAAGCCCGTGCTCGCGCACAACTTCGATTTGGCCGAGGAATGGTATGGGAAGGCGGGCAAGGCGGCTCACGTGTCGCTGTTCTACAAGTCCATCTCGAACTGGCTCGTGAACGGCAGCACCACCAGGCTCTGGCCGGTGCAGTTCGACAAGCCGACGAATTTCACCCAGCTGGTCCCCGTCCTTTACACCGGGATCTACAATTCCTCGCAGTTGGCGAAGATCAAGGGTGTCGAGGTCGGCGGGCATACCTTTTTCGACCGCCTGCCGGGAGCGCTCCGGGGATTGGGCATCGACGCGAACTACACGTTCATAGACAGCAGCAATCCCGGCGACTATGTCACGGACGGATACGGCAATATCCTCAACAACATGCCAATCCAGGGACTTTCGCGGCACAACGCCAATCTGGCGCTCTTGTATGAATACAAGATATGGTCCGTGCGGCTGGCATACAACTGGCGAAGCGCGCAGCTGATCTCAACGGGTTCGGTCGATCGGACCTACGACTACTATATGGCCAACACGCCGGGCGCGAACCAGAACAACAACTATTGCATGGACCCGAATCAGTCGAGCTGCCGATATATCCACATGCGCATACCGCTCTTCGCGCCTTCCTATGGCCAGCTGGATTTCGGCCTCACTCTGCGTCCATCGGATCACTACTACGTGTCATTCCAGGTAGCCAACATCACCAATGAGATCTCCAAGTCTCAGCAGGTCGGTTATCCGGGTGGCGCGGTGCCCTGGCAGTGGTGGATCACGGACCGGCACTACAACCTGTCGGTGGGCGCGAAGCTCTGACGATGACTTGTGGCGGCCGCCCCGGGGGCAGCCATGCCCCGGGCGGCCTCGCGGCTCTCATTGACCTCGAAGCCCTTGAGGGAGGGTGTATGCGAATCAAGAAATGCCTGGCCATTCTCATCGGATTCCTGCCTCTTACCCTGATGGCGCAGACCCCGCCGCCGGGATACGACCAGCTTCAGGACATCTGGATCGTCAAGAGCAACCCGCCGGGAGAGTGGGCGGGAGGCGACCTCGCGACAACGAACAGCAGCGTTCCGCTCGACACCTCGCAGATGTACAGCGGGATGCCGTCGCTGAGCTTCGACATATCCGGCCCGAGCCAAGGGTGGTGGGTTTCCTTCTTCTGGGGCTCCGACAGCCATCCGTATGTGGATTACTCCCTGGAATACTATCAGCCCGGATTCCTCGAATTCGACGTAAAGGGCGCCGTGGGGGGCGAGCGATTCACTATCAGCCTCGGTGACGAGGAGCCCACCCGCAACCCGGTCAATTTGACCTCCAACTCGGTGAACGTAGGCAACTACGTCACCGTCAGCACGAGCTGGCAGCATGTCAAGATCCCGCTGGCCGACTTCGGGCTGCCCGCCGGGTTCAAGCTCCGCCAGGTGCACATGCTGCAGATCGGCGAGTCGTACGACAGCCCCAGTTACGCCAGGCATTTCTGGATCAACGGAATCAAATTCACCTCGCCGTCGAAGGAGCACACCTTCCCGGCCATCAAAGTGAACCAAGTGGGCTACGAGCCGACCGGCACGAAGTACGCCCTGGTCACAGGCTTCGGGGAGATCCTGTCCGCGACGGCGGGAACGGCATTCCACGTGATCCGGGCCTCGGATGGGGCATCGGTCTACGACGGCACCCTCACGCTCCAGACCCCATACGACAGCCTCTCCGGCGACGAGGTGCTCGCCGCGGACTTCAGCGCGGTGACGACGCCCGGAACCTACTTCATTCGGGTCGATGCGCCGGGTATCGAGGACTCGCTGCAGTTCCAGATCGGCTTCGGTGTCTTCGACAAGGTGCTCCGCGATTCCATGCGCTACTACTACTTCCAGCGCCAGGGCATCGCCATCGAGGAGCCTTATGGTGAAGGCTTCACCCGCCCCCTGGGCACTCCCAGCGAGACGGCCGCCTACTTCCAATCGAGCGGGCCGAACGGACCTCGGGTCGACGTTTCCCACGGCTGGTACGATGCCGGCGACCAAGGCAAATACGTAGCCAACTCGCCGGCCGTCGTGGTCGATCTGATGGACGCCTACTCCACCTTCCCCTGGATCTTCCACGACGGACAGAACGACATTCCCGAGAGCGCCAACGGCAAGCCCGACATCCTCGATGAAGTGAAGTGGGAGCTGGACTGGCTGGTGAAGATGCAGGACCCGGCGAGCGGCGGCTTCTATGCCATTGCCTACGCGGGCAGCTGCCTGCCGAACGTGAGCCCCTGCCGGCCGGACTCCGCGACCGGCAGCTATATCGCGGACGTCGTGAACGGACAATCCAATGTGCGACCCACGCCGGAGACGGCCAACGCCGTGGCCGCGCTCGCTCACGCCGCCAGGGTCTACCAGGCCTATGATCCCACTTTGGCCGCGTCCTATTTGGCTGCGGCGCAGAGCGGCTGGGCCTATTTGACGGCCAACCCGCAGGTCATACCCTCCTCTGGACTGACGTACGGAAGCTCCGACGACAGCGATGGGAGACTCTGGGCGGCCGCTGAGCTCTTCCGCACCACCGGCGAGGACGTTTACAACGCATATTTCCTCGCCCACTACCAGAAGTACGGTCCCAACTTCAATCAGCCCAATGGGACGGAGTTCGACGCGCCCTTCCGGGCATTCATCGCCTACAATCTGGCCCCGGGAGCCGATTGTCAGGAGCATGCGTGGTTCCAGCAGCATTACGCTCTCTGGCGCGCGGGGCAACTCGCCCGCATGAGCAGTCCCTGGCGTAATTTCCTCTATGCCTACTGGTGGGGCAGCAACTCCGTCGACCTCGGCGCGGTCTCGACCCTGGCCATGGCCGATCGGGCGGCGGGCTATACCTCGAGCGCCGACGTCCTGGATGCCGCCAGGAATCAGATGAACTACATCCTGGGCGTCAATCCGCTGCGGCACAGCTACGTGGTCGGAGAAGGCGCGGACTCGGCGACGACCACCTTCTCCGGCCTCTACTGGGCTTACGGTGTCTACACCCCGCCGGCGGGATACATGGGCGGCGGCCCCAACTGGTACAGCTCGCCCTGGTTCTCGCGCTTCCAGGCCCGCGCCTACGCAGACTCCGACGTCGACTATCAGATCAACGAGAACGACATCGGCTACAACCTCCCGCTGGTCTTTACCGCCGCGGTAGTCGCGGCTGGCGAGCTCAATACCCTTCGCCCGACTGTCGGCGATGTGAAGTGTGAGGGCGCTGCGAACATGTGCCACGTCAACATTACGCTGACCAACACGGGACTGGCATCCATCAGCGGGCCATTCCGGGTGCTGCTTACGGACTTGACATCGGGAGTGACGGCGTTGGGCACTGGCGGCCAGATCGGAGGCGCGTATTACAAAACCACCGACGAGGAATCGCTGCAGCCGGGCGCGTCGATGAGCGTGGGTGTGGAGTTCCGCAACCCGTCGAACGAGACGATCTCGTTCACGCCGGTCGTCGAAGTGCTGGGCGCCAACCCACCTCAGGCCGCCCAATGCAATGAGTGATGGCCCGTCCGGCTTGAGGTCCTAGCGTTTCAGGCGGTCGGGAGTCGCGCCTATCGACGGCTCCCGGCCCCTCTCGAGGTACCCTCTTGGTGAACCGTGTCTTGATCGTGGGCGGCGGTACCGCGGGGTGGATCACCGCGGGATATCTTGCCCGGACACTCGGTGCGCAATCCCCTCAGGGTGTGCGCATCACGCTCATCGAATCGGCGGAGATCGGCATTCTGGGCGTGGGAGAGGGGACATTCCCCACCATCCGCACGACACTGCGGCGGATCGGTGTCGATGAGACGAGCCTCATCAGAGAATGCAGCGCGAGCTTCAAGCAAGGCGCGAAGTTCGTCCACTGGCGCTATCCGCCGGGCTGCGGCCAACCCGATCACTATCTACACTCTTTCCAGGTCACGCACGAGCCCACAGGGCTCGATCTGTTGCCATACTGGCTGCTCGGCGTGGCCGGCAACAATGTCAATTGGGACGAGGTGAACACGCCGCAGAAGCGGGCGGCGGATGCGAACCGTGCGCCCAAGCTCATCGAGTATCCGGATTTCGAGGCGCCTCTCAACTACGCCTATCACTTCGACGCGACCAAGCTGGCCGCCCTCCTTCGCCGCCAGGCGATTGCCTCGGGCGTGCGACACCTGGTGGGCACCGTCGAGGCGGTGAACCTCCGCGAGGACGGCTCCATCCGTTCCGTGGCCGCGCGGGAGCACGGGCAACTCGAGGCGGATCTCTTCATCGATTGCACAGGGTTTCGGGCGCAACTGATCGGCGCGGCTCTCGGCGTCCCTTACAAATCCTGTCGCTCCGTCCTGTTCTGCGATACGGCCCTTACGATGCAGGTTCCGTACGAGCGAGCCGACGCACCGATCGCCTCGTACACCATTGCTACCGCCCACGAATCGGGATGGATCTGGGAGATCGGGCTCGAGAACCGGCGCGGAATCGGCAACGTGTACTCCAGCGCGCATGCGGACGATACTCGTGCGGAGCAGATCCTCCGAGCCTACGTCGGCAAGGCGGGGGAAGAGCTGCCGGTACGGAAAATCCGCTTCGACGCCGGCTACCGGGAGATCAACTGGAAGAAAAACTGCATCGCCATTGGATTGTCCAGCGGCTTCTTCGAGCCGCTCGAAGCCACGGGCATCGTGTTCACCGAAGTCGCGGCGGTCATGCTGTCGAATCTCTTCCCGTGGGGTGGAGATCTGCAGATCGCGGCCAAACAATTCAACGAGATCATGCGCCGGCGGTACGAGCGCGCGCTCGACTTCATCAAGCTGCACTATTGCATCAGCGAGCGCCGCGACTCGCAGTTCTGGCTCGACAATGTGGATCCGGCCAGTACACCCGAGAGTCTGCGGGAGCTGCTGCGCATGTGGCGGCACCGGCCGCCCGGTACCATCGACATCGACCAGAACGTCGACCTGTTCGCGGAGGCGAGCTGGCAGTATGTGCTCTACGGCATGGGGTACAAGACCGATCTGAGTCCGCGCGCCGGGGCGCTCAGGTACTACGATGAGGCGCGTGCGGCCTTTGCGGAAGTCAGGCGCCAGGCGGAGTTCGCCTGCCGCACGCTGCCGAGCAATCGGGAGCTGATTCAACTCGCAGGCTCGCAGCCCTTCGGACGGCCGGTCGCCGACTCTCGCCCGTTGATCACGGGCGATCCCGTATCGGCGCTGCGCACCTGACCAGCTGTCAAAGAGCGGACGCCAAGGCGATCTCGCTCTGCTCATCGTCGATTTCGCTGTAGAGCAGCCAATGTCCGTCGGGAGAAACGGCGAGGCCGGGCCCGCCGCCGGGAACTGGACTCTGCCCGAGGGTCATCAGCCTCCGGCTCGACCGGCTGGCGAACTCATAGAAGTTGACGCTGACGTGTCCTGCTGAATGATCCGTGTAGTAGATGCCGGCGGTGGTCGCCACCCACTCATCCCCGTAGCCGAGTCTCGGCATGCCTGCCAGGGGAGCCTCCGCCCCCCCACTGACGGCTTTGATCCAGAGCACAACGCCGTTCGGCTGCGCTACGTTGAAGATCAACCGGTCTCCGATCACGGCGCAATAGGTCGAAGTAAGATCCGTGAATCGCTCAGCGGGTCCGCCGGAAGACGGGAAACGGTACAGTCTGCCGCTGGGATCGCTGGCAAACAGCCAGCGGCAGTCCTCCGACCACTCCGGTGAGGACAGATTGAGCTGCGAAGTGAGGACCTCGCGGGGAATCCTTTCCTCGATGTCCTCGACATAGATGGCCGAGGTGCCCGATGCGCGGGAATCGAACGCAATGCGCCGCCCGTCGGAGCACCAGCTCGGATCGCTGCTGAGAGGTCCATCGAACGAGGTCAACCGAACCGGGTCGGTACCTTGCGCATCCGTAAGCCATATTTCCGGGCTGCCGGAGCGGTTGGACTGGAATGCAATGCGACTCGCGTCGGGCGAGTAGCGGGGAAGCATTTGGCTCAGCGTGGAGTAGATCAGTCTCACCGCGGAACCTTCCGGATGCGGAGCCGTGAGATCGACGCGCCAGATATCAACAGTCTTTCGGCCCCGCACGTAGGCAATTCGCCCGTCCCGGGGATCGACGGCTGGCGCGGAGGCTCCCTCGCCGAATGGAAGCAGAGCCAACCGCCCCTTCAGGCTCAACTCCCACAACTCGCCTCCATCACCCGGGTCATTCGCCACGATGAGCCGGCTTCCATCGGATGTCCAAGCGAGCCCTTGCGGGTAGCCCATCATCGAGGCGAGTCGCCGCACGGGCCCGTGAGGCAGCGCCACGATGTAAATGGCGTATACCGCCGCGCTTGACATGCAGGTCAACGCGAGATCTCTTCCGTCCGGTGAGAAGGCAGGCTCGCCTGCTTCCAGGCATGCGGGTGCCGGTGAGAGAAGCCGCGGATTCAGCGAGTCGAGCGAGACGACGTACACCTGCGGCGTGCCGTTGGATGAGTAGCCCGAATAGGCCAGCAGGCGACCATCAGGCGACCAGCCGATCTGCATGTGATCGACGGCAACATTTCCGTCCACGATGAGCCGTGCGTCCCCTCCGAGTGCGGGAATCACAAAGAGGCTGGTGGCATCGTCAGTCTGCCTCACAAAGGCGATCTGGCTGCCGTCTGGCGACCATGCCGCAGCGATCCAATTGGAAGGATGGTGGGTCAGGCGCAGCAACCGCTCCGATCCGAGCGTCTTGACGTAGAGATCGAAGTGATGGCGATCGCCCGTCTCCCCATTCCACGCGAAAGCGATCTGACTACCATCGGGGGAGAATGTCGGCGCGATCACCTGTCCCGGCAAACTGGTCAATGGGAGAACCCGTCGACCTGATGGAGCGTGCGATGCAGTCGGCCTGACCCACAGCCAGATCGTGGCTACGACGAGCAAGGTGCTCACGACGCCTGCCGCGGCGAACAGCAGCTCTCGTCGCGGCCGTACATCGTCGAAGCGGCCTCGTGTGCTCGCGAGGGTTGCCGCGAAAGGGCTGCTTGCAGGCGCATCGGTCCCAGAGCTGCCGCCGGGCGCTGCCGTGGCCTCCTCATGACTGGGCTCGGTCGACGGACTCGGCGCGACATTCCGTGGCGGGGCGTCGTCCGGCTGAACCGCCGCGATGAATCGGTATCCCCGCTTGGGCAGAGTCTCGATGAAGCGCGGCTCCTCTGCCGAGTCCCTCAGGGCCTCCCGGAGGCGATTCATCGCCGCATTCAGTCCGCGCTCATATTCGACGTGTGTGCCCTCGGGCCAGACTCTCTTGCGCAGCTCCTCGCGAGAGACGAGCTCCCCCGGCCTTTCCAGCAACGCCGCCAGGATGCGAAAGGCCTGGTTTGGCAACCGGACCCGCCTGCCCGACCTGAACAGCTCCTGGGTGCGCAGATTCGCCTCGAAGGCTTCGAACCGGATGACGGCCGAACCACGACTCAGTGGCGTCATTTGCTGGCTAGCTACCTGCACGCTGCGGCGCGATATGGGATGAAAATACCAACTACATCAATGAGATGCGTTGTGACGCAAATTTAGCTCACGTGTGACATCAAATCAATTGCAATAGCCGCAACTCCTGCCTCTCATTGGCGAACGGGGCAATTGAGAGCGGGGGGTATCGCTTGAACGCGCGAGTCAAATCATCGAACGGACGGAGTACGGCGGCATTGCGGGTACTGACCGCCGCCGTGCGCCAGGTCAAACCCTTATCACGTTCGCAGCTCAAGCTCCGTCAGCTCGCATTCCTCGTCCGTCTGGACGAGGAACGCAGTCTGGCGCGAGCGGCTGCCT
>Ga0134128_10005857_pt1 | contig 14885 bp, 12 predicted proteins | sample KB31754_FD_96462 | JGI IMG/M metagenome (GOLD analysis project Ga0134128, IMG submission 96462) | Terrestrial soil microbial communities with excess Nitrogen fertilizer from Kellogg Biological Station, Michigan, USA - KB3-175-4 | ecosystem: Environmental > Terrestrial > Soil > Unclassified ... | reverse complement strand
GAGTTCGTGGAGCTGGATCGGGTGCTGCGCGAGACGCTCGATCGCGCCACGGAGCGCGTGCTCGGGCAGGTCTTCCAGCAGGATGTCGCGGAGGCCGAGGTTCGGGACGAGCCGGGCGCGCTCAGCCCCGTACGCACGACGACCGGCTCGACCTGACGCTCGGTTCCCGATGCGCTGGCCGCGGCCGATTCCGCTTGTCGGGCGCCGAATCGGCGTCGCCAATCTTCGAAGGGCCGTCGCATAGATGGTCCCCCCGTACCTTCGGCGGGCGTCAGTGTCCTTGTCTCATGCCGGCGAGTTCGCCGGCCGTCTAGGGTGCTCCGGAGGAGGGTTTCGAACCCCCGACCCGGCGGTTAACAGCCGCCTGCTCTGCCACTGAGCTACTCCGGAATGTGAGAGGCGCTCATTATGAGGAGCGGCTCTCGCCAGTCAAGCGCCGGGTGGACGCCAGCGCAGGATCCGGACGGCGTTGTCGAAATAGACCTTGCGCAGGACCGCCTCGGGCAGGCCGATGCCGTCGATCTTCCAGCGTCCCTGGATGGGGGTGGGGCTGGCGAACTGGCGGTCGAGCGTCTCGAAGTAGCGCCAGGTCTCGGTGAAGAAGCGGACTTCATCTTCTCGTGTCGGCGGGTCGGCGCCGTTCGAGCCGTACATCATCTGGTCCTGGTCGGCGCCGATGCCGGTGTCGGTGCCGAAGAGGATGCGGTCCTGGTACTTGATGAAGAAGCGCCGCATCTTCTCCTGCGGCTGGCGGCCGATCTCGGGGACGCGGGCCGCCGTGTCGACGACCATGTTCGGGTACTTGTCGAGCATGCGCCCGACGTTGTCGGGGTCCTCGGGGTCGTCGCCGAAGTGCACCGCGATGAAGGTGGTCTTGGGGTGGCGGGCGATGCGCCGCTCGAGCGCGTCGTAGAGCTCCTGCCACGAGGGGACGCCGGCGTCGTGGAAGGACCACTCGGGGTGGGCCTGCAGCTCGTCCCAGCGCTCGTTGTCGGGGGTGGCCGGCTTCCAGAAGGCCTTCGGATCGCCGCAGTGGATGGCCACCGGCATGCCCAGCTCGCCCGCGCGCTCGAACATCGGGTCGAGGCCGGGATCGTCGACCTTCAGCAGATGCTCGCCGTCAGGAGCGGGGTAGCCGAGGCCGAGGCCCTTGGTGATCTTGAGGCCGATGGCGCCCATCTGGCGGGCGGCCGTCAGCTGCTCGGCCATCGCCGCGCCGTAGTTGGGGACGCGGCGGACCAGCCGGAAGTCGGGCGTGGTGAAGACGGCGATCCGGCCGCCGCTCTCGGCGGCGGCGCCGAGCTGGCGCTCGAGCGCGTTCTTGGGCGGGCCCGGGTACATGCCCGAGAGGTTGACCATGCCGTCGATTCCCCACTCGTTCATGAGGCGGACGGCGCGGTCGACACCGTCGGGCGCGATGTGCGTGTGGACGTCGATGCGGTGAAAGCGGTGACCGGGCGGCGGCGGATCGCTCGCCTGGGGCGCGCGGTGGCAGCCGAGTACGAGCGACAGCGCCAGACCCAGACCAATCCCGCTCGCCGCCGGCCGCGCCGCCATCAGGGAGAATCCGGCTTGATTTCCTTGATGTACGGTCCGCCCGTGTCGTCCGGCTGGGCGTTGTCCTTCTGTTCGCCGCCCTCCTTGGGGGCAGCCGGTGAAGCCGCGGCAGGGGCGGCCGCCGAGCGGCGCAGCTTGGCGTTCACCTTCAGCGTCTGCGGGTTGTTGCCGTGCGGGCGCGACCAGTCGAGGCCGCTCACCATCCGCTCGCTCGGCTCGTAGCCGTCCTTCTTGATCGTTATCGCGTGCGGCGAGGTGGGATCGACGTCCTTGCTCAGGAACGGCGTCACGCCGACCTCCTTGCCGTCGATCAGCACCTCGGCACCGGAAGGGGTGGAGGTGATCTTCATGACCGGCGCCGCGGGCGTGGGCGCGGCGGCCGCCGCCGGCTTGTCGGGCGCGGGCGGCGCAGCGGCCTTCTCCGCTGCCGGTTGGTCGCCCGCCGGTTTGTCGGCCGCCGGTTTGTCGGGCGCGGCGTTCTCCGCCACCGGTTTGTCGGGCGCCGGGGCAGCGGCGGCCGGTTTCTCGGCGGCGGGCGCGGCGGGCGGCTTCGCCTCCGCTTCGGCGTGGTGATGCGGGTGGTGCTTTCCGACGTGTGTTTCGGGCGCGACGGCCGCGGCTTCGGGCTTCTTCTCTTCGGGGGGCGCGGCCGGCTTTTCGGCGGCCGGCTTTACCGCGGCCGGTTTCTCGTCGGCCGGCTTTTCGGGGGGCGCGGCCGCCACCGCCGCGCTGCCGCCTGCGCCCTCGGGTGTCGGCGGGGCGGTGTTTGCGGGCGGCGCGTTCACCGCGGGCGCGTTCGCCGCGGGCGCGTTCGCGGCCGGCGCATTCGCCGCCGGCGCCGGCGCGGGGCTCGGGGCCGGCGTGGCGACGACCGGCACCGGCGCCCGCAGCTGGGGGATGAAACGATCGAGCAGATGGAGCTTCAACGTCGCGACGGCCGCCACCACCAGCACGGCGACGACGGCGAGCGAGACCTTCAGGCCGCGGCCGCGCGCCTGCAGCGTGGGATAGGCCTTCGACGCCGCGCGAAAGCGCTTGCTCGGCTCCGGCGGCACGGGCGCTTGCACCTCGGCCTCGGGCTCCGGGACGGCGGGGATGACATCGACGTCCTGAATCTCGATCGACCCGTCGACCGGAGCGGCCGCGTCCTCGAGGGGCGGCGGATTTTCCTCGGCCGCGTCGGGCGGGGCGGTGCCGGAAGCGGCGAGCCGCTCGGTCAGGGGGGCCGAGCCGGAGAGGGGCGCGCGCGTTCCGGCGCCGCCGACCAGCTCGTCGACCACGTCGGCCACCCGGGTCGGCTCGTTGGAGGCGTCGTCGGAGACGTAGCGTGGAGCGGCGGGGGTCGGCCGCGCCGCCGGCGCAGGCCCGGGCGCTTCTTGCAGCGCCTCGAGCGCCTTGTCGATGTCGGCCGCGGTGGGCGGCTCGAACAGCGCCGAAGGGACCGGCACCGGGCGCGTCCCCGTCGCGCGCGCGCGGCTGAACGGACCTGACGGGGTCGAGGAAGCGGGAGCCGCCGGCACGCCACCCCGCGCGGCGGCGGCAGGGCCCGAGGCCGGAAAGGCAGTCTTCGGCACCGCGGGCGGCGGAACGGCGGGGGCGGGGGGAACGGCGATGGGCGTCGCTTCGGGACCGGTCGCGCCGGGGCCGCCGGGTGGTCCGAGGGCGGCGCGCGCGCTGGCGTCGAGGTTGGCGAACACGCCCGAAGGCCGCCGCACGGCCATGCCCCCGCTCTTCGCCTGACCGGCCGCCGCCAGGCCGGCCTGCTCGAGCCGCGTCTTTTCAGTCAGGATCCGCTCCAGCGTCGGCTGGCTGTCGGGCGACAGCTTGTCGAATCGGACGCCCATGCCCGGCGTGACGTTCTCGCGCGTCTGATCGTGCTCGCGGATCCAGACCACCGTCCCCTCGCCCGACAGGAGCGGCGAGCCGTCCTGCAGCTGGAACTCCAGCTTCAGCCGGGTGTTGACCGCCAGCGGCTCGCGGGTGCGGATGAAGATCCCGCCCCGGCTCACGTCGGCGGCGTACCGCTCGATGAACTGATCGAGGCTGGCGCTGCGAAACTTGATGCGGAGGTTGGTCGGTCCGCGCGGCTCTTTCGGGGTGGGCTCGCTCATGTTCTTCGGGGTGGCGGCGACGAGACTATAGGTCCGTTCGGGCTTTGCAAAGCAGTGATTATCCCTGATATTCATCGGAAATCACACGCCGCGATCACACCCTCGTCGCTTCCTCTGCGCGTTCCTCTGCGCGCTCCTCTGCGCGCTCGCGCTTGCACCTGCTCGGGCGGGCCTTGGCGTGGGCTTTCGCGGGCGCGGCGCTCGCGCTGGCGCTGGCGGCCGCCGGGCCCGCGGGCGCGGCCACCCCGCCGCCGTTCCACGCGACTCACGCGGCCGTGGCCTCCGATCACCCGCTCGCCTCAGCCGCGGGCGTGGCGGCGCTCAAGGGGGGCGGCAACGCGGTCGACGCCGCGTGCGCGACCGCTCTGGCGCTGGGGGTGGTGCACCCCGCGGCGTCGGGGATCGGCGGCGGCGGCTTCGCGGTGATCTACCTGGCCAAAGAGAAGAAGAGCTACGCGCTCGACTTCCGGGAGCGCGCGCCCGCGGCCATCACGCCCGCGTCCTTTCTGAAAGACGGCAAGCTCGACCCCGCGCTCTCGAAGCGCGGGGGCCTGGCGGTCGCGGTGCCCGGCGAGGTGCGCGGGCTCGCCGACATGGTCCGCCGCTGGGGGAAGCTGCCGTTTGCCCGCTGTGTCGACGGCGCGCAGAAGCTGGCCGCGCGCGGTTTTCCGGTCTCTTGGCGGCTGGCCCGGAACCTGGGCGAGATCGATCGCCACGCGCCGGATGACCAGCGGTTCCTGGAGATCTTCGCCAGCAAGCCGCTCGGCGAAGGGGAGACCTGGCGGCGCCCCGACCTGGCCTGGACGCTCGGCAAGCTCCGCGCCGGTGGCCCGGACGCCTTCTACAAGGGCGAGATCGCCAAGGAGATCGTCAAGGCGGTGACGAAGGCGGGCGGCGTTCTGAGCGCCGCCGATCTGGCGGGCTACACCGCGACCGAGCGCACGCCGGTGAGCGGCGAGTACCGGGGGCTGCGAATCTATTCGATGCCCCCCTCCTCATCCGGCGGGGTGGTGCTGCTCGAGACGCTGGGGATCCTCGCGACGCACTACCCGACGGAGGCCGCGCTGCAGCGCGACGGGCGCGGCTCGTCGGCGTACCTGCACGTGCTCTCCGAGGCGTTCAAGCACGGCTTCGCCGACCGGGCGCGCTTCCTGGGCGACACCGACTTCGTCTCCGTCGACCTGCCGCACCTGACGAGCCCGGCCTATCACGCCGAGCTGGCGCGGCGGATCAAACCGGACGCCGTGCTGCCGCGAGACGCCTACGGGACGCTCGGTCCGCCGCCCGCGCAGCACAAGGACGGCGGGACGACGCACCTGTCGGTCATCGACGCCGAGGGGAACGCGGTGGCGCTGACGACGACCGTGAACCTCACCTTCGGCGCCCACCTGGTGGCGGGGAAGACGGGGATCGTGCTCAACGATCAGATGGACGACTTCTCCTTGACCCCCGGGCTCCCCAACGCCTTCGGGCTCATCGGCAACGAGCAGAACGCGGTGGCGCCGGGCAAGCGCCCGCTGTCGTCGATGACGCCGACCATCGCCGTCGAGGCGGACGGGCGGGTGAAGGTGGTGGTCGGCGCGGCGGGCGGGCCGACGATCATCTCCTCGACGGCCCAGGTGCTGATGAATGTGGTCGACTGGAAGCTGGACGCGCAGGCGGCGGTGGCCGCGCCCCGCATCCACGACCAGTGGTTCCCCGACCTGTTGATGGTCGAAGGGGACATCCCGCGCGACGTCACCGACGGGCTCGCCCGGCGCGGGCACAAGGTCAAGGAGGCGCCGCACATCGGGACGGCCAACGTCCTCGTGCGCACCGACCAGGGGATCGAAGCGGGCGCCGAGCCGCGCAGCCCGAGCGCGCCGGCCGGATACTGAGGGAGAGGACCTGATGACGGCCCGCAAGATCACCAAGGTCCTGATCGCCAACCGGGGCGAGATCGCCTGCCGGGTGATTCGCGCCTGCCGCGAGATGGAGCTGCCGACGGTGGCCGTCTACTCCGAGGCCGACGCGGCCGCGCCGCACGTCCGCCTGGCCGACGAGGCGATCGCCATCGGCCCGCCGCCCGCGCGCGAGAGCTACCTGGTGATCGACAAGCTGGTGGACGCCATCCGGAAGAGCGGCGCCGACGGTGTGCACCCGGGGTACGGCTTCCTCTCCGAGAACGCCGACTTCGCCGAGGCGGTCGCGGCCGCGGGCGCCACCTTCATCGGGCCGCCGCCCTCGGCGATCCGGGCCATGGGGGGCAAGACGAGCGCGCGCGCCCGCATGCAGGCGGCGGGCGTGCCGGTCGTCCCCGGCGACAACGGGCCCGAGGGGCGCGGCTTTCCCGACGTCGCGACGGCCAAGGCGGCGGCGGCGCGCGTCGGCTACCCGGTGATGCTCAAGGCGGCCGCGGGCGGCGGCGGGCGCGGCATGCGCCTCGTCGACGCCGAGGAGAAGCTGGAGGCGGCGCTGGCCGGGGCCCAGCGCGAGGCCAAGGCGGCCTTCGGCGACGACGCCGTCTACCTGGAGAAGGCGATCGTCCGCCCGCGCCACATCGAGATCCAGGTGTTCGGCGACGAGCACGGCGGCGCCGTTCACCTCTACGAGCGCGACTGCTCGATCCAGCGCCGCAACCAGAAGGTCATCGAAGAGTCGCCCTCGCCGGTGATCGACGACGAGACGCGCGCCCGGATGGGCGAGGTGGCGGTCAAGGCGGCCTATTCGGTCGGCTACGTCGGCGCCGGCACCATCGAGATGCTCTACGACTCGGCGGCGCGCAGCTTCTACTTCCTGGAGATGAACACGCGGCTGCAGGTCGAGCACCCGATCACCGAGCTCGTGACCGGGGTCGACCTCGTGCGCTGGCAGCTGGCGGTCGCGCAGGGGGAGAAGATCCCGCTCGCGCAGGCGGACATCCCGCGGCGCGGCGCGGCCATCGAGTGCCGCGTCTACGCCGAGGACCCGGTGCGGTTCCTGCCGTCGCCGGGGACGATCACCTCGCTGCGCGTGCCGGCGGGGCCGGGCATCCGCGACGACGGCGGCGTGGTGTCCGGCAGCGTCGTCTCGGTCCACTACGACCCGATGATCTCCAAGCTGTGCGCCTGGGCCGACGCGCGGCCGGCGGCGATCGACCGCATGCGGCGCGCGCTCGCCGAGTACCACGTGGGCGGCATCAAGACGAACCTCGCCTTTCACCGCCGGGTGATGCGCCACCCGGCGTTTCGCGCGGGCGACTACGACACGGGCTTCATCGAGCGGCACAAGGCCGACCTCCTGCAGCCGGCGCCCGACGAGGAGACGGCCGCGCTGGCGGCGATCGCCGCCGCGGCCGAGGCGGCGCGCGCGGCGGGGGGCACAATGCCGAGCGACCTCGATCTGACGCAGACGCAACCGTCGTCCTGGCGGCGCCGGCGCGACGATTGAGCGCGCCGCCTCCACCGGCCCCCTCGCGCTCCGCGCTATTGCTGGCCTTCGGCACGCTCTATCTCGTGTGGGGCTCGACCTACCTGGCGATCCGCATCGCCGTGGCCAGCGTGCCGCCCTTCGTCGCCGGGGCGCTCCGCTTCGCCGTCGCCGGCGGCGGGCTCTACCTCTTCATGCGCCTCCGCGGGGCGCCGCGCCCGGCGGCCCGCAACTGGGGCGGGGCGGCCCTGGTCGGCGCGCTGCTGCTCGGCGGGGGCAACGGCCTCGTCTGCTGGGCCGAGCAGTGGGTCCCCTCGGGCGAGACGGCGCTCATCGTGGCCAGCGTCCCGCTCTGGATGACGCTGCTCCCCTGGCTCGGGCGGCGGGCGCGGGCGCCGCACCCGGCGGCGCTGGTGGGGATCGCGCTCGGCCTGGTCGGTGTGGCGACGCTCGTCAGCGGCGCGGCGGCCGCCGGGCGCGGCACGCCCGCCGGCGCGGCGCTCCTGGCCGGGCGGATCGGCCTGCTCGTCGCCTGTCTCTCCTGGGCGGTGGGCTCGCTCTGGTCGCGCAGCTTGCCGCTGCCCGGCGAGGCGGCGGTGGCGACCGCGCTCGAGATGCTGACCGCCAGCCCGATCCTGGCGGCCGCGGCACTCGCCCACGGCGAGTGGCAGCGTTTTCACCCAGCCGCGGTCCCGGCCCGCGCCTGGGCGGCGCTCGCCTACTTGGTGCTGTTCGGCAGCCTGGCGGGGTTCGGCTCCTACGTGTTCCTGCTCAAGCACGCCACCCCGGCGCGCGCGTCGACCTACGCCTTCGTCAACCCCCTGGTGGCGGTGATCCTGGGGAGCCTGCTGGCGGGCGAGGCGATCGGCCCGCGCACCGGCCTCGCCGCGCTGTTGATCGTGAGCGCGGTCGGCGCGGTCATCTGGGGCAGCAGCGCCCGCCGATCGGCGACCTGAGGGTTATCTTTGTAGTCGATGCAGACGATGCAGACCCCGCCGGTCGGCCTGCGCCTGATCATCACCTACAAGCTCATCAAGGCCGTGCTGCAGATCGCCGCGGGGATCCTGCTGTTCTACGGGGCCGCCCACGGACTGAGCGCCCGGCTGGCCGATTTCGCCGACCACCTGCGGGAGCACGCGGTGCACGCCTGGAGCAACGTCTTCGCCGCGGCCTTGCTCCGCTTCGTCCACGCGCGCCACAGCCTGATCTGGACCGCCGACGCGCTCCTGTTCGACGCCGTCCTGAGCAGCGTCGAGGGATGGGCGCTGTCGCGCGGGTACCTGTGGGGCGAGTGGCTGGTGGTGGGGGCGACGGCCTTCTTGATTCCGTTCGAGATCCGGGCGCTCGTGCACCACGTGCGCCTCGGACGCGCCATCCTGCTGGTGTTGAACCTCTTGATCGTCGCCTACCTGGTGGTCAACATCCGCAGCCGCCGCGCGCACCACGCCCTGCCGGCCACCTGACGGCCGCCGCCGGCGCGCCGCGCGATCCGGCGCTTTGCGCCGCTCCGGCACGAGTGGCATCATTTTCAGGATGTGGCTTAGCTTGCGGTCGGGGTTATTGCTGGGCGCGGCAGCGACGGTGGCGATGAGCTGTCACGGCGAGTCGCTCGAAGCGCAGAACGGGCGCTGCGGCCCGACGCCGCACCTCTTGGCGAGCGCGGCCGTGTTCCCGGCGCCCGACGCGGCCGGATACCAGTCGGAGATCGCCGGGATGGCGGTCGACGGCGCCGACCTCTACTTCTCCGCCGCCATTGGCCCCATCGGACCCGCCCCCGCGCAGGCGCCCACGATGACGGGCGCGCTCATGCACGTCTCCACCTTCGGCGGCGCAGCGACGCAGATGGCCAGCGGCTACGTCTTTGCCGCGCCGGCGGTCGTCACGCCGACGAGCGTGATCGTCGAGGCCACGAACACCTCGTCGATCAACATCCTCTCCGTCCCGCGGAGCGGCGGGGCGGCGGCGCCGCTCGTCACGCTGATCGACGACACGCTGCTCACGCAGCCGGTCACGGACGGAACCTCCGTGTACTTCACCGCCAGCGCGGGCATCGAGTCCGTCCCGCTGGCCCCCGGCGCCTCGCCGGCTGTCCCGGCGCAGCTCACCTCGGAGTACGCCGCCAGCCTGGGCGTCTTCGGGCCAGAGCTGCTCCTCTTGCTGGGCGGCAATGGCCAGGTCGAGGGCATTCCGCTCGGTCCGAGCGACGCCGGGAGCGAGACCTTGCTCGGCACCGGGTTCGCCGCTCCGGTGCCCAATTCACTCATCGCCTGCGGCACGAACGCCTGCTGGATAGCGGGCGGCGCCATCGAGCAGATGGACCCCGCGGGTGGAACGGTGACCGCGCTGGCGAGCCTGCCCAGCGGGCCCCTTGCCCAGCCCTCGACCTTGCTCTACGACGGGACGAATTTCTTCGTGCTGGGGACCACCGGACCGTACATCACCGCCAACGCCGCCATCGCCCGCGTGCCGGCCAAGGGTGGGGCGGCGGTGATCGTGGCCACGCTGCCGCCGTTGAGCGCCGGCCTGGCCGTCGACGACGCCTGCGTCTACTTCGGAACCTCGACCGGCATCTTCAGCCTGCTCAAGGACACCGAGGGCGTGGTCGTCCCCTAGCCAAACAGCCGGCCCTGGCGGGGGTCGCTCTTGTCGGGCAGGGCCTGCGATTTCGGCGGGCCGGGCGGCCGGGGCGCTCCGATCAGCGCGCGCAGGCGTTGAAGGTTGCGAGGGAACGACGACTGGCCGTCGGGACCGGACGGTGTCTCGAGGACGCCGGGGACGGTCGCGAAGCGGGGGTCGTTGACCAGCCGCCAGAAGGGCAGCAGGCCCAGGTAGCCCTCGCCGATCTCGGCGTGGCGATCGACGTGGCTGCCGGTCGGCGTCTTCGAGTCGTTGAGGTGAAAGGCGCGCAGGCGGTCGAGGCCGATGACGCGCGCGAAGGTCTCGAACGTCCGTTCGTAGCCCTCTTCGGTGGAGAGATCGTACCCCGAGGCGTGGGCGTGGCAGGTGTCGAAGCAGATCCCGATCGTGTCGCCGCCGCGCGCGCGAGAGAGCATCGCCTCCATCTCCTCGAAGCGGCAGCCGAGGCAGCTCCCCTGGCCGGCGGTGATCTCCAAGAGGAGGCGGACGCGCATCCCGCGCGTCCGGGCGTGCAGCTCGCCGAGCGACTCGGCCGCGGCGTGGACGCCGTCCGCGACCCCCACGCCGAGGTGCGCGCCCGGGTGCAAGACGACGTGGTCGAGGCCCAGCTCTTCGGCGCGGAACATCTCGTCCGCCAGCGCGTCGCGGCTCCGCTCCAGGATGTCCGGATTCCCCGCCGACAGGTTGATGAGGTACGAGGCGTGCGACAGGGTCGGCCAGCCGACCGTGGCGTGCTCGCTGCGGAAGAGTGAAATCTCTTCGGGTTGGAAGGGCTTGGCGCGCCACTGCGCGGACGGGCGGGCGAAGATCTGGATGGCCTCGCAGCCATCGGCCTTGCCGCGCGCGATGGCCGTGTGAGGGCCGCCGGCGACCGATTCGTGGGCTCCCAGAATCATCGTTTTCAGCATACGAGTTTCTCCTGACGTTTCCATTGACGAACCGTCAGCGATTGGGTAAACGACCCGCGGATTTCTCTATGAATTCCGCTCTCGTTTTCCTGCTCCAGGCCGCGCCCGTCTCGCACGAGCCGCAGCTCATCGATCTCGACCAGACGGTGTTCATCCAGCTCGGGATCTTCTTGCTGCTGGCGCTGGTCCTCTGGCAGTTCCTCTGGAAGCCCTACCTGCGCGTGCGCGGCGAGCGGGTGACGCGCGTCGAAGGATATCGCCAGGACGCCGTGAAGATGGACGCCGACGCCTCCGAGCGGCTGGCCAAGGCCGAGATCGCGCTCAATGCGGCGCGCCGCGAAGGGGCCGGCGAGCGGGCGAAGTCCCGCGCCGAGGCGCAGGCGCGCGAGGCGGCGGTGCTGTCGGCGGCGAACGCCGAGGCGCAGAAGACGCTGGCCGCCGCGCGCGCCGGCCTGGAGGCGACGGTGGCGACGGAGCGGGCCAAGCTGGACGCGCAGACGCGCGAGGTGGCCGCCACCGCGGCGCGCCGGATCCTCGGGCGAGAGGCGTCGCCGTGATGGCGGTTCGGCGCTGGGCGCTCATCGGCGCGTTGGCGGCGGCGGCGCTTTCAGCGTCGGCCGGGAGGGCGCGCGCCGACCAGAAGGCCGAGGAGGTCGCGGCCGAGGCGGCCGAGCATCCCGGGGGCGAGCTGCGCGATCACGAGGCCCCGTCGATAAACGGCAAGAAGCTGGCGCTGCAGATTCTGAACTTCGGCGTGCTGGTCTTCATCCTGGTGAAGTTCGGCGGACCGGCGATCGGCAAGGCGCTGGCGGCGCGCCACCAGCAGCTGAAGGCCGATCTGGCGGCCGCCGCCACGGCGCGCGCCGAGGCCGAGGCGCGGCTCAAGCAGCAAGAAGCGCGACTGGCGGCGCTGGAGCAGGAGATCGAGGGGATCCGCCAGGGGGTCAAGGCGGAGGCGGAGGCCGAGAAGGCGCGCCTCATCGCCACCGCCGAGGAGCGCGCCAAGCGGATCAAGCAAGAGACCTCCTTCGTGCTCGAACAACAGGGGAAGGAGGCGGAGGCGCGGCTACGTCGCGAGGTGGCGCTGGCCGCCGTCGACCTGGCCGAGCAGATGGTGCGCAAGTCGCTGGGGCCGGCCGACCAGCAGCGGCTGGTCGACACCTTCGTCGCCGGCGTCGCCCAGCCGGGCGCGCACGATCGCGTGGACGGAGCCGGGCTCCGCCCGGCGGAGTCCTTCGCGGGAGGGAACGGGAACCCTCCCAGGGTTCCCGGATTCAATCGAGGGCAAGCCTGATGGCGGCGATGGGTGGGTCGGTGGCGCGGCGTTACGCGCGGGCGCTGTTCGGGATCGGCGTCGACAGCGGCAAGTTCGAGGCGCTGGGGCAGGAGATCGGTGACCTGGCGACGCTCTGGTCGTCGTCGGCCGAGCTGCGGCAAGCGCTGGAAAACCCGGTGTTTCGCCCGTCCGAGAAGCGCGCCGTGCTGGAGCAGATCCTGCCGCGCGTGGCGCCGACGCCCGAGGTTCAGCGGCTGGCGCTCCTGTTGCTGGAGCGGCGGCGCATCCTCTTGCTGCCGGCGATCGCGCGGGCTTACCGGGACTTCGCCGACGCCCACACCGGACGGGTGCGGGCCAAGGTGACCTCGGCCGAACCGCTCTCGGCGGCGGCGCTCGATCGGGTGCGCCGCTCGCTCGAGGAGCGCACGGGCAAGAAGGTGATCGTGGAGCCCGCCGTCGACGCCGGCCTCATCGGCGGCGTGGTGGCGCAGGTGGGGGACCTGGTGCTCGACGGCAGCGTCCGCACCCAGCTCGCCGATCTCCGACAGAAGCTTCTCAACTGACGATACGAACCCCGGAGCCTGGAAACCAAAGTCATGCAAATTCGCGCCGAAGAGATCAGCCAGATCATCCGCAAGGAGATCGAGAGCTTCGACCAGAAGGTCTCCGTCATGGAGACCGGCACCGTGCTGGAGGCCGGCGACGGCATCGCGCGCGTCTACGGCCTGGAGGCCGCGATGGCGGGCGAGCTGCTCGACTTCGGCCACGGCGGCGTCGTCGGGTTGGTCCTCAACCTGGAAGAGGATAACGTGGGCGTCGCGCTGCTCGGCAACTACGAGGAGGTGCGCGAGGGGGACTCAGTCAAGCGCACTGGAAAGATCGCGCAGGTCCCGGTGGGCGACGCGCTCATCGGCCGGGTGGTGAACGCGCTCGGCGTGCCGATCGACGGTAAGGGGCCGATCAACGTCGCCCCCAACGACACCCGCAAGATCGAGGTGAAGGCCCCCGGCATCATCGCCCGCAAGTCGGTCCACCAGCCGATGCAGACGGGCATCAAGGCGATCGACTCGATGATCCCCATCGGCCGGGGCCAGCGCGAGCTCATCATCGGCGATCGCCAGACGGGCAAGACGGCTGTCGCCGTCGACGCCATCATCAACCAGAAGGGGCAGGACGTGCGCTGCTTCTACGTGGCCATCGGCCAGAAGCAGTCGACGGTGGCCGCGGTGGTCGAGAAGCTGCGCGAGACGGGCGCGCTCACCTACACGACGGTCATCGCCGCCACGGCCTCGGAGCCGGCGCCGCTGCAGTTCCTGGCGCCCTACACCGGCGTCACCATGGCCGAGTACTACCGCGACAGCGGCCGCCACGCGCTCATCGTCTACGACGATCTGTCGAAGCAGGCGGTGGCCTACCGGCAGCTCTCGCTGCTGCTGCGCCGCCCGCCGGGCCGCGAGGCCTACCCGGGCGACGTCTTCTACCTGCACTCGCGCCTGCTCGAGCGGGCCGCCAAGCTGTCCGACAAGGAGGGGGCCGGGTCGCTGACCGCGCTGCCCATCATAGAAACGCAGGCCGGCGACGTGTCGGCCTACATCCCCACCAACGTCATCTCCATCACCGACGGGCAGATCTTCCTGGAGAGCGATCTCTTCTACTCGGGCCAGCGGCCCGCGGTGAACGCCGGTATCTCGGTGTCGCGCGTCGGCGGCGCGGCGCAGATCGCGGCGATGAAGAAGGTGGCCGGCAAGCTGCGCCTCGAGCTGGCGCAGTACCGCGAGCTGGCGGCGTTCGCGCAGTTCGGCTCCGACCTCGACAAGGCGACGCAGCAGCAGCTGGCGCGCGGCGCCCGCATGACCGAGCTGCTCAAGCAGGGGCAGTACCAGCCGCTGGCGGTGGAGAACCAGGTCCTCATCCTGTTCGCGGTCACCAGCGGCTTCGCCGACAACCTGCCGGTCGATTCGCTGCAGCGCTACGAGCGCGAGCTCTACGCCTTCGTGAGCGCCCGCCACAAGGATCTCTGGGACGAGCTCAAGACCAAGGGGAACGACGGCAAGGCCTGGGACGCGCTGCAGACCCGCATGAAGTCGGCGCTCACCGAGTTCGGCAAAGAGTTCTCGCCGGAGGCCCCGGCCGGTTAGCTTCAGTCCACGCCGATGCCTTCCCTCAAGAATATCCGTACGCAGATCGCGTCCAAGAAATCGACGCAGAAGATCACGCGCGCGATGAAGCTGGTGGCGGCCTCGCGGCTGCGGCGCGCGCAGGACGCGATCGTCGCCGCGCGCCCCTACGCCAACGCGCTGGCCGAGGCGGTCGCCGAGGTGGCGCTGCGCGCCGGCGGCGAGTCGCACCCGCTGCTCGAGCGGCGCGGCCCGGAGCGGATCACCCTGGTGCTGCTCACGTCCGACCGCGGTCTGGCGGGCGGGTTCAACGCCAACATCTTCCGCGTGGCGCAGAAGTTCATCGCCGAGCGCAAGGCGGCCATGCCGCCGGCCCGCGAGATCGTGCTGGAGATCGTGGGCAAGAAGGGGCGCGACTACTACCGCCGGCGCCGGCAGACGATCACCCGCGAGACGCCCGCCCCCACGGCCGAGAGCGCCTCGCAGATCGCCGACGAGATCGCGCAGATCGTCTCGCACGAGTTTCGCGATTCGCGGACCGACGCCGTGTTTCTGGTCTACAACGAGTTCAAGTCGGCGGTGCAGCAGCGGGTGGTCGTGGAGCCGCTCTTGCCGGTCAGCACCGAGCTGGCCGGCGCCGCCCAGCACGGCGGCGGGACGCTCGACTTCGCCTACGAGCCGTCCAAGGAGAAGCTCCTCGACACGCTCCTGCCGCTTTATCTGGAGTCGCAGATCTACCGCGCGCTGCTGGAGTCGATCGCCTCCGAGCTGGGCGCGCGCATGACCGCGATGGACAACGCGACCAACAACGCGAAAGAGATGATCGCCAACCTCACGCTGCAGTACAACCGCGCCCGCCAGGCCGCCATCACCAAGGAGCTGATGGAGATCG
>Ga0134128_10005856_pt1 | contig 14886 bp, 10 predicted proteins | sample KB31754_FD_96462 | JGI IMG/M metagenome (GOLD analysis project Ga0134128, IMG submission 96462) | Terrestrial soil microbial communities with excess Nitrogen fertilizer from Kellogg Biological Station, Michigan, USA - KB3-175-4 | ecosystem: Environmental > Terrestrial > Soil > Unclassified ... | reverse complement strand
TGCGCCGTACAAGAGAGAAAAACGATTCGTCGGCGCCCACTGGTCGCTCGCGCCGACCACGCCGCTCCATTCGCCACCGCTGCGACTCGGTGTGGAAAGCGTGCGCGTGAACGACGCCGGCTTGTTCGCCTGAAGGTCGGCGATCGAATTGAACGAGTACGAGCCGAGCCGGTTGGCCGCCGGATCCTGCGAGAAACCGTCGAGGCGGGATTCGGCGAATGTCTTGCCGCGGTGCGTCGCGAGCCCGCGCCAGAAGAACTGCGTTTCGCTCGTCGTCTGCCAAGTGATGGTCTGCGCGGTCGACTGGAGCCCGCTGTTTCCCGCGAACGACAGCGAGGATACGCCCGCGGATCCGTCGGAGAAGTTCGACGTCAGCAGCAGGCGTCCGTCCGGCAACCGCAGGTACGGCGTGTTGTCGGATCGTGAGAACGAGACGCCGCTGCGTACCTCGGTGAGTTGGTCCTTGAGCCGTCCGAAATACGCGGAATACAGCCACTGCCCACCGGCATTGATCTGCCTGCTCTCGCCACCGTGGCTCGGTGTGGACGTCGGCGAGAGGTTCAGCGCGCCGCGCCGCGTCATGTTCGCGTAGCCGGTGAGCCCCCACGTCGTGTTGAGCGGCGTGAACGTGCTGTAGTCGAAGAGGGGGCGATCGAGCCGGCCGAGCAGCGCGGCGTAATCGGTGACGCGCGACGACGGCACGACACCCGACGAAATGGGAATGCCGAGCGCACCGAGTGTGGTGATCAACCGGGCAACGGAGTCTCGCGCAACACCCGAGTGTTGGAGTAGATCGATGTCCGCCTCGAGCAGCGATGTCGCGTCGGACAAGCGTCGCCGATACTCGCCGCCAAGGTTGTACATCCAACGGTCCATGTTGGTGCCGCCGTCCGTCCCCGCGTTGAAATCGAGCGACGTGTATTTCTGGCCGGCGCGACGCGCGACCGCGTCGGCAACCTGGAGTTGCGGCGCGTCGAGCGTGAGAAACGCACGCCGCGAGACGGTGATGTTTCCTGGCGCGAGCATGACCTGGGTTTGCGCACCGCTGAAGCCACCGCGGGAAGGATCATAGGTCGAGGCCGCGACCCGCGTCGCGGTGCGCGCGCCGCGTGGAATGTCGCCGCCGGCGTACGCCATTCCATTGAGCGTCGTCTGGTTTTGCGACGGGGGAAGCCCCATCACGGAGATGCCGCCGGTCGCAAGCGTGGTGACTCCGGGCAGTGCGGAGGCGATCGCGTCGAGGTTTCCCGCTTGATCGGGCGAGATGAGGCCGTTCACGCCCGTCGGCGCCATCTCCGCCGCGCCGACCCCGATCGCTCGACCGTCCCCTTGGTCGCGCCCGGGACGCGTCCGCCGCGCTTGAACTTGTACCGGAGCGAGTTGCTGCACGCTCGCCTTCAGCGCGGCGTTGACGGTGAACACCGAGTCCGACCCCGATCGGACGGCGCGCTGACGAAATGCCTGGCGACCGATCGACGCGATGTGGACGAGATAGTCGCCGGTGCCCTTCTCGAAGACGATCTCATAGCGGCCCGCGGAGTCGCTCTTCGCGAATTGCGTGGTGCGGTCGGGTGCCATCGTCACCGCGACGTCGGCAGCGACAATCGCCACGCCGGAATCGGTCGTCACGCGTCCACGGATGACGTCGCGGTGGATCTGATAAACCGGCTGAGCCGGTTGCTGCGCGCGAGCGGCGGTCGCTGCGACGACCAGGGCAAAGGCAAGACGAGGCATCGTTCAATCAGCGCGGGAACCGAATGAGCCTATCATCGACCCCGAAACACGACCCGACCGGCGCGTCGTCGTCCTTGCACGGCGCGACTTTGAGCCGACCGATCGCATCGAGAGGCACCGGCGTCGGCGAGTAGTGCGAGAGACCGACGCCGGCGTCGAGCCGCCATGCCGCTTGGTCGCCGAGGGGCGATGGCTTTCCATTTCGGACACTCAGCACAAACGTCCGGTCGCCCAAATTGCGCACGCTCACAGCTCCGTCGGCATACTCGATGTGACCGAACTGTAGGGTGCGTGAAACGAGCTGGGTGATCGGGTCGGCTGAGGTGAACATGAAAAGCTGATTTTCGGTCGCGACGAGGACGCGAAGGCTGTCCATCACGCGAATCACCACTTCGCCATCGATGGTGCAGATCTAGTTGGTGGGCACCGACACGCCCTGACAGCTAGCGCGTTCGCGCGGCACGTTGTTCATCGCGTACAGAATCATCAGTGGCGGATTGCCGCGAATCGGCGGTACTTGCCGCTCGCGCGCGTCGCCAAGGCCGATCTCCGGAGCGTGCTCCGGCAGATCGGGGAACGCGCGGGAATACAAAACGTTCGCCGAGTAACTGCCCGATAACGGGATCGTGATCACCGTGTCTCGCACGATCATGCAACTTGCGCCGTCGACCGCGAACGCGATCACCGTCGCGGTGGTTTGAACTTGATCGAACAGGTCACCGTGTCGCTCGCGCGCGAGCCTCTGCAGCGCCCCGAACGTTGGACCAAGGAAACCTTCGGCCTGGCGGCCGCAGCCGAGGCCCTGAAAACCTTGTTGTGATGGTGACTCCGTGCTCGGTGCGCGCGATTGCGCTTCGATTGGGCGCACGGTTTCACGGTCGGATTGGGCGACGGCTGGCGCTGCCTCGAGAGGCTCGAGCTTCTGGTCTGCCGTTTGTGCCCGTCCAATAGCGCTGTCGAGCGTCGCGCTGGGCCGCTGCGGCGTGGCGACGCGTGCGAGAGGCGCGGACTGGTCTCTGTACACGCGCACCGGCGTGGGAGCGAAACACGCCGACGCGATCACAACGATCAGGCAACTCGCCGCGAGCGCTGCGGACGCGATCTTCCTCGGGCGACCAGTACCGAGTAGCCGGCGAATGCGTGACTCGAGCCTGGACGTAGTACCGGTGAACGCGAGTCGCGCCGCGAACATCGGCGCGGATTGCGTGTGAACGCGAATCAGGAGACGCGCATAGGAGCGGACATCTACGGAGCGGGCCAGGACGCGTGCGTCGCAGTCCGCCTCGATCGCGAAACGCAGCCGTGCCACGGCGATCCACAGAGCTGCGTTCCATGCTTGAACCGCCGCGAGGCCCACGCCGGCGACGAGAAGTACCGGGTCGCCCGCTGACGCGTGCTCCGATTCGTGCGCGAGGACCAAGCGGCGCTCAGTCTCACACAACTCCGCTGCCCAGCGGGGTAGCACGATACGCGCGCGAAGCACGCCGATCAGCGCCGGTCCGATGTTTCGCGACACGAGAACTCGATGACCGTCGATCACGTCGTTCAGCATGCCGCGAGGTAGCCGGCGCATGCCAACGATCGCGGCGGCCAGATAGAGCAGCGCCGCGGTCGATGTCACGACCCAGCCCACTAACAGCGGACTAGTGAGTGAATCGAAGCGCGACGGGTCGAACGCGAGCGACCGGCGCGCCGACATGATCATTCGTTCGGCCTCGGCACGGAGTACAGATCTCACCTGGCCTGAACTGGTCGCGCCACCCGTGCCGTCGCGGGTGTTCGCAACGACGACGCTCGATGACGGCGCGGAGGCAACTACCGTCGTCCATGATCGCGAGTCGCTCGCCGCGGGCGCGTCGAGCAATCTCCAGAGATTCGCGCTGGAACCGAGCGAGCCGGCGATGACCGCGGCCCAAACCCAGCGAGTCGGCCATCGAAGGGAGATGCAAAAGCGCTCGATCGCGACACCGGCGGCGACGACGATGCTGGATATGGCGACCGAATAGATCATCCAGACGGCGATCATTCTCCCTCCTTTCGCGCAGTCCCGCCCTTCGTCTCGAGACGGTCGTCAACGGCCGACCGGATTCGTTCGAGCTCAGCACGCGTCAGCCGGCGATCCCGCACGAAGTGCAGCAGCATTGCCTCGGCCGACCCGCCGAAAACCGTTTCGACCAATCGTTGGAATGCGCTGCGGCCCGCTTCGTCGCGTTCGGTTACGGCGTGGTATCGGAAGGCGCGCCCTTCCTCGGCGTGAGCGACGTGCCCCTTTGATTCGAGAATGCCGAGGAGCGTCGCGACCGTGTTGTGGCTGAGATCTACGGAAAGTGCGCTCCGTACCTCGGCGACGGTGGACGGCCCGCGCTCCCAGAGGACCGCCATGATGTCGAGCTCGCGCTGCGTGAAGACGACGGACATCCGCTTCTCCGAAAGTCTTCGGAGAAGGTGGGGCGACAGGTCGACTTTGTCAACTAAGAAGTTCGGAGTTGGCTGTTGCGACCGGCAGCCGAACGAGTACTGGGCGGGGGAATGCGCGTCGATGTCTCTAGTCCCTCGCAAGTTCCGACTCTAGCTTCCCTTCGATTCAACGAAGTCATTCCCCCCCCCCGATGTACCGTCAGTCCCGACTGACGGGGAGCTTGTCATGAGTCTCCTTCGTTCTCGTCATCTCACCGGCGTTGCGTTCATTGCCGTCTTTGCGAGCGTCGCCCCTAATGTCGCAGCGCAACCCGCCACGGCGAACGCGCAACGGGCCACGAAGCAGATGCAACCCGCGGATCTCAAGACGTGGAAGTCGATCCGCCAGTCGGTCCTCTCGAACGACGGCAAGTGGTTCGCGTACGTGCTCGCGCCCAACGAGGGCGACGCGACACTGATCGTCCGCTCGACGGGACCGGACGGCAAAGAGATGAAATACCCGATCGGTGAGGCTGGCGGGGCGGGTGGTGGACGGGGCGGACCGCCGGGCGCCGACGGCGGGCCGGCGCAGTCGTTGGCGATCAGCGCCGATTCGCGCTGGGTGGCGTTCACGATTTATCCGGCCGCGTCAACGGGGCGCGCTGGCGGGAGGGGTGGCGCGGGCCGCGGCGGTGCAGGACGCGGCGGTGCCGGCGGTGCGACGCAGGATCCGGCCGCGGCTCCGGCGCAGAACAAGATGGGACTCGTCAATCTCGCCACGGGCGAGAAGAAAGAGTTCGACAAGGTTCGCCGGTTCGCATTCAACGGCGACAAGCCGACATGGATCGCGATGCAAAGCTTCCCTGATCAGCCGGCGACGGGCGGCGGGGGAGGAGCAACCGGGGGAGGCGGTGCGGCGGGCGGCGCGGCCGGGGGCGCAGCGGCGACTCGCACGCAGGGTACAGACCTCGTGCTCTACAATCTCTCGACGACCGACGCGGTGAACGTCGGCAACGTCGCGGAATTCGGCTTCGACGACTCGGGCGATTGGTTGGCGTACTCAGTCGACGCGCGCGACCAGATCGGGAATGGCGTCCAGCTGCGCAACATGCGCACGGACGTGGTGCGTCCGATCGACTCCGAGCGCGCGCTGTATCGGCACCTGGCGTGGGCGGACAGCGCGCCGGCGCTCGTCGTCCTGCGTGGCCGCGCGGATTCTACGGCGCGCGACACGCTGTACTCGGTGGTCTCATTCACTGACGTCGCCGCCGGCTCGCCAAAGAAAACGGTTTTCGACGCGGCACAGCGAACGGATTTCCCGGCGGGAATGAAAGTATCGCCGGACCGCGCGCCGCGGTTCGCGGGCGATCTCTCGGCGGTGTTCTTTGGGATTCGCGAAGGCAAGAAGCCTGGTGAGCGCACGCTGGCGGGGGGGCGCGGCAGCTCGGTGATTCAGGCGGGCGCGCCCGGCATGGGCGGCACGAACAACATGCCCCGCGTCAACGAAGCGCAGGAAGAGAATCCGTCGCTCATCCTCTGGCATGGCCGGGATCCGCGGCTTCAGTCGCAGCAGATCGTCCAGGAACAGCAGGACCGCCAGTTCAGCTTCCTCTCGGAGTACCGGCTTGCCGACAACAAGTTCGTGCGTCTCGCTGATGACGAGCTGCGCAACGTGAACCTGGTCGGCCACGAGCATTTCGCGTACGGCGCCGACACGCGCGAATATGACCTCGCGCAGAGCTACAACGGCCGGCGCTTCGAGAACGTGTACGGCGTCGATCTCGCGACTGGCAGGCGGAACGTGCTGCTCAAAAAGCACATCGCGTCGGTGATCTTGCCCTCGCCGAACGGACACAGCGTCCTGTACTGGAACGACGCGGCGCAGTGGACCGTGATGGACGTGACGACGGGAGAACAGCACGTCATCTCGAAGGGCGTGCCGACGGTGTTCGCCGATACCTCGGACGATCACAACAACCTCGTCACGCCGCCGATCCCGCCGATCGGTTGGGCAAAGGACGGCAGCGCAGTGCTGCTCTCGGACGGTTTCGATGTTTGGAAGGTGCCCGTGAACGGCGGGACCGCCGTGAATCTCACGGTTGACGGCAAAAAGAATCAGATCCGCTATCAGCGTCTCTACTCATTCGATCGGAGCGGCGGGGCCGCGGCTGGTGGTCGCGGCGGACGTGGTGGGCGCGGTGGCGCGGCCGACGGTGTGGATCTTTCGCAACCGCTCTACTTCGCGACGTACGGCGAGTGGACGAAAAAGGAAGGTCTCGCCAAGGTCGACGCGTCCAAGCCCGGCGCGCAGAAGCTGGTATGGGAGGACGCGAAGTTCGCGTTTCAGAAAGCGAAGGACGCCGACACGTATGTCTTTACGAAGCAGACGGCGATCGACTTCCCGAACTACTACGTCACCAACGGCGATCTGGTGAATCCTTCGTCGTCAACGGCGGCGATCAAGGCGGCGCGGCAGCTGACGGACGCGAATCCACAACAGAAGGAGTTCGCGTGGACGAGCGGTGTGAAGCTGATCAACTACACCAGCGCCAAGGGCGACAAGCTGCAGGGCGCGCTCTACCTCCCGGCGAACTACGAGCCAGGGAAGAAGTATCCGCTGCTCGTGACGATCTACGAGAAGCGCTCGAACCTGGCGAACAGCTACGTGACGCCGAGTGAGACGAGCACGCCGAATCGCGCGATCTACACGAGCCGCGGATACGCGGTGCTCGATCCGGACATCGTTTACCGCGTGAACGATCCCGGCATGTCGGCGGTGTGGTGCGTGATCCCGGCGGTGAAGGCGGCGCTCGGAACGGGGATGATCGACTCGACGAACGTGGGCCTGTGGGGTCACTCGTGGGGCGGCTATCAGACGGCGTTCCTCGTTACCCAGACGAACATCTTCAAGGCGGCCATTGCCGGCGCGCCGCTGACCGATATGGTGAGCATGTATGGCTCCATCTATTGGAATACAGGCGGGGCGGACCAAGCGATCTTTGAATCGAGCCAGGGCCGCTTCAAGGGCAACTACGCCGACAACTACGACGCGTACATTCGCAACTCGCCCAACTTCCACGCGAAGAACGTGAAGACGCCGCTCATCATCCTCGCCAACGACAAGGACGGCGCGGTGGACTTCAATCAGGGCATCACGTATTTCAACACGCTCCGGCAGATGAACAAGGACGTGATTCTCCTCGAGTACGTCGGCGAGAATCATGGCCTCGCGCGGCCGATCAACCAGAAAGACTACGCGATGCGGCAGAAGGACTGGTTCGACCACTACCTCAAGGGCGCGCCGGCGCCCGACTGGATGACGAAGGGCGTGGCGCGGATCAAGATGGACGAGTACTGGCAACAGCTGAAGACGCAGCAGTCGGGCACGATCGTCCCGTAACGCCGGACCGAATGACCGCGCCTCGGCCAGACATCGTCGAAGAACCGAAAGATCTCGGTTTAGGCTCCGTCGTCGGCGGCGCCAATGAGAAGCGGTTGCTCAATCGCGATGGGACGTTCAATCCCCGTCGCGATGGGCTGCCGTTTCTGTCGTCGCTGAGCATCTATCATTTTTTGCTCACGATCAGTTGGCCGCGCTTTTTCGCGATCGTGACGGGCGGATATCTCGCGGCCAACACGATGTTCGCGCTGGCCTACCTGGCGTGTGGCGTCGACGCGCTATCGGGTACGCTTCCGACGGCAGGACCGGCGGCTCCATTTTGGCGCGCCTTCTTCTTCAGCGTCGAGACGCTGGCGACGATCGGCTACGGCAACATCGCGCCGAGCTCGATGCCGGCGCATTTGGTGATGACGTGCGAGTCGCTCACCGGACTGTTCGTGTTCGCGCTCGGCACGGGCATCATGTTCGCCCGCTTCTCCCGACCGACGGCGGCGATCGTGTTCAGCTCGAGGGCGGTCGTCGCGCCCTATCGCGGCCGCACGGCGTTCATGTTTCGCGTCACGAACGGCCGGTCCAACCAGCTCGTCGAGCTCGAGGCGAAAGTCCTCTACAGCCGGATCGAGGGATCGCTTCGCCGGTACGATGAGCTGAGGCTCGAACGATCACGCGTTACGTTCTTCCCGCTGAGTTGGACCGTCGTTCACCCGATCGACGAGAAGAGCCCGATGAACGGCGCGACGCACGAGCAGCTCGTCGAGATGGACGCCGAGTTCCTCATGCTGCTGACGGGAACGGACGAAACGTTCTCACAAGAGGTTCACGCGCGCTCGTCGTACAAGCCGGAGGAGATCGTCTACGGGGAGAAGTTCGTGAACATCTACAACCCGATCGACGAACATGGTGTGGTGAGCATCGACGTCCGGAAGCTGAGCGAGACCGAGCCGGCGGACCTGAACGATTGGGGGCAGACGTCGACTTGGCACCACACGGGACACTTCGCGGGGTACTCGCCCCGCAAACGCTGATAGCTTTAGCTATGAGCTGACAGCTAAAGCCATCAGCCGACTTCCTCGGCCGGCTCGATCGGTGCTTCGGGGCCAGGGTCTCGCACCTTCGGCCCCTTCTCCATCACCTCTTTGCAGCAGGCAGCGAGCACGGCTTCGAGCGCTTCGATGCCGTCGTCGGTCGCTTCCATGAAGAGGTCCTTCACCACCGACTCGGCGCGCTCGAGCTGGGTGATCAGCATTTTCGCGTGGACGCGTGTCGGCATGACGCCGCAGACCTTGGCCGTCGCCCGGTTGCCGATCGGCTTCCGGAGCACCACGACAGCGCCGCGCTTGCCGGGCTGCGTGAAATAGTCGGACATACGCGGCGCGTGCTTTTTCCGCACCGTTTTTCGCCGACGCGGCTGTCGGGAAGGAACCATGTCGCTCTGCTCTCCACGGTGATGCCGCCCTAACTATACATCCTGTAACCTGAGGACGCGCCAGTCCGTCTGTCGTCAAGACGTGCGCTCCGATAGCTTCAATGTGTACGAGTGTGTACAGTGCCGCCGCTCGACCACTTGCCGGAGTACCAATGGACGAGAAGCAGCTCGCCAAGCTGGTAAAAAAGACCCAGGCCAAGGCGTCCAAGCCGAAAGGTCCGACTCGCAAGACCTACGACTCGACGCTCGACGTGACTCGCCGTCCCGATCAAGAGGAAAAGGACAGCGAGGCCAAGGACCTGTTCGACATCATGAAGAAGCGCGAGTTTTAGGTTCCACCGCCCATCGCCTATCGCCCATCGCCGGCGGTTAGGGCACGCCGACCTTGGAGTCCGGGCTGCGATGGTCGTTCGCCCCATACGCCACACCATCTCGTATGATGATGGTGTGTCCGTCGCCCTGTTCCCCGCCAAAACGGATGCTGTGCCCCATCGCGCGAAGTGCCTGCGCCGTCGAATCCGGAATGGCGTTGCGCTCGAACGTGACTTCGTCCGGCATCCACTGATGATGGAAGCGCGGGGCATCAACCGCCTGCCGCGCGTCGAAACCGTGATCGAGCGCGCCGAGCACGATCTCCATCACGGTGTTGATGATCGTCCGGCCACCCGGTGAACCGGTGACCATGAACAGCTTGCCGTTCTTCGTGACGATCATCGGGCTCATGGAGCTCAACATGCGCTTCCCCGGCACGATCTGATTGGCCGGGGTGCCGATGTCGCCCGTCAAGTTCGTCTCGCCGGGCTTCTTGTTGAAATCGCCCATCTCGTTGTTGAGGATGAAGCCAGCGCCCGGGACGACGACGTGCGAGCCGAAGCCACCCTCGAGTGTATACGTGTTCGCGACGGCGTTGCCGAATCTGTCGACGACGGAGAAATGCGTCGTCTCGTCGTGCTCGTCCGATGCGATCTGCGCGAGGATGTCCTTGCCAAGCTCGGCGCTGCTCGACGCGTGCTTTGGGTCGATCGACCGTGCGAGCGTCTTCGCGTAGGTCTTCGACGTGAGCCGCGCGATCGGCATCGAGACGAAATCCGGATCGCCGAGGAAGCGCGCCCGATCGAGATATCCTCGTCGCATCGCTTCGATCTCGAGATGCAGCGCGTCGGCCGACTGCGGCGCCATCTTCCCGAGGTCGAACTGCTCGAGGGTGTTGAGCATCTCGACCATCGTTACGCCGCCGCTGCTCGGAGGCGGCATTGCGATGAGATCGTACCCGCGATACGTGCCGCGAATCGGAGTACGGGCCTTCGCGCGATAGACGGCGAGATCCTTCTTGGAGATGAGACCACCGTTGCGCGCCATGGCCGCGGCGATGCTGTCGGCGATCCAGCCGGTGTAGAACGCGTCGGGTCCTTTGGTGGCGATGGCGCGCAGCGAGCGCGCGAGGTCGCGGAGCACGATCGTGTCGCCGGCGGCCCACTGTCCGCCGCCCGGTTTTCCGTAGGCCGCAACGGATGTAGGGTACGGAGCCATGCGGCCGGAAACTTCGCGGTTGAGCGAACGGGCGAGAGCATCGGACAGGACGAACCCCTTGTCCGCCAATTCGACGGCCGGCAAGACAAGGTCTTTCCAGGGGAGCTTGCCGAACTTGGCGTGGGCGAGTGCGAGCCCGCGGACCGTTCCGGGCACTCCTGGAGCGAGATATCCGGTCGCGGTGCGCTCCCGAACGATCTTCCCCGTGGAGTCGAGGTACATCGTCTTCGTGGACTTGAGCGGCGCGCGCTCCCGGTAGTCGATGGTGATCGGCGCGCCCTTGGCCGGCCGAATCACCATGAACCCACCGCCGCCGATATTGCCGGCGCTCGGATGGGTCACCGCCAATGCAAAGGCGGTCGCCACGGCTGCGTCTATCGCGTTCCCGCCCTTCCGTAAAATCGCCGCGCCGACATCCGATGCGGGAGCGGAGGTGGTGATGACCATGCCCTGGTTAGAGCTGACCGGCGCGCCGGCCTCCTGTGCCAAAAGCGCGGGTGTGGCGAGGATCGCGATTGCGAAGGTGGCGGCGATTCGACGGTGCGGCATAGGCGCGGTCCCTGGTCGTATCAAAAGAGTTCGGAATGGGGTCTGACCCCAATTGCGGCGAAATGATGTCTCGTCCCTAAGGTATCCACCGGGGGCCGGGTTGCCAGCGCCGGCGGACACAGTTTCCGTACACGGCCATCCATGGGGCGGGCTGTCCAATCGGTGAGCGAAAGGTCATTGTTGAACCACGGAAATCCGCCAATCCCCCCCGCCCCCGTCGTCCGTTCAGGAGAGCCGTCCGTGCCGACCAACCGCCGAACCTTCATCAAGGCCTCCGCCGCCGTTGCCGGAGCGCTGAGCATCGACGGGCTGCCTCGTATCGCCCTTGGCGCCGCGCCGGGGGGCGAATCGCCGCGGCCCATCGAGCGGGCTCGGAAGCCGCTCAGCATCCTCATCCTCGGCGGTACCGGGTTCACCGGGCCGGAGCAGGTGGAATACGCCATCGCCCGCGGCCACTCGGTGACACTGATCAACCGTAACAAGACCCGACCGGACTTCTTCAAGGGGCGCGTCGATCAGCTCATCGGCGACTTGAATGGCGACATGAGCGCGCTCAAAGGGAAAAAGTTCGATGTCGTGATCGACAATCCGACGACGGCGCCGGCCTGGGTGCGCAATGCCGCGCAGTATCTCGCCGGCAACACGAACCACTACATCTTCATCTCGACGATCTCGGCGTACGCGAACGACAAGAACGCCTGGGCCGACGAAAGCGATCCGACGCATGAGATGCCGGCGGGGCTGGATCCGTTCGTGGACATCACGACATTGCCCGCGAACGAACGCGGCCGCTACTACGGACCGCTCAAGGCCTTCTCCGAGAAGGAAGTGCAGCGCCGATATCCGGGAATGAGCGCGATCATTCGCCCCGGGCTGATCGTCGGTCCGTTGGACCGGTCAGATCGGTTCACGTACTGGCCGTATCGGATCGACAAGGGCGGGGACGTTCTGGCCCCAGGATCTGGCAACGACCCTGTACAAATCATAGACTCGCGCGACCTCGCGGAATGGACGATTCGCGTCGCCGAAAACCGTACGCTCGGCGTGTTCAATGCGACGGGACCGGTGAAGCCGCTGACGATGTCCGAGATGCTCTACGGGATCAAAGCGGTGACGACGAGCGGCGCGCAGTTCATCTGGGTGCCAGCCGAATTCCTCACCGAGCAGAAGATTCGCGGTTGGTCCAACATGCCGGTGTGGGTTCCGGACCGGCCGGACAACGTCGCGTTCTCGCGGCGCAAGATCGACAAGGCATTGGCGGCGGGGCTCACCTTCCGTCCGCTGGCCGTGACGGCAAAGGAGACAATCGATTGGAACAAGACGCGCCCCGCCGATGAGCTCCAGGCGCTCTCCGAAGGAAAGATCGCGGGCATCTCGGCGCAGCGCGAAGCCGACGTGCTCGCGGCGTGGAAGGCGAAGCAGGCGACGAAGTGACGACCGACTCGGACAAAGAGCCGGGGTTCTTCGCACAGGGCTTGCTGCGGCGCGTCGTCGACGTACGGGCGGGCGAGCTGCGCGCGATGGTTGCGTCGTTCACGTTGTTCTTTTTCCTGCTGAGCAGCTATTTCGTTCTGCGACCGATGCGAGACGAAGTGGCGGCGTCGTCGGGCGCGAGTCAGCTGGCGTGGCTGTTCCTTGCCACACTCGCGGGTACGCTGGTTTTCAACCCGATGTTCGCGGCGCTGGTCGCGAAGTTCCCGGTGCGGAAGTTCATCCCGATTTCGTACCAGTTCTTCGTCGCCAACATGCTGATCTTCTACGCCGTGCTGCGCTACATGTCGGCGGCGGAAGGATCCAGCGTCGACGTGTGGGCCGGACGTGCCTTCTTCATCTGGACGACGGTGTTCGCGCTGTTCAACACGTCGATCTTCTGGTGCTTGATGGCCGACACGTTTCGCAGCGACGAAGCAAAGCGGCTGTTCGGTTTCATCGGCGTCGGCGGGACACTCGGCTCGATCTCCGGGTCGGCGGCGACGGCGGCCTTGGCGAAGAGCGTCGGCACGATGAATCTGCTCCTCGTGTCGGCGGTGCTGCTGGAGATCGCCGTGGTCGTCGTGATGCGCTTCCCGCAGCGCGCCGCGATTGCCGCGGAAGATCGAGTGCGCTCGAAGCGCGATCAGGACAAGGAGCTGATCGGCGGCAGCGTGTGGGCCGGCTTTACTCACGTCGTGCGGTCGCCGTACCTCCTCGGCATCTGCGGGTTCATGGTGCTGTTCACGGTGGGATCGACGTTCCTCTATTTCGCGCAGAGCGACCTCGTGGGCCGCGAGTTCGCCGACAAGGCCTCGCGGACCGCGGTGCTGGCGAAATTGGAGCTGGCAGTTCAAACGCTCACGGTCGTCACGCAGATTTTCTTTACCGGCCGGATCATCCGTTGGCTGGGACTGGGGTTGGCGCTGGCGCTGCTGCCGATCATCAGCATTCTCGGATTCGGCGGGCTGGCGGTGCTTCCGGCGTTCGGAACCGTCGCGGTGTTCACCGTGCTCCGCCGCGGGGGCAACTTCGCGATCACCAATCCGGCGATGGAGGTGCTCTTCACCGTCGTGCGGCGCGAGGACAAATACAAAGCGAAGAACGTGATCGAGACGTTCGTGTATCGCGGCGGCGACCAGATCGGTGCCTGGACGTACAAAGGTTTGACGGCGCTCGGCCTCGGGCTCGTCGGGATCGCGTATTTCGCCGTGCCGCTGTCGATGATCTGGCTGGCTCTCGGTCTTTGGCTGGGCAGACGGCAGGCGCAGTTAGCCGGTGAGCAGCCGGTGATAAAAGAAATGCCAGCCGCGGTGCCGGTCGCGACGTGACGAAAAAGGTGTGGCGGATCGTTTCTATTGTAGCAAAACCGCAGAGAATGGACTGATGACGACACTTGCCATTGAACGCCCCAAAGCCGACGAGCATTCGCCGTACTTCGCGCGGTACATCGATCGCGTACCCGACGGGAACCTGATCGCCCTCCTCGAATCACAATTCGCCGATACGCTGGCGCTGCTCAAGCGCGTGCCGCGTGAGCGCGAGGATTTCGCGTACGCAGAGGGGAAATGGAGCGTGAAGGAGGTCGTTGGACATCTCGCCGACTCCGAGCGCGTGTTCGCGTATCGCGCGTTGCGTTTCGCGCGCGGCGACGCGACCGAGCTCGCGGGTTACGACGAGAACGCGTGGGTCGCGAACGCCGGTTTCGGTCGTCAGCGGCTCGCGGATCTCGTCGACGAGTTCAGCGCGGTGCGTGCGTCGACGATTCGCTTTGTTAAGAGTCTGAACGCCGAGGAATTGGCGCGGCGTGGTGTTGCGAACGGGAATGGGATCACGGTCCGCGCCTTGGTCTACATCATCGCGGGACACGAGCGACATCACGTCGGTCTGTTCCGCGAGCGGTACCAGCTGTCGTAAGTCGCCCCGGGATGAATTGTCCTCGGGCGCGAGTGCAAGGGGGGCAGGCACTATGATGCGCCTACTGTTGGACAGCTATTCCAGAAAGGCGCCGGTGTTCTCGAGCGCTTCGCTCAGCGTGTTGGCACACGCCGCGATCATCACCGCCTGGGTGATGGGAACGCTGCCGCGGCACGACATGCCCTTCGCCAGTGTTCGCCGCGAGCCGATCTATCTCCCGCCGCCGGACCGGGCTCCGGCGCAGGGCGGATCGCGCGAGGCCATCAGATACGTGAAGGTCGCGACGCAGGTAGGCCCTGGAAAGGGCGAAGGTCCGCGCGTGATGGGCGACGCGCGGCCGCCGGCGACCCCCGACGAGATCGTCGGCGATCGCGCCAAGGACACAGTGACCTCGGTACCCGTGCCTCAGTCCAAGGGCGAGGACTCGGTTTTTTCCGTCCTCGAAGTAGACGTCGCGGTCGTG
>Ga0134128_10005855_pt1 | contig 14886 bp, 10 predicted proteins | sample KB31754_FD_96462 | JGI IMG/M metagenome (GOLD analysis project Ga0134128, IMG submission 96462) | Terrestrial soil microbial communities with excess Nitrogen fertilizer from Kellogg Biological Station, Michigan, USA - KB3-175-4 | ecosystem: Environmental > Terrestrial > Soil > Unclassified ... | reverse complement strand
CGGTCGTCATGTTCTTGTTGCCGTAAAAGCTGAACACGGCGGCGTCGCCGAGGCGGCCTGCTTCCGCCAAACCGGCGCAATGGGCGGCGTCCTCGATCAAAACGAGTGACCGCGCGGCGGCAAACGCACGCCAGCGCTCGCGGTCGCAGACATAGCCGGAATAATGCACCAGGATGACCGCACGGGTCCGGTCCGTGCACTTCGTCTCCGCATCCGCAAGCGACATGAGGGGCCGCTCGAGCGACTCGATATCCACGAACACGGGAGTCGCACCAACATAGAGCACGCAGTTTGCAGTCGCAACGAAAGTCAGGGCCGGCACAAGCACCTCGTCTCCCGGGCCGAACCCGAAGGCCTGCATCACGAGATGCAGCCCGCCGGTGCAGGACGCTACCGCCACCGCATCGGACGTTCCGTGGACGCGGGCGAACTCCTGCTCGAAAGAGTTCACCTTCTCTCCCATCGTAATCCAGCCGCTGTCGATCACCTCGAGCAGCGCGCCCTTCTCGTCCGGACCCAGATCGGGTTCGGCTACAGGGATTGCTGCCGGCCTGGCGTGCGGGCGCTGAACGGTCATTTGATCCGGCTATACGAGAAGCAGGTTTTGCGGGACACGGCTGTCGGAGGCGTTCTCCTCCCAATCGATTTGTTGGGCTCTTTGGAAATCCTCTACCCGGCCGACATCGAGCCAGATGCCGTGATGGCGGAACGTGTGCACCGGCACTCCAGCCTGCATCATGCCAAAGATCAGATCATCGAACCCGAACGGAATCCCGCTCGGCACGAAGCGCAGGACCTCGGGGTTCATCAGGTACGCACCCATGCTGACCGCATTCACGTAAGTCGGCTTCTCCTTGAACTGGGTGACAACCCCATTCACGTCCTCGATCACGCCGAACTCGGTCCTCGTCGACCGGCTGACCGTGGCTACGGTTAGCGCGCCGCCGTGCTTGAGATGACACATCAGGAAGTCGCTCAACCGCAAATCCGTGAGCACGTCGCCGTTGAGGACGAGAAAGGTGCAATCCAACTCGTCGCGGATCAGGTCGAGCGGGCCGATGGTGCCGAGCGGCTCGGTCTCCCGCGTATACGAGATTTTCAGGCCCCACTGCCTCCCATCGCCGCAGAAGCTTTGGATGAGATGCCCGAGATAGCCAGTCGTGACATAGACATCGGTGACGTTGTTGCGGCGCACCCATTTGAGCAACAACTCAAGGACAGGCTTGGACCCGATGGGCATCAGGGGCTTGGGGAGCACCGACGTGTACGGCCGCAGCCGGGTACCTGGCCCGCCGGCGAGGATCACCGCTTTCATCGCCTTCCCCCTGTCAACAATTCTGTGACGGAACAAAGCACCTCCGTTATTGTATGGCATCATTCAAACGAATGAGGACGGAACGAATCCGGAGGCGTAGATTTTTTGGCGCCGATCGAGGTTGGCGACGCTGAGCTCCGGCTCGGAGCTTTCTCGTACGGTGTGAAGGCGCGAGCCGAAAAGAGGTGCCCGTGAGAGACGGTGGTTGCATCCGAGATCGGAGTCTGGAGGCAGCGCCCCGCAATCGGGCGTGGCCTGCTGCGGCACCTACGCTCGCGCCTAACCAATGATGCCCGCAGCGGCCGACTCAGGCTCGCTATCCATCCGCCGTCTGACGAACACGCTGCGGCGGCGGAAACGCCAGGTTATCGGGGTGACGGTCGCCGGTACGCTGCTTGTCGCCATGGTAGCGCTCTCCGCTCGCCCCTCCTACACCGCGCTCGCCGAGGTGCTGATCGGGACTGTGGAGGACGCCAGCTCTGGTCCGACTAAACCCGCCATTTCGCCGGACGATTCCGCCGTCGATACGCAGATCGCAATGCTCGCTTCGGACGCACAACTCTGCCGCTTGCTGCGGGGTCTCCCCGCGCGCCCCGAGTTCAACGCCGAACCAAACGATCGGGCTGCGAGGAATTCCGGGCTATTGGCTTGGGTTAGGGCCAAGCTCGTGGCCGTCCTTTCTGTCCCGGCGAAGCTATTTCCGGGCAAGGCGGCATCGGCAGACTTGTGTGGGTGGCCGGCCGGGGGCAGGGGCCCGCATCTGGCGGCGATAAAGGCCGGCCTCAAGGTGTTCCAGCAACGCCACTCACTGGTCATCTCCGTCAGCTATACCGGCCCGGATCCCGCGCAGGCCGCGGCGATCGTTAACGAGATCGTTGGAAAGGATGTCGAGCAGCAGCGTGCGAAGCGCCGCGAACAGGCGGCCGAGGTGGTGGCTTGGCTGGACGGAAAGCTTGCGGCGGCGATCGCCGATCGGGATGCGGCGGAAAACGCGGTCCGGCAAGCGCGCCTCGCGGGCGGAGCCGATCTGACGAGCAAGGACGACCTTCACACACTCGTTGAGGCCAGGCAGCAGCTTGCCCTGGTGGAATCGGATTTGGAGCGGCGGGCGGCGTTGCTGAAGCGTGCCCGCCTGCTGCGGCAGGGCGGCGCGGAACACGAGGTTGCCGCGGCGCTGGGTGTTCCAGTGGACGCCTCGGGGGCGAGCGGGACCGAGGGCTCGGCGCAACTCGCTGACGCCATCCAAGAATCGATCCGCAAACTTGAAAGCGAAGTCCAGTTCGGCAAGTTGCAGGCGCAGGCAATTCGCGCCGATATCGATGGTCTGCAGCGCGCGGCGGCGCCGCCGGGCGGCGAGCAGAAGTCGCTCCAGTCGCTCGAGCACCGCGCTGCGGCGCTGACCAGTCTGACCGAGGACCTGGAGCGGCGCCGTAACGGGAGTCTTCAGTCACGCGATCTCGCCACGGCCGACGTGAGTGTATTTACACTTGCCCAGTCGCCAATCCGACCCAGTGGCATCGCGCCGATGTTGCTGATCCCCTCCGGGATGTTTGCGTTTCTCTTGCTCGGGTCAGCCCTAGCCTTCACGTTAGACCATTTCGACGCAAGCTTCCGGAGCGAGCGAGACGTGAGCGTAGAACTCGGGGTTCCGTGTGTCGGGCTAATTCCGGAGATGTCGACCACTCCGAGCAAGTTCCGCGAGGACACAGTGCTCGCTGACATGCGGCCGTCCTATTATCAGGCAGTCCGCTCGGTGCTTGTAAGCGTGTTCGAGTTTGCCCGCCTCGAGCGTCAGCCGAAGATCGTCTTGCTGACCTCGAGTGTGCCGGAAGAGGGCAAGTCCATCCTCGGGATCAGCCTTGGGCTGTGCGCGGCTCAGCTCGGACAACGTGTGCTGCTCGTCGATTTGGGCGAAGGCCGGCCCGGCACGGCCCGGAGCAGGAATAGCGTGGCGGAGTGGGTAATGCCCGCCCTCGCCTCGGGCGAGGCGGCAAAATTCATCACCCCCGTGCCAAGTCTAGGCTATGACTATCTTTCCGGTTCCGAGATCGGGGTCGATCTATTGGCGTTCCTGATCAGCAGGAGCGGGCAACAGCTTTTTCGTCAGTTGCGGTCCAAATACGATTGCATCATCGTTGACGGACCAAGCGTGCTCGGTTCCGCGGAGGCTCGCATTCTCGCGTCCGTGGCTGACGAAGTACTGCTCGCGGTGCGTTGGGGCAGTACGCGGCGCGATCTCGCGCGGTACGCGGTCGACTTGTTTCGCGCCTCGGGTATGGCAGACGACGGCGGCCAGTCCCGGCTAAAGGCCGTGCTAACCCGAGCCGATTTGCCGGCGCACGCGCGCTATAGATATGGCGACGCGGCCGAACTGCTGGTGACGTACGATCGACCGTCGCGCCCGCGGTTGCGGCTCGCTTCTCAGGCTCTCCCCCCAAGGCGCCTACGGGCCACGCTGGGGGCGGTCGCGAGGTCACTCGCGGCGTCGCTCGGCGGCTGGTACGCCTTGCGGCAACGCCGCAGCCCCGGCGCGGATCGGAGCGGGGCGCTCCATACCGACCCGGCGGGGCACGGATGAGCGCCCGTCATGCCTTGTACCGGCCTCGTCCCCCCCGCTGGTGCATCTTTTCACCGGGTCGGCGCTCGCTGGACGTGCTTTGCGGCGACACGACCGACTCCGGCGGAGCGGAGGCTCAGGTCGCCTATCTGGCGCGCTCGTTGGCCGATCGTGGCCATGAGGTTGCGCTCCTCTACGGCGACACGCGCAATAGGGATCCAGAGCAGGTTATCGCGGGGGTTCGCTGCATCGACGTCATGCCCGCCTGGCGGCGCCCTGCCAGCTTGGCACCCTTCTGGCGGACTTTGGAGCGGCTTGCGCCCGACGTCATGTACGCTCGCCTGCCGAACGATTTCCTTGGGCTGCTCGGGCTTTTCGCTCGCCGCCGACGAGGGAGCCAATTCATCTACGCGTTGGCGAATGACCACCATTGCCGACCGTCGCAGGCGTACGACTACAATTGGTGGTTTCACACGCCCCTTTATGCGCTGGGGCTGATGAGTGCGAACCGCATCACCATTCAGCACGCCGGACAGCTCGACCTCGCGAGCCCCCGTTTGCGGGATCGGATGATTCACGTTCCCAACCTCATCCGTTCGGTCCGCGAGACGCCGCGCTCGTTCCAAGAGACGACGCACGATGGGATCTGGGTTGCCCGCATCAGGCCGGTCAAGCAACTCGGGCGGTTTCTTGATCTCGCCGAATCGCTCCAGAGTTTGCGCTTCGCGGTGATCGGCGGATGGGACCCCACCCTTCCTGGGACGCAGCGGCGGTCGCTAGAGCAGCGGATGAGATCTCTCCCCAACCTCGATTTCTTCGGGTCGCGCAATGCCGACGAGGTCATCGGCCTCATCGGCCGGAGCAAGATCCTGGTCAACACTTCCGATTTCGAGGGCTTTCCCAACACAATGCTCGAAGCATGGAGCGTGGGCGTGCCCGTCGTGTCGCTCAGGGTCGATCCGGGCGGAATCATCGGACGCGAGCGGCTCGGGTGCGTCAGCAGAAGCCTTGAGCGGTTGCGCAGCGACGTCGGGCAACTGGCGACCTCGCAAGCGCTCAACCGGTCATGCGGTGAAAAGGGCCTGGCTTATGTCCGGCGGCAGCACAGTCTCGATGTCGTCCACAAGGCGCTCTTGAATGGATTGTCGATCAATGCTGCCAGCACACTCTCCTGATCGGCCGATCCGATCTCGGATTGTCGCAATCACGCTCGCCGTAGCCGCCGCCGCGCTTGCGGTATGTGCGCTGATCGTGTGGTCCAACCCGTTGGCGCCCGTGCTCCTGATTGCCGGCGCCCTTGGCGCGGCCGGTTCACTGGTCTTGCTGCAGTATCCTCTGGCGACATGTTACCTTGCCGCGTTCTTGACGCTGTGGCCATTCGGCGCTCGCCCCGCGGACGCGGACATCGTCTACACCGTGGCCGTCAACGGTGCCCTTGCGCTTGCACTCGCGTCGCTGCTGCTGCAGAGCCTGCAGGGGCGGCAGGAATTGCGGCTCACCGCGAGTTGCGCCGCTATGGGTCTGTTCATCACGTGGGCGCTGGTCACAGTCTTCTGGGCGTCGGACCTCGTCGAGGCACGGAAGACGCTCGTGTCCTTTACAAGCGGGCTGATCCTACTCTTCGTCCTCACTAACCAGACGCGAACCCCTCAGACAATCGACCGCTTCATGACCGTGTTGCGCCTCCTTGGCTGGTTGCTGATCGGCGCGGGCGTCTTCGCGCTCCTCGAGAAAGGATACCAATCGGGAACCCGACTGAAGGTCATGAGCATGAACGAAAACGAGTTCGGGCTCGTAGTGATCGCTACCGTGCCCGGCGTGCTCTGGCCCGTGATGCGAAGGCAAGGCCTTCGCCGTCTGGTCGATATGGCGCTCAGTTTCGTATTCCTGATCGCCGCGCTGATCCTGATCGCGCTTACGGGATCTCGCGGCAGTTCCGTGTCGCTGCTCTTGGTGATGCTCTCATTTCTTTTCTCGCGGCCGCTCCGCCCTTGGGGTGCGTCCAGCTTGATCGTACTCCTTCTCATGCTCACGGCAGCGCCACTCGTCCTGACCTCCGTTGTCAGCCGGTTCGCCGACCACGACGGCGGCGAGTTCGGAGGCCGTGACTTACTCTGGCGTGCCGGGCTCACGTTGCTCGCCGATGCACCCTGGACCGGCGTCGGGATCGGCAATGGCCCATTCAAATTGCACAACTACATTGCCGCGTTGACCAACGAATTCAATAAGCGTGTGGACCTTCCAACGCACAACCCCCTACTCGAGGTCGGCGTCGACACCGGCGTCATCGGGCTGTGCCTTTACGCGGCTGCCAGCATTGCTGCCTTCCGGCAATTCTTCGGGGCCACGGCTCGCGCAAACCTGAGGGCGCACGGGCTAGTCGGATACTTTCCCCTCGTCCTCGGAATCGCCATCGGGTACTACAGCTCGTGGATCAAAGGTGGCGGCGTCGAGAGCCATCCATCTTTTTTTGCAATCCTCGCGCTGCTCCAGTTCCCTTCGCAGCTTGTCGCGATGGCGCGGCCTACTGTCCTGAGATCCGAAGAACGCAGGGTGCATTCTGGCGACTGGATACCCGAAGGAAACGTTCATGCCTAACTGGCGTCGCCCCCTGCTGAGCCTGTACGATAAGCACGTCACGGGTTGTCCGGTGCCGGGCTACGTGGGCCTGCTCCACAACTTCTATGCTCAACCGATCGCGCTACGACATGATATGCAGACCGAGCGGCTCCTTGCCTTACTACGGCATTCAGCAACACACGTGCCGTTCTACCGAGACCTGCTGGCACGGGCGGGAGTGGCACGAGACAGCCAGATTGACATCGGTCAGTTCGGGCACGTGCCGGAGCTTACTCGGGAAGTACTCCGGACCCATTTTGAGCGCCTGAAGAGTGATGACCTGGCGGCCAGGGCTTGGTACAAGAACAGCTCGGGCGGCAGCAGCGGCGAGCCCGTAACGTTCCTGCAAGACGACATCTATTGCGAGATGGGGCTGGCGACGACTGCAACGCATTTCGGTTGGGCGGGCTGGAGGCCGGGCGAGCCGGTCATTCGGCTTTGGGGTTCCGAGCGGGACGTGTTGCTCGGGTCCATCGGATGGCGCAATAAGCTGAGTGCGTTCGCCCGAAACCAAACGGTTCTGAATGCATTCCGGATGGGCGAGGCCGAGATGGCGAGCTACACCATTGCGATGCGGCATCTTAAGCCGGTCGTAATCGAGGCTTACGCCGAGAGCATCTTTGAATTTGCCCGATATTTGAATGCGAAGCGGATCCGACTTAGCGGCGTGCGGCATATCGTCACGAGCGCTGGCACGCTCTATCCGTTTATGCGGGACGAAATCCGGCACGCATTTGGGTGCGAAATTCTCAACCGTTACGGCTCGCGCGAGGTCGGTGATTGTGCCGCCGAGCGCTTGCCGGGTGGTGGTCTAGAGGTATTCAGCTATACGCATCTGGTCGAGGTGGTGAACGAGAACGGCGAAGCTTGTCATGAGGGGGAGGAAGGCGACGTTCTCGTCACGTGCCTGACGAACTACGCGATGCCGCTCATTCGATATCGAATCGGTGATCGAGCCGTCGTCGGTACCGTGGCATTCGCTCCTCCCACTCGGGTGGAGCGGTTGCAGACCGTGACCGGACGCACCACGGATGCGTTCGTTCGAGAGGATGGGACGACGATTCCCGCTACGTTCTTCATTCACTTCATGGGGGTGGTCCACAACGCCGGATGGCTCAAAAAGACGCAGATCATACAGCAGGACTACCGCTCTATCCTGATCAAGTTGGTGACGGTAAGCGCGCCACCGGAAGGCGCTCTTGAGCACATTCGCTCCTCACTGCAGCGCGTGATGGGAGCAGCCTGCCAGGTAGATTTCGAGTTTGTCGACAGCATCGCGCCCCTGCCTTCTGGCAAGTACCGTTACACGATGTCGCTTGTACCGCGCAGCGCGCCCGCTATGTGCGCCGCGTGATCGGCGGATCGTGGTGAGGATCGCCGAATGCGGGCAGAGGGCGCACCATGACCGGTGGCAACATGCTCGTTGAGCAGGTTTCCGCTCGCGGAAGCTCACTGACGCAGTCCGCGAGGAACCGCTTCTTCCTGAATGTCGGTTCGAACATATGCTACATGGTTCTCAATACCCTCTTGCTCTTGTGGTACGTGCCCTTCCTGATCCGCCACATTGGATGGGCCGCCTACGGAATGGTCCCTCTGGCCAATACCTTGATCATGTATGCGACCGTGCTGACGACCAGCCTCGACGTATCGGTCAACCGGTTTCTTGCGATCGACCTCAACCAGGGTAACGTGCACAGCGCGAATCGGACTTTCAATACCGCGCTTATCCTTGCAGCAACTGCCTGCCTGGTGCTGGCGCTGCCTGCCGGTGCTGTCGTCTACCTGTTTCCGATCCTGTTCAACGTCCCGGCTGGCCTCGAGAGCGCTACACGGTTCCTATTCGCGAGTGTTGCCGCGACCATGGGCGCGGCGCTTCTCAGCAGCAGCTTCGGCGTCACGAGCGTCATTACGCATCGCTTTGAACTGCGGAACGTGGTCCGTACGCTAACGTCGGCCAGCCGGGTCGGGGTGGTTGCCCTATGCTTTTCGTTCTGGCCCGCAAGTCTGTCGTTCGTCGCGCTCGGCTTTCTGATTTCGGCGGCAATCGGCCTCGCCGGCGACGTGCTGGTCTGGCGATATCTGGCTCCGGAGTTGCGCGTTCGGCCCCGTTGGGCCGATCGTCAACAGATGCGCGCGATGGCTGGGTTGGGCGGGTGGTCGGCTGTCAACCAAATCGGCTCGCTTCTGCTCATGCAAGTGGACCTCCTGGTAGTGAACGCCCTGTTCGGCGCCGACGCCACCGGCCGCTACGGTTCGATCCTGGTGCTGGTCGCCCTGGTCTACACAATGACCGAAACCGTGGTGGCGGTGCTGAGCCCTATGATCATGGCGCACTACGCGACCGCCGACGTCGATGCGCTGCGGCGCGTCACCCTGCAATCGGTCCGCCTGCTCGGGATCGCCCTCGCGCTTCCGGTCGGGCTGCTGTGTGGGTTCGCTCACCCTGTGCTGAGCATTTGGCTCGGCGGCTCGTTCGGCGACCTCGGCATCCTGCTGATCCTGTTGGCCGGACACTTGCCGGTGACGCTCGCCGTGCGCCCGATCTTGTACGGTATTACAGCATACAACCGGGTCAAATTGCAGAGTATCATCACTCTGGTGCTCGGGATCGCGACGGTTCCAGCGGCGGTCCTGCTTGCTAGCTTCGTTGGATGGGGGCTGGCAGGTGTGGCATCCGCAACGGCCTTGGTCTGGATGGTGAAGAACGTTGTCTTTCTGACGCCCTATGGGGCAGCAGTGCTCGGCCTCCGTTTAGGGGCACTTTACCGCTCGCTGGCGAGCACGGCGGCTTTGACGGCAGGGGTAGGCTTGGTCAGTGCATATCTCTGGCAGGTCTGTCGCCCGGCGGACTGGTCTGGCCTGTTCGCGTTGGGGGCGGTGGTCGGGCTCGCTTACGTTTCGGGTATCTATGCCCTGGTTCTGTCATCGGCCGACCGCGAGCTGCTATGGAGCTCCCTCCGCCGAAGGTCGCCTGCATGAGGCTGCCCCATCCTCCGCGGCTCTCTTGAGAGGGCGGTTCCATGAAGCTGGCGTTCGTTGGCGATGTCTATCTCTCGGGCAAAGGCGGCGGGTTTGGTGGGCCCGACACGCGACATGACATCTTCGCTGCTCTGCAAGCCAAGGTTGGGCCGAGCACGTTCCTGGTCGGCAACGTCGAATCGGCGCTGACCGACCGGGAGGATGCCAATCCATACAAGTGGGCGTCACTGTGTTCGGATCCGGCCGTGGCGCAGCGGCTCAAAGCGCTTGCCGTGGGTTGTATCGCGAACAATCACGCCGGTGACGCGGGGTGGCAGGGGCTGCGGGACACAATGCTCCACCTGCAGGAGGCCGGCATTCAACCGGTGGGTTGCGGCTCGAACATCGACGAGGCACTTGCCCCGTGCATCCTATCTCAGGACGGCACGCGGGTGGCTTTGGTGGCGCTTTGCTGCTTGACCACGAATGGCGAATGCGTCGCAACCTACACGCAGCCTGGCGTCGCGCCGGTGTCGGTTGACAATTTGCGCATGGCAGTTGCGCGCGGACGGCTTGAGGCCGAGACTGTTATCGTCCTCGTCCATTGGGGGTGCGAGCAGACCCATTATCCTGTGCCGGATCAGATCCGGCTCGGACGAATCGCCATCGATGCGGGAGCCGCTGCTGTCATCGGTTGTCACGCCCACGTCATCCAGACGTTCGAGGAATATCATGGGGGGTGGATTTTCCATGGGCTCGGAAACTTCTTCTTCGACCCGGTCCGTGCAAGAGCAGTCAGCGGGCGAAAGGCGGTCGCGGAATTTGATATCGATCATAAGGACCCGCGGAATCGCGAGTCCCTCGTGCCGACCTTCGAGGTGCGGCGAAATCAGCTAAAATTGACCGACCTGATCCTGACCCGATGGGAGAACGACGGTCGAATTGCAGTTGGAGGGCTGAAGGACGCAACCGTCGACCTGAATGCCGCGAACGCATACTTGAGGCGCTGGGCAAGATTTCGCTGGTCCAAGCTACAAAGCGAGGGGGAGATAGGATTCCGCTGCATCCTTAGGAACGGCACTGTCAAATATGATTACGATGGTACGCCTATCCGGAGGGAGTGGCGGTCTCGGGAGCTGGGAGCGCGCGTCTACAGACGGGCCAATCGACTGCTTGCTGAGGCATTTCGCGGCTAGGTGTATGGTCCCGGGATGAGGTGACGTGGGTTGAGTTTGAAGATGTGCGGCTGCTTCGTCCAGGCATGACTGATCGCCTCGAACGGTGTTTTCCATTTCAAAGCCTTGAGGTGCTTGGCGAAGTTGTAGGCCGAGACGAACGCCAAGACGTGGGCCTTGAGGGCATCGAGGTCCGGGTAATGGAACACCCGGACGGTTGCCTCCTTGATGGTGCGGTTCATCCGCTCGGCCTGACCATTGGTCCAGGGATGATATGGCTTGGTGAGGCGGTGCTCGATGCCGTTCTCGGCGCAGACGCGATCGAAGATGTGGGCGCCGAGATATCTCCGGGACGGACCGTTCCTGTTCTTCGGCAGGTCGGCGAAGGCCATGCCGTTGTCGGTCAGCACGGTGTGGACCTGGTAGGGGAAGGCCGTGACCATGCCGCGGAGGAAGTCGGCCCCGTTCATCTTCCCGGCATTGTCGTGGAATTCGACATAGGTGAACTTCGAGACCCGGTCGATGGCCAGGAACATGTTGAGTTTGCCTTGCGCAAGGCGCAGCTCGCAGACGTCGATGTGGACGTAGCCGATCTCGGTCTCGGCAAACCTGCCTCGCTTGGAGGTCTTCTCCTCGCTCTCGGGCAGGCGTGAGATGCCGTGGCGTTCCAGACAACGATGCAGGCTGGAACGGGTCAGCTTCGGGATGCTGTCCCGCAGGCAGCCGAGAACGTCGTCGAGCGGCAGCAGCGTGCGTCGCCGGAATTCGACGATCATGGCTTCTTCGATCAGCGTGAGCACAGTGCCGCGTGGGTCGCGTGGTCCCATGCGGGCATCGGTGGTGGTGGTCCGGCCGCGCCATTTGGCAACCGTGGTACGGCTCAGTCCGTAGCGCCTGGCCAGGGTGCCGGTCGTCTCTTGCGACGTTTGGAGCTCGGCTCGAATTCGCGGCGTCGTCCGGGCGCTGCCATGAAGACTGCCTGCCATAGCGCTTCCTCCCCCGCTCGGGTCAGGATAACGTCACGACTTCCCGGGACCAAACACCTAGTTCAGTGCCCAGCCTGGACTTGCAGGACTGCATGAGCCCTGCAAGTGGAAGGCTTCCGACTAGTGCTGGAAGGCACCGATGCTGAGTGGGCTGGTCCGGGATGCCCCGGAGAAGTCCGCGGAGACCGCTGACGTCGCGCTACCCGCTCCAGCGGCCGGTGAGCCGCTGAGTAGGTGATATCCCGCAGGCGTCAGCGACCCCGGGCTTGCCAACTTCGGATCGGCATTCACGTCGCCCGATCCGGCGAACCCGGTGTGGGAGCCGCCGGACCAAAGATTATTGCGAAGCACCGAGCCTGCCGCGGAACCACTGGCTAGTGTCTTCGAGGCTCCGCTGTAAAAAATATTGTTGAAGACGTTGTTGCCGGAATTGCCTGCGGCCGCGTCGATGTGAAGGGCCGAGCGACCGTTATTGACGAAGGTATTGTTCGCAATCAGCGCATTCTGCATACCGCCACCATGACCGTAGGCACCGTAGTAGAAGCCGTAGTCGTCGCCCACATCAACGTTATTGGTTACCTTGAGATTCGTAAGTGGAAGCTGAGTGGAATACGACTCGACGGCCGCAGCGATGCCTTCAGCAGCATGGCCGTTGATGAAGTACATGCTGTTTCCGGTAGAGTAGATAAAATTACGATCTACCACTGTGTCTGGTGCATTGTCGAGATATACATTGACCGAGAAGTTGTCGTGTACAGTATTTTGCGAGATCTGTACACCCCTGCTTATCAGACTGCCGATGCCTTCTCCTTGATTGTTGTATACGGTGTTACCCGTAATCTGCGTATTGTCAGACTTATATGCCTGTACTGCCTCGGGCCATCCAGAGGACGACGAGTGTGATTGATTAAGCAGAACGTTGTTGTACACTGTGTTGCCGTGGATGGTATTGCTGTAGCTCTGGCCGGCAACATCTCCACCGACCCAAATGCCGCCCGACCTGCTTCCATGGACCGAATTGTCAGAGATTGTGACGTTGTGCGTAGCCCAAGCGATGATGCCGTGCCCTGTCGCATTCATGACATCGAAGCCCTTAAACGACACGTAGTTCCCGTAGATGCTGACCATGTCAGTCTTGGCCGGAAGCTTGGAGCCGTCAAGGACAACTGCCTCCCCGCCATATGGGGCGATCGTGATATTGGCAGATGCCGTGCCGCTATTCGAGATCTTCACCGCGTCCGTGTATGTCCCCGCTCGAACGAGGATTTGCGTGCCTGGTGTCGCCGCCTTTGCGGCCGCGGAGATCGTTTTGAAGGGACGGTCGAGCGTCCCAGCGTTCGAGTCGCTGCCGCTAGTGGCAACGTAAAGGACGTTGGTTGATGCCGTCGAGGCAGGCTGCGCACTGGACGAAGGCTGTGGGGCAGGCTGCACACCGGATGAAGTCTGTGAACTTGCAGCATCCTGGGTCTGCGAGTTCGCATGGGTCTGGGACCCCCGCGCCGAGTGGTGTTTGTAGCTCAAAGATCAGACTCCCTGTTTGGAAAACGTCGACTGCCCGCAACAAAAGTGAGGCAGTAGAACCGTGAATAGGTGGAGCAACTTTGTTGCCCGGCGAACGGCTATTCAGTGCGAAGACCGCACGGGGGGCATCTAGCCGCTGGATGCGCGCCCGGTCAACACGAAAGAGCCTGGATGGATCACATAATCATTGTGATATTGTTAGGAATGCGTCGTCATACCTCGTTCTATTAATGCTTCGCTGACGATATCGCGGCCTGACTGACGCCTGCAAAACCTTAGAATCACGATTTCACGAATCCGTGACAGTGGATTCGCGCCGATCGGTTGCAAGCAAAATCTTTGTTACGGTAGCCCGACGGAACTGTCATCATCCTACGTCGATGGGCTGCGGCTCCGCGCGGTCAAATGCCGGCCGGATCGTTCTTCCGGATCGAATCGGAACAGGTGGGGAGTGGACTTCATCTTGAGTTCAGCATCGGTCGAGCACCCCAGCGGCGAGGGTGGCCGATTTGCCTCCATACGGTCTGCCGTTCGGCGGACAGTCAGGTTGTTCCAGTATGACGTCTGGAATATCGGAGTGGTCCAGCAGGCGGCTGAAGACATTGTGCGCCGCGGCATCGCCGTTGCACCGAGTTGGTTGCCGCCGCAGGGGCCGGGCCAGTATCTGGCAGATCCGGCCTACCGGGCCAATGCAGATGGAAGCTGCAGGATATTTGCTGAATTTCTGGACCATTACGACGGCGGGAAGGGCGAAATATGGTGCGCGGATGTAGAAGCGGGCGAGAGCCTTGCGGGCGCCCGGTTTCGCCCTCTCTTGCGATTTCCACATCACGCGTCTTACCCCTTCCCGATATCCGATGGTACCGGTCGGAATCTTCTGACTGCAGAGACCTGCCAGGCCAATGGCGCCCTGCTCTGGGAAGACCAGGAATCCCCAAAGCTTCTCGGCCCGATCATCTCTGAATACGCGATCGTCGATCCAACCTTATGGCAGCAGGACGGCCGATGGTTCTTGTTCTGCTGCCTCGCGGACCACAACCCAGAAGAGGGATTATTCTTGTTCCATGCGCCGGCCCTGGCCGGCCCGTGGACCCCGCATCCCGACAATCCGGTGCGCCGGGGTTTCATGGGCAGCCGCCCGGCCGGCCCGTTGTTCAAGGCGGACGGCAAGCTCATCCGCCCCGGGCAGGACTGTTCGCAGGAATACGGCGGCGCAGTGATCCTCTACGAAGTGACGCGGCTCGACGGCGCGGGTTATGCCGAAGTGCCCGTGCGCCGGCTCGATCCGTGCAAAGGGCAGTACGGTGCCGGGCTGCACACGATCTGCCCCGCTGGCGATGCGACGCTCATCGACGGCAAGTCCTGGCGGATCGGCGTGCGCGCCAACCTCCATTCCATCCGACGCCGAGTGATGGCCAACAAACCTAGCGGCCGGACGGAGGGATGATTTGTCCTAGCGGCGGACCCGCAGGGCTGCGAAGGCCCTGGCCGGCGGATTGCGGGAGGGCAGGCCGGTCCACCGGGCAGGCAGCCCTACGGGATGATGGCGAGCCGGGAGAGCAGAGCGACGAGGGCGGCCTGACGGCGCGTATGCGTCTTCGCGAAGATCGCCGCCAAGTGGGTCCGTACAGTTGTACGGCTGACGCCGAGTTTCTTGGCCAGATCAGGAACCGCCGTTCCTTGGGCCAGTTCTGCGGCCAGCGTCGCCTCGGCTGGAGTTAGTCCCCAGACCCGTTGCAGGGTCAGCTCATTTGG
>Ga0134128_10005854_pt1 | contig 14886 bp, 15 predicted proteins | sample KB31754_FD_96462 | JGI IMG/M metagenome (GOLD analysis project Ga0134128, IMG submission 96462) | Terrestrial soil microbial communities with excess Nitrogen fertilizer from Kellogg Biological Station, Michigan, USA - KB3-175-4 | ecosystem: Environmental > Terrestrial > Soil > Unclassified ... | reverse complement strand
TCGCTGATCTTCATGCCGGTCAGCAGCTCGGCCTCGGACAGGTTCGGCGTCACCACGGCGGCCAGCGGCAGCAGCCGCTCCCTGATGGCCTCCAGGGTGCCGTCCGACAGCAGCGCGTCCCCGTGCTTGGACACCGCCACCGGGTCGACCACCAGCGGTGCGTCCAGCCCGGCCAGCTCATCGCAGACCGCGGCCACGATGGTGGCCGAGGCCAGCATGCCGGTCTTGACCGCGTCCGCCCCGATATCGTCCAGGACCGACCTGAGCTGGGCCCTGACGGCCTGCGGCGGCAGTTCCCAGTACCCCTGCACCCCGACCGAGTTCTGCGCCGTCACGGCCGTCACCACGGTCATCCCGTGCACGCCGAGGGCCAGCATGGTCTTGAGGTCGGCCTGGATGCCGGCACCGCCTCCGGAGTCGGAGCCGGCGATGCCCAGCACCCGCGGCGGGGTTGGCGTCATGCCGCCAGCCTATGACCACCCACCGGCCGCACCGGCCTGGCCGTCGGCCGGTCAGCCGAAGCGGTCAGGTCAGCCGAAGCTGACGCTCAGCAAAAGCCGACAATCAGCCGAAGCCGACGGTCAGCCGAAGTGGCAGACGGCGCGGTTCAGCAGGCAGCCCACGGGCGTGCCCGGCCGACCCTGGCCGACGACCAGGAAGCCGTTTCCGTCCGCCGGCCACCAGCCATGGTGGCCCTGCCACTGCCGCCAGCCCGGCCAGCCGGGTCCCGGCCCGTCCGTGCCCTGGGTGCCCTCGGTGCCCTGGCCGCTCGAGCCTGCCCCCGAGCCGGGCTGGTGGCCGAGCATCGTGGCCAGGCCGCCGTCGCTGGCCGACGGCTGCCACTGCGCGCCCCAGACCTTCGTGATCTGGGTGTCCGGGATGGTGAACTGGAGGCTCCACCCGTGCCTGGCCTGCGTGGCCGGGATAGTGATCAGCGCACTGAAATGCCCGTACTTGTGGAACAGGACCCGGAAGCCGATCCCGGCCCCGGACGGGTCCCCGCCGCCGCCGTGGTGCGGTGCGCCGGGCCCGCGGCCGGCCGACGGCCCGTGGTGAGCGTGCGCGCCCGACCCGGGCCTGGCCGGGCTGGCCGTCTTGATCTGGACGCCGGGCGAGACCTCCGCCGTCGAGCCCTTGGACTGGCCGGCGGGGGCGCAGTTGCCGACGCACGGCTCGGTGCCAGGCCGGTAGGTCAGCACGGTGTGGGGCGAGTTGAGGGCCAGTCCGGCCGCGATGACGAACCCGGCCCCGGCCGCGAACCACGGCGTGACCAGGAGGCCGCGCATCCGGCGGGGGCGGCTGACCCCGGTGGTGGCGGCCGGGCCGCGCAGCCTCCTGCCCCGGCGCCTGGGCTCGCGACCGCCGGCGGCCGGCTCGGGCGTGGATCCCACCGTCAGTAGTGGCGTGGTTTCGTTCTGTTCGGCAGCCGGCCCATTTACCGAGGGAGTTGGCAACCCATTTTCTGGCACGCTTGAGGCGGCACTGTCTGGAACGCCCGGCCCTGGCCGATGGCCTGGGGGCTGCGCCCTGTGCCTAGGTATGCACTCCTTGCGATGACGGGGCATCAGGGGGTTTATATCAAGCGGAAGCCCGGCTCAGCTAGTGCGCGGCGGGCACCCGGGGGTGATCATCGGCGTGTCGCTCTGAGTCAGCGAAAATGATTCCAGCCGCCGATACCGGGATGCGGCCGGGAATTCACGAGAACGCCGGATCCCCGAGCCGCCGCGCCGACGACGGTCCAGCCCTCGGGCAGCGCCGTCCCGGGCGGGAAGGTGGCGGCCAGGGCGTGGTCCTCGCCCCCGGTCAGGGCCCAGTCCAGCCAGTCGGCCCCCAGCGTCCCGGCGGCGGCGTACAGCGGCCCGGGATCGGGCAGCCGGGCGGTGTCGATGTCGATGCTGACCCCGCTGGCCGCGGCCACGTGCCCGACGTCCTGGAGCAGGCCGTCGCTGATGTCGATCATCGCGGTGGCGCCGAGCCGGGCCGCCTCCGGCCCGGCCGGGTAGGGCGGCTGGGGGCGGCGGTGCGCGGCGACCAGCCCGGCCAACTCGGCCGGGAGTTTCTCATCGGCCCGCCCGGCGGCCAGCAGCGCGAGGCCGGCCGCCGACCGACCCGGGCGGCCCGCCACCGCCAGCAGGTCACCGGGGCGGACGCCGGCCCTGGTCACCGGGGGCCGGCCCTCCAGGTCGCCAAGCGCGGTGATGCCCAGCATGACGGTGTCGGCGCTGGTCACATCGCCGCCCGCGATGGCCGCGCCGCCCCGCTCGCACTCGGCCACCAGCCCGCGCACAAGGTCCAGGGCCCAGTCCACCGCCAGGTCGCCGGGAGTGGCCAGGCCGACCAGCAGGGCGGTCGGCACGGCCCCCATGGCGGCCACGTCGGCCAGGTTCTGCGCCGCGGCCTTGACGCCGATGTCGGCCGGGCCCGACCAGTCCCGGCGGAAATGCCGGCCCTCGACCAGCAGATCGGTGGTGGCGACCACCCGGCGGTCGGGCGCGCTGATGACCGCGGCGTCGTCACCGACGCCGAGCAGCGGCCCGCGGTCGGGCGGCAGCAGCCGCGCAATGGCCGCGATCAGGCCGAACTCGCCTAGCTCCGCGACGGTGATGGCGGCCTCCTGCTGTCGGGGCGGCCCGCGCCGGGCTCCGCGCCGGGCCGCGAGACGCGAACTGGCCCCCGGTTATGACCGGGGTATGGGCGGATGCGGGATATCCGGCCGATAACGCACGCACACATGGCCAGGTCCCTACGGTAGCGTTGGCATGACTCATCCGACCGAGGAGGACGACATGGTTCACGCGTACATCCTCGTCCAGACTGAAGTCGGAAAGGCGGCCGACGTCGCCACCTGCATCGCCAAGATCAATGGCGTGACGCAGGCGGACGACGTTACCGGTCCTTACGACGTCATCGTCCGAGCCGAGGCCGACAACGTCGATGACCTCGGCAAGCTGGTCGTCGCGCAGATCCAGGGCGTGTCCGGCATCACCAGGACACTCACCTGCCCGATCGTGCACATCTAGCGACTGGCCTCTGCCTTCCCCGGCTAGCGATGGGCTCTGCCTCCCCGGCCAGGCCCGACCCAGCCAGGCGCCGCACTGCCACGCCGTCGGCCGCAGCTACGCCGATCTCGCGGGCCACGCCTGCGGGCCACGACCTGCGGACCACGCCTGCGGGCCACCCCTGCGGGCCACGCCTGCGGGCCACGCCTGCGGGCCACGCCTGTCTCACCGGCCACGCTGGCCACACTGGCCGCTGGGGCCGCTGGCCCCGTTATGGATGTCCCGTTGGTATTGCCCTGGGCATTACCGACGGGACATCCACCAGCGACCACGCCACCACCAGGACGGCCCAGGCGATCTCACGCGTCCCTGTGACCCACAGCGCCCCGGTGGTCCCGCCCGTCACCGCAGCGGCCAGCCCAGATCCCCCATATCACCCCGCCGTAATAGCTGTATTCATGATCACCCGGACTTTTCAGTCATTATGACTGAAAAGTCCGGGTGATCATGAATGGTGGCAGCACTTCGCGGCGGGCACGGTGGGCGCCAGTTATGACAGCTTGGAGTTACCAACATGGACAGCTGAGGTGTTACCAACGGACACCTACGAGCGCTGGCCGCCACGGCGGGTTGTCTTAGTGATGGGTGTGGCTTCAGTGGCGGGTGTGGCTGGAGCGTGGACCGGGACCGGGCGCCGGACGGGGCGGGCGCAGGGGACCGAGGGCCGTTAATCGGGATCTTGACTGAACGTGGAGCGATGGCGACGGGGCTCGCCGGACGGGGCCTGCCTTGGTCAGGCCGGGTCCGGTTGGTCGTCGGCCGGCCGATGATCCAGGGTGGCCCTGGTGCGCGGGCCTAGCCCCAGGTCGACGGCGCGCTGAAGGTCGGCCGGGGTGTCGACGTCCTGGCGGAGGCCGCGTAGCTGGGGCAGGTCGAGCTCGGCCGCCCCGGCGGCCAGGTGCCGGTCCCTTGAGCCGGGTCCGAAGCCCGGCCGGAAGTCCACGCCCGGCCCGGCCGCGTACAGCGTGGTCCCGGTCCCGGCCGCGTCGGGCACGAACGCCTCACCCGCCTCACCCGCCGCCTCCAGCGCGGCGGTCAGCTCGGCGGGCCGCAGCGCGGGCAAGTCGCCGGCCATGGCTGCCCGGCCCCGGCCTGGCCACCGGGTGTCGGCGTAGCTGGCCCCGAACACCATCGCCGGGTTGAGCCCGGCCGCCGGGTCGTCGGCGATCACGACCGCGCCGAGCCCGCCTAGCTCGGCACCGACCTCCTGGTCGTCGCTGACCACGATGACCGAGGCCACCTGCGGGGTGGCCAGCGCGGCCGCCACGGTGTCGGCCGCCATGGCCAGCGCCAGCTGGGCCCGCGGGGGCCCGGCCAGCCCGATGAGGCGTGATTTGGCCTGGGCAAGTACCTTGACGGGGATCACCATCGACCACAACTGCATGGGTCCGATCTTGCCTCGACATGAAACGGCGGGAGCGGGGAGACTGACCACTATGACAAGCCGGAGGCGGCCCAGATGACATCCCCGCAGCAGGGTAAGCAGTCCGACGGCAGCTACTCACAAGCCTGGCGGAACTTCACCAAGATCATCCTGCCGCCTACCTTCTGGGGCATGATGCGGCTGGACCTGGCCGGCAAGGAGAACTTCCCTGACCACGGCGGCGTGATCCTGGCCATCAACCACCTGTCCTACATGGACATCCTGGCCACCTCAATCATGGTGCATCGGGTGGGCCGGTACCCGGTGTTCCTGGCCAAGTCCACGCTGTTCGAGGTGCCATTGTTCGGGACCGCCATGCGCAAGCTCGGCCAGCTGCCCGTCTACCGCGGCCAGGTCGACGCCGGGCTGGTGCTGCGCGACGCCGAGCGGCTCGGCCTGGACGGGGCGTGCGTGATCTTCTACCCAGAGGGGACGGCCACCCGCGACCCGAACGAGTGGCCGATGGTGGCCAAGACCGGGGTGGCCCGGCTGGCCCTGGGCGCCAAGCTGCCGGTGGTGCCCATGGCCGTCTGGGGTGCCCAGCGCATCCTGCCCTACGGCAGCTACCTGCCCAAGATCCTGCCGCGCAAGACGGTCAAGGTCCTGGCCGGACCGCCAGTCGACCTGTCCGAGTTCATGGATCAGCCGTTGTCCAACCAGGTTCTGCGGGCCGCCACCGACAAGATCATGGGCGACGTGACCGCCCTGGTCGGCGAGCTGCGCGGCGAGGTCCCGCCGGGCAAGCCGTACCACCCGGCCATCGAGCGCCGCAAGCTCCGCCAGGAGCTGCGCAAGCTCCAGGAGGCCAGCACAGACTCGGAGGCCAGCACCGACTCTGAGGCCAGCACAGAGACGGAGGGGGCGGCCGACGCACCGGCGGCGGAAGCCGACTCGTCGTGAGAGCTGCCGTCATGGGCGCGGGGTCCTGGGGCACGACGTTCGCCCAGGTGCTCTGCGACGCCGGCACTCCGGTGACGGTGTGGTGCCGCCGCCCGGAGCTGGCCGCGGCGATCAACGGCCGGCACGAGAACCCCGACTACCTGCCCGGCATCGGGCTTCCCCCGGCGCTGACCGCGACGGTCGACCCGGCGGAGGCGCTGGCCGACGCGGACGTGGTCGTGCTCTCGGTGCCCGCCCAGACGCTGCGGGCCAACCTGGCCGGCTGGACCGGGCTGCTGCCGCCGACCGCGCTGCTGGTCAGCCTGATGAAGGGCATCGAGCTGGGCACCTGCAAGCGGATGTCCGAGGTGATCGCCCAGGTGACCGGCGCGCCCCCGGACCGGATCGCGGCGGTGTCCGGGCCCAACCTGGCCCACGAGATCGCGGCCCGGCAGTTCTGCGCGACGGTCGTGGCCTGCGCCGACGAGGGCGCGGCCGGCCAGCTGCAGAAGGCCTGCCACACCGGGTACTTCCGGCCCTACACCAACCCCGATGTCATCGGCTGTGAGCTGGGCGGCGCGGTCAAGAACGTGATCGCGCTGGCCGTCGGCATCGCGACCGGCATGAAGCTGGGCGACAACACCAAGGCCACGCTCATCACCCGGGGGCTGGCCGAGATCATCCGCCTCGGAGCCGCGCTCGGCGCCGATGAGCACACCTTCGCCGGGCTGGCCGGGTTGGGTGACCTGGTCGCCTCGTGCAGCTCCCCGCTGGCCCGCAACCGGTCGTTCGGCGAGCAGCTCGGCCGCGGCCTGCCGCTCAGCGAAGTCCTCGCTGGCACGACGCAGACCGTAGAAGGCGTGAAATCCTCGCAGTCGGTGCTGGAGCTGGCCCGCAGGCACAGCGTGGAAATGCCGATGACCGAGGTCATCGCGGCCGTCCTGCATGATGGCCTGGAAGTCGGACAGGCGGCCGTGCTGCTGGCCAGCCGGTCGGCCAAGCCGGAGCGCTACGGCGTCTAAGGGTTTATGGCGCCCGCCATGGGGGCATCGGCCAGCGCGCTGGGAAGAACTGGAGGGACTTTGTGAGCGAGCAGCGCAAGACCAGGGTGGCGGTCGTGTTCGGCGGCCGGGGCCCCGAGCACGCCGTGTCCTGCATGGGCGGCGGGAACATGCTCGGGTCCATCGACCGGTCCAAGTACGACGTCGTCCCCATCGGCATCACTCGCGAGGGCAACTGGGTCCTGGTCGCCGACGAGCCCAGCCGGCTGGCCATCACCGACGGACGGCTGCCCTCGGTGGAGGCGGTGGCCGAGCCGGGGTCGGCCGTGGCCCCCTGGGCCGGGCCGGGCTCGGCCGCGGAGCTGGTCGAGGCCAGCGCGCCGGGGCACATCCCGCACCTGCTCGGCGACGTGGACGTGGTGCTGCCGGTGCTGCACGGGCCGTTTGGCGAGGACGGCACCCTCCAGGGCCTGCTGGAGATCGCCGGGGTGCCCTACGTCGGTGCGGGCGTGCTGTCCAGCGCGGTCAGCATGGACAAGGAGTACATGAAGCTGATCTTCGCGGCCAAGGGCCTGCCGGTCGGGCCGTACCTGGTCCTGCGCGAGCGGGACTGGCCCGCCGACGCCGAGCTCGAAGCCGCCGACCTGGCCGACCACCCCGAGCGCAAGCGCGTGCTGGACGAGATCGCCGACCTGGGCTGGCCGCTGTTCGTCAAGCCGGCCAGGGGCGGCTCCAGCATCGGCACGTCCAAGGCCCACGACATGGCCGGGCTGCGCGAGTCGATCGCCCTGGCCCGGCGGTACGACCCCAAGGTGCTCATCGAGGCGGCCGTGGACGCCCGCGAGATTGAGGTGTCGGTGCTGGAGGGCGAGAACGGCGCACCGCCCGACACCAGCCTGCCCGGGCAGCTGCTGATTGACGGCGGCGAGGAGTTCTGGGACTTCGAGGCCAAGTACCTGGACGCCGCCAGCGGGATGGCCATCCCGGCGCCGATCCCCGAGGCGGCCATCCAGGAGATCAGGCGACTGGCCGCGCTGGTGTTCGACGCGGTGTCCTGCGAGGGGCTGGCCCGGGTGGACTTCTTCTACACCACGGGCGGCGAGATCCTGGTCAACGAGATCAACACCATCCCCGGACTGTCGCCGGCCTCGTACTTCCAGAAGATGTGGGAGGCCAGCGGCTTGCCGTTCCCGCAGCTCATCGACCGCCTGCTGCGCACCGCGCTGAGCAAGCGCCAGGGGCTGCGCTAGGCCGACCGGGTTGGCGACATGGCTGGCCCTTCGACGCTGCTCCAGGCGTCGCCAAAGGGCCAGCCCCGACGTTGCGCTGTTGGCGGGCGCGCGAGCGCCGGCGCCCAGCGGCCGCCAGCCCGCAACCGCGAGCGCGGCGGGCGGGTCGCCCGCGTCCCGCCGGTCCCGGCGGCTTACTTGCGGCCCGCGGGCACCTTCTTGTCGCCGTTGACCATGGCCTTGAAGTCCGCGCCAGCGCGGAACTTGGGCACCGAGGTCTTGGGCACCTTGATGGCCGCCCCGGTGGCCGGGTTACGCGCCGTACGGGCAGGCCGGACAGTCTTCTCGAATACGCCGAACCCGGTGATGGCGACTTTATCGCCCTTGGCGACCGCCACCTGGATTGTGTCGAGAACCGCATTAACCGCCTCGGTTGCGGTCTTCTTGTCACCCATCCGGGTAGAGATCGCGTCGATCAGGTCACGCTTGTTCATTTCTCACTCCTGCGGGTCCCCCTTCGGGAGGTCGCGTTGGACGGGGCACCCGGCGCTCGCGACCTCTGATGTGCCTGAAATTAAGCGATCGAGCGCCTGCGCACAAATACCCAGCGGGAAATCTCCGCGTGTCGAAGATCAGATACCGGCGAGTCTCACCCGGAAATCCAGTCGAGTTATTGTCAGAATGTAGGTCCTTTAACTCTTATATCAGGATTACTCGCCAGCGATGTTATTCAGCGAGCTGAGAAATCCGTCGAGCCGTCGCTGGCAGTCCTCGGTGCCCGCGCCCGGCGCCTTCACCGCGTCGCAGACCGCGATCAGCTGCCGCTGGAGCCGAGCCCGCTGCTCGGCCGGAAGTTCGCAGGCGGCCAGGCGCTCCCAGGCCGCGTGCAACCGCCCGGCCAGGACGTCGCGTTCGGACGCCTGCGGAACGTCAGTCATTTCCCCATCATGCGGTAACGGGATCGCCGTCTGCGAACGGGGCGGGACGCCCGGTACCATCGCCCTAGCGCAGCCCGGTCAGCCGATCGGCCCCCTGCCATGATCCTGGATACCGAGCGAGGTTGTGCATGAAGGTAGCCGTGCTCAGGGAGACCGCGCCCGGAGAGCGGCGGGTCGCACTGGTGCCTGAGGCGGTCGCCAAGCTGCGAACAGCCGGGTTCGAGGTGCTGCTGGAGTCCGGGGCCGGCGATGGCGCGTGGCTGACCGACGACGCGTTCGCCGAGGCCGGCGCCAGCGTCGTGGGCCGCGCCGAGGCGCTGGCCGACGCCGATGCCGTGCTGCTGGTCGGCAAGCCCGACCACGCCACCATCGGCGCCATGCACGCCGGACAAGTCGTCCTCGGCCTGCTCGGGCCGCTGACCGATCCCAAGCTGGCCGTGCGGCTCGCGCAGGCCGGGATCATCGCCGTGAGCATGGACATGATCCCGCGCACCCTGCCGCGGGCCCAGCCCATGGACGCGCTCACCTCGCAGGCCAACATCGCCGGCTACAAGGCCGCGCTGCTCGGGGCGACCGCGTTCGGGCGGTTCTTCCCGCTGCTGATTACGGCGGCCGGCACCGCCCGCCCGGCCCGGGTGCTGATCCTGGGCACCGGCGTGGCCGGCCTCCAGGCCATCGGCACCGCCCGCCGCCTCGGCGCCGTCGTGAGCGCCTATGACGTCCGCCCCGAGACCAGGACCGAGGTCGAGTCGCTCGGCGGCACCTTCATCGAGCTCAAGTCCGTCGGCTCCGCCTCCGGCACCGGCGGCTACGCCCGCGCCCTGACCGAGGAGGAGCGCCAGGCCCAGCAGGACGAGCTCGCCGGGCACATCGCCGCGCACGACGTCGTGATCACCACCGCGCAGGTGCCAGGGCGGCGGCCGCCCCTGCTCATCACCGCGGACGCGCTCAAGGGCATGTCGGCCGGCTCGGTCATCGTCGACATGGGCGCCAGCGACCTCGGCGGGAATGTCGCCGACTCCCAGCCCGGCGAGACCGTGGTCACCGAGAACGGCGTCACCGTGATCGGCGCGGCCAACCTGCCGTCCACCATGCCCACGGCCGCCTCGGCCATGTACGCCCGAAACGTCAGCTCGCTGCTCCAGTACCTCGTGAAGGACGGCGCGCTGGCCATCGACCGCGACGATGATCTTCAGGCGGGCGTCATCATCACCCACGACGGCCAGGTAGTGCATCCCGCTGTCATTGCCGTCGCCGCCCTCGTCCCGGCCGATCCCGCTGGAGAGATAGGTGGTAGCTGAAGATGTCGACGGCTCTGCTTACTGACCTCACCATCTTCGTGCTCAGCCTGTGGGTGGGCTTCGAGGTCATCAGCAAGGTGCCCGCCACCCTGCATACGCCGCTGATGTCGGCGGCCAACTCCATCCACGGGATCGTGCTGGCCGGCGCCATGCTGATCGCCGTGACCGCGGACAACGCCGTCGGCTACGTGATCGCCTTCATCGCCGCCGCGTTCGCGGCCATGAACGTCGTCGGCGGCTACGCCGTCACCGGCCGCATGCTCAAGATGTTCAGGAAGCGGCCCACCGCCCCGCCCGCCGGCGCCCCGCCCGCCGGCGCCCCGCCCTCGGCCAGCGCCGCCGCCAACGGCGGCTCCGCCGGGCGGTCGGCGTGAGCGGCTTCACCTGGAGCACCCAGCTCATCTACGTGCTGTCCGCGTCGTGCTTCGTGCTCGGCCTGCACCAAATGAACAACCCCGCCACCGCGCGGCGCGGTAACCAGGTCTCCATCGCCGGCATGGTCGCGGCCATCGCCGTCACCCTGGCCATCGTCATCCACTCCGGCGCCATCACCGCCACCGGCTGGGCCGTCATGATCGCCGGCGCCCTCGTCGGCTCGGCCGTCGGCCTGTATTCCGCGCGCACCGTGCAGATGACCGCCATGCCCCAGCTCGTGAGCGTGTTCAACGCCGTCGGCGGCGGCGCCGCCGCGCTCGTCGCCATCCACGACTACATGCGGCTGTCCTCCGGCCACGTCGCCGTCTCCACCACCGTGACCACCCTGCTCGACGTGCTCATCGGCTCCGTCACCTTCTCCGGGTCGATCATCGCCGCCGGCAAGCTCCAGGGCATCATCACCTCGGCCCCCGTCACCTTCCCCGGCGCCCGCGTCGTCAACCTGCTGCTGGCCGTCATCGCCCTCGGCACCGGCGGCTACATGATCGCCAGCTACAGCCTGCCCGGCCTGATCATCGTGATCGTCGCCGCGCTCGCCTTCGGCGTCTCCATGGTCATGCCGATCGGCGGCGCCGACATGCCGGTCGTCATCTCCCTGCTCAACGCCTTCACCGGCACCGCCGTCGCCATGGCCGGCTTCGTCATCCAGAACTGGGCGCTGATCATCGCCGGTGCCCTCGTCGGCGCCTCCGGCGGCATCCTGACCAAGCTCATGGCCGACGCCATGAACCGGTCCATCCGCAACATCATCGTCGGCGGCTTCGGGACCGGCGACAGCGCGCCCGTCGCCGTCGGCGCGACCGGGTCAGTTAAGTCCGTCGCTGCCGACGACGCCGCCATCCAGCTCGCCTACGCCTCCAAGGTCATCATCGTGCCCGGCTACGGCCTCGCCGCCGCCCAGGCCCAGCACGAGGTCGCCGGGCTGGCCGAGCTGCTCGAGTCCCGGGGCGTCGACGTCAGCTACGCCATTCATCCGGTCGCCGGCCGCATGCCCGGCCACATGAACGTCCTGCTGGCCGAGGCCAACGTGCCCTATCCGCAGCTCAAGGAGATGGAAGAGGTCAACCCCGAGTGCGCGCGGACCGACGTCGCCCTCGTCATCGGCGCCAACGACGTCACCAACCCCGCCGCCCGCCGGGCCGGCACCGCGATCTCCGGCATGCCCATCCTCGACGTCGACCAGGCCAAGAGCATCATCGTCATCAAGCGGTCCATGGGCCACGGCTACGCGGGCATCGACAACGAGCTCTACGGCGACCCCAAGACCAGCATGTACTTCGCCGACGCCAAGACCGCGCTGGCTGACCTGACCAGCGCGGTCAAGACCCTTGTCGGCTAGCGGAGCCTCTGGGATGAGGCGGTATGCCCGTGCGCGATGACCGGCGGGGTTCCTTAGATCGCTTGTCAGGGGCGGCAGCGGACGGGTCGTTAGGCGATGGTCCGCCCGAACGCGGGAGCCTGAGCCGGCGGCTGGACTCGTTACCCGACGGCCACCCGTCTTCGCGGTACACCGCGGAGGGCTCGCGCCGCCAGCCAACCGCGTCCTTACGCGAGTTAGACCCAGCCCCCGACGACCGCTTAACCGACGTCGAGTGGTCCGACCACGTAGTGGAAGTCCGGGATAACCTGGAAAAGGCTCATACGGATGGGCTCGCCACCGACCGCCGGTACGCCATAGACGAGGACGGCGAGGCATGGGTACCCAGTCGTCGAGAGATTCACGAAATGATCATCGCTGACCTCTACGCCGAGGCCTCGGAGGTGCCGTGCGAGCACAAGGCCATCCTGGCGGGCGGCCTCGCTGGTGCCGGCAAGACGACCGTTCTCGCGGAACAGGCAGGAATTGACCGATCGCAGTACCTGACCATCAATCCCGATGACATCAAGTTAGAACTGGCTAAGCGCGAGCTCATACCTGCTATCGACGGGCTGTCCCCGATGGAGGCCTCAGATCTCGTGCACGAAGAGTCCTCTCACATGGCCAAGCAACTCGCGATCCGGGCCCGCGCCGACGGGAAGAACCTCATCTGGGACATCACCATGTCCTCGCGCTCATCCACCGAACGCCGCATCGATGACCTACGCGCCTCCGGCTATTCGAAGATTGATGGCATCTTCGTCGACATACCGGTCGACGTGAGCATCCGGCGAGCAGATGCCCGTCACCGCCAGGATCACGAGAGGTACCGGGCTGGCGATGGGCTGGGCGGGAGGTACGTTCCGCCCGAGGTCACCGTCGTCCAGGCCGATCCGCAGTGGGGAAGCAAGAACCGCAGGACCTTTGAGGACCTCAAGCCCTGCTTCGACAAATGGGCTCGGTTCGACAACAGCGTCGACCACCGTAACGCCGTCCTGGTCGAAGCGAGCCCGTACAACGATCCCAAGGAGGCGGCTTCATGACAGCGTCCGAGGTCACTGAGTTGCTCGCCGCCCTGCATAACGGATCCATGAGCCTGGACGAGATTGCCCAGCGCTTCCGAGACCGTTCCTGGCCACGCAGGCAAGCGCCACCACCTTCCAGTTACCTCGAACTGGCGGCCAGGGCTCAGGAGGATCCCGAACCGGATGTACCAGGCTCCTTCGATGAGGTCACGACGGCGCTCTACCGGGGCGAGATCACAGAAGATGCCTACGACGTGCTGGCCCAAGCCATGGCCGAGTCGAAGCGGGCCGAGGATCGACGCAATGCTCAGTCATCCGAGTCGAGCTAACAACGCTGAAGGATTCGTGAGATGCGGCCAGTTGATCCGCCGAGGGACTTGACGCGGACCCCCGACGATCCTCCGACTGACGCCAGACGTCCCGCAGCCGCCGACCGCTCGGCCGACAGCCTCCGCCATCGCCTCGACCACCTCCCACCCGGCCACCCGTCCTCGCCTCGTGAGGCTGACGGGATGGCACGACCGACGCCGCGCTTACGTGACGCGGACTCGCCCATTGATCGCGATACACCAAAACAGGTAGACAGACCATGCTCATTTACCGATGCGGAATGGGCTGAGCACAGAGATGACGTCAGGGACGAGCTAGAGGATGCCAAGGCATCTGACCTCACTACGGATCGCCTCCACACGATCGATCCCGAAGGCCTGATCTGGTCCGACGAACGCGACCGCATACACGACGCTCTTCTCGACGAACTATGTGCAAGATCGAGCTCCGTACCATGTGAGCATAGGGCAATAATCGCGGGAGGGCTGCCTGGCGCAGGTAAAACAACGGTCCTTGGCGCCTACGCTGGAATCGATCGCTCGCAATACCTGACGATTAACCCCGATGATATTAAAGTTGAACTAGCCTCCCGCGGCCTGATCCCTGAGCTCAACGGCTTATCGCCCATGGAGGCATCCGATCTAGCCCACGAAGAAGCTTCTTACCTAGCCAAGCGGCTTGCTGATCGAGCCAGGTCGGACGGCAAGAACATTATCTGGGACATCACGATGTCGTCCTACTCTTCAGCCGAGCGGAGAATCGAGGACCTCCGTACCGACGGCTACACGAGCGTGTCAGGCCTCTTCGTCGATATACCCGTTGAGGTCAGTGCGCATCGCGCTGATCTGCGCCACCGGGAAGGAGAGGAGGACTACCGGGCGGGCAAGGGCCTAGGAGGCCGGTTCGTTCCAGCCGACGTAATTGGAAGCCAGTTCGACGAGGCATGGGGAAGCAAGAATCGTAAGACGTTCGAAGAGCTAAAACAGCGCTTCGATCATTGGACAATCTATGATAACTCTGTCGATGACGGGCGGCCGACGCTCCTCGACAAGAGCGATGCAAGGAGTTCAGCGTAATGACGAATGAGGTAACTGATCTGATTGACGCGCTCCACAATGGCTCGATGACTCTCGAGGAAGTTGCCCAGCGATTCCGGGAACGCTCCTGGCCAGGTCGCCCAACCCCAAGACCCACGTCGTACATCGAGCTAGCAACGGCCGCGATCAGCGATCCCGAGCCTGACCAGCCTGGCTCCTTCAGCGAAGTCACCACAGCCTACGATCGCGGTCAACTGAACCGTGCTCAGTACCGCGTATTGGCCGAAGCGGCGGCGGAAGCCATGCGGCGAGAGAGGGGTGGCGATACTTCCTAATGCGCCGGGGCCAGCTCCGTTCGCCACGCCTAGCCTCCGTGATCCGGGGAATTAGGACGGTCCGGCCGGACCGAATCGCGTTTTCCGGCACCTCCGGAATGTGGCGCACCATGATCAGGACCGTTTTACCACGGGATCCGGTGGAAAAACGGTCGCGATCATTAGTTGAAACGATCTGGCTGGCCTGATTGCATTTTGCGGCCGGCCACAAAGTGCTCCGGCCCTTTACCCTGGCCAGCCCTGCCCGGCCTCCTAGTGATCAGCTGGTCCAGGAGTCGCCCAGATGGCAATCTGAGTTACCGGCGGGACGCCCGCAATGGGCAACCAACCCGTGATTTGCGCGATACCCCGTTCCCAGGACTGGTATGACACATGCGACAGCCTCCGTGTGCCCCAGATTCCCACAATCACCGTAGCGGATGCGGCACGCAGCGCTCGGGCGGCTCAGGGGGCGAACGTAGGATTCTGGGGTGAGCACGGTGGAGGCGGACGTCGAGGTTGCGGAGGCGCCGGTTCGGGCCGACGGGCTTGAGCTGA
>Ga0134128_10005852_pt1 | contig 14889 bp, 12 predicted proteins | sample KB31754_FD_96462 | JGI IMG/M metagenome (GOLD analysis project Ga0134128, IMG submission 96462) | Terrestrial soil microbial communities with excess Nitrogen fertilizer from Kellogg Biological Station, Michigan, USA - KB3-175-4 | ecosystem: Environmental > Terrestrial > Soil > Unclassified ... | reverse complement strand
GTCACGCCAAACGCCTCGTTCGTCGACGACCTGGGCGCGGACTCGCTGGATACGGTCGAACTGGTGATGGCACTCGAAGAGGAATTCGAAACCGAAATTCCGGACGAGGAAGCCGAGAAGATCACCACCGTCCAGCAGGCGGTCGATTACATCAAGGCGCACGTCAAGTCCTGAACCTGGCCGCGCATGCCTTCGGGCGGCGCAATGACGTGCCATGCGGCAACCCCGAAAGCTGCGCCTCACGTGCGCAGCTTTCGCTTTGTTGGGGTCGCGACTGTGCGGCGGCGTATGGCGGCACCCCCTTCGTTTCGAGGGGGCGGAGCGACAGCGAACGCGCGCGCAGCGCGAACGCGTACATCGGGGGATGATGGCGTGCGGCAAAAGCCATTCCCCTCGATCCCCCTTCGCTTGCGAAGGGGAAAGAACGGCAATCGCGAGTTTTCGAATCTGGAGTTCCCATGAGCAAGCGGCGTGTGGTGGTCACCGGAATGGGCATCGTATCGCCGGTCGGCAACGACGTGGCGACGGCGTGGAAAAACGTGGTGGCGGGCGCGAGCGGCATCGGTCCGATCACGCATTTCGATGCCAGCGCGTTCCCGACGCGCATCGCGGGCGAGGTGAAGGATTTCGATCCGGCGCAGTTCATCCCGGCGAAGGACATCAAGAAGATGGATACCTTCATCCACTATGGCGTCGCCGCGGGCGCCGAGGCCCTGCGCGATTCCGGGCTGGAGGTCAACGAAGCCAACGCTGCGCGCATCGGCGCCGCGGTCGGCGCCGGCATCGGCGGCATCGCCAGCATCGAGCGCACGTCCATCGCTTACCACGAAGGCGGCCCGCGCAAGATTTCGCCGTTCTTCGTGCCGGGCTCGATCATCAACATGGTGTCGGGCAACCTGTCGATCATGTACGGACTGAAAGGCCCGAACATCGCCTGTGTCACCGCGTGCACCACCGCGACGCACAATATCGGTCTGGCCATGCGCATGATCCAGTACGGCGATGCCGATGCGATGGTGACCGGTGGCGCGGAATTTTCCGTCACCCCGACCGCGATCGGCGGGTTCTGCTCGGCGCGCGCGATGAGCACGCGCAACGACGAACCGAAGAAGGCCAGCCGGCCATGGGACAAGGATCGCGACGGCTTCGTGCTGTCCGACGGCGCGGGCGTGCTGGTGCTCGAAGAATACGAACACGCCAGGGCGCGCGGCGCGAAGATCTACGCGGAGGTGGCGGGCTTCGGCATGAGCGGCGACGCGTTCCACATCACCGCGCCCAGCGAGGGCGGTGAAGGTGCGGCGCGCTGCATGGCCAACGCGCTGCAGGATGCCGGCGTCGATCCGGCCGCCGTGCAGTACGTCAACGCGCACGGCACCTCGACGCCGCTGGGCGATCTGGGTGAGGTGCACGCGGCCAAGCAGGTGTTCGGCGACCACGCGTACAAGCTCGCGATGAGCTCCACCAAATCGACGACAGGACACCTGCTCGGTGCGGCGGGCGGCGTCGAGGCGATCTTCACCCTGCTGGCGATGCGCGACGGCGTGTTGCCGCCCACCATCAATCTCGACGAACCGGGCGAAGGCTGCGATCTCGATTTCGTGCCGAACACCGCGCGCGACGGCAAGCTCGACATCGCGATTTCCAACTCGTTCGGCTTCGGCGGCACCAACGGCACGCTGGTGTTCAAGCGCGTTTGAATCACGCAGAACGCGCGTCCGCGGTTTGCCGGCGCATCGCGGGTGCGCGCGACCTGCTGCCGCTGGCGCGCGCCCGTCCCGATCGCTATCCGGGCTTGCTGGAAAGTGCGGCCCCCGGACCATCGGCGCGGTGGGACATCCTGTTCGCGTTTCCGGAAGACTGCCTGATGCTTGGCGACGACGGCGTGGTCCGCGATGCGTCGGGGCATGATCGCGGCGCGCGCTTTCTGGATGCGCTGGATGCCGCATGGCGGGCAGGCTGCGACGGATCGCTGGCGGACGCGGGGTTGCCGTTCATCGGTGGCTGGCTGTTGTACCTTGGTTACGAACTGGCGCGCGAGGTGGAGCCCTCGCTCCGGCTTCCCGCCGCGCAGGACACGCGCATGCCGGTGGCACTGGCGCTGCGCTGCCCGGCTGCGATCCTCGTCGACCGCATCGGCGGCTGCACCTGGCTGGTCGCGGAACCTGGCCGCGAAGGTTTGCTGGATACCATGCGGCGCGACCTGGAAGAGGCTGCGTCGAATTTCGACGTGCCGCTTCCAGCCATGCGCGAATGCCGGGAAGACGATCCACGCGGGTTCCTCGATGGCGTCGCGCGCGTGCATGAATATCTGCGCGCGGGCGACACGTTCCAGGTCAACCTGTCGCGTGCGTGGCATGCGCGGTTCGACACCGCACCGGTGCCGGCTGGGCTGTTCGCGGCGCTGCGCAAGGCCAACCCTGCACCCTTCGCAGGGTTGCTGCAGCAACCGGGCTGGTCGATTGCCAGTTCGTCGCCCGAACGCCTGCTGGATGTCCGCGGCGGCATCGCGCAGACGCGCCCGATCGCCGGCACGCGTCCGCGCATCGCGGGCGAGGACGATGCTGCGCGCATGGCCGAACTGCTCGGGCATGCCAAGGAACGCGCCGAGCACGTGATGCTGGTCGACCTGGAACGCAACGATCTCGGCCGCGTGTGCGAACCCGGCAGCGTGCACGTGGACGAGATGATGGTGGTCGAGAGTTTCGCGCACGTGCATCACATCGTCTCGAACGTGCGTGGCCGCCTGCGCCCGGAGGTGACGCCGGGGCAGGCGATCGCGGCGCTGTTTCCGGGTGGCACCATAACCGGTTGCCCCAAGGTGCGCTGCATGCAGATCATCGCCGGACTGGAAGGCGTGGCGCGTGGCGCCTACACCGGCTCGCTGGGTTATCTTTCCCGCAATGGCAACCTCGATTTGAACATCCTCATCCGCACCATGGTTCTCGAAGATGATCGCCTGGGTTTTCGGGCGGGCGCCGGCATCGTGGTGAATTCCGAAGCCGAGCACGAACTGGCCGAGACGCGCGCGAAGGCGCACGGGCTGCTGCGTGCACTGGGACGCGACGCGGCATGACGGCGCGCGTGCTGGTCGATGGCGTGGAAGCGGACCGGGTATCGGTGCTGGACCGCGGGTTGGCCTACGGTGATGGCTTGTTCGAAACCCTCCGCGTGGTCGATGGGGCGGCACCGCTGTGGACCCGCCACATGGCGCGGCTGCGCGAAGGTTGCGGGCGGCTTGGATTGTCCGTCCCGGAGGTCGATGTGCTCGCGGCCGAGTTCGCGCGCACAGCCTGTTCCCCCGATGGCGTGGTGAAGATCATCCTGACGCGCGGCACCGGCGAGCGCGGGTATGCGCCATCGCCGCGCGCCGCCGGCACGCGCGTCGTGATGGCGTTCCCGCCGCCCGTGCTGTCGCCGGATTGGTACCGCGACGGAATCCGGGTACGCTGTTGTGAATTGCGTCTCGCGGCGCAGCCGAAGCTGGCAGGCATCAAGCACCTCAACCGGCTCGAACAGGTGCTCGCGCGGGCGGAATGGTCGGATGCGGCCGTGGTCGAAGGATTGTTGTTCGACCAGCGCGGAAACCTGGTTTCGGCGACGGCGGCCAACGTGTTCGTCGGCATCGGCGGCGCGCTGCTGACGCCGCCGGTCGATGCGTGCGGCGTGGCGGGTGTCCTGCGCGGCGCGCTGCTGGACGCATTGCCCGGCGCGCGCGTGCAGACCATGACGAAGGAGGACCTGGTGCAAGCCGATGAAATATTCCTGACTTCGAGCGTGCGCGGCGTGCTGCCGGTTCGCGCGCTGGACGAACGCGCCCTGCGCGTGGGCCGCCAGACGCGCGCGGCCCAGTCGCATTGGCGCGCGCTCGGGTTCCCCGGAGCCGGCGCGTGATGCGTCGGGCCGGCACGCTGCATCTTGCCCGCGGCAGCGCCATCACGCGCGTGCTGCTGCTCGTCGTCCTGCTGGCGATCGCCGCGGCCGCCGCGTGGGGCGGCCTCGCCTACGTGCACTTCACGCGCGCGCCACTGGCGGTGCGTTCCGCGGGGCAGACGCTGGAGATCGCCAAGGGCGAAGGCTTCAAGGGGATCGTCGCGCAACTGCGCCGGGAAAATCTCTCCGACGCGCCGCCGTTGCTGTGGCGCGCCTTGGCGTGGCGGCTCGGCGTCGCCAGCAAACTGCACGCGGGCGAATACGCGCTGTCGCCAGGCATGACGCCGACCGTGCTGCTGGAAAACATGGCGGCGGGCCGCGTGCTGCATCGTCGCGTCACGCTGGTGGATGGCTGGACGTTCGCGCAGGTTCGCCAGGCGTTGCAGAAGGCGCCGAGGCTCGTGCACGACATCCCGAAGCTGAGCGATGCCGGCGTGATGGCCAGGCTGGGTGCGGCAGGCCAGTCGCCCGAAGGCGAGTTCATGCCGGACACGTACGACTATGTGCTCGGCATGTCCGACCTCGGCGTGCTGGCGCGCGCGCACAAGGCCATGCAGGCGTTCCTCGCGCAGGAATGGGCGCAGCGCGACACGACGATCTGGCCGCAGCAGCCATACCAGGCCTTGATCCTCGCTTCGCTGGTCGAGAGGGAAACCGCGGTGCCCGCCGAGCGTCCCGAAATCGCGGGCGTGTTCGAGCGCCGCCTCAAGATCGGCATGAAGCTCGAAACCGATCCCAGCGTGATTTTCGGAATGGGCGCGGCCTACGCCGGCAAGATCCACAAGACGGATCTGCAGACCGACACGCCCTACAACACGTACATGCGCTACGGCTTGCCGCCCACGCCCATCGCGCTGCCCGGCCGCGCCGCGATCCATGCGGTGCTGCATCCGGCGCAAGGCGACGCGCTGTACTTCGCGGCGAAGGGCGACGGCACGCACGTGTTCTCGGCGACGCTCGCCGAACAGAATGCGGCGGTGAAGAAATACATCCTCGGGAAGAAGAATCAATGAGCGGGGGTTCCTCATCCCCCCGCTGTGCGGTGTTCGCGCTGCGCGCGCGTTCGCTGTCGCTCCGCCCCCTCCCTTGGAAGGGGATGGAGAATCACCATAGCGCAAATCGACCACCCCCTTCCGCAGGAAGGGAGTCGCCGCAGAGCGGCGGGGGGATGTTTCCGGAGCGCGGCTCATGACCCCGGCGCGCGTTGTCTCGTCGGCCCGCGGACGCCTGATCACACTCGAAGGCGGCGAAGGCGCGGGCAAGAGCACGTTGCTGGCGGGCTTGCGCGAATATTTCGTGGGCAGCGGCCTGGACGTGATTTACACGCGCGAACCGGGTGGCACGCCGGTGGGCGAAGCCGTGCGCGTGCTGGTGCTCGACCCCGCTCATCGCGGGCTCGCTGCGGAAACCGAATTGCTGCTGATGTTCGCCGCGCGTGCGCAACTGGTGCGCGATGTGTTGCAACCCGCACTGGCGGCCGGTCGCTGGGTACTTTGTGATCGCTTCACCGATGCGAGTTACGCGTATCAGGGCGGCGGCCGCGGCGTCGACATGGCGCGCATCGCCGAACTGGAGCGCCTCGCGACATCGGGCCTGGAACCCGACCTGACCCTGCTGCTGGATTTGCCCGTGGCCGATGGCCGTGCGCGCGCCAGCCAGCGCGGCGGTGCGGACCGCATCGAAGCCGAACGCGACGATTTCTTCGAACGCGTGCGCGCCACTTATCGGGCACGCGCGCGGGCCGAGCCCGCGCGCTTCCGGGTGATCGATGCATCCTTGCCCGCCGCCGATGTGCTTGCCGCGTCGGTCGCCGCAATCGAGGCATTGCACGCGAGGTCAACGCGATGAGCGACGAAGAACCCGTCGTCGTCGTGATTGCACCGGGCGATCCGTTGCCCGCGTGGTGCCGTTCGCAATGGAACGTCCTGGCCGCGCGCGCCGCCAATGGCACCTTGCCGCATGCCCTGCTCTTGTGCGGCCCCACGGGTCTCGGCAAACGCGCGCTGACCGAGGCTTTCGTGCGCGTGCGCCTGTGCGGATCGCCGCGGGAGGGCAACGCCTGCGGAACCTGCCGGGCCTGCAAGCTGCTCGCGGCCGGCACGCATCCGGATCGCATGCGGGTCAAGCTGGAACCCAATCCGAAAACCGGCGTGATGCGCAAGGAAATCGTGGTCGACCAGATCCGCGATTTGTCGTCGCGCCTCGCCATGGCCAGCCAGCTCGGCGGCTGGCAGATCGCCGTGATCGACCCGGCCGATGCGATGAATACACCCGCGCAGAACGCGCTGTTGAAAACGTTGGAAGAGCCGAGCGCCGCCAGCCTGATCGTGCTGGTCGCCGATCAACCGTGGCGCCTCAGCGCCACCATCCGCAGCCGCTGCCAGCGGCTCGACTTCGCCGTGCCATCGCAGGACGAAGCGCTGGCGTGGTTGTCCGAGCGCGGCGTCGAATCCGCCGAAGCGGTGCTGGCCGCGGCGGGCGGCAATCCCGGCCAGGCGTGGTTGCTGGCGGAGCAGGGCGGCATGCAGCGCCGCCAGGAAGTCGCGCGCGACCTGTTGGCGCTGGCAGCCGGGCGTGCGCACGCGCGCGAGATCGGCAAGACGTGGGCGGGTGACGAACCCGGCCAGCGGCTGGATCAGGCTGCGCGTTTGCTGGAAGGCGCGTTGCACGCGCGCGCGGAAGGCGGCAAGGCGCGCTTCGATCCGGGCTGGGACGACGAGGTATTGGCAGAACGCTTTGCCAGTGCCAACCGGTTGCGCGTGCTGCTCAATGGCCCCTTGCGCGCCGACCTTGCGCTGTTCGAATGGCTGGACGGCGTGCCGCGCACTTAGGATTTTTCGTCATTCCGGGGCCGCCGCGGCTTTTCGCGGCGGAACCCGACCGCGTTTGCAGGATTGCAAACGCGAACGCCGCGGGCGGCGCGTAGCGCGAGCGCCATGGACGGCGCGAGTCAACCCAGCGTCTTTGCGAGTCGCTGAGTGACGCAAAAGGCACTGGATTCCCGCCTACGCGGGAATGACGAGTTGATTTGAAGACTTCTCTCGGCCCGCCCGGTCAGTGCACGGTCAACCGCGCGCGGGCACAATCGCGCTCCGGTTGCGCCACCCGCTGTGGTGGCCCAAGGAACCTCGCTTGCGTCAGGAAAAGCCTTCAGACCTGGTTGATCCCGATGCGCTGCTGAGGCGTCCCGGCGCCCGGCTGATGGTGCTGGCGCCGCACCCCGACGACGAATCGCTGGCGGCGGGTGGCCTGATCCAGCGCGCGCTCGAATGCGGCGCGCCGGTGAGCGTCGTGTTCGTCACCGATGGCGAGAACAATCCCTGGCCGCAACGTGCATTGGAACGACGCTTCTGGATCGGCCCGCGCCACCGGCTTGCATGGGGCGCGCGACGCCGTGGCGAGGCCGATGCCGCGCTGCGCGCGCTCGGAGCGGAAGATGTCCGCGTGCATCGCCTCGGTTGGCCCGACGGCGGCGTGACCTGGAAGCTGCTGGACGACGCCGACGCGATGCAGGCCGCGCTGCGCGCGCTGCTCGAACGCGAACGCCCGACCGTGCTCGTGCTGCCGGATCTGGTCGATCGCCATCCCGACCACAGCGCGATCCACGTGCTGGTGGAAATGGTTTTCCAGTCGATGCCCGGCGTGGTCAAGCCGGCCTGCCTCGGCTACCTGCTGCATGGCCGCTCGCAACCGGGCGCGCCGTGTCGCGCGGTGTTCACGCTGGACGCGGCAGAGCAGCAACGCAAGCGCGAAGCCATCGAAGCCCACGCGAGCCAGACCGCGCTCAGCCACGCACGCATGCTGCGTTTCGCGACCGGCGTCGAGAGCTTCGTCGCGGGGCTCGATTGGCACGACCGCGCCGGCCCCAACCTGCCGTGGCAGCCACCGAGCGCATTGCATCCCTTCCTGGCACTGCTCGCGGTGGACGCCGGCGGCGGCGAACGCGCAACGCTGCGTTCGCGAGGCGACGCCAACCTGTTCTGGCGTGACGGCAGTCCCGCCGCATGCACGACGCGCGTGCTGCGGCCGCCGTATTACGTGAAGCTCTACTGCCCGTTGCCGTCGCCGTGGGTGTTCGACGGCTGGGGCTGGTGCCGATTCGGCGCGCCGCTCGCTTGACCGCGGTGGGCATCGGCGGCAAGCTGGTGCCGGATTCCGAGGAGCACGCACATGGCAATGGCGGGTGGTGCAGGCGGCATGGGCAGTCAGGGCATCCTGCCGGTCGTCATCAAGGACAAACACACGCTCTACCAGTCCTACATGTCATTCGTGAAGGGCGGCGGCCTGTTCGTGCCCACCAACAAGCGCTACAACCTCGGCGACGAGGTGTTCCTGCTGATGACGCTGCCCGAGGAAACCGAACGCGTGGCCACCACCGGCCGCGTGGTCTGGATCACGCCGATCGCGGCGCAGGGCAACCGACCCGCCGGCATCGGCGTGCAATTCACCGAAAGCGTCGACGGCGACAACGCGCGCACCAAGATCGAAACGCTGCTGGCCGGCCTGCAGGGCGGCGAGAAGCCGACGCATACGATGTAGCGCGGCATGCCGGCTGGCGGTGCGTGGCGCCATGCCCCACAATCGGCGTTTCACCGCAGCGCAGGGAACCATGAACCAGCAAAGCCTTTCCGCCTTCATCTGGTCGGTGGCCGACCTGCTGCGCGGCGACTACAAGCAATCCGAATATGGCCGCGTGATCCTGCCGTTCACCGTGCTCCGGCGTCTCGATTGCGTGCTGGCGCCGACCAAGGCCGCGGTGTTGAAGGAGCACGCCGAGCGCAAGAAGGCCGGCGTCAATCCGGAACCTTTCCTGCTGCGCAAGGCCGGCACCAGCTTCTACAACACCTCGCCGCTGGACATGAAAACCCTGGCCGGCGACCAGGACAACATCCGCGCCAACCTCTACAGCTACGTGCAGGCGTTCTCGCCCGACGCGCGCGACATCTTCGAGCGCTTCGACTTCCATACGCAGGTTGATCGACTCGACAAAGCCAAACTCCTTTACCTCGTCACCGAGAAGTTCGCGCAGGTGGACCTGCACCCGGATGCGGTGGACAACCGCCAGATGGGCCTGGTGTTCGAGGAACTGATCCGCAAGTTCGCCGAGCTTTCCAACGAAACCGCGGGCGAGCATTTCACCCCGCGCGACGTGATCCGCCTGATGGTGAACCTGCTGTTCATCGAGGACAACGACGTGCTCACCGCCGGCAACGCGGCCGTTCGCACGCTTTACGATCCCACAGCCGGCACCGGCGGCATGCTTTCCATAGCCGAGGAATTCCTGCGCGAACACAACCCGCGCGCCAGCCTCACCGCCTACGGGCAGGAACTCAACCCCGAGTCCTACGCCATCTGCAAGGGCGACATGCTGATCAAGGACCAGGGCGTTGCGAACATCGCCTTCGGCAACACGCTCAGCGACGACGCCTTCCTGCACCGCACCTTCGACTACATGCTGTCCAATCCGCCGTTCGGCGTGGAATGGAAGAAGGTCGAAAAGGAAGTCCGCCGCGAGCACGAAACCCAAGGCTTCAACGGCCGCTTCGGCCCCGGCCTGCCGCGCATCTCCGACGGCTCCATGCTGTTCCTGCTGCACCTCGTCGCCAAGATGCGCCCGGTCAACGAAGGCGGCTGCCGCTTCGGCATCGTGTTGAACGGCTCGCCGCTGTTCACCGGCGGCGCCGGCAGCGGAGAATCGGAAATCCGCCGCTACGTGCTGGAAAACGATCTGGTGGAAGCCATCGTCGGCCTGCCCACCGACATGTTCTACAACACCGGCATCAGCACCTATGTCTGGATCGTCAGCAACCGCAAGCTGCCTGAGCGCAAGGGCAAGGTGCAGCTCATCGACGCCAGCGCGTTCTGGCAGAAGATGCGGAAAAGCCTCGGCAGCAAGCGCAAGGAACTGTCGGACGAACACATCGACGCAATCACCCGCCTGTTCGGCGCATTCGAGAACGCCGACAAGGACGGCAAACCCGTCAGCCGCATCTTCAAGACCCCCGACTTCGGCTACCGCACCATCACCGTCGAACGCCCGCAGCGCGACGCGACCGGCAAGGTCGTGCTCGGCAGCAAAGGCAAACAGAAAGGCAAGCCGCAGCCGGATACCTCGTTGCGCGACACCGAAAACGTGCCGCTGGATGAAAACGTGGATGCCTATTTCGAGCGCGAAGTGAAATCCTACGCGCCCGATGCATGGATCGACCACGACAAGACCAGGGTCGGCTACGAGATTCCGTTCAACCGCCACTTCTACGTGTTCCAACCACCGCGGCCGCTGGAAGAGATTGATGCCGAGCTGAAGCAGACCACCGATCGCATCGTGCAGATGATCGCGGAGCTGTCGGCGTGAGTGCACAGGCAACCTTTCCTGATGCCGTCGTTCCCGCGCAAGCGGGAACCCATTCCGACGCACCCACCCGCCGTCATTCCCGCGCAAGCGGGAACCCAGTGACTTTTGTGCGGTACGCGAAATACAAGGACAGCGGTGTCGAGTGGTTGGGTGAAGTACCTATTGAATGGTCGATTGCCCGGCTCAAAGACATCGCGCAAGTCATTAACGGCTATCCATTCGATTCGAAGCTATTCGACAGCAGCGGTGCGTATCCCCTGATTCGCATCCGCGACTTGAATCGTGATGGAACCGAAACGCGGTTCAACGGCGAGCTCATGCCGGAAGCCATAGTTACCTCGGCCGACGTGCTCATCGGAATGGATGGTGACTTCAATGTGGGGCGCTGGCGCGGATGCGACAATGCGCTCCTGAACCAAAGAATGTGCTGTATTCGGTCTGAAGACACTTCCGTTTCAACAATTCTCTATTACGCGCTGCCAATTCCGCTCAAGGCGATCAATGACATTACCTATGCGACGACCGTCAAACATTTATCGTCATTGGACGTTGGCAACATCCGGCTGGCGATGCCGAAGAGAGTCGGCGACAGGATAAAGCTGGCCGCTTTCCTCGACCGCGAAACCGCCAAAATCGACGCGCTGATCGCAGAGCAGGAAAAGCTGATCGCGTTGATGAAGGAGAAGCGCCAGGCGCTGATCTCCCACGCCGTCACCAAGGGCCTCGACCCCAACGCCCCGATGAAGGACTCCGGCATCGAATGGCTCGGCCACGTTCCCGCGCATTGGAACATTCGCGCGCTTCGTACACTCGCCAACGTTGTAAGGGGTGCTTCGCCACGGCCTGCTGGCGACCCGGAATTGTTCGCTGGCGATTTTATGCCTTGGGTCACGGTGGCAGAAATTACCAAAGACGAATCGCCCGACCTGACGGCGACCTCCGAGTACCTGACAGAACTCGGCGCACAAGCAAGTCGTACTTTCAGAGCCGGGACTTTGCTGTATTCAAACAGCGGTGCAACGTTAGGCGTGCCCAAGCTCCTATGTATGGACGCTTGTGCGAACGACGGCGTTGTAGGGTTCGAGAGTCTTGCGCAGAGTCTAACAACGGATTTCTTGTATTGGTTTCTCCGTGCACTGACACCAACCATCCGTGACTTGGTCAAACAAGGCTCGGGGCAACCAAACCTGAATACCGACATCGTGGGGTCGATCCGGATCGGACTGCCACCAGTCGATGAGCAAGCAGTCATCGTGGACTCGATAAAAACGACAGAAGACGCGTTCTCAACTTTGAGCGATCAGTGCTCAGGTGCCATCGAACTACTCAAAGAACGCCGCTCCGCCCTGATCTCCGCCGCCGTCACCGGCAAGATCGACGTACGCGACGCCGGCATGCAATAAGCAGGACGAAGCATGTGCCGTATGGGACAAGGCGCATAAACCGTGGATATGCGTCAAATCCGATATTGACGTTTTATCGAAAATAACGCATAGTGCCGTGCAAGGAGACGACCCATGTCCGACCTTGCCCGCACCCCCAGACAGATCGGCACGATCATTCGCCGAAACCGCAAGCGCCTGGCCTGGAGCCAGAATGACCTGGGCGAACGCGCGGGTTTGCGCCAGGAAACGATTTCGCTGATCGAGAACGGCAATCCAGCCGTCCGGCTGGACACGCTGCTTGCGGTGCTTGCCGCGCTGGAACTGGAATTCCGGATCGCCGCCCGCAGCCGCAACGCCAGCGTCGACGATCTGGTCGGATGATGGCCAGAACCCGCCGACACCCACCGCTGCGCGTTTACCAGAACGATCGGCTGGTCGGGCAACTGCTGAAGCAGCCCAGCGGCGCGATCGAGTTCCGCTACGACCGCGACTGGCTGGACCGAAGCACGGCCTTTCCGGTTTCGCTTTCGCTTCCCTTGCGCGAGGAGCCTTGGCGGGGTGAACCCGTCGCGGCTGTCTTCGAAAACCTGTTGCCGGATTCGACTGCGCTGCGAAGACGCGTGGCCGAAAAAGTCGGCGCCGCCGGTTCCGACGCCTACAGCCTGCTGGCCGCGATCGGCCGGGACTGTGTTGGCGCGCTGCAATTCGTCGCCGACGATGCCACGCAGCCGGCCCCTGCAGCGCCGCCCTTCGGGGAAGTGCTCGATGACGAGGGCATCGAAAAGCTTCTCAAGTCACTCGCGCAAGCCCCGTTGGGACTTTCCCGCGATGACGCGTTCCGGATTTCGGTTGCGGGTGCGCAGGAAAAGACCGCGTTGCTGCGACTCGACGATCAATGGATCAAGCCGCACGGAACCATGCCCACCACGCATCTGTTCAAGCCGCAGATCGGGCAACTGCCCAACGGCATCGATCTGTCGAACAGCGTCGAAAACGAGTTCTACTGTCTGCGGTTGCTCAACCACCTCGGTCTGCGCGTCAACAACGCGCAGATCATGACGTTTGGCCGAACCAAGGTCCTTGTCATCGAACGGTTCGACCGGATCTGGAGCAATGGCCGCCTGATCCGCCTGCCGCAGGAGGACTGTTGCCAGGCGCTGTCCGTGCCGCCGGCGCGCAAGTATCAGAGCGACGGTGGTCCCGGCATTCTGGAGATCGCGGCGTTGCTCAAGGGCGCCAACTCGCCGGCGGACGACCACCGCACGCTGTTTCAGGCGCAATTGGCCTTCTGGCTGATCGGTGCAACCGATGGCCACGCCAAGAACTTCAGCATCTTCCTCCATCCCGGTGGAGGCTATGCGCTGACACCGCTCTACGATGTACTGACCGCCCAGCCCAGCCTCGATGCAGGCCAGGTCCAACGCAAGCAGATGAAACTCGCGATGTCGATCGGCGCGAACCGTCACTACCGCATCGACGAAATCCAGGCCCGACATTTTTTCCAGACGGGCGACGCCGCAGGCCTTTCGCGAAAGCTCATCCGGGATGCCGTCGAAGCCATCTCCGTTCGAATGGACAATGCCCTGCGTTCGATCGAAGCCGAACTTCCGGCTGACTTCCCGGCGAAGCTGTACGACTCCGTCGGCGCAGGCGTCCGACGCCGCATGCAGATTCTGCGCGCGGGCCTCGACAAATCGGCCTGATACGATTCTTGCGCACCGGCAACGCCGCTCCACTCACCAGCGATCAAAGGGGATTTTGCGGGTGAACCTGCACACGGAAATCCATTTCGAGGATGACATCTGCGCGCATCTGGCCGCGCACGGCTGGTTGTACGACCCGACGGATGCCGCCCGCTATGACCGCGCGCGGGCATTGTTTCCGTCCGACGTGATTGCCTGGATTCAGGCGACGCAGCCGGATGCGCGGGAAACGCTGGCGAAGAACCACGGTGCCGGCGCCGAAACGGTGTTGCTGGATCGTCTGCGCAAGCAACTGGACGAACGCGGCACGCTGGACGTGCTGCGTCACGGCGTCGAGATGATCGGCTTGCGCCGACCGTTGGCATTGGCACAGTTCAAGCCTGCGCTGGCGATGAATCCTGATTTGCAGGCGCGCTACGCGGCCAATCGTTTGCGCGTGGTGCGGCAAGTGCATTACTCGCTGCACAACGAGAATGCGATCGACCTGGTGCTGTTCTTGAACGGCGTTCCGGTTGCGACCGTGGAGCTGAAGACCGACTTCACCCAGAGCGTGCGGGATGCGGTGGACCAGTACCGCTTCGACCGCAATCCGCGGCCCAAGGGCCAAGCCACCGCCGAGCCGTTGCTGGGCTTCCCCGGCGGTGCGTTGGTGCATTTCGCGGTCAGCAGCCGCGAGGTGGAAATGACCACGCGGTTGGCCGGCGCGGCGACGGCGTTCCTGCCGTTCAACCGCGGCGACCATGGCGGCAGGGGCAACCCGGTGAATCCCGACGGCTATCGCACCGCGTATCTGTGGGAACAGGTATGGCAGCGCGACAGTTGGCTGGAAGTCATCGGCCGCTACCTGGTCACACCGCGCGACGAGAAGAAGCGCATCAAGGCGCTGATCTTTCCGCGCTACCACCAGCTCGATGCGACGCGCAAGCTGGTCGCGGACGTGTATGCGAGGGGCGCCGGCCAGAAATACCTGATCCAGCATTCGGCGGGTTCCGGCAAGACCAATTCGATCGCATGGACGGCGCACTTCCTGGCCGACCTGCATGGTGCCGACAACAGGAAGGTGTTCGACACCGTGCTGGTGGTGAGCGACCGCAACGTGCTGGATGCGCAATTGCGCGACGCCGTGTTCGATTTCGAGCGCACCACCGGCGTGGTCGAAGTCGTCACGGGTGAAAGCGCGGCCAAGAGCGCGGAACTGGCCAGCGCGCTGGCTGGCGGCAAGAAGATCGTGGTGTGCACGATCCAGACCTTTCCGTTCGCGCTGAAGACCGTGCAGGAACTGGCCGCGACGCAGGGCAAGCGCTTTGCGGTGATCGCCGACGAGGCGCACAGCTCGCAGACCGGCGAGGCGGCCAGCAAGCTGCGGCAGGTGCTTTCCGCGCAGGAATTGGCGGAACTGGAGGACGGCGGCGAGATCGACACCGAGGACATGCTGGCCGCCCAGATGGCGGCGCGGGCGAGCACCGCGGGCGTGACCTATGTGGCCTTCACCGCTACGCCCAAGGCCAAGACGATG
>Ga0134128_10005851_pt1 | contig 14890 bp, 8 predicted proteins | sample KB31754_FD_96462 | JGI IMG/M metagenome (GOLD analysis project Ga0134128, IMG submission 96462) | Terrestrial soil microbial communities with excess Nitrogen fertilizer from Kellogg Biological Station, Michigan, USA - KB3-175-4 | ecosystem: Environmental > Terrestrial > Soil > Unclassified ... | reverse complement strand
CGGAGGCCGTTCCCGAAAACCGTGTCACACATTGACGTTTGGAGAGTGTAATGAGACTCGACCGCAGTGAGCTGTCGAAGGCCGTGCAGACGGCCCTTTCGCTGGGCGCCGTTGCTGCCGTGGGTGTTGCCGGAACTGCCTTCGCGCAGAACGCAGCCCCTCAGCAACAACAGAACAACCAACAACCGCAAACCCTGCAGACCATCGTGGTCACGGGTTCGCACATTCGCCGCGTGGATCTGGAAACGTCCAACCCCGTGGTAGCCATAACCTCGCAGCAGATTCAGCAGACGGGCAAGCTGACGCTGGGCGATGTGGTACAGGACTTGCCGGTGATCACCGGTGGTGTCCAGAACCCGCACGTCAACAACGGCGGCGGTAGTGGTTCGACCTTGGTCGGCCTGCGCGGTCTCGGTGCCAGCCGTACCTTGGTGCTGGTTGATGGCCAGCGCATCATCAACAAGGACCTGAACTCGATACCCGCAGCCGCGGTGGAGCGCATCGAAGTCCTGACCGACGGCGCATCCTCGGTGTATGGTTCAGACGCCATCGGTGGCGTCATCAACATCATCCTGAAGACGAACTATCAGGGCGCGCAGTTCCAGGCGAACTACGGCATCTCCGATCACGACGACGGCGAGCGTCAGGGCGCGAGCTTCGTGTTCGGCCAGACGTCGGACAAGGGCAGCATTCTCGCCGGCGTCGACTACAACAAGTTCGACTCCATCCTGCAGGCGGCGCGCAAGTTCTCCGAGAACTCGATTACCATCACCGGCAGTACCAACACGCCGCCGTATGGGTTCGTCGGTGGCTCGAGCTTCCCGCCGCGCACCCGCGTTGCGTTGCCGAAAGCCCTCCAGACAGGCGCATTTGCCGGTTGCTCACATGTGGCGTTGAACGGCACCGGTAATATTCCGGACACCAACACCGACCCGACCTTGGCCGACTACCACTGCTTCGACAACACCAAGGACAAGTACAACTACGCAACGGTCAATTACCTGATGACGCCCAACGAACGCACCAACGCGTTCTTCAAAGGCGTTTACCATCTGACCGACAACGTCGACGCATACATGACGGTGTATCACAACAAGACCAGTTCCGGCTTCCAGCTGGCGCCGGCCCTGCTCGGTTCCGTGTACGGCGCAAAGATTTCCGCCGACAACATGTACAACCCGTTCGGCGTCAACTTCAACCAGACCACCGGTTACGACTACCGTGCCCGTTTGGTCCCGGCCGGTAACCGCGCTGCCCGCAACAACAACACCACCGACCAGATGATTTTCGGTGTGCGCGGCAACCTCAACATTCTCGACCGCAACTGGACTTGGGACGTGGGCTACAACTACGGCCACGTTTCCACGGTCAACATCCTGCTTGGCCTGCCGAATGTCGACAAGCTGAATTCGATGATGGGTCCGTCCATGATGGTGAATGGCGTGCCAACCTGCGTGCAGACGGCGGGCGATGCCAGCACCGCCATTGCAGGCTGCACCCCGTTCGATCCGTTCAACCTGTTCACGCCGCAATCCCAGGCGATCCTGGCAAGCGTGGCCTCGCCTGGCATCAACAACTCGTACTCCATCGAACGCACCACGCACGCGGACATCAGTGGTGGCCTGTTCGACCTTCCCGGCGGCACGATGCAGTTGGCCGCGGGCGTGGATTACCGCAAGGAGTACGGCCACGCCTTCGTCGATCCGGTGTTGATCCTCGATCCGACCACTGGCACCTGCACCTTGGGTAGCCAGTGCTCGTCACCGATCCAGGGTGGTTACACCGTCAAGGAAGCCTATGCCGAGTTGTACATCCCGATCCTGAAGGATCTGCCGTTCATCCATGCGTTGAACGTAACCTTGGGCGACCGCTATTCCAAGTACAGCACTTTCGGCAGCACCAACAACTGGAAGGTGGGCGTGGAATATCGCCCGATCAACGACCTGATGCTGCGTGGCACGGTGTCCACGGTGTTCCGTGCACCGACCATCAGCAACGTGTTCGGTGCGCCGGGCAGCAGCGCTCCGTCGCTGTCCTCCGACCCTTGCGATTATTCGGGTACGGGTGCCAATCCGAACGCCGGCAACCCCGCGTGCGTGGGCGTCCCGGCAACCGGTCCGTTCATCGACCAGGACGTGGCATTGGGTCAGCAGATCAAGGCCATCAACTCGGGTTCCGCCTACGTGAACTTCCCGCTCGGACCGGAAAGCGGCAAGTCGTTCGACTTCGGCGCGGTTTATTCGCCGCATTTCGTGCCGGGCCTGTCGCTGTCGGCCGACCTGTGGCGCATTTACTTGAACGACGTGATCACCCGCGTCGGTGCGCAGACCAGCCTGAACCTGTGCTTCGGTGGCGTGGCGAAATACTGCCCGTTGATCACGCGCTTCCCCGCCACCTCCAGCCAACCTGGCCAGATCGCGCAGGTCCTGCAGCCCGTCGGCAACTTGGGTCGCATCGACGCCAGCGGTGTGGACCTCGCGGCGACGTACAAGCTGCCGCAGTTCTCATTCGGACAGTTCACGATCGGTGTGCAAGGCACCTACATGAACAAGTTCGACATCCAGACCGCACCTGGCCTGGCCTCCAACATCACCTATCACGCCGTTGGCCAGATGGGTGGCGTCGGCTCGGGCTTGGCGGCGTCCTGCCCGTTCCCGGCCGGTGCCATGTGCTTCTTCCCGCGCGTCCGTGGCCAGGGCACCTTGAACTGGCAGCTGGGTCCGTGGGATGCATCCTGGCGCATGCAGTACATCGGCACGTGGAAGATGGGTACGCAGAATGTGGCTGAGAACTACAGCTACATTCCTGGCTTTGCAAGTCCGTATGTGCAGCATTACGGCGCCACCGTGTACAACAACGTGTCGGTTGGCTACAACATCGAGCCGATCAACACGCGGCTTGAAATCGGCGTGGACAACGTGTTCGACAAGCAACCGCCGTTCATCTCCGCCGCACGCAGCCAGAACGCCAACACCGATCCGAACGATTTCGATACCATCGGCCGCTACTACTGGGGTCGCGTGACGGTCAAGTTCTGATCGAATTGACGTTTCACCAAGCTGTACCTCAAGGGCCGTACGAGCTTGCTCGTGCGGCCCTCTTTTCTCGTGAACACGATGCCTGAAACCGAAATCCAGGCGATCATCGCCGCCATGCACGCCGGCAACCTTGCCGAGGCCGAGCATCTTTGCAGCGAGGCGTTGCGGCGGCGGCCGGACGATCCGGACGTGCTTCTGTTGCTGGCCCTCGCGCAACAGCAGATGGGGCGCCACGGCGAAGCGATCACGATCTTCGCGCAATTGGCCCGGTTGAACCCGGGCAACAGCCTGCATTGGAACAACTACATCGGCGCATTAAGCGCAGCTGGTGACTTGGAAACGGCGGAACGGGCATGCCGCGAAGTGCTCGCCGTTTCGCCCGATGATGCGGATTTGCTGGACAAACTGGGAGTCGTCCAGCTGCGGCGCCGCAATCCGACCGGTGCGCGCGACACGTTGTTGAGGGCGTTCGGAAAAGCCCCAGCCTCACCCGAAATCCGCATCCATGCCGCGCGCGCCTGCGTGGAATGCCGTGACTATCGCTCCGACGATTTGACGCGACCATGGCGCGACTGGATTCCGCTGGAACCGGTGCTGCAATATGAATTGGCCGACTTGAAGATCCAGTCGGGTGATGCCCCGGCAGCGCTGGAGTTGCTTGAAGACCTGCTTCAGCGCGAAGCCGCCGACTTGCCTGCCCGGCTGCTTCTGGCGAACGTTTACGAGCGCGTCAATCGCATGGCGGATGCCGAGGCGTTGCTGGACGACATCGTTGCCGGCGGTAGCGATCTCGATGCGGAGGCGTGGCGCGAAATTTCGCATCAGCGTGCGCAACTTGCCTTCCGCAAGGACGATTTCGCGCGAGCCCGGTCCATCCTGGAGTACACCGAGCCGCGCACCGATATCGACTATGTGCATTTCCGCTCGCTCGCGGTCGCCTGTGACAAGCTGGGCGATACCACTGCCGCGATGGAGGCGCTGCGTATCGCGCATGCGCGGCAGATCGAGGAGCTGAAGATCGTTGCGCCGCATCGGGTCGAGCCAGGCGCGCCGGTGCTGCCCGCGGCTGTCGGCCGGGTCACCCCGGAGGAATTCCGGAACTGGCCGCAACTCAAGGCGCCGGACAAAAAACAATCTCCCATATTCATCGTCGGGTTGCCACGCTCGGGTACGACGCTGCTGGAACAGATGCTGGACGCGCATCCGCGGCTGCAGTCCATGGACGAGAGGCCTTTCTTCAATATGCTGTCCAGCCAATTGGACAACTTCAACATACGCATACCGCAGGACCTGGGGCGGCTGAATCAGAGCGATTGCGACGAGCTGCGCAAGGGTTATTTGATCCTTGCGTGTTCGAAGGTGCCCCGCCGCTGGGATGCTCAACTGGTCGACAAGAATCCGTTGAACATGCTGTGGGTGCCGATGATCCACCGGCTGTTTCCGGAAGCGAAGTTCATCCTTGCGTTGCGCCATCCCTGTGACGTGATCCTGAGTTGTTACATGCAGAACTTCCGATCCGCGGTGCTGGCGGCTGCCTGTACATCGCTCGAGCGCCTCGCGCAGGCTTACGTGGCGGCGATGGAATGCTGGCTCTACCACGTCGATCTGATCAAACCCGCCGTGTTCGTCTCGCGTTACGAAGACCTGGTGGCCGATACGCCCGCGCAAACGCGGCGCATCGCGGAATTTCTTGAACTCGACGATCCCGAATCCATGTTGCATTTCGACACGCGGGCACGGGAGAAGGGCTACATCGCCACGCCCAGCTATACGCAGGTCATCGAGCCCATCAATCGGAAGGGCATGAACCGCTGGCACCGCTATCGTGAGTATTTCGAGCCGATAATTCCGACACTTCGCCCCATGCTCGAGCACTGGAACTACACTGTCGAGTGAGCGCGGCACCACGTCGTGCACCAGCCGGCGGGTCTTCGTGAAATCCGGCTGCAATGCTTGATCCTCGTACCAACCCACGTTTTCTGGATACCGCAATATCTTGAACGAGCGTGTTTTTGATCTGCCGGATGGCGATGCGGCAATAGCCGAAGAACGCCTGTCGAAGCTTCCGGTGCAAATCGGTGCGCTTGTCCAGCGGGCCAGCGACGCGCTGGTGCGCGACCGCCCGGACCTCGCACGCATGGCCATGGTGGTGGCTTTGGCGCAGGCGCCGGGTGAGCCCGATGTGCTACGAATGGCGGGGCTCGTGAGTACCGAAGAACATGACTACGCAGCCGCCCGTGCGCATTTCGAGCAAGCCATGCAATGCGGCAACGCAGATGCCCTGCTGTACCGGCAATACGCCGATGCACTCGAAAAGTCGGGAGCGATCGGGGAAGCATTCGAGCTGCGCAAGCTTGCGGTCGAAAAGCTGCCGGGTTCGGCGCTGGCGCGGTTCGACCTCGGCGAACATTGCTTCGTTTACGAGGACATGAAGCAAGCCGTGGCGGCCCTCGAGGAAGCTGTCGGGCTCGCGCCTGGTTACGTGCCGGCGCTTCTCAAGCTTGGCAGTGCGCTGGTTTATGTCGGTCGTATCGAAGAGGGTGCGGCTGCGTATCGACAAGTGCTGGCGCGGCATCCTGATTTTGGCGCTGCCTGGTTCAGTCTCGCCAACATCAAGACGCTCCCGTTCGTGCCATCGGAAATCGATGGAATGCGACGGATGTTGCGGGACGGCAGCCTAAAAGACCCGGATCGCCTGCTGATCGAGTACGCGCTCGCGAAAGCCTGCGAGGATGCGGGGGCGTACCCTGAGGCGTTCTCGCTCCTCGCGGATGCCAATGGAAGGAAGCGAAGCCAGGTCGGCTGGTCCGCCGCGCAATTCAGCCAGCAGGTCAGGCATGCGGAACAGGTTTTTGCGACGCCGCCAAATGGCGTTGACGACCCGGAGTTCGGCAGCAAGGTGATCTTCATTGTCGGGCTTCCGCGTTCCGGCACCACACTGACGGAACAGATCATTGCCTCGCATTCCAGGGTCGAGGGCGCCAATGAGCTGCCGGATCTGGGGCGAATCCTGACCGAGGAATCCGCGCGATTGCGCCAGCCGTACCCCGACTGGATTGCCGGCGCGGCCCGTGAGGATTGGCGCCGGCTGGGTCAGCGCTATCTCGATTCGACCAGCCGTTGGCGCAGGCGGCGCCCGGTATTCACCGACAAGATGCCCAGCAACTGGCTGTTCATCGGAGCGATCCGGGCCATGTTGCCGGGTGCGAGGATCGTCGTGTGCCGGCGCGACCCGCTCGAGAATTGCTGGTCCTGCTACAAGCAATACTTTTACGGCGGATGGGATTTCTCCTTCAGCCTGGAGGACATCGCGGCGTATTGGCAGGATTTCGACCGCAACGTGTCCGGTTGGGTGCGGCGCGGGACCGGTCACATCCGCGAGCAGGGCTACGAGGCATTGCTGGAGGACCCCGGGACGCAGATCCGCGAACTGCTGGCATTCTGCGGCCTGCCGTTCGAAGAGGCATGCCTGGAGTTCCACAAGTCGAGCCGGAGCGTCCGCACGGCCAGCGCCGGACAGGTCCGCCAACCCCTGCAGAAAAACACGGCCAAGGCCTCGCGCTATGGTGCCTTGCTCGACCCTCTGCGGCTTGCGTTGAACTTGACGCCGGCGAATGGGTTGCGCGACCCTTCCGCCGACCGTTAGCGGCGCGTGTTTCCGTTTTCAGCACTGCACCGGATGCCAGGAGTTTCGTTGTGCCATTGACGCGCCATCAATCGATCGAAGGTCGCCACATTCGGGTCTACGATGATCTGGTGGCAATGCCTGTCATGCAGGAACTCACGACCGTTTTCAAGAAGGCGGGGTTTGCCCGTACCGAGGTCGCCCGTCCTGAGACCGGCAACTACCGGCACTGGGTCGCGGAAATTTCCCTGAACACCGTCGAACAAATTCCGGTTTACCAGGCGACGATGGACGCCGCGCGCGACTTCGACCCGCTGGTGCGGTATCGCATTTATCGAAGTTACTGCAATTACGCTGCCTACGGGGACATGCTCTTCACGCACACCGATTGCAGGCCTGAAGAAAAAGACCTGACCGCGTTGTGGTACATCGCCCCCGAATGGAACGTCGAGTGGGGCGGCGAGACGTTGTTCTACAACGCGCAGATGGATGCGGAGGTAGTGGTATCGCCGAAGCCGGGGCGATTGGTGATCTTCGACGGCAGGATTCCACACGTGGGACGGCCGCCGAACCGAATCTGCTACGCACCCCGGTTCACGCTGGCCTTCAAGCTGGAGCCGAATGCAGGTGCAAACCCTGCCTAGCGTTGCGCGGTGCGCCGCTCCCGAATCCCGTACTTCAGGATGCCGGCAATTTCATGAGCTCGGGCATGCAGGACGCGTAATGCTGCCAGCGATCGATCGACCGGGCGTGTTCACCGGCTGTCATGCCTGCCACAGGCTGGCGGTGCTGATTTCCGACGCCGGAGCCGATCGAGTTGGTGGTGCTCGCGGAATGCGCGGCGGGCAACCCCATTCATCCGGCGAGCGTTTCGACGATAGCATCCGGTCCGTACGCCAGTTCCTCGTAGCGGATATTGCGCGGAGAAAGTCAGGGAAGCGCGGCTCCAATTCTTCATCAGCCGCCCGCAATCGCGCGTCACCAGTGCAATGTCGTTGAAGTCATGGGCATAACCCTGCACGTCTTCGAGGAATCACTGCCACAGTGACAAGGCGGTATCGGGTTGCGCTGGCAATGCATGGCTACGGCCTGCGTTGATGCGTTGGAACATCGGCTGTAAGGTATGGAACTGTTCAAACCCGCGGTATTCATGTCGCGTTATGAAGACTTGGTGGCCGATACGGCCCGGCGAACGCGCCGTATCGCCGAATTCCTTGAACTGGAAGATGCGGAAGCATTACTTGGCTTCGACCAACGTGCGCGAGAGAAGGGTTTCACCGCCACCCCGAGTTACACCCAGGTGATCGAGCCCATCAATAGCAAGGGGATCGGCCGCTGGCAGCGCTACCGGCAGCCCTTCGAACCGGTGCTGCCAATCCTTGAGCCGATGTTGGAACACTGGGGTTACGCATTGGATTCCCGGGCTTCAGTGCTGGGGCAATGAGGTGGGCGTCAATGACCGGATGTTCGAGCTGCCGGCGCCGGATTTGGCGAGGATCAATGCGCGCGTCGCACAGTTGCCATCCCCGTTACCCGAATTGATTCATCGCGCAGGCGACGCGCTGGCGACGAATGACCTCTCCGGTGCGCAGGTGTTGCTTGGCCAGGCCTTGTCGCTGGCGCCACGCCAGCCAGACGTATTGCGCTTGTATGGCCTGCTGCTCGCCCGGCTCGGCAACCTGCGTGCTGCCATCGCCAATTTCGAAGCCGCGCTTCACGCGGCACCCGACGATGTCATGGGCTACTGGCAGTACGCGCAGGTATGCGAAGAAGCCGGCGACGTTGCGGCGGCGTGGCGGCTGCGCGAGCAGGCTGTGCGGTGCTTGCCCGATTCGCCAATGGCCTGGGCCGATTTGGGCGAGCACTTGGCGCGCCATCGGCACCCCGATGAGGCCTTGGCGCCGCTCGAGCGGGCCACACGGCTTGCACCCGACTATGCGCCAGCGCAATTGAAACTCGGCGATGCGCTGGTGTCCTGCGGACGCGCCGAGGAAGGTGCTGCCGCGATGCGAAGGGCGATCGCGGCTGAACCCGCGTTCGGTGCTGCATGGCTCAACCTTGTGGATATCAAGACGGTACCGCTCGCGGAGGACGAGGCCGGGCAGATGCGCGCATTGTTGCGCGGCAAGGACATCGACGAGGGCGAACGGACCGCAATCGAATTTGCATTGGCGCGTGCGTGCGAGGACAGTGGGCGTTACGCCGAGGCGTTCGAACTCCTCGTGGACGCCAACGCGCGGCGCAAGCGCGAACTCGGCCCGTGGAACGCCGGACAGTTTCTGGAGCGGGTGCGGCGGGCGGAAGAAGTGTTCGCCGCCCCGTACGCTGCGGCGGGAGATCCGCGTCTCGGTGAGCAGGTGGTTTTCATTGTCGGGATGCCGCGCTCAGGGACCACATTGGTCGAACAGATCATCGCCTCGCATCCCGAAGTGCAGGGCGCGGGCGAGCTCGGCGAATTGGCGCAGGTGTTGACCGAGGAATCCTCGCGTCTGCAGCGGCTCTATCCGGACTGGGTGCTCGAAGCGACCACAAAGGATTGGCAACGGCTGGGCGAACGTTACGTCGATCTGACTGCGCGCTTCCACATCGGGCATGCGCGCTTCACCGACAAGATGCCGAACAACTGGCGCGCGCTGGGTGCGATCCGGGCGATGTTGCCGGGCGCACACATCGTGATCTGCCGGCGTGATCCAGTCGAGAATTGTTGGTCGTGCTTCAAGCAACTCTTCACGCGGGGTTGGGAATTCACCTACGACATCGATCAGCTCGCGTTGTTCTGGAAGGCGTTCGACCGCACCGCGTCATGGTGGGCTGCCCGCGATCCCGGGTACATACGCGAACAAGGGTACGAAGCCTTGACGGAAGATCCGGAAGCGGAGATCCGCGCTCTGCTCGAGTTCTGCGGATTGCCGTTCGATCCGGTTTGCCTCGCATTTCACCAGGCACGCCGAAACGTGCATACCTTGAGCGCAGCGCAGGTGCGCCGGCCCATGCAGAAACATTCACCCGTGGCAGCGCGTTATGGTCCGCTGCTGGATTCGCTCCGGGCGGCGTTGGGGATGCGGCCATTTGACACGACTGCGGGACAGGCGCGTGCTTGATGGCGGCGGACATCATGCCTGGCCCCACAATCGTGCCTGGGGGATCGCCATCATGCGCTCATCCGCGCCATTCAGATCGAAGGCCGTTCAATTCGCGTCTATGACCGTCTGGTTGCGCGGCCACATATCAAGCAATTGACCGTGCATTCCTGGCGCCAACTTCGTCAGGGATGAAGTGGCACGACCGGATACCGCCCAGTTTCGTCATTGGGAATTGAGCATCCATTTGGATGGAAACGGCAGCGCAACTGGCGGTCCATCAACCGACCCTCACAGACGTGCCATCACTCACGTGGGCCGTCCACCAAACCGCATCTGCTACGCGCCCCGCTATACGCTGGCGTTCAAGCCGGAACCCGCTGTCGTTTGATTCCCAGCATCACGCGATTCGGATATGTGCTGAATCAGGCCGGGCTCAATGCCCGGATTCGTCGAGGGTTCGCACGTTCACTCACATGGGGATATGCAGGGGGATATGCAGGCACGGGCAGAAAGCCCCGGGAAAGGGGGCATGCCTTGTTAAGCGGGCGCTATGCCGGGGCACACTACGCTTCCAACCCGATCCTGGGCGGATGCGATGAGTCCAACTCCGGCCGCCTCGTGATTGAGTATTGGAAAGGACGCCTTTGTCAGCATGCGAGAGCTTGGCGCTTTGCCGGTTGGAGGCCAAGCTTCCGGTTGCTCGGCGGTTACGGCTTCGGTCGGTGAGGCGATGTCGTGATTACGCGGCAAATATCGGCGGAGCAGACCGAGGGCGTTCTCGTTGGCGTCGTGCTGCCACGGTGCACGCGGATCGGTGAGACAGTCGCAGGTGCTCGATGGCATGCGGCTGCGGCTGATTCCATCGCAGCCAGCTTGAGGCGGCCCCGATGCGCCGGGCTTCGCTGGAAGGAACGGCGGGTACGGAAAGATCCGCGGCGCAATGCCGCCAGCAGCAGTGCGACCTTGGGACCGGTGTTGCTGTCGAAGCGCTCTGCTTCCGCGCGAACGTATCTCGACACTTCAACGAAACATGTTGTACGAGACATATCGTTGAAAGTGATCGAAACCGGGATTAGTATCGAGTCCGCACCATGTGTCGGGCTGCGGCACGACAAGACGCTTCCGAAGGGGGAGGGCGTACAGGATCATGGGCGGTTATTGCTGGCGTGCTCGCATGCTTGCTTTGGTTTGCGGGTGCGCCACTGCACAGCAAAACAGCTACACCATGTCCGATTCCCGCACCATGGGCGAGGGTGACTGTGAAGAGATTTGCAAAGTGGTTCGTCATTGCCCGTGGCTGGGTCGGCCCCCCTCACGCTTTACTCACGAGCGTTCAAGGATTGAAATCTCATGCGCCACAGAGCGTTCCAATTATCTCTTGACCAGATCGACGCGTTTGTCGAGCTGGTGCACCATGGAAGCATTCGCATGGCTGCCAAGGCGCTTTGCCTGTCCGAGGAAGGATTGCGCAGCAGGCTGCTTGCCCTGGAGGAGCGACTCGGAGTCAGTCTTTACGAGAAGGAACGTGGCCGTCGCCTGGAGGTGCGGTTGACCCCAGCCGGACAGGCATTCCTCGACAAGGCGGTCAGGCTGATTCAGGAAGCGCAGGAACTCACCGAATTTTTCAAGCCGGGGCAGGCTCCCGGCAACATCAAACTCCTGGTCAGTGAAACGCTTCCTTGCTCCCTGTCGTCTGCGGTGGTGCAAAACTTCCATGTCATGTTCCCGGATGTGATGGTCAATGTCCGCTCCTGCCCGGAACAGCAGGTGATCCCCGGCCTGCGGGCAGACACCGGTTCCACTGTCGGAATCTGCGCGCCTGAAAAGTTTTCGACGGATCTGGTTTGCCAAACGTGGTTCGCGATGGATTGGCGCCTGGTGGTGCCGTCCGGCAGCCCGCTATCGCACAGGGCATCCGTGACGCTGAGCGAACTTGCCGATACACCGCTGATCGCTTTCGAGCCGGACACCACGGAGCAACGGTACGTGCTGGAGGCATTCCAGAATTGCGGCGTTACTCCACGGATCATCGTCAACGTCACGTCGTTTCAGATGGCCATTCGCATGGTGGAAGCAGGGATGGGCGCCACGATTGTTCCGGTGCTGCCATCCGGCATTCTCATGTCTGACATGGCGGTCGACCAGGTGCGGATCGGTGATCCCATCCGGCCGATCGAGAACCAGGTCGTGATCCGGCATGCGTCGCAAAATGACGTCGCGGTGCGTGCATTCATGAACTTCGTCTCGCGTAGCCGCCTGTTCAAACGGGTTGAAGGCGAGGGTGCGATGTCGCCCGTTGAATCCGATCCCCTCCCCGGACCGCAAAGTCCTGCCGGTTTTCGGATGGATTCATCCTGAAGCCGGGCGCTCCCCACATCGTCGGTTTCCGGCCCCGGTTGACAAATACCTGAACGTCGAGGGTACGCGGCGCCATGTGTAATCCGCAATTTCCGTCACATCTGATGTTGACTCTTGCAAATCACGGATGGCCTTATCACGCCATTCTGTAAACGCCCTCTCCAAACGGGCATAGGTGTGAGCACGCCATCGGGATCGGCCCCGGTGGCGTGTTTTTGTGTGGAATCCGAGCACCCAAGTCCTGTTCCCGATTGGCCCCCATGTTTCTCCATGAGGAACAGTCATACACCGCTGTTTCGGCTCCCCTATTTATTCAATACGCGGTCATTCGTGGCTGCTCTCCAGTTTCGCACTACGTGTACGTGCAACCACGGAATGACGGTGGCGAAATACCCCGCCCGGATGGGGGCTTGGCAAAAAACACGATGTTGACAGGGAAAACCTGTTACAGCTCGCATTTGATCTTGTGAGACAAAGCGCCTGTCTCTCGAGTTGCGGGCAGAGGCTGCCGATGTTGCGCGTCCACGATCGTTCGATTGCGATGCTGTAACGACATCCGAATACATCGCCTCCGAAGGGTAATCCGTCCATGTTCTTGTGCACTCGAAATCTCAAGCGCGGCGGTTCGTTGGTTGTGCCGCTCGCGGATGACGGTGTCGTGACCGTGGTTTACGGCGAAGGCGGTGGTTGTACCTTGAACGCGAGCAACGAGGCCGCAGGCATCTGGCTGCCGCTGCGTGGCTCATTGCAGGTGCAAGCTGCAGGCCTTGATACGCAGGTGCGTACCGGGGAGGTACTGGTGACCGGGCCTGCTCCACACACCAGGGCCTTCGGCCACACCAATGCCCGATGGCTGGCGTTGCTGGGCAGTCAACGAACCTGGAGGCAGATATTGGGCAGCACGGGCGAGATGCCGGGGCCAGACCCCCAGTTGCTGCCAGAACGTCATCAAGCCAGCCACGAGTTGCGGCATCGTGCGATAGCGCTGGCACGGTCCACGGCGGAGTTCGAGCTGGAAAGCGCAGCGAGCGCCGTGATCGACGGCATCTTCGCGTTGCAGGCGCCGCTGTATGCCGCGATCGCGCGCTGTCCGGGACGCACCTTCGCAATGCGAAGACAAGTGTTTCTGCGTCTGCAACGCGTGCGCAATTTCATCAGTGCATGCTGCGATCAAGAGGTCGACAACGACGCCCTCGCGCGCATGGCCAGCTACTCCCCGTGTCATTTCCTGCGCACGTTCAATCATGTCTTCCAGGAGACGCCGCACGCCTACTTGGTGCGCCAGCGGCTGCAACGCGCGCGCTGGTTGTTGCGCTGGAGCGATTTGGCGGTGACGGAAGTTGCACTCGCGAGCGGCTTCGAGAATCGCAGCGCGTTCTCGCGTCTGTTTCGGCAGCGGTTCGGCGCAACTGCCACGGATACGCGACGACAAAACCAGCCCCTTCTGTTGATGCCAACGGAAGTTGCGTTACGCCATCGCGCAATCCATGCAACACATACGAGAAATCCCCAACACGTTTGATTCCACCTATTCCATAAAAATTCGTTAACGCGATTCGCGTTGACGCCGAACCGTCTGCCCAGCTCATAAATCGGGAGAGTTAACATGTCCAAGAATCCGCTGCGAGCAGCAATTCAATGTGCCCTCTGCACTTCGGGCGTAGCTGCGTTGGGCGTGGTGGGTACCGCGTACGCGCAGAACGCTACGCCGCAAAATCAAAAACTGCAGACCCTGCAAACCATCGTGGTCACGGGTTCGCACATCCGCCGCGTAGATCTGGAAACCTCCAACCCCGTAGTGGCCGTGACCTCGCAACAGATTCAGGCCACCGGTAAGCAGACGCTGGGTGACATCGTCCAGAACCTGCCGGTGATCACCGGCGGCGTCGAGAATCCGAACGTCAACAACGGTGGCGGCAGTGGCTCGACCAACGTCGGCCTGCGCGGTCTGGGTGCCAGCCGCACCCTGATCCTGGTCGATGGCCAGCGGCTTGTCGGCTTCCAAGGCATCGTGGACCTGAACTTCATTCCGGTTTCTGCGGTGGAGCGCATCGAGGTACTGACCGATGGTGCTTCGGCCGTGTACGGTTCCGACGCGATCGGTGGCGTCATCAACATCATCCTGAAGTCCAACTATCAGGGCGCTCAGTTCCAGGCCAATTACGGCATCTCCGACCACGACGACGCCGAGCGCAAGGGGGCCAGTTTCATCTTCGGCCAGACCTCCGACAAAGGCAGCATCCTGGCGGGTGTGGAATATCAGAAGTTCGGCGAACTGTTGGAGTCGCAGCGCAAGTTCTCAAACTTCGCCCTCTCGATAAGCACCTCCAGTGGTAGTGGTGTGTGCTCACCGCTATCGGGTCATGCCGGATTCTTTGTTTGTCCCGGCGGTTCGTCCTCCGCGCCACGCGATCGCATCAGGTTCAGTGGCCAAGACTTGTCGTTGAACCAGAGCGCGGCAACCGCCGGCACCAGCCCTACCACTCCGGGCGACTACCACACATTCGTCAGTTCTCTCGATAAATACAACTACGCCGCCGTCAATCTGCTTATGACGCCTCAGGAACGCACCAACGCGTTCTTCAAGGGTGTGTATCACCTGACCGACAGCATCGATTTCACCGCCACGTATCTGCATCAGAAGACCGTATCGGAAGCCCAGTTGGCGCCGCCGGTATTCGGTACCAATACCGGTGTGACCATTGCGGCGAACAGTTACTACAACCCGTTCGGTGTCGAATTCACGCCCAGCAACGGCAATACTTTCCAGACACGCCTGTTCCCGG
>Ga0134128_10005848_pt1 | contig 14893 bp, 9 predicted proteins | sample KB31754_FD_96462 | JGI IMG/M metagenome (GOLD analysis project Ga0134128, IMG submission 96462) | Terrestrial soil microbial communities with excess Nitrogen fertilizer from Kellogg Biological Station, Michigan, USA - KB3-175-4 | ecosystem: Environmental > Terrestrial > Soil > Unclassified ... | reverse complement strand
TTCTGCTGGTGCTGATGACCAATGCGCTGACCATCAAGCTGTCCTTCATCGGCGCCGCCCTGGCCGCGCTCTACCCATTCACCAAGCGCTACACCGACTATCCGCAGGTGGTACTGGGCGCGGCCTTCGGCTGGGCGATCCCGATGGCCTTCGCCGCCGTGAAGAACACCGTGCCGCCGGTAGGCTGGTTGCTGTTCATCGCCAACATCTTGTGGTCGGTGATCTACGACACCGAATACTCGATGGTCGATCGCGAGGATGACCTCAAGGCCGGCTCACGCTCCACCGCGATCCTGTTCGGCGATGCGGATTTGCCGATCATCGGCGTACTGATGGGCACGATGGTGATCGCGCTGGTGATGATCGGCAATCGCGCCCATCTGGGCTGGCCGTATTGGCTGGGCGTCGCTGCGGCTGCCGGATTGTTTGGCTGGCAGCAATGGCTGATTCGCAACCGCGAGCGCGATGCATGCCTTACCGCATTCCGCCATAACAACTGGGTCGGGCTGGCGTTGTGGATCGGTATCGTGATGGCATTGGCTATCCGATAAGGCCCGGTAGGTTGGGCTGAGGCATAGCCGAACCCCAACACAATTCATGCATGGCAATGTTTGGGTTGGGCTTCGCCTCAGCCCAACCTACTTACATCAGCGCCCAGGTATGGGTGCACGAGCCAATGCCCAGACATCTACTGTTCCGGGCGAATTATTATTGACAATTAAGTTAATGACAATTTAACGATCTTTCGATTTCCATCGGCAGTGATTTCAAACCCGTCTGATTTCAGATCGGATGCTGCCCGCTTTCACCCGTCGAGCGTCTAGCTCAGAAAACGAAAAGTCCGATTCTCATTTTTACCGGAATTAATAAAGTGGAAGGCCACAACACCTCAGATCTGTTCACACTCTGCGAGTGGCGACTGCTCCGTCGCTAGTCTTTTTCGAACGGGCGGATACAAAAAGCGGCGTTAAGCCTAGTACCGTCCATCGGAAGTGCGCCAGAGGGCCAGCAATCACTTGGCCGCTGAAACCTCAGCGACCAAGTGTCGTCCCTACGACTTACACCTTCGCTCCGAGTTAACGCGGATCGCGCTTACGACTTCGAGCGGCTTCCCACATCGGCGAGCGATTCGGTACACCGTTAGCAAATGCGCGCTCACCGTCAACACGCAATACGTAGCGGTGGAGCAACCGCCAAACACGCGCCGTCCCGAGAACGAATGCTGCAACGTTTAAGATTGCATCGGGAAAAACTTGGTGCAGCCCCGATGTTCTTTCGACGACGTCGATGGAGCCTGCAATGTACGCAATAGTTGGTCGAGGCTGACTAGTGAAGATCAAATCGTGAAAGTCATCGCGCGCAGCAATTTCACCGCACGCCATCAGGTCTTCGCGAGTCAACAGAGCATACCCACTAATGACATTGGCCTCAGGGAGCCACTCCGCTAAGCAACAGAGGTTTAAAACAAGCCGTACGGCCAACGAGGTGGCGTCGGAGGTCAAAGTATCAATAAGTTGCCTGAGCGACTTCTCGACCGCGTCAGCGAGGTTGTCGTTGGCGAGCTTGGTCAATTCAACCGCCCGCTCAATTGCCGCGGTGTGGTCAAGTACTATAGGACCCGCAATACGATCCGACTCCAGCAAGCCCGATGCCCGGAGGGCAGCTTCCGTACGGAATCCAAAAAAGCGAGCTACGATTTCGCGCGCGTGACCTGGACGGACAGGCTCACCCAGCCAATCCCAGAGATCACACTCCAATTCGGTGGAACAAAATTGGCGAAGCGGAAAAATGTTTTCAAAGTCCATGCAATGCTCCCAATATAGTGCGCACGGCAAAAACCGTTGTAGGGCGATAAATTGCTGGCGGATTACGCGCCCTACGCACCGGGTCGGATTGCAGGTGTCTGTGGAAAACAAAGGTGAGGGATGTCGAGTCAGCCAGCCTGCTCAGTCTCCCAGCTATCTACGTTAAGACCGTGCGTTTCTTTATGTCAACCCGCACTGTCATTCTTATCAGCGCTACACGCGCGCACCGGCGAGATTAATCAGCATGATCGGAGCGGCGTGACCCTTACTCTGGTGATTAACGTCCGACGCAATCCGAGCCTTATGTACCACTGGGTTCGAGGGTGATCTGAGGAGTGTATGTACGAGGCGTTTTGCCAAATCATCGCTTATAGAAGCTCCTGGTAGACCTATGGTCTTCGTGGCACTCCAAACTCGGTCTACGTAGCACTATATTCAATCCAATTGCTGATTCGTTTTTACCGGTCTAAGTAACTAATAATAAAGGCTATTTGTGCATCTTCTTAGCTGAAATAAGCGCCGCTCATACTAGAGAGTTGCGGGCTTCGCAGAAAAAAATGCACCATCGAGCGATCGGTGAAGCTGCCTATCGCGTATCACCGATCAAAGGAATGGAGAAGCCCATGAACATGTTTTCGTTCCTCACCAGTGCACTTCGCATCAGCCCTTGGTTTGTTGTGACGGTCCTTGCGTTGTTGGTGGCCTATCGGGCCGTCAACAGGAGGGACCGCCGATGAGCTTCGGCCAAATGCCCTTTGGTTGGATTACCAACGGGATGCTTCATGAGTTCTCCGGAGCGTACGGGCGCGCCGGACTTGATGTGGCAGCATTGAAGACCTATCTCGCCATCGCGGCATATCGCGATTTCAGAAGCGGCGAGACGGTTCTTTCGACGCAGGACTTTGAAACGCTCACGGGCGCCTCCCGTTCAACCGTGTTAAAGAGCACCAAGCTATTAGAGGGGCGCGGGCTAGTGACGATTGAAGGGCGGGCCGAACGCAACACCAATGTATATATGTTGGGTAGCGTGGAAGCGGGATTTCGCAAGGTGCCTCAAGACACTATCGTCAAAAATCTGCGCACATTATCCAATCGTCCGGGCCCGAGTCTTGCGGCTCTCCGGATCTACCTCGCATTGCTCTACTACCGAGATGGGGATGACAACTGCGCCAAAGTTTCGCACGCAAAGTTAGTGAAAATGACCGGCGTTCGTCCAACCGGCGTCAAGAAGGCTGTAAAACTGCTAATGGAAACCCATCTTGTGGGCAGCGTATTCCCAGCCAACGATTTGAAAGAGATCTTTCAGACGGCACTGGCGACCAACTCATATTTGCTAACCGGGGACTTTGCGGGAAAACGTCAACCGATCCAGCGGCCGACGGATCTTCGCAATCAACAGCGCCGTCAACTCATTCGCTCTTCTAGACCTGTCACGCACGAAGAGCAATGGCTTCCAGATGATGATGTCCCTGAATAATTGAAGGTCCTTATCAGCCAAAAAAGCCCAACAAAAACTGAGCTTTTTATGACCATCTATGTCAGAGACGATATTTCCGCAATGGACTGAAATTCTATGAAGTAGTCAGGGCGCCTTTCATTCAGCCAACTCGCGATTAAAGGACGACTCAGAAGCTTTGCAAGATACGTCTTTGTGACCGTTAGCGTCAGATTATCGGCCCCGTAGCTTTCCTCCACACAGCGCGTTCGTTGCTGAATGGTCGCAAGTTCCCGCTCAAGGCGGCCAATTTGCTCTCTCGAAATTACCCCGCTACCTGTGGTTTGCTTCCGAGATGGTACACGTTGGTCATCGGGCGTCGCCGCAAGAATCGCCCTGGCAAATCCAGCAGTGAAGTTGCCTTGACCGACCATAAGCTCGGCAGCCTCCATTTGCCGGAAAGGTTTCATTTGTTTGAGTAATTCAAAAGTGGTCAAAGGACAATGTTTGTCCTCAAGCAGGCTCGCGGCTTCAGGACATATGCCATCAAGTAGGTGTGAGCGTTGCCGAATCGATGCAGGGTTAACGTTCAACGCCATGGCTATCTGTTCTGCAGAAGCCCCTTTCTCAATGGCGCAGACAATCATCCTATGTTCTTGAACAGCAGCGAGTCGATTAAGGCACTTGTTGTACGTATATGCTTCGTCATCCGTTGCGACAAGGCACTCGACTTCCGTTTCACCCCGATCTTTAAGTGCTTCGATACGTAGAAAGCCATCAAGAAGGAAGTACGTATCAGGGTTGTCGCGATTAACCACAACTGCTGGCATCTCGATAGCACCCACGGCCGCGATGGAGGAGACAATTTGTCTGTACTTGGCCGTGAGCTTGGTTTCCGGTTTCAATTTTTTTGTCGGTATGATGCAGTCTATTAGTATCGTTCTGGTTTCAAGTTCAAATCCGAGAAGCATTGACTTGATTGATTTGAACGAGTCTGAAGGGGGAGTGAGGTTCATTCGGCACCTCCGGATGTCATCTTTTCAGCTAGGGCGAGCGGTAGCGTGTACAAACCTTCTTGGCGAAGGAGCGCAACGAAATCATCGTCGGTTCGCAGGTTTCGCATGGCTTGAACCACAAACATGAGCTTGCTATGCGAAAACTCTGCCTTCTTTGCCAATAGCGCCTGCTTTTCTACCTCGCGTTCGTAGATGCGTCTCAGCCGTTCAGCGGTGAGCTTTGGACTTGCTTTATGTCTTAGCGGCTCGTGGCGTGTAGCCTTGCCGCGGCGCGCCCGCTGCTCGAGGATGCGTCGGATTGCAACCAGCTTTTTCCCCTTCAGCCCATTCGCGTAGGCGTCAGCCAGCGCCTCTTGAATGCCCGCGTCGTCGCAGCGCGCAAAGTCGACGGCAAGACTTATCGGAATAAGGCCTGTTTCTACCGCGGTGATGAGCCTTTCTTCGCCACGCTCCAGAAGACCTACTAGCATGTTCACCCAGTTAGCGGTGAGGCCGGTCTTGGCCGCAATCTCACGGTCGTTATACCCACGCTCGTGAAGGTTGCCTATTTCCCTGACCAGTTCCATCGTCGTGTGTTGCCGCCGCGCAATGTTTTCGACGAGGCTCATGACCATGCAGTCACTTTCACTAGCGCTGATGACGAAGGCCGGTATTTCCCTATAGCCCAGCTGCTGAAAGGCCTCGAGCCGCCCTTGTCCACATACGAGGTCGTACTGAGCCGTTCCAAGCGGCGAATTGCGCTGACTCACTGTTATGGGACGCTTTAAGCCGACATCCGCAATGTTTCGGATGATCTCCTGATGTTGTCGTCGATTGCGGACTCGGGGGTTCAGAACATGGATCTGATCTGTGGGGATCATCACAATTTGACTCATGTTTGGCCACCTCGGTTAGGCAACATCACTCCAAGGAACACGCTCCGCGAGTGCGTAGAGCGGTTCCAGCGTGTCAAAGCGGTAGGCGTCCAATGAAAAGTCATTGTTTTCCTCCGCGAGCTTGACGGCAGGGAACGGAAGATCGATATGTGGGAACAGGTAGTAGTCCAGTACACGCTGATGGTCTGACGCCATACGTGCCGCCACCGTAAGGTCGGGAGAAAGACTTGTGTCAAACCGGATCCGCCAACGAAAAGATCCAGCCGATGTTTGCAAGCAGCGTGCTATCACGAGAGAAACTGTAAATTCGTCGTTGACGATAAGGAGCTGAGTACCAGGGTCCTCTTTGACCGTTGCCCCAACATCTTCAAGTCCTGCACATAGGCTATGGAGCATTTCCGGGTGCCGCTCCCTCAGCCATTGATTAATGCGCAGATAGCTAAAGTCCCGAATGGGTGAAAAGCCAACAAGCTCGTAAGCACGAAGTAATCCTCCGAATCGCGCCTGATAGGCTGTGCTTGAGGGCATATCTTCCTGTTCATCGATCAGCATGCCCGACAGAATTCCGCTTCGCTCATAGAGATCACGTAGCAGTTTGAGCATCGTCCCGTCATCCATACGCCTAGATCGCTCAACAATAATCTCGCGCGCCCTGATAAAGAGTTCCGTTGAGATCGCCGGTTCGAACGCAGCCTCTTTTCGTATCCATTTGTCCGGACTATTGCGGACGTGGCACTGCTTAAGCTTGAACGAGGTTCGGTTATAAACGTTATTGCCGATGTACTTCTCGTTGGTTAGCACTTGATGAATCGTTGCCCTGGTCCAGGGTCGATGTTGGTCGGTTAAGATACCATCCGTATTCAACTCGTCGGCGATGGCACGCTCGTTGACGCGACTCTTGACGAAACGCAGATAAATCCGTTTTACAACGGCCAATTCTTCGCCCGGGCCGGGAACTAGAATGACCCGGTCTGTCTGAAGACTTTTTTGTTCGCCTTGACGGAGAAGTCCCTTGGGATGACGATCCCCATCGATGAGTAATCGACGAAGACCGAACCCTGCCGGACCACCCTGGCGAAAGCCAAGTTCAATGAGCCGGCACTGTCCTGCAAACACCTTGTTGGACAATTCGCGACTGTATTCGCCAGCCATCAACCGTTTAACGTTCTTAATAATTACGGCAGACGGGCTCCCATCGTTTTCGAACGGTTCGGCGCAATATTCGACGCGGACGCCAGCGCGACGGCAAAGGTACTCGTAATAGGCGCTTTCATCGGCATCCTGGAAACGCCCCCAGCGACTGACGTCATAGACCAACACCGCGTTGAAATCGATTGATGCAGATTCGACATCGCGGATTAGTCGCTGTAACGCGTCGCGACCATCTAAGCGGAGCCCACTTTTGCCTTCATCAATATACGTTCTGGTAACAATCATGCCGTGCTCAGAGGCATAGGCAGCAATCGCATCACGCTGGTTTGCTGTGGAATAGCGCTGATGGTCGGTTGACATCCGCACATACTGCGCAACGGGGGTTAGGGTGCCCTCGTCGGTACGCGTTACCCCTAGTCCTCGCATGCCCATGGCACGCCTACTGCGAACTGTATGGAGAAGATCTCTTTAGAATAAATGATGGAAAATGTCAATAGTTTCCATCATTTCTAAAAGTCGCTATGCCCGTGTCACTTTCCTTCTACTGCTGAGGCGGCGTGACGGTGGTGTCTTTGACAACGTGCCAAGAAGCTCAAGAAGGGCGCGCTGTTGGTCGCCAGAAAGATCACGGAATCGCTCGAGGAGAAGTACCTCGTGGGACGCAGGAGGCTTCGGCAATACGTGATTAACAAGTTCCCAAGGATGGCAATTTAGAGCAGTGCTGAGGCGAATCAGCCAATCCACCGTGAGTCGGCGCTTACCCGTTTCAAGCGCGCTAATCTGCTGGTTTGTCGTGCTGCTCTGTGAAGCAAGCATTTCAAGAGACCACCCACGAGCTTCACGCATAATCTTGATTCGGTTCTTTGTGCTCATCAAGATAGGTTCCAGTTGAGTGCAAACACCAGGCTACGGTCAATCAAGATAGGAAGCATGTATCCACCGTGAGAACGAATGCACATCTCTTAAACAACAGTTGGGTCCGAGCTTTCCTGCACTCCCTCCTCTAAAGGCCAGTCAAGACAAGTGCCCATATCAAAGCCCTCTGCCATTCCGTACTTCATGACTATTGGCGGTAGTTGGGTCGCTAAATATTGGTGCACTCGGCGAACAACGGCTTCATCAAAACTCAAGATGCCCAGAGGCACAGGAAATCCGCGGTTCTCGGTAATCGGCGCATGAACGGTAATGGCCACGACACGCCTTGGAATCAGAAGAATCTCAAGCGAACTCGGAATTGCTCCGTTTTTTGGCCTGATGTATGTGGTCGGCAACGCCTTGACGAGGTGCCATCCAGGTTTCTCGCCTTCAATTACAACAACCGGAGCACGTTCCAAATCCTTGTCACGACCGTTCAAAAGAACGCCCTCTTTAGCAAGTTTTTCAATCAAGTCCTGGAAGGAACGTGACGCCCCCCACAGTGACTGATCAGGCGCCACCCAAACGAAGGCAACATCCTTGCCGGCCGGGGACTCCTTGGCGTAACCGATCGCCGTCGTGATTCGCTGAATATTTTCTGGCTGGTACAACGATCCTACGATGCCCACTGTCGGTCTGTTGCTTCGTAACTCGCCCGCCCGTCCTGCCATCTCCTTGAAATAGCGAAGTACTGCGAAGCCAGATCTATTGACGTATTCCTTCAAGTAGTCCGGCGCAAATTCCGCCAGTACCTCGAAAGCATTTGCGTCCTCCGGTTTTGCTGAAGTCCGTAAGTTTTCCAAGAATTCGGCAATGCCATGCACTACCTGATCGCGATCACTAAGCTCATGCCCAATCTTCCAGGTATCTAAAACCGGCTCTGGCTCGCCAGGCCGACGAACATTCGCCATGGCGACAAAAGGGACAATCGTAGAAAACCTGTCGCCAGCCAACACCTCGTCCACAGAGTAAAGAGACCGCTTCAGAAGATCAGCGGCATCCTTTTCTTTACGACTCGATATTTCTCCGTAGAACCGTCTAAACGATTCTGGAACGTGACTCGACGCATTTGCAGCCAATTCCGGGTTACGAATCTCAAGCTCAGGGAGTGCTCTCTCAAATTCGGATTGGTAGTCTCGATCACAGGGCGCCAGCGACAGAAGATCGAAGCCGACCTTCTCAACCTTCTTTACTACATCGTAGATTTGTGGCCTGTCGCCGTCTTTGAACAGACCTTGGCCAGCATCAGTAAGCCAAATACGGCCTGCGGAACGAGAAATGTATGCCCTTGCCTCTGCATCCTTGATGACATATGCCATTTCGTTGGCATCGAATCCAAAAAAAAGAGCAGCCGCATCCTCGTTGATACCGTCTGCGGCATACAAGAGTCGCAAGAGGAACTCGGTCGTGAGGGAGACATCGCCCACTTCTGCAACTTTGTGGAGAACAAGGAACTGTCTGGCCGGGAGCTGCACATCAAAAATTCCGACGGGAATACGAATTTCGGCCGCCTCAGCGTTGCTTGCGCGCGCATTCCTAGCCAGTGAAAGCACTCGACGTGAAGTATTCATGCAGCACCTCCGTCCTGTACCTTGGAACTATCGCCCCCGCCTTTTCCCTTTGCCCCTGATTTGGGAGAGGCTACAAGTTGTGCAGCATCGAGCAGTACGGCTTCACCAGCCTTGAGTTCCTCATCGAACCCGGTTGAAACTACGCCAAGCGGCGAACTTTCCCGCCAACCAGCCTTTGCGCCCACAATAAGCAAACGGTCCATTGCTCGACTTAAGGCGACGTTGATTCGGTTTTTCTTGGCCATGAATCCAGGGCTGATGGTTGCTACACCGCGCTCCCACAAGCCTTCCGCGTTATTCCTTACCAAGGAGAGCACCACGATTAGATTCTCTTTGCCCTGGTAACTATCGATAGTGTCGACCTTGATTGCGCGCCTGAACGCCTCAGGCAAACTCTCTGACTGAAGCTTACGCCTCACTAAATCCAACTGAGCAGCATAAGCACAAATCACGCCGATGGCTTGCAAGCCATCAGGCAAACTTTTCAGCCAATTGAGGAAAGGCTCGCGCTCAGACCAGCGCTTGAGCAATGCAACTATTACGTCGGCCTCTGCCACACTCTGCAGACTACTGCCATGCCGGACTCCTCCCACCGTCTGATAAGCACTTCCCCCCATCGAATCTGTACACGCCCAAGCTAGCGGTACCCTGAGTTCGGGTGGCAGCACATCGACGGGGATTTTTTGGACTGAACGCCCATGCTGAAGGGCGCGATCATAGAATGAGTTAGATACCAATCTGCCAATCGGAGGTAGCATTCGATATTGCTTTTTAAGCGTATGTCCTGCCTGTTTTCCGTATGCAGACTCGAATACTCGTTCGAAATCGCTTCTAACAACTTCATTGACAGGAATCTTTAATTCCTCGGCCAGAGCATCAACAACATCAGCGGAATGCAGTGGTTCAAGCTGCGCATGATCGCCAACAAGTACTACCCATTTTCCCGCCTGAATAGGTACCGCCAATTCACTTGACGTGCAGCGTGCCGCCTCATCCACTATCACCAGATCATAGGAAGACTAGGTCAATCCAAGCGAAGAACGACCAAGACCGACGCAAGTGCCGGCAACAACCTGCCTAGTCCCGGCCAGGAAAGTCTCATAGCTTCGCTGCCAAGTGGAGACGGTACCCACGATATCGCGCCCGAGTTCTGCGACTTGGCACAGTCGTTCAATACGGTGCATTTGGTCACTTGGCAGTTTTGAAAAATACAGCGACGAAATCATCTGAGCGACATCGGACGCTTCAACGTTCATTAGGTCGCAATCAATGCCTCTATCAAGCAGACATTGTTCCAGTGTTACCTTCAGCGAATTTACTCTAGCAATCTCGGCTTCCGCCTCCGCCAACTCAGATATGCGAGACAATATTGGGCTGATCGTTTCCTCGTAATAGAGGACGGCTTCGCACTCGGACTGCCTCAAACCCAGGTAATTTGCCACTGCTGCCATACGCATGTCTCGCGTAGCTACAAAACTATCTTTGTACGCTTTCTCCACGGTTGCTACGTGGTAAGGCCGCAGTGACTCGGACACTTGGCCTTCGGCACCTACACGGATCATGCTCAACGCATCGCGGTCCTTCCCGAATAGGCTCAGTACCGCCTGTGCGGCATTGTTGACTGCTTCGTGCGATTGACTAGCAACCAAAACGTTCCGAGCAAGCCCGTTTGTCAGTGCGTAGTGGACCAAAGCACCTATAAAGTGTGTCTTACCAGTCCCCGGCGGCCCCTGCAACAAGCCCAGTGGCCGATGCTTCAAGATTCCTTTAAACGCATCAATCTGCGTAGAATTTAGGTTGTAGCGTTCAATAAGAAATTTCTCATCGACTGCAACTTCGACCTTGTTCGGCAGCCTCTCAGAAACTGGATTGAATGTATCGAGCAACCCTTGGGCTACCGAATTTCTTTTGAGAATTCTGGTAGTCGCCTCCTCACGTCGCTGCCAACTACTGTTTTCCAACCTGCTTTGGAAACGTAGGCGATCACCATCACGGACGATCGAGCCACGTGCACCATCGAAATAACCGTGAATAGCAACCGTATCCACGGACAATTTCTGTACATCCAGGGTGCCAATTTTCCTCCAGCCACCTTTGCCATCCAACTTCTCAACTGTGACTACATCCTTTCGGTCGAAATCCATATCTCCCATCGCCAACTGAATCGGCACGACATGCAGACGCGCTTGAGAACGATAGGTACTGTCACCTAAGGCAAGCACCTCCGTCTTAAGGTCACCTTCGATCGCAATGGAACGTTCCCACAATAACGGAACGTCCACCGAGCTTGGCGACATGGTATTCGCCGCTTGCTCCCTTTCAACCAGATCATCTTCCTTAGCTTCGATACTGGCGACTTGAGACATCTCCGGCGTTTCTTCACTTTCCCCTAGGAACGAAGGCGCGGTGAGGGCAGCTGCGACTTCTGGCAACTTGAGAATGGATGAAATGGCGTCCAATCTATTGACGCCATCCTCGACTACAATACTTGCACGGAAGGAACATATTTTTTGATAGGTAAGGCGTTGAATCTGACTTTGTTCCAGTCGATTCCGCCAGGCTCTTATCGGCAACCCATCACCGCTCAGCTCGACTGACAGTTCCTCCAAAGCGCCAATAATCCTGAATCTCTTATCGGACTTGGCTACCCAATATCGTCCTTCGTCCGGAAGTAACAAACCAGCTTCTGCGCGCATGATGGAAACGGTGTACGTTTCCAGTTCATCACTGCCATGCCGGCTCTTAATCCGTTCGATGACATCTCGCAACGGCAACAATGTCCCGTTTGCAGGTGGCCCCATACGGCACTCTTCAATTGATCGGACAATATCTCTGACTGCTTCTTCCGGTGCTTCGACTTTCGAAAGAAGTTCTTCAGCGATTTTCGTTACCGCGAAACGATCGCGCTCGAAGCGGCCGCCTGAAGAAGGAGAATACGCGCGCGACCTCCTAGAACCATCCTGGCCGCACGAGAAATCCACCAGATCAATCAGAACCGGAAGTGGCCTGTCCGTCGTGCTCCAGTCGACAACGATATTGTCCGGCTTGATATCACCATGAGCCACAGAGCGTCCATGTAAATTGTCGACTAGATCGATCAAATCAGTGATGAAATTAATAGTCGTTCTGAAGTCGGCGAATGCGCTTTCCTCTGCGTGATCCGCCAGGGTTTTACCATTGATGTATTCCTGGACGATGATGATTGCATCGCCGGTCCAGTGCGCATGGAGAAGTTTGGACACGCCTTGTGGCGGAGCCTCCACCAGTTGCTGCGCATGATCGAGAAACGCCAAAATACGAGTACGTTCCTTTGTGACATTTCCCAGTGCAGCCGCTTGCCAGAGTTTGACTAGGCGGCTCTGACCATCTGCATCCGATCTCCAGATGATCGTTCGCTCATCCTCTTTGACCAGTTCAGTTTCCGGATATGCCCTGAACACATCCCTTTGGGTCCTAAGCGTCCGGTAACGTTCCAGTCCTTCAATGGTGGCTTTCTCATCGAATGCGGATGCAAAGGCAGCATTGAAAGCTGCAAGCATCTCGCCAGCATTGCCGAATCGTTTACCCTGTTCCATGTCCAGACTTTTTTCGAACCATGGATGCAGGTTTGCGAATTCGCCATCAGGGTCGATGCCAGGCCTCCATTCTGGTGGCTCACCTTCCGGAAATTTATTAAATAGGAGAACATGGACCACGCAGCTCAGCAGGAATACATCTTTTCGAAGCGGATCCTGCCCGCCGATGATGTCCTCTGGGACACTAGAAGTGGAAAGGAACTGGAAGCGCGACTCGCCCATGGTTTTCACGTCGGGCAAGGAAGCAGCCATCAAATGCGACAACTTCACCGTAGAGGGCAACTCCACCCATATGCTGTGGGTCCCCACGTCCAAATGCGCTGCGCGCAGATCATGTATGGGCGTGACGGATGACAGCACCTGCCGCGCTAGCTCAACTCTCTCCGCGATAGTCAGTCCGACCAGCTCCGTTTCTATGAAGTCACTCAGCCGTTTCATACGGCGCCGGCGCTCAAACACTTCCCAATAGGCTACGCCCCGCTCGGGATCTTCAGCTTTGTGCTTGAAGACGGCTTCCCCGCATTTGGGGTTACGATCATCCAACCAGGCAATAACTTTCCTTTCTCGGCCAGCAACTTCTGCTCGCCCTTCTTCGCTCTGGAAACGAGTATCTGCTTTGGTGAAATTCCAGCGCCGCAACAGTCCGAAAGAATTATTAATCCCGGCCTCTTCAACTTCGTATTCGGCGTAGACTTCGGTACGGTGCCGGAAGCCTGGACTTTCATTGCGCGCAACGAAGCCGCCGTAACGACGCATTCCAGGCAGAAAAATACTGCCACTTGTGTTGACGTTGAAGAAACGCCTAAAACGCTGCATCCATTTGTCGTTGGTAAAATCCTCGCGCCAAGCACTGCCAAAAGTTTTCACGCGTTCTGATGTGTTCTTCACGATTCGCATGAAATCATCGATGTAGAAAACAGAAGAGGCTTCGCTGTCAGCTATACCCGAGCGGTCTTTGGTCTTGGTCAACACGACGGCAGACTGAATGAGCGGTGTGCCAAGAGCACTTCCCAATCCCTCCCTCTTCGACTGACTAGCAAGGAATTTCTTCAGTAATGGAAATAACTCTCGCGCGATCTCGGCAATTTTCGCCACCGGCGATCTGCCGTTGTCATAGTCGCCGTTGAACCAATTTCCGTCGCGACTAATGATTGGCCCTTTCCAATCTTTCAAATCAACTAATAGCAGACGATCTTCGAGGACAATAATTACGTCGATCTCGCGCACTCCTTTGCCTGGAAGAGACACATCGAGATTGGTAAACGCCTGCCAATTGTCCGGCAGTGCCTTTAACTTTTCCAGGCCTGGAATTTCGCGAACATGGATACCGCGGCCATTGTTGGAAATCTTCATCCAGCGTCCTCGTAGTTGTCTCGCCCGAAAAGTTGGACCACTTGAAAGCGTAACCTGAGCGCCATACGCGACGACCTGATACCTCACATTGCTGTAAGGGCCAGCGCGCCACCGGAAACACCCCCTGAACTCGGCTAGTTTGCCGACGTACTTGCTCTAATCTCAATCATAACGACGATTGAAAACCTGCTATGTCACAATCGCCCTCCGGACCCACTTCGCAGTTGAATGACGTCATATCTTTTTCAAGTTCGAATCGATCTACAAGCTCAAGCGGGACCCACCAACCCAGCATCGACCTGGGTACCGCGCCGGCAGTGACTGCTTCAATCTCATAGACATGAACCTCATTACGAAGTCGTCCGACGAGGTCATCGAGCCAGGCCGAGTCAATACCCACCTCGACCGCATTTCCCTTCCAGCGTTGAAGCAGTGCGTGTCCTGCCGCGGCCCGTAAGGCGCGAAGACGAGTGCAAGCATTGGCCACATCGTCTAATGAATGTTGCCCATATTGCTCGATTAAGGGCCAGAGTGCCGCAAGTTCCTTGCGTAGTCGCATCGGAGAGATTGGTGACGCCCGTTCTGGATCAAGCCAGCCTGCGATAGTTTGCTCTTCCCGCTCGATCCCTTTCGAAAAAAGCTGGGCTCGTAGTTGCGCCATGGACATCTTTTGTCTTTCAACAAGCTCTCGCAGTGCCCTGCGCCATTCCTTGGCCATCTTGACCAACTCCGGGTTGGATTCCTCGACGGCGTCCACAACCGCACTGGTGAACTCCTCAGCGGGAGACCACCGACTTGTACCAACTCCGAGTATTACGCGATCGTCAGGACGGAGACGTTCGGCAACACGCTCGCGGACGACATCGTCCTCCTCGACGACCACACGTCCATTGGGATCCAACACCTTAGCGTCGGCATGTCCCGTGACCGAAAGGAATAAACAGGGTACACGTTCGTCAAGACCCCACTCCAGGTGGTCGTTATCATTCTTGGTGTGAATTAGTTCTTGCGGAGTAGCTGAAGTTAAACTTGTTGGCTTTGGTGTAGCGAGAATTCCGCCGACCGCACTAAGTAAGGACTTCCCTGCCGTGTCACGTTGAGATTCAAATGAATTTTTCCAGCGTTGGCCATCCAAATCGTCTGCGAGCGCAAAGATCGCATGTGGCGTGTGCGCCGATAGCCGTCTCGCAATCGAA
>Ga0134128_10005847_pt1 | contig 14895 bp, 14 predicted proteins | sample KB31754_FD_96462 | JGI IMG/M metagenome (GOLD analysis project Ga0134128, IMG submission 96462) | Terrestrial soil microbial communities with excess Nitrogen fertilizer from Kellogg Biological Station, Michigan, USA - KB3-175-4 | ecosystem: Environmental > Terrestrial > Soil > Unclassified ... | reverse complement strand
CCCGGTGCTCGCAGCGAAATAAGGAGGTGCTCATGGCCGAACGCAAGAGTCCCACGGCCGTCCTGCGGGAAGGTCCGCGGGCGCTAACCGACGCGCAGGTCCGCGAGATCGAGCAGGCGGACCTGGGCTCGGTGGTCGATGTGGACATCGACGATGTCATCGAGTACGTGCACAAGGACCTGAAGTCGCTGCCGGACTACGTCACCTTGTACCGCAAGTACCTCAAGCAGCGGTGGGATGTCTACGACCTTGACTTCACCCAGGACAAGATCGACTGGACGGAGAAGATGACCGAGGAGGAGCGGCAGTCCTTCATAGCGGTCTCGTCCGGATTCCACCACGGGGAACGCCAGGTCGAGATCGAGTTGCCGGTCTTCATGATCGGCGCCGGCGAGGAGGAGAAGCTGCACATCGCCGCTCAGATCGAGGACGAGGCGCGGCACACCGTCTTCTTCGACCGGTTCTACCGGGAGGTCGTCGGCCTGCCCGGCGACGACATCATGGCGGTCCTGGACAACTCGTTCCAGTGGGTATCAGAGACTTTCGTCGGGCCGTTCGGCCTGCTCGCCTATCAGGCGGACGAACTCCGGCGCAATCCGTACGACGAGCGCGCACGAGTGCGGTACGGCACTAACTACTTCCTGTGGATCGAGGGCGTGCTGGCGCTCTCGGTCATGAAGGTGACCTTGTCGTACGCGCGCTGGCGTGGCTTCCTCCCGGCCTACTACGCCGGATTTACCGCGACCTGCCGGGACGAGTCGCGGCATGTGCAGGGGGGCATGAGGTACCTGCAGGACGCGGTCCGCAAGGACCCGTCGATGATCACCGAGATCCACAACACGCTGCGGACGATCCTGTCCTTGTCCGGGGTTGCCAGCCGCCGGATCTACTTCGAGCCGCTCGGCTGGACCGAAGAGGAGGTCCAGATCCTGTTCTTCCAGCAACTGCGCCGCAAGCTGAGCGATGTCGGGATCGGCCTCACCCCCGACCTCGAAGCATTGCTGAGTCAGGTCCAGCCGACCCTGGCCGGAGGGTGACCGATGGACCAGCCGATGTTCTTCAGCACCGAATGGGCCGCCGCCGTCCAGGACGCCCTGACCGCCGGGCCTACTGAGCGGCAGCGGGAAGGCAAGCTGGTCGAGTACTGGGACTTCTTCGAGCTCATCAAGTCCCTCTACCCGGCGAGCTGGGCACTCGGCTGCCGCGACTTGCCTGCCTCACTCGGGAAGGCCCCGGCGTACCTCACCGTCAAATGGGATGCCGGCAGCGTCATCAGCTGCCAGATCACCGGCCCAGACGACCCTCTCGACGCGACGTACATTCTCGACATGGATTACCAGGGCTGGCGCGAACTTCACGACGGTTTCGACCCCCAGCGCACCGTCATGTACCGCAAGATCCTGCTCGAAGACGGCGACCTGCTCGAATTCTTCAAGACCATCTACTTCTTCGTCGAATGCCTCGCCATCGTCGGCGTGGTGTCGGCCCAGTACCCGGCGGCGACCTAGTCGGGCGTGTCGGCGACGACCCACATCGAGAAATACTGAGACCCGCCCCCGTAGGCGTGGCCAAGGGCGGTGCGAGCACCGGGCACCTGGTGCTCGCCAGCCTTCCCGGTCACCTGCATCGCCGACTCGGCGAACCTGAGCAGCCCGGACGCGCCGATCGGGTTCGTGCTGAGCACGCCCCCCGATGGGTTGACCGGCAGCTGGCCGCCGATCTCGGTCGCGCCGGACTCGGTCAGCCGCCAGCCCTCACCGGGAGCGGCGAAGCCAAGGTTCTCCAGCCACATCGGCTCGAACCAGGAGAACGGCACGTAGATCTCGGCCGCGTCGACCTGGTCGATCGGGCTGGTGATCCCGGCCGCCGCCCACAGCGCGGTCGCGGCATCGGCGCCGGCTCGCGGGTTCACGTGATCCTTGCCGGAGAACATCGTCGGCTCGGTCCGCATCGCCGTGGCCCTGATCCACGCCACCGGCTGCTCCGATGCCTCCGCCGCCGCTTGATCACCAAGCACGACCGCGCACGCGCCGTCCGAGGACGGGCAGGTCTCGTCGTAGCGGACCGGATCCCACAGCATCGGCGAGGCGAGTACCTCTTCGACCGTCTTGTCGCCCTGCTTCAGGTGCGCGTACTGGTTGCGGGCCCCGTTCCTGCGGTCCTTGGCGGCCACCATCGCGCCGATGTGCGAAGGCGCCTCGCTGCGCCTGATGTAGGACCTGATGTGCGGCGCGAAGTAGCCGCCCGCGCCGGCCAGCACCGGCATCGAGAACGGCGGTGCGATGGACAGCGCCCACATCGCATTCGACTCCGACTGCTTCTCGAACGCCACCGCAAGCACCCGCCGGTGCACGCCCGACTGGATCAGGCTAGAGGCGACGATCCCGGTCGCTCCGCCGACCGAGCCGGCGGTGTGTACCCGCAGCATCGGCTTGCCGACAGCGCCGAGCGCATCGGCCAGGTAGAGCTCGGGCATCATGACGCCCTCGAACAGGTCGGGCGCCTTGCCGACCACGACCGCGTCGATCTCTCCGATCGCGACGCCGGCGTCGGCCAGCGCCCGGTCGGCCGCCTCCCGGCACAGCCCGGCGATCGACACGTCGGTCCGCTTGGAGCGGTGGTGCGTCTGCCCGGTCCCGAGCACCGCGGCCCGATGCTTCACGCTGACCTCCCGTTGGACCCGCTGGCATCCATCACGCACACGAGGTTCTGCTGCAGCGCCGGCCCGCCGGTGGCGTGTCCGAGCGCTACCTCGGCCCGGCCCGAGATGATCTCGGACGCCGCGCTGCCGATCCTGGCCAGCCCGGCCGCGAACATCGGGTTCCCGCCCAGCGCACCGCCGGACGGGCTGATCGTGACTTCGTCGCCGAGCCCGAGCTCCCGCCGCAAGATCAGCTCCTGATGGGTGAACGGCGCGTGCAACTCGGCCACCTGCGCCCGGCTGGCCCCGGCGGCCCGGCCGGCGCTTGCGGTCGACGGCGAGGCGGTCAGGTCCCTGGCCCCGAGCGCTGCCGAGTCGATCCGGTGCTCGAACCCCGTGATCCAGGCCGGCCGCTCGCACAGCGCGCGCGCCCGGTCCCCGGCCGCCAGGATCACCACGGCCGCACCGTCGGTAACCGGAGCGCAGTCATGAGCTCGCAACGGGTCAGCTATATAAGGGTGAGAAAGCATTTCGGTGGTCGTTTCGCCGGCGGCAGAGGCCGGTGCCTTGGCCGGCGGTGCCTGCCCACCCGGTGCCCGCCCAGCCAGGGCCTTCGGGTTCCGCGCCGCGTCGCGCTGACTGCGCGCCGCCACGGCGGCCATGTCGGCTTCGGTCCACAAGCCCGCGTCGAGGCCGGCCCTGGCCTGCAGCGCCGCGATCGACACCGAATCGGGCCAGAGCGGCGCGACCAGGTAGGGATCGAGTTGCAGGGCGAGCACCCGGCGCAGCAGGCCCGCGGAAGACTTACCGAACCCGTACGCGAGCGCGGTCTCGGCCTCACCGGTCAGGACCTTGAGCCAGGCCTCGTACAGCGCCCAGGCGCCGTCCATCTCCACGTGCGACTCCATCACCGGCGGGAACGCTCCGATCGCGTCTACCGCGGAGACGAACGAGAACGCGCGCCCGGCCAGGTAGTCCGAGGAGCCCGAGCACCAGAAGCCGATGTCGTTCTTGCTCAGCCCGGTGGCCTCGAACACCTCGTGGAAGATCGGCACCAGCATCTCCACGCCGTTGGTGGTGGCGGGGGAGTGCCGTTCGCAGGGCGCCTGCGCGAAGCCGATTACGGCGACGTCGGTCACGATCAGCAACTCTCCTTCTTCTACAGGTGATGGGCGTAAGTCTCGTAGAGCGCGTCGGGTTCGCCGGTGGGCTCGAAGTGATCGATGTTCCGCATCGACGTCTCCCATTGCTCGCGCGGCTTCCAGACCGCCTTGACCCGCATGCCCATCCTGACCTCGTCGGGCGTGCAGCCCAGGATCAGGTGCTGGAACGCGATATCGGCCCCGTCGATCAGCACCGAGGCGGCCACGTAAGGGACCTCCACCTGCTGCCCCTGGAAGGGCACGTTCACCACGCAGAACGTGGTCACGATGCCGGTGTCCGGCAGTTCGATCTCAGTCTCGGTGGGCACCCCGTCGACCGGGCAGGATCCGCGCGGCGGCAGGTACACCTTGCCGCAGGCCGGGCAGCGCTGGGCGAGCAGCCGGCCCTCCGCCAGCGCCCGCAGGTAACTGCTCTCACCGGGGGAGACGGTGTGCTCGTAACCCAGCTTGATCGGAGTCGTGACCATCGTCACGGGCTCGGCAGCACGGCCCTGCTGAGTGTCCGCTGACTCGGCAGGCTCGGCAGGCTCGCCAGGCTCGAAGCACGCTATGTCGGTGATCCCGGCGCCGTGGCTGTCAGACCAGCGTGGTCTCACCCGCATCCCGGTGCGCATCTGATCGGCCGAACCCGCGTCAACGGCATGCAGCATCGTGGTGTCGGCGCCGTCCAGCCGGATCAGCGCCCAGCCGAACGGCCCGGCCAGCGGCTGAGCATCCAGCGGCCGCTGCATCCAGGTCCAGCTGACTACCGTCCCGCCCGGCCCGACCTCGAGCAGTTCGCCCGGCGGATCAGCGGTGACCGGGTCGTACTCGAACGGCGGCGCGTGCACCCGCCCGTCGCTGGCCCTCGCACCGAGAATCCGGCGTTGCGCCAGGCCGGTGACAAAAGCGCTGAGCGTCGGCCCGAGCGACCGGGTGTAGTCGAACGAGATCTCCAGAGGTGCGTGCAGTGCTTGTTCGATTCGGGGCTGGCTCACGGATCGAAGTGAAACATGTTCCAGGTGGGGTCGGCAACACGATCTAGAACACGTTCTAGTATTTATGTGATCGCTTACTCGGGGTCAACCCAGGCATACTGTGGCGGTGCAACGGGTGTACGTGGTCGGGAACTCCGGCTCAGGAAAATCCACCCTCGCCGCCGCGCTTGCCGACAAGCTCGGCGCTACCTACCTCGAACTGGACTCGGTGTTCCATCAGCCGGGCTGGAAACCGCTGGAACGCGAAGCGTTCAGGGAGCGCATCGAGGCATTCACGCAGGCACCGACGTGGGTGGTCGACGGCAACTACAGCGCGGTCCGCGACATCGTCTGGAACCGTGCTGACACGGTTGTCTGGCTCGACCTGCCGCGTCGCCGGGTAATGCGCCAGTTGCTCGGGCGGACGCTGCGCCGGATGGCGACCGGGGCCGAGTTGTGGAACGGCAACCGCGAGCGCTGGCAGAACCTGTTCAGGCTCGACCCGACCGAATCCATCCTGGTGTGGGCCTGGACCAAGCACGCCGCCTACCGCGAGCGCTATCTCGCCGCCATGGACGATCCGGCCAATACCCACCTGAAGTTTATCCAGCTGCGCTCGCGCAAGGACGCCGCTGCGCTTCTATCGGGCCCGCCCCTGTAAGACTAGGAACATGGTGACGGCCAGCACGGATCTCGCCAACCTGATCGTCCGTTACGCGCGCACGCTCGGCGACGTGATCGGAGACGGTCATCACGTGTCATCGCCGCTCGGGGCCTGGCTCCTGCTGGCGCTGTGCTCGCCGGCCGCCCGAGGGCAGGACGCCGCGAAGCTGTCCGAGGTGCTCGGTGCCGATTCCGGTCAGGCCGCTTCGACCGCCGCGGACCTGCTCGGCCAGCCACCGGCGCTGGTCGCGGCGGCGGCGGCGGTCTGGAACGCACCAGGCGCGGGCAACCAGGACTGGCTCGCCAGCCTGCCGCAACCAGTAGCGCGAGGCGAAGTGCCCGACCAGGACGCGGTCGACCGGTGGGCGCGTGAGCACAGCTTCGGCCTGATCGATAAGTTCCCGCTGCAGATCGACGCTCAGGTTTACCTGCTGCTCGCGACCGCGCTGGCGACGAAGGTGTCGTGGGAGAGTCCGTTCGAGCTCGCGCCGGGGACCGAGCTTGGCGGTTCGTGGCGGCTTGACCAGGTGCTCTACTCGCCCGACCACCCAAGCCACTCCGCGTTCATCGCGATCACGCCGAACGCCGGAGACGTCGCCGTACACGTCGGCCGGGCCCAGGGCGGCCTGGTCGTGCTGTCGGTCATCGCCGCGCCTGGCGTGGCTCGCGCCGACGTCTCCGACGCCGCGCACCAGCTGGCGATCGCCGTCGCGCGGAACGCCGAGATACCGCAGCGGTCGCTATTCGACCTGCCGCTGGGCGACGGCCCGCTGTGGTCGATCCGCGAAGAACAGTCGATGGGAGGCTCGGCCGAGCGACTGCACGCCGTGCTGCCCGCCTGGTCCGCCAGCGGCGTGCTGGATCTGCGCGACGAGCGGCTCGGGTTCGACGCCGCCGGGCACGCGGTCGGCGGCGGTGACCGGTGGGACGCCAAGCAGGCGGTCATGGCGAACTACAGCCGGACCGGATTCGAGGCCGCCGCGGTCACCGCGCTGGTGGCCAGGATGGCGATGAGGCCGCGCCAGCGCAAGGCGCGGATCGCCGAGTTGCGCTTCGGGCACCCCTACGCGGTGGTCGCCGCGGCGCAGACGCAGGACGGGGGACCGTGGCACGGGCTGCCGCTCTTCTCCGCCTGGGTCACCAAGCCCCACAACAGCGCTAGCTAACCACGGGGCTAGCTAACCACGGGGCTCAATAGCACCAGATAATCTGCGCGAAATTTACCTTCGAGAACGCTGCATACCGGCTCTATATAGCCGACATTAGGTCATCGAGACTTAAGTGCGAATTCTCCAGGGAAGGTAATAAGTTTTCGTCAAATACGTCATGCGTTGACCATCGGCATGCTATATCTCGCTCATCCCGAGTGCGCAGAATGCCAGGTGGAGGCCATGGCCGTGATATCGACGCCAATTGGCGCTGCGGGAATCGGTCTGCCGCAATCGATAGCATTCGCCGAAGCCCGCCACGACCTGCCAAGGCCAGGTCCGCGCCGCTATCCACGGCACGCCCGATCGCTGACGGAAAGAGCGATGCGTCAGCGCCTGCTCGTGATCGCGCTGGTGCTGGCGATAGCGACGTTCGGCTCGGTTCTCGAAGGCCCCCGCATCTTCAGCAGCGCCAGCGACACCCGCGATCGCCACCAGCCGCCGGTCGAGCCAAGTCCGGGTCAGCGCGCTGCCGACGTCGCCCGCACGGACGCGGCGATCTGGATCCACCGCTGGGTCGCCGCGAACGCCGACGTGGCTTGTGACCCGGTGATGTGCCTGACCCTGGTGGCGCACGGCACTACCTGGGAGCGACTGCAGCGGCTGAGCACGTCCGCGACCGATCCGCTCGGCGCCGACGTGGTGGTCGCGACGATGACACTGCGAGCCCAGTGGGGCAGCAGGCTGCCTAAGGTCTACGCGCCGGCTGTGCTAGCCAGCTTCGGCAAGGGCAATGCCGAGGTCGACGTCCGGGTGGTCGGAAACGGGCCCGCCTACCTGCGGGCGCTGCGCTCCGACGTGGCCGCGAGGAAGCTGGCCGGCACCGCCTTGCTGCATAACCCGGAGATCTCGGCCAAAGGCCTGGCCGCCCGCCAGCTCGCGACCGGCCAGGTCGACTCGCGATTGCTGACCAACCTGGCCGCACTGGCGCGCTGGGCCTGCCCGCTCACCGTGCTGAGCTTCGGTGGGCGCGGCCCCCGGTCAACCGCAGGGATGCCGCTGCTCTCGGCCGACATTACGCCGCTGACGGGCGGACCTGGCCTGCGAATGGAATCAGCGCATTCGGAGGACGTGATAGCCAGAGAGGTACACAGGATTGATCTGTTCCTCAATACCCAGATTACACCACTTCGCCCGGCTAGTTTCGCTCCCGCCCGTGGAGCTATGGGCCGGTTGACCGTGCAGGTTGACTTCACCGCGCCCGCGCAGTTCGGGGTATTCGACGGCACCCCGGTAGAGACAAACCCTATCTCCTCCCCTTAGCGCTAAAAGGCGCTTTGACGATAAGGTAGAAAAGAAAATGCGACTAATAAGACCAAGGTATGCCATCGCGAAGGGCCTGATCGCCAGCGCGGCGGTAGCAAGCCTGTTCGCCAGCGCCGCGCCGGTGTTCGCGGCCGCGCATGCTCGAACGGCCCCGTTCGCTCACACCGGGTATCTGCGGCTCGCGCACCTGTCGCCGAACACCCCGCCCGTCGACGTCTACCTGTACTCCCTGCGTAATCCGCGAGCCGAGGTCGTGCTCCATCACGTCAGTTACGGGACGGTGTCGAAGTACCTGCCCACGCAAGCCGGTACCTACACGGTGGCCATGCGGGCCGCCGGTGCCGCGCCCACCTCGGCACCGGTGCTGTCCACCGGAGTGACGGTCAAGGTCGGCCGTGCCTACACGGTGGCAGGCATGGGACCCAAGGCCGGGCTGCGCCTCGTCGTGATGGATGACCAGCTCACGGCCCCCACCGGTCACTCGATGGTGAGGGTGATCCAGGCGTCCATGCGCGAGCACCTGGTCACGGTGCGGACCAAGACGCACCTGTTCGGCCGGAACCTCATCTTCGCCTCGGCTACCCCCTTCGAGTCGCTGCCACGCGGCAGCTACCTGGTCCGCGCGGATGGTTCCTCCGAGGCAGCCAGCGATCAGGTCGCGCTGCGGTCGGGCACGATCCACACGCTCGTCGTGCTCGACGGGCGCGGGCACCTGAAGCTCGTCGACCTGACCGACGCCGTCGGTGCCACGACGCTTCCGGCCACGGCACCGGCGACTGGTTTCGGCGGCCTGGCCGCCTCGGCGGCCGGGCCCTCGCTGCTGCCCTGGGCGATCGTCATCTCGGCCGGGCTGCTGCTCGCCGCGGTCGGCCTGGCCAGCCTGCGTAGAAGCAGGCGCCAGCAAGCCTGATGAAAGGACGGCACGCGGCACCGGGAGGCCGGCCGGCGGGCGGGACCATTGCCCTGCTGGCCGGCCTGCTGGTGACGTTCACGGGAGCGGCCGGCATCGGCACGGCCGCCTGGCGCGACGATCACGTCCAGGATGAGCTCGGTCCGGTTCCGCGCGTCGCCGTGCCGCACGGGCGGATCGCCGCCGTGCCCGACCCGGCCGGGCACGCCCAGGTACCAAGGCCGGTGTACCTGATCATCCCGGCCATCGGCGTGAGCACCAGGCTGATCGGGCTCGGCCTTACCGCCGCCGGGGCGATGGCCGTGCCGGGCACCACCAAGGTGGCCGGCTGGTACGACCGGGGCCCGAGGCCAGGCGGGATCGGTCCGGCGGTGATTGCCGGACACGTCGACTCCTACCGGCGGGAGGGCATCTTCGCCCGGCTGCACGACCTGCGGCCAGGTGACCGGGCCTTCGTGGTGCGCGCCAACAACACGATCGCGGTCTTCCGCATTACGGCGGTCAGGCTCTACCGCAAGTCCGGGTTCCCGTTCGGGGCCGTGTACGGGCCGGTCCCTTATCCCGCCCTGCGCCTGATCACCTGCGGCGGGTCGTTCGACTACGCGACGCGCAGTTACCTGAGCAACGTGGTGGCTTACGGAATCGAGACCTCTACTCGCCGGTGAAGACCGGCTTGCGCTTCTCGGCGAACGCGCGCGGACCTTCCTTGGCGTCGGCCGACATGAAGACCTTCATGCCGATCTTGGACTCGACCGCGAACGCCTCGTTCTCCGGCAGGCCTTCCGTCTCGCGGAGCGTGCGCAAGATGGCCTGCACGGCCAGCGGGCCGTTCTCGGCGATCATGCCCGCGACTTCGAGCGCCCGGGCGAGCGCCTGGCCGTCCGGCACGACCTCGCCGATCAGGCCGATCCGGTACGCCTCCGGCGCCTTGATGTGCCGGCCGGTGAGCAGCAGGTCGGCGGCGACCGTGTAAGGAATCTGACGGGCGAGCCTGACCGCCGAGCCGCCGAGCGGAAACAGGCCCCAGCGCGCCTCGGAGACCCCGAACCTCGCGCTCTCGCCGGCGATCCTGATGTCCGTCGCCTGCAAGATCTCGGTCCCGCCCGCGACGGCCGGGCCTTCCACCGCCGCGATCAGCGGCTTGGTCAGCCGCCGCCCCTTCAGCAGGGCGTCGATTACCGTGACATCCATGCCGGAGGAAAACGAATCGCCTGGGTGCGAACTCGTCATCGCCTTCAGGTCCGCTCCCGCGCAGAACGCGCCGCCCGCGCCGGTCAGGATCGCGACCCGGATCGCCGGATCGGCGTCGACCTGATCCCAGGCGCCGCGCATCAGCGCCATCATCTCGCCGCTGAGCGCGTTGCGGGCATGCGGCCGGTTCATCGTGACGATCAGCACCGGCCCGCGCCGCTCAATCAGCGCGTGCGGCTCTTCTGCCCTTGGCAGATGGTTCTCAGGCGGGCGGTCCGCCTCTGGCGACGGGCTCGTCATCGGGACTTATCTCCTTGCCGGTGGTTTGTCCTAACCGAACCTTGTGTCGAGGTTTGCGCCGAACCTTGCCTGGCGGGTTGCCAGGCGACTATAACAGGTTCTAGTTTCTCCCCATGGCACTCAATATCGCCGACCTCTTCGAGCATGCCGCCGACGCTATGCCAGACCGGATCGCGGTGGTGTGCGGTGACCGGCAAGTGACCTTCCGAGAGCTAGATCAGCGTACGAATCAACTCGCCCACCACCTGGCCGGGCTCGGGGTTGGTTCCGGCGACCACGTCGGCATGTACGCCCGCAACTCGATCGAGGCACTTGAGACGCTGGTGGCGACCTACAAGCTGCGGGCCCGCACGGTGAACATCAACTACCGCTACGTGGAGAACGAACTGCGGTACATGTTCGCCGACGCCGACATCGTCGCGCTGGTCTACGACAAGGAGTTCGCGCCGCTGGTCAGCATCGTGCTGTCGGATTCCCCGCAGGTGCGGGGGACGGTCGTGATCCAGGGCGGCGAGGGCGGGCAGAGCGCTGCCGAGGGCGAGCAGATCCCGGGTGTGCCCTACGACGAGGCACTAGCCGCCGCCTCGCCTGAGCGCGACTTCGGCCCGCGCAGCAACGATGACATCTACCTGCTGTACACCGGCGGAACGACGGGTTACCCGAAGGGCGTGCTGTGGCGGCAGGAGGACGTCTGGCGAACGCTCGGCGGCGGCATCGACTTCGTGACCGGCGAACCAGTTGCCGACGAATTCGTGCAGTCGCAGAACGGGGCTAAGAACCCCGGCCTGGTCAAGCTCTGCATCGCGCCGCTGATTCACGGCAGCGCGCAGTGGACCTCGCTGATGAGCTTCTTCTCCGGCGACACGCTCGTGCTGCTGCCGCACTTCGACGCCCATGAGGTCTGGCGGGCCATCGACCGCCACAAGATCAACCAGATCATCGTGGTCGGCGATGCCATGGCCAGGCCCCTGATCGAGGCCTACGCCGAGGGCGGGTACGACGGATCCTCGGTCTTTTCCTTCTCCTCGAACGGCGCCCTGTTCTCCCAGCCGGTCAAGGACGCCGTCTTCGCCGCGCTGCCGAACGTCGTGATCACCGACGCGATCGGCTCGTCAGAGACCGGGTTCACCGGGCTCAGCTTCGCGAACAAGGGCGGGCACCAGGAGGGCGGGCCGAGGGTCAGCCCCGGGCCGAATACGATCGTGATCGATGACAACGGCCGCCCGGTGGGTCCGGGCGAGATCGGCCGGATCGGCCGGGGCGGGCACGTGCCGCTGGGCTACTACAAGGACCCGGTCAAGACCGCCGCGATGTTCGTCGAGGTGGACGGCGCCAGATACGTGGTCCCAGGCGACTTCGCCAGGGTCGAGGCCGACGGCACCATGACCCTGCTCGGCCGCGGCAGCGCGAGCGTGAACACCGGCGGTGAGAAGGTCTTCCCAGAAGAGGTCGAAGGTGCGATCAAGGCCCATCCGAAGGTCTTCGACGCGATCGTGATCGGCATCCCGGACGAGCTGCTCGGGCAGCGGGTCGCGGCGATCGTCCAGCCGCGCGAAGGTGAGCACGTGGATCTGCGCGACCTGGAGATCGTGGTCCGCACCCACGTGGCCGGCTACAAGGTGCCGCGCACCGTCTGGTTCACCGACTCGATCGACCGGACTCCGAGCGGCAAGGCCGACTACCGCTGGGCGCAGAGGTTCGCCGAGGCCAGGCTGGCCGAAGCCGGGCTTAAGACAACCGAGCAGGAACCAACTGAGTCGCCGACCACTGAGGCGGAGGGCCACTAGATGCTGCGGACGCCGATCTGCGACCTGCTCGGCATCGAGCATCCGATCGTCGGCTTTACCCCGTCGGAGCACGTCGCGGCCGCGATCAGCCGGTCCGGCGGACTTGGCGTGCTCGGCTGCGTCCGGTACAACGACGCGGCCGACCTCGACGCCGCGCTGGGATGGATGGACGCCAACACCGACGGCCGCCCCTACGGGGTGGACGTCGTCATGCCGGCCAAGGTCCCGGCCGAGGGCACCCAGTTCGACCTGGGCGAATTGATCCCGGCCGGTCACCGGGCCTTCGTCGACGAGACGCTGCTCAAACTCGGGGTACCTCCGCTCGGGGAGTCCGACCAGCGCAACGAAGGCGTGCTCGGCTGGCTGCACTCGATCGCGAAAGCGCACGTGGAGGTCGCCCTCACCCATCCGGTCGCGCTGATCGCGAACGCGCTCGGCTCGCCGCCGGATGACGTGATCGCCAGCGCGCACGAGAAGGGGGTCAAGGTCGCCGCCTTGGCCGGCAAAGCCGAGCACGCCCTGAGGCATATCGACCGCGGCGTCGACATCGTGGTGGCCCAGGGACACGAGGCGGGCGGCCACACCGGTGAAATCGCCACCATGGTGCTGGTACCGGAGATCGTCGACGCGGTCGATGGCGAGGTGCCGGTGCTGGCGGCCGGCGGCATCGGGTCAGGGCGGCAACTGGTCGCGGCGCTCTCGCTCGGCGCGGCCGGGGTCTGGATGGGTTCCTTCTGGCTCACCACTGCCGAGTACGGGCTCGGGCCGGCCCCGGCGGCGCTGCGGGAGGCACTGCTCACGGCGACTTCGTCGGACACCGTGCGGTCGCGGATCTACAGCGGCAAGCCGGCCAGGCTGCTGAAGAACAGGTGGACCAAAGCCTGGGAGGAGACCGACGCCCCGGACCCGTTGCCAATGCCGTTGCAGAACCTGCTGGTCAGCGAGGCGCATCAGCGGCTCATGCAGTCCGGCGATCCCGGCGTGGTACCGATGCCGGTCGGTCAGATCGTCGGCCGGATGAACGAGGTCAGGCCCGTCGCCGAGGTCATGGCCGACCTGCTCACCGAGGCGCAGGAGACCCTGGCCAGACTGGGTCAGCTTCGCTAGGACGCGTGATCGCTCACCCCCCGGGGCCGGCAGCCACTCGAAAGATCGGCAGTAGAGGTCCGCGACGTGCGGCGCTAGGCAGCTGGAGGGTGAGGGCCGGTCATCCGCCCGGCCCGGGCTGGCTGCCTGCCCGGCGCCGCTTGAAGTACCACCGCACGATTTCAACGCTGGCTGCCACGGCCAAGCCGATCCCGAGCGCGAGCAGGAGTCCCTTCCAGGCTGCATTCTCGAACGCCCGCCCGCCCAGGTACCCGAGCAGCGACGCGTACAAGGCCCAGATGAGCGCCGCCACCGCATCAAAGGCGGCGAAGCGCCGCCATGCGAACGCCAGAGTGCCGGCCGCCAGGGTGACAGCCGTCCGGCCGCCCGGGATGAACCGGGCGACCAGGATCAGTTCGCCTCCACGTTGGGTGAGCTGGCGCTCTGCCCAGTCGAGGGTCTTCTGTGCCTTACCGCCACGCAAGAAGCGCTTCGTCGCGCGGGTGCCGAACCGGCGGCCGACCAGATAGGCGGTGTTGTCACCGAGAAATGCGCCGCAGGAGGCGGCAACGACGATCAGCGGCAGGTAGAGGCCGCCTGTCGCGGCCACCACGCCCGCCGTGATCACCGAAGCCTCGCTCGGCACCACCGGCAGTAGCACATCCAGGAACGCGAGGGCGAACACAATGCCATAAGCCCAGCCGGACGCTTCTGAAACGAGCTGCGTGAATTGAGCAAACACGGCAGCTAGTCACACCACGCGAGGATTACCTGCTGCAGCACGCCAGGCCGCCGGACAGCTTCTGGGCGACGAGCGCCAGCATGATCGGGCATTGGCCATCCCCCGACCCTATGTCCCTGAACCGCTCCAGGGCCGCGCAATGACAGCGCCCGGCAGGCCAACCCCTACCCGCCGCGAGCCAACCCATCCGAGCCGGATTGTTTACCCTGTGTGTACAGGGCAGCACAAGGCGTAAGTGGGTACAGGTCGCGGCCCGGCGAAACGGGGGTGAGCCTGTGGCGCGCCTGTACCCGCCCGCAGAACCTGCTTGCCTGCGGCGGACTTTCGAGCCGGTCACATTGGGCTAGGCGGGGAGGCTGCCTCGTCAAGCGGAAGACTTTGCGGGGCTATATGACGTTTTTTTACCGGATCATGCTGCCAAGCACTGACCGGCGGCGGCCGGCCACGGCTACTACCCGCCGCCAGTCAACCCATCCGATCCGGATTGTTTACCCTGCGTGCACAGGGCAGCACAAGACGTGAGTGGGTACAGGTCGCGGCCCGGGGAAACGGGGGTGAACCTGTGGCGCACCTGTACCCGCCCGCAGAACCTGCTTGCCTGCCGTGGGCTTTCGAGCCGGTCACATCGGGCTAGGCGAAGTGATCATGCGGAGTTTCGCCGAGCCCTCCTAGGACGCGTGATCGCTCACCGAGGCGATCACGCCGTTGATGACTGTGTAGGTCAGACTGAGCACCTGCGTTTCACCGTCTAGCTCGAACGCCCGCGTCTTGGCCGTGACCGTGTTGCCCGTGGTCGTCAGGCTCATGATCCCGATGTTGGCGTCGCTGGCGAATCCGGCCACGAACGCGGCGAAGTTCTGGCCGAGGTTCTTCCCGCCCAGGGCCCAGGCCTTCGCGAAGTTGCCGTTGTTCAGCGCCTTGTAGTAGGCCCGTATCACTGCGGCCGGACTGGGTCTGGCCGGACTGGGTCTGGCCGGACTGG
>Ga0134128_10005846_pt1 | contig 14896 bp, 15 predicted proteins | sample KB31754_FD_96462 | JGI IMG/M metagenome (GOLD analysis project Ga0134128, IMG submission 96462) | Terrestrial soil microbial communities with excess Nitrogen fertilizer from Kellogg Biological Station, Michigan, USA - KB3-175-4 | ecosystem: Environmental > Terrestrial > Soil > Unclassified ... | reverse complement strand
CGGCGAGATCGACGCCGAGCAAGTTCCGGCGCGCAGCGTCGGAAGCGACACGCTGGTGCCGCTCGAAGACGCGCCCGGCAGCTATGTGCGCGTCCGCGCGTAGCGCGAGCCCTCGGACTTCAAAGCGCGACGACGAAGACCATCATCGCGCTTTGCAGCTCGTTGGCGCATAAGCTGTTCGGAAAACCGCTACACACTTTTCCGGATCATGCGTTAATATAACACTCAAGCCACATGGATTTTTGAAAATCGAAGGGGGATACCCATGATGCCCGGATCGTTGACGCCGGAATTGTTCTGGCTGACGTTGACCGTGATTTTGACCGGATTGCTCTGGCTCCCCTACATCCTCAATCGCGTCGGAGTGCGCGGCCTCGGCGGCGCCATGGCCAATCCGTCCCGCGGCGACAAGCCCCACGCACCCTGGGCGACGCGACTGATGTTCGCGCACGATAACGCGGTCGAGAACCTCGTGATCTTCGCCCCGCTGGTCCTGATTCTGGCGCAGGTCGACTATTCGACGAAATGGACCGTCTGGGCCTGCGCGGTGTATTTCTGGGCCCGTGTGGCGCACCTCGTGGTCTACACGATGGGCCTCCCCGTATTTCGCACGCTCGCCTTCGCGGTCGGCTTCGCGGCGCAGGTCGTGCTCGCGCTGGCGGTATTCAGGGTGGTTTGATCACAAGGAGGCAGGCGCTGGCCCGGACGCCGTCATAGTCGGCCTCCTCATCGAAGGTCGTTGAACAGCATGCCTTGAACGGGCTGGTTGAGCCGCCTGCAGCGTGTCGTCGTCCAAGGTCTTTCCTCACGGAAACAGCGCGATCTGTTCGAGCCCTGTCGTCTCCGGCCAGCCGAACATCAGGTTCATGTTCTGGATCGCCTGACCGGCCGAACCCTTGACGAGATTGTCCAGCGTTGCAATCACGATGGCGCGACCCTTGATGCGGTCGTCAAAGACGCCGATCTGGACATAGTTCGAGCCGCGCACATTCTGGGTTTGCGGCACCACACCTTCCTTCGCCACGCGCACGAACGCCTCGTCGCGATAGGCGTCTTCCAGCGCGGCGCGCAGGTCGCTCGCGCCGGCGCCGTCGAGCCGGACATAGCAGGTGCAGAGCTCGCCGCGGGCCATCGGGATCAGATGCGGCGTGAAATTCACCGTCACCGCGCTCCCTGCGGCGAGGCCGATCTCCTGGTCGATTTCCGCCGTGTGACGGTGCCTTGCGACCGAATAGGGCGATAGCCCCTCGCCTGCTTCCGCGAACAGGGTGTTTTGCTTCAGGCTGCGACCTGCGCCGGTGACGCCCGATTTCGCGTCAATGATGAGATCATGGGCATCGACGAGGCCGGCTTTGACGAGCGGCACCAGCGCCAGCAGCACCGCCGTCGGGTAACAGCCGGGACAGGCGACGAGACGCGCGGCGGTGATTTGCTTTCGGTAAAGCTCCGTCAGCCCGTAGACTGCCTCCCCTTGCAGCTCCGGTGCGCGATGGTCGTGGCCATACCATTGCGCATAGGCTGCCCGATCGCGGAGCCGGAAATCGGCCGACATGTCGAGCACCTTGATCAAGGGATTGACCTTCAGCACGGTGGCGATGATCTCCTGCGTGGTGCCATGCGGAAGCCCGCAGAAGACGACGTCGATCCCACTCCAATCGACCTTTTCCCATGCAGCCAGCATGGGCAGATCGAGCGGAAAGAAATGCGGAAACACGTCCGCCATCGCCTTGCCCACATGGGTATTGGCGGTGAGCGTGGCAATCTCGACGTGCGGATGCCGCGCCAGCAGCCGCACAGCGTCCGCACCGGTATAGCCGGACGCGCCGAGGACAGCGATCTTCCTGGCACTCATGGCTTGGTCTCGACGGGCTGGTTTGCGAACGCGTCCGGACGCGCTTTCCGCATCAATGCGGCGACCGCTCGGGACCCCGATTCCGATTGCGCGGCGAGCGCGCCCGCGACCGCAACAAAATCGGCCTCCGATTTGTGCTGGTTGAGCTTGAAGCTGCCCTCGACCTCCTCGACGGCCATGACGAAGCCGACGATGGCCTTCTTCATGGTTTGCAATCGCGCCGTCGTCATCTTGTCCGATGTCCAGGGCTTCTTCGGTAAAAGCCTGTCCTCGAATTTCGCAGTGAGCGTATCGACCTGCACGGCGAGCTCATCGTCCGAGACCTTGCGCACCGGCCCGCTCAGGTGCACGGATTGGTAAAGCCAGGTCGGCACCTGGTCGACCGAGACATACCAGTCCGCGGACACGTAGGCGTCGGCGCCATTCACCGTCAGCAGCCAGGACGATATCCCGTCAGCGAGCTTGGCAAGCGGATTGCCGCGCGCCAGGTGAAACAGCGCGCGCGGCGTGCCGTCATCGGCATAGCTCAAATAGAACGGCAGCAGCGAAGCGATCGGCTTCTTGCCGTCGAATGCGCATACCGTGCCGAAGCCGTGCGCGTCGGCAAACGCAAGAGCAGCGGCGCGATCAGGTCTGAAAGGCGGAGGCGTATACATCGGTAACTCCTGCTTGATGGAGGAGCCGCCGGATCAGTTTACGCTGCTTTATGGGAAGGCATGCCGCGGACTGAGCCGGCGGCAGGGGTGATCTTAGACGCAGGCGATCGCCCTCACCGCGGCAAGGCTACGGCGGCGGGCGATGGGGCTGGTCGCAAGGTTGATCATGGCCGCGGCCTATAAGGCCGCGCGACAACTGCGTCAAGCTAGACCACGCGCCACAGCCATTCCATGATATGCGCGATCACGTCGCCGAACGTCAGAAGCGCGGCAGCCCAGATCAACGCCGAGACGAAGTTCGCGATCTGGAATGACCAATAGGGCATTTCGAAAATGCCGGCGGCCAACGGCACCGACGCCCGCAATGGTCCGAAAAAGCGGCCGATGAAAATGCTCGGCACGCCCCAGCGCCGCACAAAGGCTTCGCCGCGCGGCAGGATGTCGGGGTAGCGCGACAACGGCCACATCTGCGCGACGTGCTCCTTGTATTTGTAGCCGAACCAGTACGAGACCCAATCGCCCAGCGCAGCTCCGATCCCACCCGCCAAGCACAGTGGCCAGAAATTGATGCCGCTCACGCCAATCAGCGCGCCGATCGCCACCAGTGCGCCCCAGGCCGGGATCAGGAGCGAGATGAAGGCAAGCGATTCCCCGAATGCCAGCAGCAAAACGATCGGAGCCGCCCAAGCCTGGTGATCGCGCACGAAGTCGGCAAGCGCGTGCGCATAATCTCCCATTCCGTATAACCTTCCCGCCCCGGCTTTCGCTGCAACTGAAGCTTTTTGTAGCCTCAAAGCCTCACAGCAGGTAAGCCACCCGCTTGCGTGACATCAAGTCACAAAGCACCACGTGATCGTGAGCAGCCATGCTCTGAACGTTGGCAGACCGCGATAAGGACAAGGAGAGCCCGATGATCGGTTCGATAATGATGTGCGTCAGCGTCGTCGTTCTGCTGTGCGGAATGCTGCTCGGTATCGTGATGGGCATCCGCCAGGATTTCGTGCTGCAGCCCGCTCATGCGCATCTGAACCTGCTCGGCGGCGTGATGCTGTTCTTGTTCGGACTGTACTATCGCCTGGTTCCTGCCGCTGGCGCCAGCCAATTGGCGAAACTCCAGGGCTGGCTCCATATCGTAGGCGGAATCCTGCTGCCGGCAGGCGTTGCCGTCGTGGTCACGCACGGCAACGCCTTCGTTGCCATCCCCATCGTGGGGTCGCTGATCATGCTGACCGCAATGGCCCTTTTTGCGGTCATTGTGTTCCGGACCGCCCCGGTATAAGCGGCCGCCGTCACATTTTGAGGCCCATCCGTGGCATAGTCAGGGGAAGCGATTCGCCCGATTCTGCTCGTGCGCTTACATGAAGAACCATGCCTAAAGCTCTGAAATCCGCTGCAAAAGCTAAATCCGACGACCTTTTTGCCGCCGCCGAGCCGAAAGACCGTACGGCGCTCAAGGTTGCCTCCCGCCCCTCCACGGCCGAGGCCGGCTATACCGCGCGCGACATCGAGGTCCTGGAGGGACTGGAACCAGTCCGGCGCCGGCCGGGCATGTATATCGGCGGCACAGACGAGAAGGCGCTGCATCATCTGTTTGCCGAAGTCATCGACAACTCGATGGATGAGGCCCTGGCCGGCCACGCCACCTTCATCGAGGTCGAGCTCACGCCGGACGGCTTTTTGACGGTCTCGGACAATGGCCGCGGCATCCCCGTCGATCCGCATCCGAAATTTCCGAAAAAGTCTGCGCTCGAAGTCATCATGTGCACGCTGCATGCGGGCGGCAAATTCGACTCGAAAGTCTACGAGACCTCCGGCGGCCTGCATGGCGTCGGCGTCTCCGTCGTCAACGCGCTGTCCTCGCGGCTCGAGGTCGAGGTCGCGCGCGGCCAAAAGCTCCACCGCATGGCATTCGAGCGCGGCCATCCCAAAGGCAAGCTCGAGGACCTCGGCAAGATCAACAACCGCCGCGGCACCAGGGTCCGCTTCAAGCCGGATCCGGAGATTTTCGGCGCGAAGGCCACCTTCAAGCCGCAGCGCCTGTTCAAGATGGCGCGCTCCAAGGCGTATCTGTTCGGCGGCGTCGAAATCCGCTGGCGCTGCGCATCGGAGTTGCTCAAGGGCATCGAAGATGTGCCGGCGGAAGACACCTTCCACTTCCCCGGCGGCCTGAAGGATTACCTCGCGGCCGCCATCCATGCCGACACGCTGGTGCATCCGGACGTCTTCTCCGGCAAATCCGCGCGCACCGGCGCGCATGGCGCCTGCGAATGGGCGGTCGCCTGGACAGCGGACGCTGACGGCTTCCTCTCGTCCTATTGCAACACCATTCCGACCCAGGACGGTGGCACGCATGAATCCGGTATCCGCAGCGCGTTGCTGCGCGGGTTGAAGGATCACGCCGAGCGCGTCGGCCAAGGCAAGCGCGCCGCCAGCATCACCTCGGAAGACGCAATGGCGGGAGCCGCCGTGATGCTCTCGGTGTTCGTGCGCGAGCCGGAATTCCAGGGCCAGACCAAGGACCGCCTGGCCACTGCCGAGGCTCAGCGCATCGTCGAGCAGGCGGTCAAGGACCCCTTCGACCACTGGCTGTCGGGCAATCCGCTCCAGGCCAACAAGCTCCTCGACTTCGTGATCGAACGCGCCGAAGAGCGTATCCGCCGGCGCCAGGAGAAGGAAATCTCGCGCAAGGCGGCCGGCAAGAAGGCGCGCCTGCCGGGCAAGCTTTCGGATTGCACGAATACGGCGGCGGAAGGCTCGGAACTCTTCATCGTCGAGGGCGATTCGGCCGGTGGCAGCGCCAAGCAGGCGCGCGACCGCAAGACCCAGGCCGTGCTGCCGCTGCGCGGCAAGATCCTCAACGTGGCCTCCGCCGGAAAGGACAAGCTGACGGGGAACGCGCAGCTTGCCGACCTCGTGCAGGCGGTCGGTTGCGGCACCCTAGCGCATTACCGTCAAGAGGATCTGCGCTACTCCCGCATCATCATCATGACCGACGCGGACGTTGACGGCGCCCACATCGCCTCGCTCCTGATCACTTTCTTCTACCGCCAGATGCCGCGGTTGATCGACGAGGGCCATCTCTATCTGGCCGTGCCGCCGCTGTACAAGCTCACCCACGGCACCAAGAGCGTGTATGCGCGCGACGACGCCCACCGCGATGCGCTGCTCAAGAGCCAATTCAACGCCAACGCCAAGGTCGATATCAGCCGCTTCAAGGGCCTGGGAGAGATGATGCCGGCGCAGCTGAAGGAAACCACCATGGATCCGGCCAAGCGCACGCTGCTGAAGGTCGTGCTGCTCGCCGACGACCGCGAGGGCACCGCTGATTCGGTCGAGCGGCTGATGGGCACCAAGGCGGAAGCCCGGTTCGCCTTTATCTCGGACAAGGCCCCCTATGCCAGCGACGACTTGCTCGACGTCTAGGCGTCCACAACCGATTTTGGCGCCGCGCGAAACCGGCGGCGCCGCTCCGGTCGAAGCGATTCTCGTTAATTTTCAGCTGCTTATCGATTTCCCGTCGACGCTGCCGTCGGTTGTTTTCTGGTGAGTGTGCCTGTGTAGCAACAGCATTTTGGCCGAAAGCATCTATAGTGCCTCAATAGATGCGGACAGGCTCGCCCTGTAAGCGGCAACTTTTAGAACGCGATGGCTGAGGAATTGAAAATGAAGAAGCTCTTGCTCGCTCTGACGGCCGCTGCGGCTTTCTCGGGATCGGCGCTGGCCGCTGACCTGCCTGCCCGCGTCTACACCAAGGCCCCGCCCCCGGTCATGGCACCTAGCTGGACCGGCTTCTACATCTTCGGCGGCGCAGGCGGCGGTCTCTGGAACGCCGATCAGCACACCCAGACGACGGTGGGCGGCATTCCCTTCGGGATCGACCAGCGTAACGGTGGTTCCGGCTGGTTCGGCACGGCTGGCATAGGCTATGACTGGCAGGTCAGTTCGAGCTGGGTCGCGGGCATCTTCGGCGACGGTCAGTTCGGCAGCCTGAGGGGCGACATTCGCGATACGGACTTCGGCTGGACCGGTTTTGAAAAGCTGCAGGACACCTGGGCGGCCGGCGTGCGCGTCGGTTATCTGGTAGCTCCGAACGTTCTGTCCTACGTCAACGGCGGTTACTCCGGCTCGCACTGGTCTGGCACGGAATTCGTCAGCTCGGTTAGCGGCCTTCCAGTGGGCGCTCACACCAACAGCTTTAACCGCAATGGCTGGTTCATTGGCGGCGGCGTCGAGAACAACCTGAACATTTTCGGCATCACGGCGCCGGGCTGGTTCATGAAGACCGAGTATCGTTCGGCCTTCTACAATGCCAGGAACGACACCGAATTCTTCGACGCCACCGGTCTGCCCACCGGTCATGATATCCGCTTCAACGCCTGGACCCAGACTATTTCGACTTCGCTGGTCTACCGCTTCAACTGGACCGGCCCGGTGGTTGCGAAGTACTGATCTCCTCCCTGCGTAAGGAACTTAAAAGCCCCGGCATCCTGCCGGGGCTTTTTTGTGTTGGCCGCCGGCGTCCGGCGATGGCCTCGCTGCAAGTATCCAAACGCGCGACCGTCGCCATGCGGCGCGCACGATATCTCGCCACTCAAACGCCGGTCTCAGGTGAACTCGTGCCCGAGCCCATTCGCCCGATCGTCGGCTCAGCGCATCGGCCTCGCTGGCCTTGTCGGGAATCGAAAGCTACGGTGGCGCCTCGCCGCGGTTTACGTGCCCGGCGCCGCTGCAGCAAGACAACCAGACCAGGAGGATAGCCCATGCGCGGACTGCTTTTGACCGTCGGCCTCGTGGCGCTCGTCATCGGCCTGCTCTGGATTGGCCAGGGCACCGGCGTGGTCGCCTGGCCCAGAGGCAGCTTCATGATCAGGGAAATCCATTGGGCGCTGTACGGCGCTGTGCTTTCGGCGATCGGCCTGATCCTGATCTGGCAAAGCCAACGCTGAAGAGAACCGGGACAAGCAGCGATGAATTCGTTCAATCTGAAGGGCAGGGTCGCCATCGTCACTGGCGGCAATGGCGGCATCGGGCTCGGCATGGCGCGCGGTCTCGCGGATGCCGGCGCCGATATTGCGGTGGTCGGCCGCAACGAGGAGAAGTCGAAAGCAGCCGTCGCCGAGCTCGCTTCGCGCGGTGTCCGCGCAATCGCAATCGCAGCCGATGTCACCGACAAGGATGCCGTTGGCGGCATGGTCGACCGGGTCGCACGCGATCTCGGCCGCATCGACATTCTCGTCAACAATGCGGGCATCAACATCCGCAAGCCCCCGCATGCGCTCGAGCTTGAGGAATGGAGCAGCGTCCTCGATACCAACCTCACCAGCGCCTTCCTGTGCTCGAAGGCGGTTCACCCGGCGATGAAGGCCGCCGGCGGCGGCAAGATCATCAATATCGGCTCGATGATGTCGATCTTCGCCGCGAGCTTCGCGCCGGCCTATGCCGCGAGCAAAGGCGGTATCGTGCAGTTCACGCGTGCTTGCGCCTGCGCCTGGGCTGCCGACAATATCCAGGCCAATGCGATCCTGCCGGGCTGGATCGACACCGATTTGACCAAGCGTGCCCGCGTGGAGGTCTCCGGCCTGCACGAGCGGGTTCTGGGGCGGACGCCGGCGGCACGCTGGGGCGGGATCGACGATTTTGCCGGGATCGCGGTGTTTCTGGCTTCGCCGGCATCCAACTTCGTCACCGGGACAGCGATTCCCATCGATGGGGGCTTTTCGATCATGGGCTGACGCGGCTGCACCTGCTGGCGAACCATCGCCGATTTCATCCACAGTTGGAACGTGTTTCCTCATCAATTGAGACGCTAAATTACCGCAAGCGTGCAGAAATCGTGGTCTTTATGCAACCCTTGGCGGAAATGCGCGCCGACCGTTGGTTGTAGGAGTGAGTTCCCCCCTCCTTTCGGGTACCTTGGACACCGAAACTTACTGATTTTGGGGGACGACATGCACCATTCAGTCAGAAAATTCCTGATGGCGGCAGCCATTGCTTCGGTTTCCTTCGCTGGTGCCGCGTCGGCGGCTGACATGCGCATGCCCGTCAAGGCGCTTCCACCGCCCGTTCCGGTCCTGAGTTGGACTGGATGTTACATCGGCGGCAACGTGGGTGGCGTCTGGGATCGCACCTCGCAGACGCAGATTGCCAAAGTCACTGGTGTTGCAGTGGGGCCGAATGACTTCGGTTCCAGCAATGGCAGCGGCTTCACTGGTGGCGCACAGGTCGGTTGCGACTATCAGTTTGCAAGCAGGTGGGTTGTCGGCGTGCAAGGCATGTTTGATTTCAGCAACTTCAGCGATCAGCATACCTTGCCGGCGTTTCCCGCGTTCTTTGACGTCGATAATCTCAAGGATGTCTTCACCGTTACGGGCCGTGTCGGATATCTCTTCACCCCGGCATTGCTGGGGTACGTGAAGGGTGGCGGCGCCTGGGCTCGAGCCGACTACAACATCTTCGGATTTGGCCCCCCTCTTTTCGCATCTGAAAGTGCGACCGGTATCAATCGTCAGGGCTGGACTGTCGGCGCCGGGCTGGAATGGATGTTCGTTCGTAACTGGTCGGTATTCGGCGAATTCAACTATATGGACTTCGGAAACAAGGACATTGGCTTTGTACAAGCGCCTGGGACGGTGGGAGTCGCGGACGTGGTGCGGACGCGTCTTCAAGTCGAACAATTTCTTGTCGGCGTGAACTACAGGTTCAATTTCGGAGGACCGGTCGCCGCAAGGTATTGAACTTCGCGCAAGCATCGCGAATTGAAAGAGCCCCGGCGGAGACCCCGGGGCTCTTTGCTTGAGCAGGTACCGGAACGAGAGCGAATGATCCGTGCTGCGTTCCTGGCGCGCGATGCACGCATAATTGGGGAATCGCCAAGGCTCAGCGCCGAAAACTCTTGATCTCCGACACGCTGCCGTCTCGGTAGGTCAATTCCACCGATACGAACTGGGTCGTCGGCGCGAGCTTAAGATAGGGCGTGGCGCTGGCGGGAATGCTGCCGGGATCGCGCGGATCGCAAGGCGGCATCTTCAGGACCTTGTCCGGCACCGTGGTGTCGATGCCGATACGCGCCTCGCGGATCGCGCAGCGATACGACATCAGTTGGGTGTAGTAGACCAGCAGCCCGTTGAACTCGCGAAACGACAGCCAGCTCGTCGCGGTCATGTCGAGGATCTTGCGCTGATCATGGATCAGCGCTTCCTGCGGATCGAACTTGATCGGAAACGGCCCCTGCATTTCGCCCGACGCATCGATATAGCGGACCTCGATCGTGCCGCCGGGCGCGTCCGCCGCAAGCTCGATCGAAGGATTGGGCATGCGCTTGCGGGTGCGCGGATCGAGCGTGTCGAGGAAGCCGGTCTCGCGGAAATCGCCGCTATCGCCCATCCGCCAGGAAATCCCCAGCGCCGGATCGGCGATCGAGAACACCACCGTCCAGCCGCCGTTGTGGCGCGAGAACGAGGCGATCGGCGCGTTGGTGGCTTCGACCTGCGGCGCGTTATTGCGCGGCGCCACGACCGGTGGAATGGCGGCCGCCACCTTCTGCGCGGGCCCGGCAGGCTTTGCGGCATCGACCTGCCCCTTGACCTGCCCCTTGGCGAGCCCGTTCAGGAAGACGTTGTCGACCATCTGGTCGGTGTAGGCCGGGATCTGCCGGTGACCGATGCTCTCAGCCATCTCGCTGACGAGCTTCCGCGTGTGCTGGGCGACTTCGACGAGGTTCTCGCCGGGCTGCAGCAGCTCCTTGGCGAAGGCGCGCGTGAACACTGAATTGGGGCTGTTGTCGCTGTTGGAGAGACGGTCGAGCGCGGTCTGCTTGTAGCCGGCCGAGAAGATCGAAAACACGCCCTCCGGCAACGCATTCATCGGCGCGAGCCCACCTCCGCCCGCCACCGCGCGCGTGCCCGAGCGCTCGAACGGATTGTTGCGGCAGGCGTCGAACACCAGGATCGAACTGCGGACCTGCCGGTTCTGCAACCGCTCGACAATCCGATCGGCGAGCACGGACGCGTCGCGCACCAGCTCTTCCTGGCCCTCGGTCGCGGCCGGCACGTCGGTCGGCAGCAGATAGTTCTGGCCCGCGATCTCGAAGCCATGGCCGGCATAGAAGAAGAACGCGGTGTCACCCGGACCGAGCGCATTGTCGAACGCAAGCAGCGACTGGCTGAACTGTGCCCGGTCCTGATTCTCCGCCACCATCACGGAAAAGCCGAGCCGCTTCAGCACCTCGCCCATGGTGCGCGCGTCATTGACTGCCTTCTGCAGCTTCGGGACGTTCTTGTAGTCGTTGTTGCCGATCACCAGGGCAACGCGCTTTTCCGCGTGCGCCGGAGCGGCCAGTACGACGAGCAACGCCGCAAGGGTTAGCCTGAACGACAACAAGCTTTTCATCGAATCCCTGCGCCCGTCCAAGAAGTCGCTTGTTGCCGTAGTAGGCCAAGGCGACTTCCGGGTTCAATCCGGTTTGCTCGAGCCGTTTGACCGGGAAATGACAGAACGTCCGTTATTTGTACGGAAACATTAAGGTTTTTCGCCGCTTCGGTTCGTTTCAAGATTGACATTGGCCATTTCGACCCTATGTTCCGCGTGAAAGCGGCTTAGGTCGAGCACGATTCCTGTCGACCATCCGCGGGTCAGCGTTCTTCACCGCCCCTGAGCTTCACCAAAGCGCGCCGTTTCGGGGCCTGACGCGACCGCCTTTTACCCTCGATTCCGAACGGCGGTGTCGATTAGAGGCGCAATGTCATTTTCCAATCTAGGCCTGTCTGACAAGGTCCTCGCCGCTGTTGCGGCTACCGGTTACACCCAACCCACTCCCATCCAGGAACAGGCGATCCCCCACGTGCTGGCTCGCCGCGACGTTCTGGGCATCGCCCAGACCGGCACGGGCAAGACTGCCGCCTTCGTCCTGCCGATGCTCACGATCCTCGAAAAAGGGCGTGCGCGGGCGCGCATGCCCCGCACGCTGATTCTGGAGCCGACGCGCGAGCTCGCCGCCCAGGTCAAGGAAAGCTTTGACCGCTATGGCGCGGGCCAGAAGCTCAATGTCGCGCTGCTGATCGGCGGCGTCTCGTTCGGCGACCAGGATTCCAAGTTGACCCGCGGCGTCGACGTCCTGATCGCAACCCCCGGCCGCCTGCTCGACCATACCGAGCGTGGCGGCCTTTTGCTGACCGGCGTCGAGCTGCTCGTCATCGACGAAGCCGATCGCATGCTGGATATGGGTTTCATTCCCGACATCGAGCGCATCTGCAAGCTTGTCCCCTTCACGCGGCAGACGCTGTTCTTCACCGCGACCATGCCTCCCGAAATCCGCCGCGTCACCGAAGCCTTCCTGCACAACCCGCAGAAAGTGGAGGTGTCAAGGCCGGCAACGGCCGCGGTCACTGTGGCGCAGTCGCAGGTATCCTCGGGGCGCGAACCGCACCAGAAGCGCGAGGTGCTACGCCGCCTGTTGCGCGACGCCAAGGATCTGAAGAACGCCATCATTTTCTGCAATCGCAAGCGTGAGGTCGCGGTTCTGCACAAATCGCTGCAGAAGCATGGCTTCAGCGCCGGTGCGCTCCATGGCGACATGGATCAGCCCGCGCGCATGGCTGCCCTCGATCAGTTCCGCAAGGGCGAGCTGCCGTTATTGGTCGCATCCGATGTCGCCGCGCGCGGGCTCGACATTCCCGAAGTCAGTCATGTCTTCAATTTCGACGTGCCCCATCACCCTGATGACTACGTGCACCGGATCGGCCGCACCGGCCGCGCTGGCCGCACCGGTATCGCGATCTCGATCGTCACTCCGATCGAGTCCAAATCGATCGCAGCGATCGAAAAGCTGATCGGCCAAAGCATCCCGCGTGTCGACGTCGATCTTGCCGTCCACGCTGATGCCACCGACGATGGCGAGCAGCCGCGCGGACGCCGCTCGCGCGAAGGTTCGCGCCGCAGCCGCGGCAACCCGCAGCGCGAACGCGAACCGCGCCATGCAAGCAACAATCGCCATCATGGTCCGGCGCAACAAGGGGCTGCACCACGGCCGGCATCCTCGCGCAAGGAGCCGCGGCGCGGTTCCCGCGAAGCGGAAGCGGAGGCCGGCGATCACTCGCATCTGCCGGCCTTTCTGCTGCGGCCGGTTCGCGCCCGTGTCTGATGCGGCATAGGCTGGAGGGAACCGTTTACCGGTCATTCATCTCCCTCCACTAGTTTGGCAGCCATAATTCCAGGTTATTGCTGTCGGCGGGCAGTCCCCGCTGTGGGGACTGGTCCGTGGTCAAGGTGCTCGACGAACACGAACGCACGATGGCGTTTGCCGAAGTTGCGCTCGGCCAGATCAGGTCGCTGCGCCAGGCGGCAATCCCCCGCAACTACGAAATCTGGTACGTCTACGCGACCGGCTACAACGCTCCCCTCAACAAGATCATCAACGAGACGCTCGCCCGCAACGGCAAGCTGACCGAAGCCGATCTCGAGCAGATCTACGAAACCTATCTCTCGCATTTGAAGACCACCGACCGCATCGACAAGGTCGGCGCACGCGTGATCGGCGAGATCGACGACGTGATGGTGTTGCTCTCCGACGCGCTCGGCGTGTCGGCAAGCTATGACGCAAGCCTCAACGGCGCGAGCGAGAGGCTTTCGAGCGCGATGAGCGGCGACCAGATCAAGGCGATCGTGCAATCGCTGGCCAAGGCGACCGACGAGATGCGCGAGACCAACAAGGCGCTCGAGGCGCGGCTGATGCTGTCGAGAAACGAGATCTCGAATCTGCAGCAGAGCCTGGAAGCGATCCGCGCCGAATCGCTCACCGATCCGCTGACGGGGCTGGGCAACCGCAAATATTTCGACCGCATGATCGAGACGGCGGTGCAGACCGCGCAAGCCACCGGCGAGCCGCTGTCGCTCATGATGTTCGACATCGACCACTTCAAATCGTTCAACGATTCCTATGGCCATCTGACCGGCGATCAGGTTCTGCGCCTGGTCGGCATGTCGCTGAAGCAGACCATCAAGGGCCAGGATATCACCGCTCGCTACGGCGGAGAGGAATTCGTGGTCGTGCTGCCCAGCACGGCGCTGCGTCAAGCCCTGACGGTCGCCGATCACATCCGCCGCGCCGTGATGGCGAAGGAATTGAAGAAGAAATCGACCGGCGAAATTCTCGGCCGCGTGACCATCTCCGTCGGCGTCTCGATGCTGAAGCCAGGCGACGACACCGACGCGCTGATCGAGCGTGCCGACGCCTGCCTCTATGCCGCCAAGCGCAACGGCCGCAACCGCGTAATCTGCGAGGTCGATCCGGAATACGCCGCCGAGACGCAGAGCCAGGTGGCCTAACGCTTCTTCTTGGACTTTTTCGCGCTCTTCTTGCTGGTGGTCGGTCTTGCCGCCACGGGCGTGGCCCGGCCCTGCTTCTTGCCAATCGTCGGCTTGCGCGCCCCTGGCCGCTGCTTCAAGGCCGCGCGCCGGGCCGCGCCAAGTGCCGCCCTCGCCCATTGGCTCAATTCCTCGGTGTCGTCGAACAACCGCGCCGGCAATTGCCAATAGGAATTGACCATCACCGTCCTGGCCCGCGTCTGATACTGGAACGGTTTCGAGCCTTCGGCTTCGAATTGCGGAATAGTCGCTTCATCGGCGCGAAAATACAGCCCGGCGCGCAAGGCAAGCGCGAAATTGACGCCGTCGACGGAAATGCCGAAGCCGGAAAACATCGGCCGGATGGTAACGGGACCAAAATCGGTGAACAGGTCGGTGAGGAATTCGCGGTCCATGTGCCCGCGCCCCGAGACCTAGACCTGGGCAGGTTTGAGCTGCACGGATTCACCGCAGCCGCAGGCCGAAACCTGGTTCGGATTGTTGAAGATGAACTGGGCCTGCATCTTGTCGGTCTTGTAGTCCATCTCGGTGCCGAGCAGGAACAGGACGGCTTTGGGATCGACCAGGATCTTCACGCCCTTGTCCTCGACGACCTCGTCGGTCGGGCGGACCTCATGGGCATATTCGACCGTGTAGGACTGTCCAGCGCAGCCGCCGTTTTTCACCCCGACGCGCAAGCCCACGATCTCGGAATCGGCGCGCCTGGTCAGTTCCTGGATGCGATGCGCCGCAGCGTCCGTCAGCCGCATCACTTGCGGGCGCGGCCGCCTCGGCTTGGCGGAGGGAGTTGTTGATCCGGGCGTCATATCAGTCATTTGGTCAGTCCCGATGGCAAATCAATGCCGGATTTTCAAAGCTTGGCGGCGTCCCCCGACCATCTCACCACATGTTGAGGACAAGGCGGGCATCATCGCTCATCCGGTCCGGCGACCATGACGGCTCCCAGACCAGGTGCACATTGACCACGCCGACGCCGGGCACGCTGGCAATCGCATTCTCAACCTGCGTTGGAAGCTCGCCGGCCGCG
>Ga0134128_10005844_pt1 | contig 14900 bp, 18 predicted proteins | sample KB31754_FD_96462 | JGI IMG/M metagenome (GOLD analysis project Ga0134128, IMG submission 96462) | Terrestrial soil microbial communities with excess Nitrogen fertilizer from Kellogg Biological Station, Michigan, USA - KB3-175-4 | ecosystem: Environmental > Terrestrial > Soil > Unclassified ... | reverse complement strand
TGTCAGGCGGTCCGTTTGTGTGAGTCTTGAGCAGGGTAACTCAATTCTTTCAACAAGCGGGCCGTCGCTCACGTCAACACGCCGGACGAACGTTGAATGAGCACCGTGAATAAGCTTCATGGTTTGGACGGATTTGATCCTTGCCGTCTGCGTTGAACTCGTCATTATTGAACAATGCCCGCAGTGCCGGCAGATGCTCCGGGATGTCGAAGTTGAAGCTCCGTTCACCGTAGTTATCCGAGAAGATCAGCGGCTCGATCGGTGGCGAGACGCTGGAAAGCCCACGCGGGAGCGCCGCCATGGACTATCGCACTGTTCGCGGAATGTTCTTCGCCGAGCCGAAGCGGGGTGCCCCGCCGCCGCTTGCGACCACCACGGGTACCCCTGCCCGCCGGCTGCGGGATGCGATCGAGCCGTTGGCCTGCCAGTCGATCTGGTCGGAGGAGGCCGCCGAGCGTTACGTGGAGCTCGGCCTGGACGACTGGTTCGCCGCGTACATCTGGGAGCGCACCGCCGCGCTGGGTACACCGCCGACTGCGCTCGCCGTGATGGCGATGGGTGTATGGAACGCTGAGCTGATCGGGCCGTTGTTCGAGATGGCGGTAGCTGCGATCAGCCGGGAGGACATCGTGGCCACCCGGTTGACCGCGCCCGGTGCGACCGTGCGGCGGCTGCTCGGTGACATAGAGGCCGAGGCCGCCCCGGTGCTCGAGGCGCTGCGCCGTGGGATCGAGGCCGCCGATGCCACGGCCCGGCCGCTTTTCGCCGGGTTGACCGCCGAGCCCTGGCCGGAGGACGTCGCGGCTCAGCTGGTCCATGCGTGCCACCTGCTGCGGGAGCACCGGGGGGACTCCCACCTCGCCGTCTGTGCCCTGGCGGGGCTGGACCCGGTCGAGATGAACATCCTCACCGAGCTGTACTCCGGCTATCAGCCCGGTCGAGATGAACATCCTCACCGAGCTGTACTCCGGCTATCAGCCGCTCACCTACACGGCGACCCGCGGGTGGACCCAGGAGCAGATGACCGCAGCGCTTGAGCGGCTGCGGGGACGTGGCCTGGTGTCCGGCTCCAGTCTCAGCGAGGAGGGGTTGCGCTTCCGTGGCCGCCTGGAGGTTCAGACCGACGCGATGCAGCAGTCGATCATCGACGCGGTGGGCCCGCACCTGGACAGCCACATCACGCGGTTGAACGCGTGGTCAAACGCGCTGGTAGCTGCCGGCGGTGCTCCGCCCGATCCCGCCAAGCGCGCCGCCGGGTAGCACTCGATCCATCGTGTGTGACCAGTTGGCGAGGTTCTGCTCGCTCAACGAGCGGGATCACGACGCTGCGCGTCTCGCGGTTCCACCATTGACGGGCGGCCACGGATGTCCTGCACCACAGTTGGGACGGCGTAGGAGAAGGTGCCTGACGCGCAAGTAAGGCACCTCCTCGTGAAGTGGTTGGATCAACTCCTTACGCGGCGGGTGCTGGGGCGGGTGCCACGCCCAGCTGCTCGAGAATCTCCAGCCGATCGAAGTGCAGGTGCATCGAGGCGACTTGGTCGCCTTCGATTTCGCAGACCCCTCCGACCGTGAAGTCCAAGCGCCGTCCGGTGGCGGGGATGTCTCCGCCGGGAGTTCGCAACGTTCCCTGATGTGTTCCGGTGACGCGGCCGTGGAAGCCGAGAGCCGAACCATCCTCGACGATCTGCGCCGGAATGACTTGGAAATCCGGGAACGCCTCCCAAAGTGCTTGGTCCCAGGCCACGACCTGATCTACTCCCTGTAGGTAGGCTCCAGGAACCCACTTTTTGCAATCAGGGGTCCAGGACGCCGTAAGCGCCTGGACATCCTGCGCGCTGGCTGCCGCCAACTCCCGACGCAACACGTCTGCTGCCTTTCCCATCTCTACTCCTCCCATCCGGCCCGCTGACGACCAGCAACTTCTGGATGGGTAGGCGGGAAGAAGCAAGTCACATCCGGGAAGAACTAGGTCACATGCCGAATGCAGGCACACTGTGCAGGATCACTCTCGAGGTCACACGACCGGTCCTGTCAGATCTGCCACTTGATCGGCAGCTCGGGCTTGTAGGAACAGAAGTAGCCCGTCCTGATCGTCGTCGCTAGATGTGCCCCGAGCACTGGATGGGCGTTCTCGATCCGTTTGAGGCAAGCACGGAGCGACTTGCTCACGGCCGAGCGCGCTCGCTCTCCGGGCGAGGCGGCCTTCCTGTCCCGCCCGCCCAACCCCACCGCGCGGGCGAGCTCTGCGACGATGAAATCCATCTCTGCCCGTGCCCGGGCGGCCCGCTCCAGATCGTGGTGCTCTTCGGCCTCGGCGACATCTTGGCGGAGCTCTTCGATTCTGGCCCGATAGGCCGCCTTCGCCGCCGGGTCGAGTAGCTTCTCCCCATCCGCTCCGGTGACCTCGAATTCCTGGCTTGGGGTTCGGTGCGGCAATGGCGTGGGTCCCGCTGCGAGGTCGAGAACATGAAACTCGCGGCCCGGCGCGGCAAGCAATCTCCGCAGATAGTGCAGTCCCTTGGCATCCCTGATGCGAACGACCGTGCGCTGGAAGTCGATGGTCCAGTACTCACCCTCGCTGCGGAAGACGGCGGCGATAGCGGAATCCTCGGCGGACGCGTCGGGTTGCATTTGCTCCGTCCTTGCGCCTGCGGGTAAGCCAGCTTGGGCGGCGACCACCTCGTCGCAAAGCTGTTTCATCCCGAGTTCCTCGGCAATCTTCCGTGCATCCGCGAGCAGCTGGGTCGCTCGTCGACGATCGGAGCCGGTGTCCCGGTGGGCGAGCATGGCGCCGTATGCCCCTTGAGCCAACGCGAGGTACGGGCGAGAGCCGATCCTTTCCGCCGCTTCGAGAGCGACCTCGAAGTGTCCGGCGGCGTCGTCGATCCGGGACAGGTTCGCGGCCAGCAACCCCAGGTAATAGGCCACGGGTCCTAGAGGTGCGACGACGTCGCGCCCGGCCAGCACCCAGCGGCGCTCGTACGGACGAAGCTGGTCGTAGATAGCCACCGCTTCCTGGGAGGGAGTTGCGTTGGCCGCTAGCAACGCCATCCCCATAGTGGTGCTCAGCCAGAACGCGGATGGAACCCCGTGGCGCCCATGCCAGATCGCGGAGAAAGCTTGTTCGGTACCTGAGCGGTCTCCCGCTAGGCAGCGAAAACATACGTGCATTTTGTCAATTTCGTAGGGAACCCAGCCTGCCACGAGCTTGACATAATCGGCTGTCTCTTCGACCCTGCCCTGCAGGGCCCGAAGCGCTGCCATTTGGACATGGTGGGAGAGTCGGATGTTTATGTCCCCGACCTTGTCTCCAAGCGCAAGCGAACGCTGGGCGAATGTCTCGGCGTCGGCGAACTGGCCCCGCAGCATTGCTTGAATCGCCCGAAACATCGATGCGTAGGCCAGAAACTGCGGGTAAGCGATGGTTTCGGCCAGCGCCTGGTACACGCCGATCTCGAGATCGGTGCCGGGCCCCTCACCCATCTCAAGTAGGTCTGCGAGACGCCATACGTGTCCGGTGAGCTCTAGGGCGACGTTACCGGCTTGCCGGGCGAGCTCGACAACCTCGGTGGCAAGCGCTAGGCGGTCCTCGACATTGTCGGGCCCCCAAACCGCCAGGTGCCGTGCATTGAGCGCATAGGCGAGCGTCTGGGCATTTCCGAGAATGCGGGCAAGCTCCACCGCGTCTCGGCTCAACGTGTCCCTCCTCGACATCGAGTCGAACGGCGAGAAATACAGAGCGGTGGACAGCCGGGCCATCACACGCACTTTTACAAGCGTCTCCTCGTCACCAAGAGCCGCCAGCGCCTCATCAAGGAGCTCCACTTTGGCCGGGTCGAAGGACCAGGCCTGCATGTACGCCCCTCCATATCCGACTTCTCCTACCCGCAGTGCGGCCTCAGCCAGCCAATGCGGATTTTGCAACTGGCGAGCGAGGGAAGCGGCGGACTGAAACGTCGCACTCGCCTCGGAGATGTGCCCGGCCCACCATTGAGCATCGCCCAGAAGGAGAAGCAACTCGAAGCGCTTCGCAGCCATGTGTGCAGCACCATGCGCTAGTTCGAGCGTACGCTGGTAATGACCAATAGCCTCGTCGTACCCGAACTGACGTGTCGCTCGCTGGGCCGCCCGCTGCGAGTACTCGATTGCCCGGTCGATCTCTCCTAGAGCCGCTGCCTCTGAGAAATGATGGGCGAGATGATCGAGGTATCGATCCAAGTCAAAGGGATCGAGCGTCTCGATCGCCTGACCAACGCGGCGGTGCAGGCGCCACCGCTGCTCATCCGGCAGATCTTGGTATATCGTCTCACGGACAAGTGCGTGAACGAATCGATAGGGACCCAGAGCAAAACCAGCTGGATCCACGAATCGCAGAGCAGCCAGCCCGCCGAGCGTGGTAAGCAGCGCGTCGCGGTCCAGTCCGCTCGCGGCAAGCAGAAGCTCGAACGAGAACTCCCGGCCGATAACCGATGCGAGAGACAGTAGCGCTTGGGCATCGGGTGGCAGGGCAGCGAGGCGATTGCGAATGGGAATTCTCAGGCCTTCCGGAACCTCTAGGCCGCCGCCTGGAATACTTTCGAGTTGCCGCTCACTCACAAGTCTGCGCGCCAGCTCGTCGAGAAAGAACGGGTTGCCCCCGGTCCCCGCATGTACGGCAGCGACGGATTCAGCGCTGAGCGAAATATCGAAACCCCGACTCAGAAACTCGCCAGTTTCATCTCGCCGAAGCCCAGCGAGGCGAATCCGGTGTCCCCTTCCAGCTATTATTCCGACGAGGTCTCGGACCGTAGCTTTGAGATCGCCCTCTGGCTCACGGTAAGTGGCAAGCATCAGCACTCGAAGGTCATAAAGCTGACGTGCGAGAAACTCAAGCAACAACAACGAGGAGCGATCCGCCTCATGCAAATCCTCCAAGATTAAGACGACCGGCCCACTCGATACAGCCTCCCTGATCAGAATAGTTGCAGCATCAAATAGACGAAAGCGCGCCTGATCCGACGGGGGATAAGACGGCGCGTCGACATTCAAGGCGGGGAATCCCTCGAGCTCCTGGACAATCCGAGCCGCATTGAAAGGACCGTCCGGCACCATGCCGACCAAAGGGTTCGGATCCGCGTTGAACATCATGGTCCGGAAAATCTGAATCCACGGCCAGAAGGCTGGGGTCTCCTCCCCCTCCCAGCATCGTCCCCACAAGAGACTCACGTTTGCGGTTCTGCGCGAAATCCGCCAGCTCCCCCACAAGGCGCGTTTTCCCAATGCCTGCTTCTCCGCTCAGGACGAAAAGCCGGCCTCGACCCGCCTGTGCTGCGCATAGCCCCTCACGAAGCTCAGCGAGCTCCCACTGCCGGCCAATGAACACATTGCCGGGCGCCAATCGCCTATCCCTCGGTCCACCGGCCATGATCCTGATCCAGGCAATTGGTGCAAGCGACCCTCGGCGCGGTAGCGGAGCGGTCACGCCCGACTTGGCCGATGTCATATGACGATCCTCGGCCGACCAGAAACGCGACGTTGTTACCCATGATCTCCACTACAAAGCGAGCAAGACCTTCTGTGATCCCTCACCGTAGGCTCCTACGATCTGTCCTGTCGACACTGCTGCCGCGCTGAGCCTGGATCCACCGGTCACCTTGCGTGTGAGGGGTGTCGGATAGGCGTAGATGCCTCTGAACTGGGACGATGTTATTTGGCTGGGCATACGAGGTGCGAGCTCGTCATACCGCTGCGGCGGTGTCAGCGACATTCGATGAACCGAGTCTGGTGTCGTGTGCTGGGTTGGTGCCGGTGTTGCGGTTGGCCGAGCGTGCTGGGTTGCATGCGGCCGCCCAGCAGCGGGTCCGGCTTGCGGCCAGTGCGGGCAGCGCCGCGGCGAACGCTGGGGTGAAGATCACTGCGGTGGTGGTGGGCATGGTGGCTGGTGCCGATTCGATCGATGATGTGGGAGGGATCCGGCACGGGGCGTTGCCGGAGATCTCCGGTGGTATCCAGGTACCGTCGACGTTGGGCACGTTTCTTCGCGGGTTTACCTGGGTCAATATGCGTCAGCTCGATACGGTGGCACGCGAGACATTCACCGGGTTATGGCGGCACGCTCCGTTGTTGCCGGGCGCGGATTCTTACGCGTTTCTGGATGTGGATTCCACGATCAACCGGGTGTATCGGTATGCCAAACAGGGCGCGGACTACGGATACCAGAAAGGCGCCGCCGCTCACACTACTCAACGGTGCCTCATCCAGGTTGACAGGTTCTACGGGGCAGAAATTCCCGAACGCGGTTGAGTCATTGGACCACTTCCGCTCATACGTAACCTGCGGCGAGTCTGATTAGGATTTCACTGAGATCCGAAGCGCCCGCACCTGGTCACGAGCCCTGGAAACATGTTGCGCTGCTCTCGTCACCTACTGGATCCGGTCGAAGATCCGGGCCCCACGACACTTAGGTTCACCTCAAGCAAGATTACACCGACAATAATTAAAGCTAAACCGGCAACGGTGATGATTGTCAGGCGCTCGCCGAACAGAATTGTACCCGCTATCGCCACAATCGCCAGACCGACGCCGGACCAAATTGCATACGCGGTCCCAACTGGGATATTACGCAGGGCAAGCGATAGCATGTAGAAGGAGAGTGAGTAGGCAACGATGACGATCAACGACGGGAGCGGCTTCATAAAGCCATGCGTGTAACGTAAGGCAAGCGTCCCCGCAACTTCTGAGCAAATCGCCACGGACAGGCACAAGTAGCCAGGCACCGGGCCCCTCCTCGTCAGACATTTCGGCAATTATCTGCACCGGTAAGATACACCCCCTGGACGCCGACGTGCAGCCAATGGCAGTTTTCCAGGTTGGACGAGCGTGCCTGCATGTACGCCGAGTAAAATACCGCACTGGCACTTCGCGACGGAAGTATCATATCTGCGACTGTGGGGTTCGGCGTATCTTCATAAAACGTCATCGACCGACGACCGTCCAGAACTCGATCTTGTACATTTAGGATTGGTCCACAGCGCAGCCCGATTATACTCAGGCCAGGTATGGAGGGATCATCGAGATGCGGCACAACCGCGGACCTGCTCATTACGAGCGTAGGTCGCCACGGCCGCTATCTGAGCGCACTCGCTGATGAGGGCGGGTTACCGTGCACGTCCGAAGGCATGGCAAAGGGTGGGCCACCGGAGTGGGTCGCCGGTCAGGGCTTTCGACCCACGCCGCCGAACTCGTCCAGCTCGGCAGGCACGCCGAAGGGGTTCGCTTCGGGCCGCCAACGCGGAACCGAGACTACACCGGGTTCCACAAGTTCCAGGCCGTCGAAGAAATGATTGATTTGCTCGGGACTACGCAGCCGGTACGGAACCGAGCTAGCTTGGTTCCAGATTTGTATAGCCGCCTCAAACTCTTTCCCGCGAATGACGTTGGTGCCGTCGTTGAGCGCGAAGTAGCTCCCGGAAGCTAGGCCATCTATGAGTCGGCTCGCAATGGCATATGCCTCAGCGTCGTCGGGGATGTGACCCAGGATGTTGTTCAGCATGAGTGCGACCGGTTGGCTGAAGTCCAGTGTCTGGGCGGCCGCAAGCAGAATCATGTCAGGTTCGCGCACGTCCGCGTCGATGTACTGACACGCGCCCTTGCGCGTGCTGGTGAGCAGTGCTTTGGCGTGCGTCAGCACCAGTGGGTCGTTGTCCACGTAGACGATGCGGCACTCTGGCGCGACTGCCTGGGCGACCTCGTGGGTGTTGTTGGCGCTGGGCAGGCCGGTGCCGATGTCAAGGAACTGGCGAATACCGGACTCATGGGCCAGATACCAGACCGAGCGGGCGTTGAACGCTCGAGAGGCGCGGGCTACCGCGATGATGTCCGGAAAGATCGCAGCGAACTGGTCGCCGACCTCGCGGTCCACGGGATAGTGGTCCTTGCCGCCCAGCCAGTAGTTCCAGATCCGGGCCGAATGAGGCACCGTGGTGTCGATCTCGGACCATTTCTGTCCGGGGGAGGAGCTGTCTGTCACGTTGCACCTTCGCTCTGCTCCGCGTCGCGGGCCACTACTGGCATCCCCATGCCTGCGCCTCTGCCACCAGCTCGCGATCTTCTTGTCGTCGGTCAAGCATAGAGCACCGTTCACACTTTCGTGGTCTCCCTCGAGATCTTGTTGCGCACTGCATCATTTACCACCTCGTTGCTCGACACGTTCGGCGCCATCGGTAAGGCGACGACGTCGGTCGTGCGTGCTGGAGAGGCAGACCATCAACGCTCCGGAGTCGCGGCCAAGCACGCCCTGATCACTTCACGGGCAACGTAGCCGCTGGCGCCATGGCATGGCGACGCTGATAGGCGCCCTTGTGGCCAGCACCACGATGCGGGTCGTGGGCAGAGCTTGGTTATGTCCGGTGCTGTCCGGTCGTGTCCGGCTGTTCACGGCTATCCGCGCCCGCAGCACGCGGCCTCGCACGGCGGCGGACCGAAAGCCGACACACCTTGCTGCTGCCTGATCTTGCGCACGGGGACTCGTGGCATCCTGTCGACCTGGCTCAGCCCGACCACGCGGTGCCCGGAGGCAACGTGCCTCCCAGGACATAGGAGTTGGCGTTTCTGGTGGCCAGCCGTGGTGCAGGCACCGTGCGTGCGAGCGGTCGACATGCAGGTTGTTCGCCTCCGGGCAGGGCGTGTGGTCCCCAAATGGTCCCCAACAGGACGTTCCACCTACTCCCCCGGCGTCTTCCTCGTCCTGGCCGTTGATCTCATCGCGGCGCTCGAGTCGATGGCGGTCAAAGGTCATCGCAAAGCGACGCGGAAAACCCATTAATCCTGGTACTGCGGCGTGGACGATGCCGGCATGAACGACACTGACATCACACCTCGACAGCACTGGTCGCCACACTGGCCGAGGATCAACAATGCGAATACGCAATTATGTGCGCACTCTAGCTCGCGGTTAATGGTCAAGATCCACCACGGGTTGGCAACGCACCCTGTCCCGCCCTGTCATCCCCGGCGTGGATGACATCATGCTCGTAAAGCCCGATCAACCAACCGTAGGCAGCAACCAAGGTTCGACCGAACTGGCCCGACTAAGCTGATCACTGGAGGGCACGACCATGGCGTTTGATCGCATCACTATCGACCACGGCAAGACGGGAGGCCTGCCCTGTATCCGTGATCTGCGCATCCCGGTCAGCACTGTCCTGGGACAGCCGGCGGCCGGGCGTGAAGCGCCGGAGATCGTGGAAGATTTTCCTGATCTAGAGCCTGAGGACCATTCTGGCTGCTCTGAAGTACGCCGCCGCAGCGGTTCAGGAGCGTGAACTCCCCTTGACAACTCGGTGATGAGGTTCCTTCTCGACTCCAACCTCTCGCATCGTGTTGCGCAGCTACTGCGCGATGCTGGCATTGAGGCCGCACACGTACGTGATCACGACCTGCGCATGCAACGGATTTCGTGATCTTGGAGTTCGCCCGGACGCACGCGTTGGTCCTCATATCCGAGGACACCGACTTTGGCGATCGCAGCTGCTGCGATGCACCGGCGGTTATCCACCAAGGCGCTGGATTTGACTCATGCATGAGCCGTACGCAACGCGGTCGCCGGATCCCGACTGCACACCTACGTCGTAGTGAGCCTGCTCACCGGGATCCGCACGGAGGAGGCTCGCGCGCTGGGATGGGAGCGGACGCACCTCGCGCAGGTGGGCTCGCTGCCACCACATATCGAGGTGTGGCGCAGTGTGCGCGCGGGTGGGGACACCAAGAGCCGCAAGATCCGCCGGACGCTGGCCCTGCCGCCACAAGCGTCGAGGCGCTCAAGGCGCACCGGGCACGGCAGGCGCCGAACGGCCGGCAGCGGGGCAGCTGTGGAATGAGACCGGTCTCGTGTTCGCCACCTCGACCGGGACCGCGCTGGACGCGGCCAACGTGCGGCGGGTTGGGCACGCCGGCACCGTGGTTACCGAGGCTGTGTACCGCGAGGAATTGCGCCCGGTGCTGGTCGACGGAGCGGCGATGATCGGCTGCATTTTTGCGACGGCGAGGCGCGCCGAATCGGGTTGGGCTCCCCGTTTGGCTCCCTGATCTTGCTAGAGATCATCTCGGGGAGATCGACATGCCGAGGCCCTACGCTTACCTGGACTTCGACGCCAGGAGCATACGTGTCTGCGCAGAGCACCAGCACCACCGTCCGCACGCCTGACGGTCTTTACCTGTCCGGCACCCTGGTTCTGCCGGACAGTGCCCGGCAGGCGGTTGTTCTGTTGCACGGCGGCGGCGTGACGCGGGAGGAAGGCGGTTTCTTCGCCCGGCTGGCGGCCGGATTGGCCGACGCTGGTATTGCATCGTTGCGCTTTGATTTGCGGGGTCACGGGGAGAGCGAGGGGCGTCAGGAGGACTTGACGCTGGCGGGCATCCTGGCCGATATCCGGGCAGCCGTTGCGCTCGCGTCTTCTCGGGTGGGTACCAACTGGGTCGCTCTACTTGGCACCAGCTTCAGTGGGGGCATTTGCGGCTACTACGCTACTCGACACCCGGCTGGGCTGGCGAGTTTGGTTATGTTCAACCCGCTCCTCAACTACCGAAAGCGTCTTATCGACGACAAGCCCTACTGGCATGACGGGCAAATAAGTGAGGAGGCGGGGCGCGAGTTGTTGCAGCAAGGCTACCTCGTTCACTCACCAACGTTTAAGCTTGGCAGGCCGCTATTGAACGAACTTTTCTACCTCCAGCCACACACCGTGCTCGGTGATATCCAGGCTCCGACACTGATTGTGCACGGCACTAAAGATACCTTTATCTCGGTAGAGTCATCCCGGTGGGCCGCACGGCAACTAGCGGTTGAACATCAGCTCATTGAGATCAACGGCGCTCAGCATGGGTTTGCCGTTCACGACGATCCCAGCTGCGAATCCGCAGAGTCAGCAGTGGCAGGCTGAGGTCATCCGGGCCACGACTGATTGGATCAGCCGCCACTAAAGCGGCAATACCGCTTCGCGTAGCTCCTGCACCGCTGGCCGCGAACGCCACGGCTCAAGAACCGTGCAGACGCGCTTGAGTTCCTGAACCGTGCGCAGAGAATGGGTTGCAACGGCGACGGTCAAGGCCTCGTGTCCAGCCGAAGCAGCATCATCTGGCGCAGAAGCCTGTGCCAAGGCGTTCGCCATCAGTGAGAGGAAGTAGCCCCGGTCGCGGTGCGAGATTTGCTCGTCGTCCAGGTGCTCACGGTACTGCTCGGCGGCTCGTTCTGGTTGACCGGCTTCGCAGTAACAAATAGCGGTTTGCATCGTCAGCAGGGCAAGATCGTAGTGACAGCCCAGTTCACCTGCGGTCGCTTCTGCGCCGGTGAATATCTCCCAGGCTTCATCGAGCTTGGCGTCAACCGTAACGGTAGATTCACCCGTCATTGCCAAGCCACGGGCCTCTTGCTGGGCGACCTCAGCTTGCACCAGCGGCGGCAGTCGCCATGGTCCGTCGTGGGCTGCTTGAGCGAGGGTCAGCATGCGCAGGCCATCACGGTCATCCCAGGCAGCTTGGCTTTTCTTGAGCAGAATGTAGCCTTGCATGGGCCAGTCACCGGCCTCTTGAGCCCACTCGGTGGCACGGTCTCGCCAGTGAGCCGAAAGACGTGGTTGGCGAGCGTCCCGGTAGAGCCAGCCGACGAATTCGGCAGCCCCCGCACCAACCGCCAGCAACTCACGGCGAACGGTGGCCTTCACCCCTCGGGCATGGCGCTCAATAGCGGCCACGACGCCCAATACAAGCGGGAGGGCTTGCGCTGGGCCGTACGTCCCATCGTTTGCGGCACAGCTCGCTAGCTGCTGCTTGAAATAGCCCACGACCTCGGCATCGAGGTAGTGCCTGGCATCATCAAAGGCCGCTCCGAGGTGGCGTAGCTCGTCGAACCCGAGCACTGGGAAGGCGGCACTGTACTCGAGGAAGTCTCGGCGATGCAGCGGTGCTACCTCCTCGGCGATCTGGACAGGTGCCAACAAAACATTTTCTGCTTCGGCAGGCTCGCTCAAGAGCTCCGAGAGGGCGTCATCCGAGATGCCGAGGGCGCGTGCGAGTTTCGGCCTGGCCCAAGGTTACGGACAGGTCTCACCGCGTTCCCAGCGCATGACGGTTGTGCGCTCGACCCCGACCGTCTCGGCCAACCGCTCCTCCTGACTGAAGCCGGCCGCCTTGCGTGTGAGGACTAGCCGGTGTCGCCTGTCTGCCATGCCGCCCCCTCAAAGGACGTATCGGACAGTACACGGTCACATAAAGGTCGATGTTGCTGTTCTGCATCGACACTGCCACCATCCCGCACTGTTGGAGGCGATCTCTCAGCGGTTGGCTTCACCTGGCCCCAGGACCGGGCTGAACGCTCAAGCTGGTGTGTGTTCCTCCCCGGATACCGGTCACTTCCAGTCCCGTGTTCCCCGGCCTTGGGTGCCATCCAAGCGACGAAGCCACACAGACGGGGCTAAAGGCGAGTGCACTACGAAGACAATCGTGCGGGCCGGAAGGCCGGTAACCACCGCAGCGACGGCAGGGGCGAGCTGCTACATGCAACCAAGTACAGCATCCAGTCCGGCCTCACCGTGCCGCCCACCGTGCTCGTCACCGAGCTTGACAACGGCACGTTAGTGCTCCAGGGACGGCCAGACGGACCGCGTGTGTGGCTGGAACCGGCCAACGCCGAATCACTGCGGCGGGAGCTGGCAGCGGCTTTCCGGCGTATCGAGCTGCAGACACACGACGACCAGGGTGACGCTCGGTGATCTGCGAAGATCGGGAGCTTTTGGCCAACTTGTACCGGCTCAACGCTGCCTTGGCCTCCCTGGCCCTGCGCATTATGGACGGCAGTGCCAGCGCTGCTGAGCAACTGGACTACGCGCAGCGCTTGATCCGTGCCGGAGAACAGTTGCAACAACGAGCTACCCGGATGAATGGGGCCGTCTTCGAGGGCTCCGTAATTATTCCTATTCCCCTGTATGCCGTGGAGTCCACCGGGGAATGTGAGCACAGTTCATGAGCCGCGACGTACAAAAGCTTCAAGACCGGTGTGACGGTGCCCTTGTCCAGCAAGCCCCATGGTCCAGTACAGGCGTGCCCCGCCGAGTCTTCGTTAAGGGGATGCAAGGCGTCGATGTAACCCTAGTCGTGACCGTGGTGCAAGGCACGGTCTGGGTGTCAATTTCGCCGCCGTTTACCTGGGAAGCCATCATGGAGCCGGTCAAGGTCGATGAGCTAATGCACGTGCTTGAGTTGGCTCGGGATGAAGCCAGAAACATGGCCGTGGCGCGCAATGGCAGCCCACCACGTCGAACGAGCCAGGCCGCTGTCCGGGTGCAGGGGCGCTGACCTCGCTGGTGCGCGCTGATGCGAGGGGGTCCCGATGAAGTGCCCGCCTGCCATTACGGCCAGCGCAAAAAGCTGACCGCACTAGCGGTCTTAAGCGCGCTAACCTTCTGATTGCGGTCCGCCGCTTACATCTAAGACCGACGCTTATCGCCTTTCTTTGAAGATTGCGTGTCAGCAAGTGTCTTTTTGCGCATTTGATAATAATTTGTGCCAAGTATGATTATTGCGGTCCACCCAAAAAAGAATATAAGAATACCGAGGAGAGCCATATTGCCGTCCAACTTTTTAATTACATAGCTCTAAAGTGCGCGTAACTAGCCTGCTTGTCAATGTTAAGCCGTCCTGTCAAAACTTGGCAGAACGGCTGATGGGCATACGATTACTAGTGCCAGGTAATAGAATGTTCTTTACTTCAGGTTCCGGTTGTTGTCCAGCAGCTTCCGAAAGTCTCGCTCGATGATCTGCACCTTGCCGATAATATCCTTTGCTGTCGCGGTCCACGTGAACGGTGCTGCGTTTTCGTTCCAGTGGGTGATGTAGTTGTCGATGTGTCGTACGAGTTGCCGAACCGACTGGAAACTGCCTCGGCGGATCGCTTGCCGTGTGATGACCCCGAACCATGTTTCCACCTGATTTATCCAGGAGCTTCCCTTGGGCGTGTAATGAAATGTGACCTTGGAATGTTTCCTCAGCCACTTGTCGATCTCGCCTCCGGCGTGCGTGGACAGGTTGTCCACGATCACATGGATCTCCTTGTCCGGATACCGAACAACCACGTCGTCCATAAATTTCAGGAACTCCACGGCGCGTCGCCGCTGAAAGCACCGGCCGATCACCTCGCCAGTCTTGGTGTTCAATGCCGCGAACAGATTGGTCGTGCCGTGCCGTACATAGTCATGAGTCCGCTTCTCGGTCTTGCAAAAATTCATCGGCAGCAGCGGCTGTGTCCGATCCAGCGCCTGAACCTGGGTCTTCTCGTCCATCGACAGCACCACCGCGCCTTCCGGCGGATTCAAATACAGCCCGACTATATCGGCCACCTTCACCGCGAAATCTGGATCATTCGACAACTTGAAAGTGCCCTGCCGATGCGGCTGCAAACCGTGATCCCGCCACAACGCAGACACAAAGTTGTGCGACACCGAAATCCCCTCATGGCGCTCCAAATACTTCGCCATCTCCATGCTGGACCAATGCGTCAACCCAGTGCTCTCCGGAGGCGATTCCCGAGATAAAGCCAAGATCCGCGACCGTGCGTCACCGGAAATCGATCGAGGCCGGCCCGTCGACTTGCGACTCTCCAACCCAGCTATCCCGAACTCTGCGTAACGCTCGATCCACTTGTACACCGTCGGCTTCGTCGTCTTGGCCATCCGCGCTATCTCCGCCGCCGCGTAGCCCTCGTCGTCCCACAGCACAATCTGCGCACGCCACGCCACCGACCGATCGTAAGCATCAGAATAGAGCCTCGACTGCAACTCGTCCCGCGAGTCGCCGGAAAGTCCCATACGGCAATCTTGTCACAAACGACGAGTAAGGTAAAGAACATTCAATTATGAGACACTAGC
>Ga0134128_10005841_pt1 | contig 14903 bp, 11 predicted proteins | sample KB31754_FD_96462 | JGI IMG/M metagenome (GOLD analysis project Ga0134128, IMG submission 96462) | Terrestrial soil microbial communities with excess Nitrogen fertilizer from Kellogg Biological Station, Michigan, USA - KB3-175-4 | ecosystem: Environmental > Terrestrial > Soil > Unclassified ... | reverse complement strand
TCGCGACGACTACCGATTCAGGGCATACGATCGCGACGACTACCGATTCAGGGCATACGATCGCGACGATTACCGCTTCAGGGCATACGACCGCGATAGGGGCGGCTGGGGAGACCGGGACCGCGACAGGGACCGGGATCGTGGCTGGGACCGCGATGGTTATCGCAACGGTTTTCGCGACCGGCGGTAAGAATCCTGCAGTTTGAAGCAATGGAAACGGCCTCTTCCCTCGAGAGGCCGTTTCCATTGGACTCATGGGCCGGTCAGGCGTAGATTGTGAGCGTCACCGAGACGACGAATTCGGGGCTGAGAAGCGCAACTTTTCGCCCCCGCCGTTGTCCTTATGAATGTGACCGGGAACGGGCGGGCAAGATCCTGAACCGGCGGTGCTGATGCGGAGGCGCAAACCTCCGCCCCCCGCAGACGATGACGGGCGGCACATGGAGGAGTTTATGAAGCGTTGGCGCCTCGCCTTATTTGCAGCAATCTTGATTGTCCCCTTTACATTTGCGACGACGGCTCGCGCGCAGGTTGCGGTCGGGGTTGGAATTGGACCGGCGGTGGTTGCCGGTCCGGTGGGTTACGGCCCGCCTGTCTGCGATTGGGGCTATTACCCCTACTACCCTTATGACTGTGCCCCATATGGCTACTACGGCCCCAGTTGGTTCGCAGGGGGCCTCTTCATCGGCGCTGGCCCCTGGTATGGCTGGGGCGGACGTGGATATTGGGGACGTGGTTACTGGGGCGGACGCGGCTACTGGGGCGGACGCGGCTGGGGCCATGAAGGCTGGGGCGGACGCGGATATGGCTATCGCGGAGGCTACAACGGCTATCGCGGTCACTACGGCGGCGTGCGGCCCGGCTACGGCGGCGGCATCCGCGGCGGGGAACGCTTCGGCGGCCATGCAGGCGGGTACGGTGGTGGCATGCGTGGCGGCGGATTCCACGGTGGCGGAGGCTTCCATGGTGGTGGCGGATTCCACGGCGGCGGTGGTGGATTCCATGGCGGCGGTGGTGGCGGATTCCACGGTGGTGGCGGCCACAGATAAACGTCCCGGTTGACTTACCTGGGGAGAAAAGGGCTTGGCTGCGATCGCGGCCGAGCCCTTTTCGCGTTTCGGGTCTGCTTCAGGCGCGCGGATCGGCCAAGTGCAGCAACTTGCCCGCGATGCGTTCGGCGGCTGCGGGCTGTGCCAGAGTGCGCGCCGAGGCGCTCATGGCGGCCAGCCGGCTCTTGTCATTGAGCAGCCCGATCAAGGCCTGCAGCAGATTTTCCGGATCGGCAAGATCGGGCTCTTCCAGCATGACGGCTGCGCCGGCGGCCACCATTTCCTGGGCGTTGTGCTTCTGGTGGTCGTCGGCCGCAGCAGCAAACGGCACCAGCAGGGATGGTTTGCCGGCTGCAGCCAGTTCCGCCACGGTGGACGCACCGCTCCGGGCCAGGACTACGTTGGCGCGCGCAAACCGCGCCGGCATGTCGTCAAGGAACGCCTTCACGCTCCACAGGAGGGGATCGGCCCCACTGGCGCGGTACATCGCCTCGGTCTCGGAAACGAATCTGGGTCCGCTCTGGTGGAGGACCGTCAGGCCCGGCACCTTCTGCACCAGGGTGGCGATGATCCTGGGCATGGTGTTGTTGAACAGACGCGCACCCTGCGACCCGCCAAAGACCAGCAGGTGCGGCGCCGGTTCATCCGGCTGCCGGAGCCAAAAGAACTCCGGCCGCACCGGGATTCCCGTCACCTCGGCGTTGTGGAAATAGCGCCGGGCCGCAGGAAAATTGACTGCCGCCGCGCGCACAAAACGGCCGATCATCCGGTTGGCCAGGCCTGGCATGGCGTTGGGCTCGAGCGCCATCACGGGAACACCGAGGCTAATGGCCGCGGCAGCCGCCGGTCCCGAAGCATATCCTCCCACGCTCAACACCGCGCCCGGACGGAACCGCAGGATGAGCCCCGTGCAGGCGATCAGCGCCACGGGAAGGTCGAACACGGTGCGAAGCTGCGTCATGAGGGAGACGTTCTTGAGCTGACCGACCTTGATCAGGCGCAGCTTGAAGCCGGCGGCGGGAACCAGCTTGCCCTCCAGCCCGCGCGACGTGCCGACAAACAGGATCTCCGCGCCGTGCCGCTCTTCGAGTTCGCGGGCGACGGCGAGCGCAGGAATGATGTGCCCGCCGGTACCGCCGCCGGCGATGAGAATGCGGGGCTTCGCCAAAGTGCTTCCTCTTAATCCACTTTACGCGAGATGTTGAGGAGGATGCCGATTCCGGAGAGCGTGCAGAACAGCGATGTGCCGCCCGACGAGATGAGCGGCAGGGGAATGCCCTTAGTGGGCACCAGCGACAGTACCACGCTGATATTAAAGAAGGCCTGCAGCACAAGGGCGACGGTGAGTCCGAAGGCTGCCAGGCGCGCGAAAGGGTCCTGCGACTTGAAGGCCACGCGCAGGCCACGGACCGCGAATACCACGAACAGGATCACGATCAGCATGGCGCCGATGAAGCCCAGTTCCTCGGCAATGTTTGCGTAGATGAAATCGGTGGAAGCTTCGGGCAGGTAGAACAGCTTTTGCATGCCTTCCATGAAGCCGCGCCCGGTGAGCCCGCCCGTTCCCACGGCAATCAGGGATTGGTTAATGTGGAATCCGGCGCCTTGCGGATCGGAATCCGGGTGGAGAAACACGAGCATCCTCTGCCGGCGCCAGGAGACCCAGAACAGAAGCATGAAGATGCCCGGCATCGCCGCGGCAAGCCCTATCGCCAGGTATTTCCATTCCATGCCGGCCAGGATCAGCATCAGTGCCGTCACTCGAAAGAGCACGAGAGCGGTACCCAGGTCCGGCTCCTTCACCACCAGCAGCATGAACACGACGGGCATCAGGATGGCCGGCAGCAGAGTGTCCTTCCAGTCCCGCATCTGATCCAGGCGGGTGTGCAGAAACCATGCCAGGAACAGGATGAGCACCGGCTTGGCAATCTCAGACGGCTGGAACGTGAAGAACCCGCCAAAGCGGATCCAGCGATGCGTGGCGTGCGAGTTCTTGAAGAAGAACACCATCACCAGCAAAAGCGTGGTAATGGCCAGGGCGGGATAAACGAAGCGCGGCGAGTTATAACGGCTATAGTCGATGCGCATCAGCACCAGCATCGAGAGCACGCCGGCGAGGGCCCAGCCTGCCTGCCGCGCAACATCCATATAAGGCGAGTGATAGCGCGCCTGCGACACCACAGCCGAGGCGGAAAACACCATCGCGAGGCCGACCGAGACCAGCAGCAGCGTGGTAAAAAAAATCCATTTATCGACGCCTACGCGTGCTGGCATACCTGGTAATCCTGAAGTTCGTGGACCAGTTCCTTGAAGACCCGCCCGCGGTGCTCGTAGCTTTCGAACTGGTCGAAGCTGGAGCAGGCAGGCGCAAGTAGCACGACGTCGCCGGGATGGGCCGCCGCGGCCGCCGCCTTGACCGCATTCTCTAGAGTGTGGCTCGAGTGAATCGGAACCACCCCTCGCAAGTGGAATTCGATCTTCTCCGCCGCTGACCCGATGGTGTAAATTGCGCGCACCCGCTCGCGCAACAGCGATGACAGCAGCGTGTAGTCTGAATTTTTGTCCTTGCCCCCAAGAATCAGGTGGATGCCGCCCTGAAATGCCGCGATGGCTTTCTCGGTGGCGTCCACATTGGTGGCCTTCGAGTCGTTATAGAAGCCGACTTCATTGATGGTGCAGACGAACTCCAGGCGGTGCTCGACAGCCTTGAAGCTTTCTACGGTGCGCCGGATTGCTTCCGGTGGGCACCCCGCAAGTCGGGCGGCGCACACCGCCGCCAGCACGTTCTCCACGTTGTGCTCGCCTTTCAGCGGAATCGCGGAAAGCTCGAGAATTGTCTCCGCCGTCTTACCCGGGGCGCTCCGGAACAGGATTTCTCCGTGAGCGGCGAAGGCCCCTTGATCCACCTCGCGCTTGCGCGAGAACCAGTACACGGGCGCCTTGCTCCGGCCCGCTGCTTCCGCGGTTCGCGGATCGTCCCCATTGAGCACCAGAAAGTCATCCGTGCCCTGCTCGGCGAATATGCGTTCCTTGGCCCTGGCATAATTCTCAAACGTGCCGTGCCGGTCGAGATGATCGGGAGTGATGTTCAGGATCACTGCAATGTCGGGATGAAACTTCTGCGTCGTCTCCAATTGGAAACTGGAGACCTCGAGCACGGACCAGGTTTCCGGGGTGCTGTTGTCGATGAGCGCAATCACCGGCACGCCAATATTGCCGCCAACCAGCGTGGGCAGCCCGGCAGCCTTGAGAATCTCGCCCACCAGCGTTGTGGTTGTCGTTTTGCCGTTCGAGCCGGTGATGGCGAGCACCTTGCCCTGGAGGAAGCGCGCGGCCAGTTCCAGTTCGCCCAGGACAGGCAGCCCGAAAGTGCGGACCTGCGCCAGCTCCGGAGTGTCCAGCGGAACCCCGGGACTCACCACGATGAGATCTTGCCGGCGAAACGTCAGCAGCCCGTGCCCCCCGGCCTCGACTGCGATGCCTTCATCGAGCAGTGCCGGAATCTGGTCGGCCAGCGCATCGGCGCTACGCACATCGGATACGGTAACGCGGGCGCCGCGGCGGCGAAGAAACAGGGCGGCGGCAAGCCCCGACTTGCCGAGCCCGACCACCAGGACTTTTTTGCCTCTTAGATCCATCATGGCTCGCATCCTGCCCGCGACTTCCATTATTGTGCACCGGGCGCAGCGGCGCGGTCGCCGCAATTAGCGCAATTTCAGAGTCGTGAGTGCAAATAGTGCAAATACCAGGGCCAGAATCCAGAAGCGCACGATCACTTTCGACTCGCTCCAGCCCAGTTGCTCAAAGTGATGATGAATGGGCGCCATCTTGAAAATGCGCTTTTTGCGCAGCTTGTAGCTGCCAACCTGGAGCATCACAGAGACGGCTTCGACAATGAAGATGCCGCCGATGAAGACCAGCAGCAGTTCCTGCCGAATGATGATCGCGACCGTCCCAATCGCCCCACCCAGCGCCAGCGAGCCCACGTCGCCCATGAACACCTCGGCCGGGTGCGCGTTGTACCAGAGAAAGCCAATGGAAGCGCCGACCATGGATCCGCAAAACACGGTCAGTTCCGCAACCTGCGGCATGCGTTGCAATTCGAGGTAGTCGGCGAAGACCACGTGCCCGCTCACATAGGTAAGAACTGCCAGCGCGGCCGCCGCAATGATGGTGCAGCCGATAGCCAGACCATCGAGCCCGTCGGTCAGGTTCACCGCGTTCGAGGAGCCCATCAGCACAAAAACCACCCAGGCTACGAATGGGAGAAACGCCAGGAAGGCCAGGTGCGGCATGTGCAGGGGCCAGTGCCATATCAGGTCCGGCCGCACGCTCTTGGCAAACGGAACCATCATGGCTGTCGAAAACATCTTGAACTGCTGCAGAATCACCAGCGCTACGGCCACCAGCAACGCTGCGATTGCCTGTCCCGCGAGCTTGGCCCGCGCGGTCAACCCCAGGTTTCGCCGCTTCACCACTTTGATGTAATCGTCGGCAAACCCCACTGCCCCGAAGGCCAGCGTGGCAAATACCGCGATCCACACAAACGGGTTCGCCGGGTCCGACCACAGCACCGTGGGCAGCAGGATGGCGATCACGATCAGCACTCCGCCCATGGTGGGCGTGCCCGACTTCTTCTGGTGCGACTGCGGCCCATCCTCGCGGATGTACTGGGCGATCTGGAAGTCGCGCAGCTTCTGGATGACGTAAGGGCCGATCAGCAGCGCAATCAGCAGCGCCGTGCCCGACGCAAATGCCGTGCGGAACGTAAGATAGCGAAATATGCGGAACGGGTGAAAAAACGGGTACAGCTTTTGATAAAGCAGCCAATAAAGCAAGTGGCCTCCAGAGCCGGCCTGATTCGGGATTCAGGTTGATTCTACAGGGCGCCGCGCTCCTCGCATACGGGATGCATCAACGGCTGGGGTGCTCTTGTTGATGCTTCAGCGCCGCCTCAAACTCACGCTCCTTCTCCCCCACAAACGCCCGGTACCCTTCTGGATCAACGAACGCGTTCCTGTCCCCGCTCTTAAACCGGGCATATTTCTCCTTCAGCCCGAAATACGCGCCGTGCGCCCCCAGAAACACATCGCAAGGCAGCGCCTTCAACACTTCGAACTGGTGCCGGAAATCCGCTGCGATCTGTGGATATGCGCGATTGCCCACCAGCTGGTAGCTGTCCAGCACGTTGGGGCTGCCCACGATCACCACGTGCAGCGTCTTCCCTGCCCCACTGGCAGGCTCGTTCAAATCCATCGTCCAGGTTGTGGTGCCCTTCGTGTGCCCGGCTGTCTTGTGTGCGGTCAGCACTGTCCCTCCCAGCTCGACGGTATCGCCGTCGTGCAGCACCCGATCCACATGCGCCCTGGGGAACCAGTACTGCGAATCTTTGCCCAGGGCGAAGTCGTCGCGGCCGCCGGACTCGATCACGGGCACGTCCGCGTCCATCACCTCGTACTTCGCGCCGGTTTCCTTCAGCACTTCCGCGCTACCCGCCGCATGGTCGAAATGCGCATGGCTGATGAGCAGGATCTTTGTATCGCGCCAATGGAACCCGAGCTGCTCCACGCTATGGCGGATCTGCGGCGGGGATGAGGCCAGGTTGCTGTTGATCAGGACGTTGCCTTTCGGCGTGACCACCAGAAATGCCGCCAGGTCCTCACTGCCGACGTAGTACAGGTTGCCCGCAATCCGGAACGGGGGCATCGCCCGCGTCCACTCCGGCGGATTGGCAGCCTGCAGGAAAGCCGCGCAGCCCACCACCAACAAAGCCAGCACCAGCCAGCGCCGTAGTGTCTTCACCGCTCCTCCGTGACGAATGCCGCCTTTGCGATCTCGACGGCCCTCTCCAGCCGAACTCCGCGCGAGCCCTTCACCAGGGCCACATCGCCGGCGCGCAAATTTTCTGCCATCCAATTGCCCGCCGTCTCCGCATCGGGCAGAAACAGTGAAGGCGTGCCCACACTGCAGGCCGCGGCCGCCAGGTGCTGCGCATTTCCCCTCACTCCGATGACCAAGTCAAGGCGGGCCTCAGCCGCGGCCACCCCGCACTCCGCGTGCAGCCGCACCGCGTGTTCGCCCAATTCGAGCATTTCGCCCGCAATCAGGATGCGCCTCGATGCAGGCCTCGCCGCCAGCGTGCGGATCATCGACCGCAGCGCCTCCGGATTCGAGTTGTAGCTGTCATTCAGAATGGTTCGGCCGCCCAGCAAAATCGTCTGGCCCCGCTTGTCGCCCGGCGTGAGTGTGGCCAGCGCTGCCGCGGCCTGGTCAAGGTCCACGCCTGCCTCCACGGCCACCGCGAGCGCCGCCATCGCGTTCAGCGCATTGTGCCCGCCAATCAGCCGCAGCCGCAGGTCGCCTTCCTTGCCCGCCGCGCGGTAGCGAACCCGCAACCCGCTCTCATCTTCCTCCGTGGAAACAATCTGCGGATCGGCGCATGGGCCACTGCCGAAGTACACCGCCCGGCCGGCAAAGTCGCGCCCGAACTGCGAGACATAGGCGTCGTCGCAATTCAGAAAAGCCACGCCTGATTCCGGGAGCGATGCCACCAGTTCAAACTTGGCCCGTGCAATCCCCGCCTGCGCATCGTTAAAGTTTTCGACATGCGCCGTGCCCACGTTCGTGACTACGCCCCACTCCGGTGCGGCAATCCTTGCGAGCGCCGCGATCTCACCCGCGTGGTTCATACCCATCTCGACAACCGCGAACTCATGCTCCGGCTCGATGCGCAAAAGCTGCAGAGGGAGCCCGTAATTGTTATTCAGGTTTCCCTGCGATTTCAGGACGTGGAAACGGGTGCCCAGCGCTGCCGCGATCGCATCCTTTGTAGTGGTCTTACCCGCCGACCCCGTCACCGCGATCAGCCGCCGTCCCCATCGCCGCCGCACCTGCGCGCCGAGCATCTGCAGCGCCTGCAGCGGATCGTCTGTGACCAGCAGCGGCAACGCCAGCGCCGAATTGGGCAGCGATACGGCGCGGACCTTTGACACCACGGCCGCCGCTGCTCCCCGTTCCGCTGCCGCCGTTACAAAATCATGTCCGTCAAACCGCTCCCCCTTGACCGCGAAGAACAGCTCACCCGGCAGGATCGTCCGCGAATCGATGGAATAGCCAGTGAGCGCAATCGCTCCGGCATTCGGAATCGTGGGAGGGGCCTCGAGCACCGCTCCGGCGCCGAGAGCGGCTTCTGCAAGACTCAGCTTCATCGTCCCCTAGCCTATCCCATCCCGGTAGCCGGACTCGCTGAGCGCCATGCGCGTCACTTCGGCGTCATCGAAAGGGACCGTGCGGTCGGCCAGGATCTGCTCCTTCTCGTGTCCCTTGCCGGCGAGGAGAACCACATCGCCCTCGCGCGCTTCCGCGAGCGCAAGGCGTATGGCCACGGCGCGATCAGCCTCGACCGCGTACTTCACTCCGCTCGCCTTCAGTCCTGGCTCAACCTCCGCCAGAATGGCCAGCGGATCCTCCGAACGCGGATTGTCGCTCGTGGCCACCACAAAGTCGCTGCCCTGCCCCGCTGCCTCGCCCATTTTGGGCCGCTTGGTGCGGTCGCGATCCCCGCCACAGCCAAATACAGTAATCACGCGTCCGCCGGCAGCCATCTGCCTCGCCAGCCTCGTCAGGTTCCGCAGCGCGTCGTCGGTGTGCGCATAATCCACAATCACCGTGAATGGCTGGCCCGCGTCCACCGGCTGAAAACGCCCCGGCACCGGACGCAGGCTGGAAATGGAAGCCGCCAGTTCTTCGAACGCGACGCCGCGCGCATGCGCCGCGGTGAGGGCCGCCAGCAAATTGAGGATGTTCACTTCGCCGGCAAGCTGCGATGTCACATCCGCTGTTCCGGCCGGTGTGGTCAGCGTGAACACTGCGCCCCCAGGGGTGAGTTTGTGATTCTCTGCGCGCCAGTCGCCGACGCCAATGCCGTAGGTCCGCACCTCGGCTCCGGCCCGCCGCGCCGCGGCCGCCAATTGCCGCGCGCGCTCATCGTGCGCATTGATGACTGCAACACGCGGTGCGGGATAGACGGTTCCATCGAACAGCAGTCGCTTGGCCGCGAAGTAGTTGTCCATTGTGCCGTGATAGTCGAGATGATCGCGCGTGAGGTTGGTGAACACGGCCACATCGAAGCCGATTCCGGCAGCCCTGCCCTGCTCCAGCGCGTGGCTCGAGACCTCTGTCACCAGTTCCGTTGCCCCGCGCGCCACTCCCTCCGCCATCAACTCAAACAAATCGCGCGATTCCGGCGTGGTGTGAATGGATGGCTGCACCTCACCCGCCACGTGATACTCGATCGTGCCCACCAGCACGGTCGTTCGCCCCGCTGCGTTGAGAAGGGACTCGGTCAGAAAGGCCGTAGTGGTCTTTCCGTTGGTACCGGTGATCCCCGTGGCTGCCAGCTTTCGTTCGGGATGTCCGAAGAACGCCGCGCTCGCCTCTGCCAGTGCCCGCCGCCCATGTTCCACCTCCGCAAGGGCAACCTCGGGGTGGTACACCGTCAGGTGATCGAATGTCGCGGAAGAATCCGTGACGATGCCCAGCGCACCGGCCGCGATGGCCTTCTCCACGTACCGGTTGCCATCGGTGGTGCCGCCCTTCATGGCGACGAATACCCGGCCCGCCTTTACCCGCCGCGAATCGTATTCAATGCCCGTGATCTCGCCGTCGACATCTCCCGACGCGCCGACGCACGCAATCTCTGCGATCAAGTCTTTCCACTGCATCACGTGCTCATTCTAGTCGGCGGGCGTGATGCCCGGCGCTTAGCTCACTGAGCAGGAGCGGCCGGAACCCCATACCGCAACATCAGCGTTCCGTCTGGATATCGATCGCAGGCTTCCAGGTGCAGTGCCCATCGCCGCCCTTCCGGAATTACGCGAACCCCGCTGCCAAGCAGGATCGGCTGCACCGCAAGCTCCACCGCATCCACCAGCCCCGCATCCATCATGGCGCGAAACAAGGCTCCCCCGCCAAAGAGCCAGATGTCCTTGCCCGATTGTCCCTTCAGTTCCGCGACAGCCTGCTCCACGTCCTCGCGCACAATCCGCACATCGGTGTGCTGCGCGGGATCGAGCGTCGTCGAGACCACCACCTCCTGCATCCCCATGCTTTTCGGCGTCTGCCCCAGTTCGAGCATCAACTGGTATGTTCGACGGCCCATCAGGAGGGTGTCGAATCCGCTGTAGTGCTTTGCCAGGTCGAGCGTGGGCTCCGGAACAATCCAGTCGTATTCGCCATTCGGTCCGGCAATAAAGCCGTCCAGACTCATGGCCACGGAATAGACGAGACGCCGCATGATGCCCTCTCCGATCAATTTGCCTTCGCCGTTGGCGTCCGTGTGAGCACAACCTGCTGCTGATCCGCAGTCGCCACCTTCTGATAAAAGCCGTGCAATCCCGCGTAGTCATTCGCTCCCAGAATGGTGTACCCGTATGCCAGCGTGCGCACCACATTGATCGAATCGGCCGCCGGCGTAGTCTTAATTTTGAACTGCGCGAACGTCTCCCAGTTCACCGTTCCCGTCTGCGGTCCGCTCTCCACGATGAACCCAGCCGGCAAATGAAACGTCACGTCATCGCTGACCACACACGGAAAATGCACGTCAATCGCAACCTTCCGGTCCTGCTGTGTTGCAAACGGATGCTTGGCCCGCACCCGAAAGAAAAGCCCCGGCAAGAAGAGTCGCTTCCCCGTAGCCGTTCCGAGCGTCCCCGTTACGTTGATCGTCGCCAACAGGTTCGACTCGTAGTCTTCCATCCCCACAAAGTGGTCAAGCTCCCCCTGTACACCTTCCGGCAGAAACTCCTTCTCCCAATCATTGAACTGCCTCTTCACTTCACTCTCGCCATTCTTTAGCATCAACTGCCGCCAGTGCAGCGCCTCTTGCCCGGTCAGCACAATGCGGATCTGCCCTTGCAAAACCCCGCTCGAGCTAACCATCAGGTCCGCTATGCGCGAAATCGCCGTAGATTTGTAGTTCCCGTTCGGGGTATACGCAATGCTCGCGACCAGATCTTTTAGCCGCATTCCAGCCGACACCGTGTGCCGCCAATGCAGCAGCCCAAACGGGCACATTTTCTGCCCCGGATCGAGATATATCTCCTTGCCGTCAAGTTCTGCCACCGCAATATAGTCGTCAAACTGCCCGATCGAAAGAAATCCCTCATCATAGAGCGCACGGCTGCGGTCCACCACCTTCATCGGCGACACATCCAGCCCAGCCGCGCGGCAGATGGCAATGAAGACCAACGCGATATCATCCGACCTGCCACGCTGCTGGTTCCACACATCGTCCAGCGAATTCAGATCTTTGATCTTCTCCTTCTTCCGCTCCGCCTTTGTCTTTTCAGGAAGGTAATCGAGGTTTTCAAGCCTCATGATCGCCGTATAAATCTTCCGCGCCTTCTGCGTCTGTGTATCGCTCGGAGATACCAATTCTTCGGCTGCCTTCTTGAAGGTGTTATCCGGCTTCAGGAGATCCTCCATCGCCTCTCCCCAGCGCTTGATCACCGTGTTCCAGAATTCCTTGCCGGTGCTGAATTGTGTGTAGAAGAACGAAACGCGCCACTTCAGGGTGTTCAACGGCGGCATCCAATCTTCTTCGGGCAGGGGTGGGACGTCCTTCATATCCAGCGTGAATACGCCGTGCTTCTCTTTCTGCACCTTGTCATCTGTCGCCATTCTTGACACCCAGCTCACGCCGAACCCGCTCGCATTCTTAAACGAGTAATGCGCCTTGTGCACTAGTTGCGATTGCTGGATCATCCAGGTGGGCGCGTCTGCCTCGTCGGAAAACTTTTCCTTCACCCGGTATTCCAGAATGCTCCCGACCTCCACGCTGGGCAGCGTAAACACCAGCGTGTCCACCTCGAACTTCTTAGTCTTGACGTCCACCATATCCGTTGGCTTGTCCGTCATTGCAACCACGGTGCCATCCGCGTGAATCGTCCGCGCCTCCACCTCCGGCTGCTTTTCATAGCCGCGCACATATGGAATGTGCACCGTCGCCGCTTCCTTGCCGTTCTGCGTCAGAACCTTTATGCGCTCATAAAACGTACGCGTCTTCCCGGGCTGGTCGGTCACGTCTTCCAGGTACAGAACCACATAGGGCGCCCCCGGCGCCTTGGCGTCCGCGGTCATCTGCAATTCTTCTCTGGTCGGTTCCTGAAACTGCGCGTGCGCAGCAACGCATGAAACGGCGATGGCGACAAACGTACAGGGCGCAAACAACGCAGAAAGGCGCATATGCCGGTCCTTGCGGTTCAACTGAGAATCTCGAATAAAGTTATGCGAGATTCTACTCTGAACCGCAAGCCATGGACAGCAGTTCCGGTCGAGCCCCTAAAGCCCTGAGCCTTACCACTGCACGCCCGGGTACAGGCTGGGCCAGCGCAGCACGTGATATTGTGAGGCTCCCGGTGTCGCTCCCTGCCACACCACCTGCAACGTTGTGGGATCGAGCTCCTGTACCAGCCCGCCTTTCGGCGTGGCGGCAAACGTGACCTCATAATCGCCATTCGCCAGCGGCTCCGCGTTACCGCCGAAATACGAGAAGCTCGACGGCCCCGGTTCGTAGTGCTTCACGATGGTGGCGGTCATCGCGTTTTCGTTGATCTCGAGCACAGGCATCGTGGAATAGCAAGTGGAAGGCAGGGGCGGTTTGAATGGATTGCAATTCACGGACCCCGACGGGAACATGCGATCGTTGCCGTTGTCCATCAGCACCATGCGCCACACACCGGTGGTATTCGCGGTCACGTAATTCATCCCGTGCTGCGCGTAGAACCAGTCCGTCGGATCGATGCCTCCCTCGAGCTTGAAATCGCCGCCCTCGCCCAGCCGCCACATCACTTTGCCCGATCCCGCTCCGTCAAGAAATTCGATCTTGATGATCCAGTTCTGATGCGGCATCGAGAGCAGCAGGTTGTGGTCGTCGGTCGAGTAGAGCATGTTGTTGGCATGCGTCCAGTCAGCGAAATTCATTGGGTGGCGGTTCACGTCCAGGTGGTCGAACGCGTTCCACACCCAGTCGGGATTCCCGTTCGCGTCCACATCCACGATCGCATCGCCCAGCACCGGGATACTGCCGGAAATCCCCTGCAGATTGCTGTAGCCCTTCGCGTAGTCCGCCAGGATGACCCAGTGCCCGTTGGGCAGCACCAGCACATCATGATGGAAGCTCTTGAAGTTGTACGTAAGCCCCTGCGCGTCGTGCAGATTCGGCATCGATGCCAGCTTTTTGTCGACATCAGCCACGGTAACGCTGCGCACCGTGTTGCCCGCCAGATCCACCTCGCGCACTTCGTCGATCAGGCTGCCCTCGTTCGGCAAATTCAGCGACGACAGGAACGAGATCACCATCAGCACGTCGCCATTGGGGAGCAGTTGCGCCCCCTGCACCAAGTCCGCCTGGGCATGGGCATAGCTATAAGTCCAGATCACGTTTCCGTTTAGGTCGGTCGCGAACACCTGCGCGTCATTGGCCGGCTGCACCGTGTTCCACATCTCTATGCCCGGCTGCGGCGTTCCAATCGTGGTTGCCGTCACCGCCGAAGTTGGCGGCGGAGTACCCGTGGTGCACGTCTGATCCAGATCGTTGAAGACCGCTCCGTTGTCCAGGATCGCGTGGCCGCGCATGTGGTACGTGGTCTTGCCCAGCATGCCTGCTACCCACAACTGCACCTGCCCGCCGTTCGGCGAGGGTGTGCGCAATTGCCAGGTGTCACGCCCGTAGCTCGTGTCCTGGCCGAACTCCACACCCACCTTGCCCGGCGCAGGCAGATATACGGTGTACTGCGCAACCTGGGGATTACCGGTGGATTGGGGGCACGCCATCGCTCCCGGCTTGATCACCGCCACCACCGCCGTGGCGAAGTCCTTGGTTGGATTCGAGGTGAGCGCCGCCGTGATTGTCACGTTCTCGCTCTGAGACACCGAGGACGGCGCGGAGTAATTACCCGCCTGGTTAATGGAGCCGCCTCCGCTGACCGACCATTGGATGGCGCCGCCGTTCGATGACTTCGCCGAAAACTGGAAGCTCTGCCCAGCCGCAATCGCCGCATACTGTGGAGTGATGGTCACGGTGCCGTCACCGCCTGCCGTTGGTGGAGGCCCTGAGGGCGGTCCTGGCGGCTGCGTCGCCCCCCCGGGCAGGTGAATGTCCGCGCATCCGGCAACACCCATGACGCAAGCCAGCGCGAAGAACGCAAAGACGAGGCGCGCAGGCACGCCGGTCGTGCGGCGCCAGGGGCTATCGAGTGCCGGGGAAGTTTGCATCGATTACCTTGGACGGATTGTGAACTGGAAAGTTGCGTCCGGCCCGTGCGGCTGCCGGCCTTAGTCGATCAGCTTTTCAATCTCTGCCATCGGCACCTGGAAGGAACTGCCGGGCAATTCGAACAACGTGGCAGGAATCAGCTTGCCTTCTGAAAATCTAAAGTACGACGGCTTCTTCGGTTCCACTACCCAGATCGCCTGAATGCCCATTCGCTCGTAATCGGCGAGCTTATCCAGCATGCGCGTCATGCTGTCTTCCGGGGAAAGAATCTCAAAGACCGCCAGCGGAGCATGGGTGATGATCTGCTCGCGTGGGGCCTCACGGCTCAAGATGGTCACATCCGGCACACGAAAGCGATCGGGCGCGATCTGCACCCGCAGTTCCGGATAGACCAGGATGTTCCATTCGCGTTTTCGGTCACGAAACCAAGCTAAAATCGCATCTTGCCACGCGGCGTGATCGCGCTCTCCCACGGGTCTTTCCTCCAGGATGCCTTCCACGAACTCGCAATCCGGGTCGCAGGTGGTCTTCAGGTAGTCCTGAACCGATAGCTGGGAAGTGGCTGTCGCCATGCGAAC
>Ga0134128_10005840_pt1 | contig 14903 bp, 16 predicted proteins | sample KB31754_FD_96462 | JGI IMG/M metagenome (GOLD analysis project Ga0134128, IMG submission 96462) | Terrestrial soil microbial communities with excess Nitrogen fertilizer from Kellogg Biological Station, Michigan, USA - KB3-175-4 | ecosystem: Environmental > Terrestrial > Soil > Unclassified ... | reverse complement strand
TTCTCCAGCGCCGCCCGCAGCCGCGCGGCTTCTTCCGGGTGGAGCGGCGCGATGTTCGTCTGCTCCCGCGGATCCGCGATCCGGTCGAACAGCCGCTCGTCGGGCCTGTCCTTCGATTGCCTCCGGATGAAGGTATAGCGGTCGTCGCGCAGGGCGAATTCCCCGTCCCAAAAGGAGTACGCCGGCCGCGCCGGGCAGCGGCCCTCCACGCACGGCAGGAGGCTTTCGCCGTCGATCGCCTTGGGCGCGTCGATGCCCAGCGCGTCGAGCAACGTCGGCAGGATGTCGACGTTCCGCACCTGCGCGTCGATGACGCGGCCGGTCTTGAGCCCGGGAACCGAGACGAGGAGCGGGACGCGGAGGGTTTCCCCGTAGAGCTGCGCGTGGCCGACGCCTCCATGCTCCAGGAACTCCTCGCCGTGCTGCGACGTCACGACCACGATCGCGTTCTTCAGAAGGCCCCTTTCTCGGAGCACGCCGAGCAGGCGCCCCAGCTTGTCGTCCACTTCGCGGGCCTTGGCGTCGTAGAGGGCGCGCGCGGTGCCCGCCGTCCCCGTCGAAAAGAAGCTCCAGAAGCAGCGGGAGGCGAGGGTGTTGGTCGTGGCGAACGGGTCGAGCCTCTTGACCAGAGCAAGCCGCACGAGGGGATCGGACAGCGCGGCGAAAGCCGCGACCTTCTTCCGCTCCTCCGGAGACCCGAGCGTGGCCGTGATCGGCAGTCCGGGCGGGTCGTCCCTGAGCGACGACGGCGGCGCGACGCCGCCGATCAGCGCTGAGGTCATGCAGCGAAGCACGTCCTTCTCGTTCGGATAATCCGCTTCCGACAGCGACGGGGCGAATCGCGCGACGTCCTCGGGACTCGGGGTGTAAGGATCGTGGACGTCGCTCCAGATCGTCAGGAAGAACTTTTTCCCGGCCGGCGGGTCCGGGGGCATACCCCGGTCCCTCGAGGAGCCTCCCGCCTGGAAACGCACGGCGTAGGCCTCGTAGCCGTGCCGCTTCAAGATGGCGGGCAGGATATCGCCGCTTTTGAGCCAATCGTCGCGCCGCGCCTGGTCCCTTTGGACGATCTCCATGCCGTGATGCCAAGGGTAAAGGCCGGTCATGATCGACAGCTCGGACGGGCCCGTGATGGGCGCCGGGCTGAACGCGTTCGAGAACGCCGCCGACCTCGACGCCAAATCATCGAGGTTCGGCATGATGGACGCGGCGCTCCCGCCGACCTTCAGCTCGTCGGCGCGGAGGACGTCGATCATGACCATGACGACGTTGCAGTCGGGGCAGCGGAGGGCGGAGAGGCCGGCGCGCGCGGGCGAGACCAGCGCGGCCGACAGCAAGGCCGCCGCGGCGAGCGCTCGGCTCCTCGGGCGCGCGCGGGCGCCGCAGACGACGGAAATCCCATGCCTCATCTCGAGCGTGCGCCTCCGATCCACACAGAGTAACCTTCGCTCGCGCTGAACGCAAGAGCCAAGCCCGCCTCGTGTTGAGCGCTTCGGCGTTCTGTGCTAAACTGATCCCCGAGCCCCGGTTCCTCTTTCCTCTTATGACCTCGACCGCGACGCAATCCCCCTCTCTCATGGACCGGCTGCTCAAGCGCAGTGATGGCAAGCCGCTGACGACCCCGGAGGCGGCGCAGGGCGAGGCCGAGCTCCTCGAGGTCGGAGCGCTGACGCCGGAAGCCGCGCTCGCGAAGCTGGCCGCCGGAGACAAGGGCTTGTCCGGGGGATCGGTCGAGGAGCGCCGCGCCAAGTTCGGCCCCAACGCGGTCGACAGCGCGCACAAGCTCGGCGTGCTCGCCGAGATATACTCGCGCGCGAAGAATCCCCTGGTCGTGCAGCTGCTCGTCATCGCGTTCGTCTCGCTGGCGATGGGCGACATGCCCTCCTTCGTCGTCGTCGGGCTCATGGTCGTGCTCAGCGTGATCTTGGCGTACGTGCAGGAGGCCCAGTCGAACAAGGCCGTCGAGCGCTTGCTCGCGATGGTCAAGACGACGTGCACGGCCCTGCGCGAGGGCAAGGAATGCGAGATCCCTCTGCACGAGCTCGTGCCCGGCGACATCGTCGTCCTGGCCGCGGGCTCCATCATCCCGGCCGACCTTCGCCTGTTGAGCGCGAAGGATTTCTTCGTCAGCCAGTCCGCGCTGACCGGAGAGTCGCTGCCGATCGAAAAGAACGCCGCGGCGTGCGACGCCGCCGGCAAGGGCGCCCTCGACCTGCCCAACGCCGTCTTCCAGGGCAGCAACGTGCTGAGCGGCACCGCGCGCGGCCTCGTCGTGAACACCGGCGCGAAGACCTACTTCGGCTCGATCTCCGCGAAGCTCGCCGGCCAGCGCGTGCAGACCAGCTTCGACCGCGGCGTCGAGCAGTTCACGTGGCTGATGATCCGCTTCATGGTCGTGATGGTCTCGGTCGTGTTCGTGATCATCGGCGTGACCAAGCACGACTGGACGGAGGCCCTGCTGTTCGGCCTGTCGGTCGCGGTCGGCCTCACGCCCGAGATGCTGCCGATGATCGTGACCGTGAACCTCTCGAAGGGCGCGCTTGCGATGTCCAAGAAGAAGGTCATCGTCAAGCGCCTCAACTCGATCCAGAACTTCGGCGCGATGGACATCCTCTGCACCGACAAGACGGGCACGCTGACGCAGGACAAGATCGTCCTGGAGCGCCATGTCGACGTGACCAACCGCGAGAGCGAGGACGTCCTGCGCTACGCGTACATGAACAGCTACTACCAGACGGGCCTGCGCAACCTGCTCGACCTGGCCATCCTCGCCAACACGGACCTCGACGTCGAGCGCGGCTGCCGCAAGGTCGACGAGATCCCGTTCGACTTCTCGCGCCGGCGCATGTCGGTCATCGTCGATTATGAAGGCGATCACGTCCTGATCTGCAAGGGCGCGGTCGAGGAGATCTTCTCCGTCTGCGGCCGCTACCAGGTCGACGACGAGATCCACCCGCTGATCGACCTGCTCAAGAAGGACCTGCTCGAGGAGTACGAGCAGCTCAGCGCCGACGGCTTCCGCGTGCTCGCCATCGCCTACCGCGAGTACCCGCAGTCGAAGGAGGTCTTCGCGACCGCCGACGAGAACGACCTGATCCTGCTGGGCTACGTCGCGTTCTTCGACCCGCCGAAGGAATCCGCCAACGCGGCGCTCGAGGCCCTCCGCAAGGCGGGCGTCGCCACGAAGATCCTGACCGGCGACAACGCGCTGGTGACCAAGAAAATCTGCCGCGACGTGGGCCTGCCCATCGAGGGCCTCGTCACCGGCGACCAGATCCGCACGCTCGGCGACGCGGAGCTGACGGCGCTGGCGCAGAAGACGACGGTGTTCGCGCGCCTCTCGCCGGCGCAGAAGGAGCAGATCATCCGCGCGCTGCAGCGCGGCGGGCACGTCGTCGGCTTCATGGGCGACGGCATCAACGATGCCGCGGCGATGAAGACCGCCGACGTCGGGATCTCCGTCGACACGGCCGTCGACGTGGCCAAGGAGTCGGCCGACATCATCCTGCTCAAGAAGAGCCTGCTCGTCCTCGAGGACGGAATCATCGAGGGCCGCAAGGTCTTCGGCAACATCATCAAGTACATCAAGATGGGCGCCAGCTCCAACTTCGGCAACATGTTCTCGGTGATCGGCGCCAGCATCTGGCTGCCGTTCCTGCCGATGGCCCCCATGCAGGTGCTCGTCAACAACCTGCTCTACGACTTCTCCCAGCTCGGCATCCCGACCGACCGCGTCGACGAGGAGTACCTGCTCAAGCCGCGCAAGTGGAACATCGAGAGCATCAAGAAGTTCATGCTCTGGATCGGCCCGATGAGCTCCATTTTCGACTACACGACGTTCTTCCTCATGATGTACTTCTACAAGTGCGCGCTGTTCTCCGCTCCCGGCACGTCCGACGCCATGAAGACGCACCTCGAGCACCTGTTCCACACCGGCTGGTTCGTCGAGTCGCTGCTGACGCAGACGCTGATCGTGCACATCATCCGCACGAACAAGGTTCCGTTCGTGCAGAGCTCGGCGAGCCTGTCGCTGACGCTGACCACGCTGGCCGTGATGGGCGTCGCGCTCTATCTCCCCTTCTCGCCGATCGGCGGCTACCTCGGCTTCGTCCCGCTGCCCGTCTCGTTCTTCGGCTGGATGGCGGCGACGCTTCTCGGCTACTCTATCCTCACGCACGGGATGAAGACCTTCTTCATCCGCCGCTACGGAGCGGACTGACGCCATGAAAAGCCTGCTCAACGCGCTTCAAGAAGGACGCCTCGTCGAGCTGCCCGACGAGGACAAGGAGAAGTCCCTCGAGTACCTCGCTCACCTGATCGAGGCCGTGCCCGACTTGGCCGGCAGCCCCGAGCTCGCCGAGGAGATGATCGCCCGCGAGCGCACGCACAACACGGGCATCGGCTCCGGCGTCGCCTGCCCGCACGTGCGCGCCACCGGGGGCGGCGACCTGCTGTGCGCCGTCGGCTGGACGCCGACCGGCATCGACTACGGCGCCAGCGACGGCAAGAAAGTCCATCTGATCGTGATGTACTTCATCCCCGACGCCCAGAAGAACGTCTACCTCAAGGAGATCTCGTCGCTGGCCAGCGCGATCCGCCGCGAGGACGGCATCCAGTCGATCGCCACGGCCGAGGACATCGCCACGGTCCGCGAGCGCCTGCTCGACTGGGTCCAGGCGACGATCGACGCGAGCGTACCGGAGACGAAGGCGCGGATGATCCGCCTCGAGGCGCGCCAGGCCGTGGCCGAGGCCGGTCCTGCCGCCCCCGGGGGCCCGGCCGCGCCGCTGCAGGTGCTGACCGCGCAGTTCCTCGTCGCCGACGGCCGCACGATCGCGCTGTGCTCCAGCGCGGAGCTGGCCGCCGAGCTCGAGAAGGACGCGGACCTTCCCGCGGTCCTTCGCCAAAGGGGGCAGTTCGAGCGCGCCGGCTGGCGCTTCGTCTTCCGCGACGCGTCCATCTACGGCGCGCGAACCCTCTACGACTACACGGCCGTCAAGTAATCGAGCTTCCCTCCCGGCGGGAGCTCCTTTTGATCGGCCATTGATGGCGATTTGACCCTCCCGGGCCTATCCTATGGCGAGAGGGGAGGGCTGATGAGATCCATCTTCGCCCGTTTCTGGATCGCCGTCATCGCCGCCGTCGCGATGCTCGCGATCATCTCGGACCAAGGCGTCCGGGCGCCCGTCGCGCCGCCCGGCGTCTCCCGGCGCGCCGCCGCGTCGATCGACGATTGGCCCGCCAAGCCGCGTGCCCTCGCCCGCCTGATGACGCAGAAGTACGGCCGGCCCAACGAGGCGATGGCCTCGCAGGTCTCCTGGAACGGTCGCGGGCCGTGGAAGAAGATCGTCGTCTTCCGCGATCCCGATCCGGCCGGCCGCCAGGATTTCCTGCTGCAGTCGGTCGCCTACGGCGCCGTGCCCGTGGACCACCACTGGCGCGACCTCGCCGCGTTCGGGCGCGGCGGCGCCGCGTACGATCCCTCGTCGCATGAGCTCACCGCGAGGACGGACTCGCAGGAGACGAACTACCTCGCCCTGAACCTCGCCGACGAGGTCCTCCGCGGGCGCCGCAGCGCGCGGGACGCCCAGGATTTCTACGACGCGGCCTCGCACCTCTCTGCCGCCGGAAAGAGCTCGCCGTATATGAGCGGGCTGCTGTTCGCCCCGCGCGCGGCTCCGCGCTGAACAGCGAGACTGTGCTCAAAGTCCCCCTGGCGGAAGGCGTCAAAATCGTCTATAACCTTTGTAATCCGATGAGCGAAACCGAAAAGCGGACCAAGATCCTCGTCGTGGACGACGACGACCTGCAGAGATCGCTCGTCCGGGAGATTTTCCGCCGGGATCCCTACGAGGTCCTCGAGGCCTCGGACGCGGCCGCCGGTCTCGCGGCAGCGATCCAGCACCTGCCGCAGCTGATCCTCGTGGACATGCGCATGCCGCGGATGTCGGGGCTGGAGTTCATCCAGTCGGCGCGGGTCAACCCGGACATCAAGCACATCCCGATCATCGTCGCGACCGCCTCCACGTCGGGGCCGCAAGGCTTCGAGTGCCTGCGCTCCGGCGCGGCGCATTACTTCCAGAAACCCCTCGACGCCGATAAGTTCCGCGTCGCGGCCAAGAAGCTGCTCGGCCATCCGCTCGACGACCGGTAGGGCTCGAGGGGATTAGGGCTTGAAGCCCTCGAGGACTTCCTCGAGGACGTCGAGGCCGCGGCTCAGGTCGGCGTCGGGGATGGTCAGGGGCATCAAGGTGCGCAGGACGTTGTCCTGCGGCCCCGCCTTGATGATGATCAAGCCGCGGTCCGCGCAGGACTGCAGGATCTCCTTGACGCGGGCGGCGGGCAGCGGGGTCTTCGACTTCTTGTCCGTCACGAGCTCGAGCGCGCGCATCGCGCCGACGCCGCGCGAGTCTCCGACGAAGTCGTGCTTGTCGCGCAGCGCGTCGAAGCGCTTGCGGACCTTCTCGCCGACGCGCCGGCCCGCCTCCACGAGCTTCTCTTCCTTGAAGATCTCGAACACCGCCAGCGCCGCGGCGCAAGACATCGGGTTGCCGCCGTAGGTGCCGCCGATGGCGCCGGTCGCGGCCGCGTCCAGGATCTCGGCCCGCCCAACGACCCCGGACAGCGGCATGCCCGCGCACAGGGACTTGCCGACGACCATGAGGTCGGGAGCCACGCCGTCGTGCTCGATGGCGAACAGCTCGCCGGTCCGGCCGAAGCCGCTCTGGACCTCGTCGATGATCAAGACGATGCCGTGCTTGTCGCAGATCTTGCGCAGCCCCTTCAGGAAGCCCGGCGTCGGCGGCACGAAGCCGCCCTCGCCCTGGACGGGCTCGACGATGATCGCGGCCGTGTCCTCCGGGGAGTTCTCGATCAGGAAGAAGCGCTCGAGCGCCTCCAGGCAGTGCTCGGTCAATTGCTCGGGCTTGACGCCCAGCGGCGGGCGGTAGGCGTGCGGAAACCGGGAGTGATAGATCTCCGCCGGAGCGGGCCCGAAGCCCTGGCGCAGGGGCTTGTGCTTGCCGTCCAGCGCGAGGCAGAGGAGCGTGCGGCCGTGGAAGCAGTTGTCGAAGGCGATCACGCCCTTGCGCTTCGTGTACGCGCGCGCGAACTTGACCGCGTTCTCGATGGCCTCGGAGCCGCTGTTGAACAGGATGGCCTTCTTGGCGCCGGGTCCCGGCGTCACGCCGATGAGGCGGCGGCAGACTTCGAGGTAGCTCTCGTAGGCGGCGACGTGGAAGCTGGTGTGCAGGAGCTTGCCCGCCTGCTCGCGCAGGGCGGCCACGACCTTGGGATGGCAGTGGCCGACGTTCAACGCGCCGATGCCGCCCGCGAAGTCGACGTACTCTTTTCCGTCGACGTCCCAGGCCTTGGAGTTCAGCGCGCGATCGAGGACCAGGTGCGTGTAGGCGGCGCTGCCGTTGGAGACGAGGCGCTCGCGCTCGGCCCAGGCGGCGGCGGCCTTGGACGACTTCGTCGGGGAGGGGGTCTTGGTAGCCATGCTCCGATTCTATCAGAAGCCCGCGGTTGCGCGGTACAGTACGTGCGGGGTCCCCGTGAACGCGACGATCGACGCAAGCCGGGCGCCCTCGAAGCCGGCGCGAAGGACGGCGGCGCCGATCTCGGTCGCGTAGCCCTTGCCCCAGGCGTCCGGCACGAAAAGCAAGTCGATGTTCATCGGCCCCGCATTCCGGAGCCGAACGTTTCGCGGCGGCCGAGCCCGGCCTCGTCGGCCGGAGGATCGTCGCCGATGAGACGGCGATCTGCTTCCATGACCGTTTTCTCTTCACCGCGATAATAGTCGGCGACAGGCCCGGCGGCGGCGAACGGAATCTTCTTGTAGCCGGGCACGCCGGAGACGAAATCGGAGAACAGCGCGGGGTCTCGCTTTTCCTTGGACTCCCAATACTTGTCGACCAAAGAGCTCTCGGTCTTGGCGTACTCCTTGTCGTCCCGCAAGTAGGACGGATTCGTCTTCCGCTCGACCGCGACCGCCATGGCTTCAAGCCGGAGCGCGATGATCTCCGTCTCGCGCGCGTTCGGCGCGGGCGCGCCCAGGGTCTTGGCCAGCCGCTCGTAATGGCGCGCGTGGCCGCCGAGCTCGTGCACGAACACGGGCAGGTAGCGTTCGGCCAGCGCGGCGGCGTCCGCCGTCCCGCCAAGGTCCGAGGCGATCGCGTCCCGGTTCAGGACCAACGTGCGGCTGTCTCTCTTGTACGTCGCCCAGGCGCCCCTGAGGCTCGCGTCCTCGGCCTCGGAACGGAGCACTATCGACGGCGCGTCGTTTTCCTCCAGAATCGGGAGAGCGAACTCGGCGGCGACGGGATTGCGCTTCAAGCGCGCGAGCAGCGCGGCGCGAAGAACCTGATCGCTTGAGGATGCGGTGGGCCGCTGCGGCATCGCCGGCGGGCGCAGTGCGATGGCGCCCGCGGCCGCCGCCGCCCAATCCCCGTCGGCCTGCGCGGCGGCGGAGAACGGAGTGCCGACGAGAAGCAGCGCGGCCCAGACGCGGGAACGCATGTCCCGAGGATAGCCGCCAATCCGGCCGGCCGCGAGGGCCGATGGGGCACCCCTTCTAGGCCCCGTTTTCGTCTGTTATACTGCCGGAATGGAGCATTCGAGGCCGCCGTCGCCCAAGGTCGTCGCGACCTATCTGCGCGTCGACAAGGCCATGCTGATCGTGAGCCTCTCCGACCGTCGCGAGATACGCGTGCCGCTGGACTGGTTTCCCCGCCTTCTCGCCGCCAAGGAGAGCGAACTCAAGAAGTGGCGCCTGCTCGACGGGGGCGCCCGAATTCACTTCAGCGAGCTGCGCGAGGATCTCTGGGTGTCGGCGCTGCTCAAGTCCTAGTCGGCGCGCGCATACCGACTATGGCGGGCCATAGTCGGACTCAGCCGTACTTGTACTTGATCCCCTGCCCGCCGCCCGGCCACTCGCAGGTGATGTTGTCGAAGGGGCAGAGCATGCGGCAGGCGCCGCACTCGATGCAGTTCTCGTAGTTGACGATCACTTTCTTGTGATCGGCTTCCCACTCGTAGACCTTCGCGGGGCAGACCGTCGTGCAAGGCTTGTCCTTGCACTTCGTCACGCACGGCGAGTCCGCCCCGGAGTTCTTGAGGTGGATGTTCGCCTCGGGCTGCTTCTTCCACTCCAGGGTGCCGAGCTTGGCCTCGACCGTCGTCTCGATCTTGATCGCCATGTTAGATCGCCACCTTCCGCAGAGGGAACAAGTCTTTCGCCACGCGCAGGAAGCCGCGCTTGCGCACCATGCCGATCGCCGTCTTGAGGTGGTCGCGCTTGGGCACGCCGTCGGCCGAGAAGCGCAGCTGCGCGAGCTCGCAGGCCAGCTTGGGGTAGAAGTCGAGGAAGCCCTCGGACTGCTCCACGTGCTCCTCGAGGTCCTTGATGTCCTCCATGTCGGAGAGGACGTAGGAGTCCTCGAGCTTGTTCCGGTACGCGCTGAGCGTCGCCTCGGAGTAGTCGCCCTTCTTCTTCGCCTCGATCACCGTCTCGCCGGCGAGCTTGCCCGCCGTCATGGCGAGGTTCGAGCCCTCGCGATAGGCCGGGTTGGTCATCTGCGCGGCGTCGCCCGCCACCAGGAAGCCGGCCTTGGCGAGCGGCGGCATCGACTTGTAGCCGCCCTCGGGGATCAGGTGCGCCGAGTACTCGAGCGTTTTGCCGCCGGAGATCAGCTTCTTGACGAGCGGATGAGCCTTCACGTGCTCGAGGTGGTCGGCGGGGCGGATGCCCTTCTTCTGGTAGTCGGAGAGCTTGCAGCCGACGCCGAGCGCGAGCGACTCCTTGTTCGTGTACAGGAACGCGTAGCCGAGCATGCCCAGCGATACGGTGCCGAACATCTCCATCGTCGCGCCCTCGCCGGGGTTCAGCTGGAAGCGGTCCTCGATGACCGAGGACGGCAGGGCGATGACCTCCTTCGCCCCGAGCGCGACCTCGTTCGACTTGAGCTCATCGATGAAGCCCGCCTTCTGCGCGATGATCGAGTTCACCCCGTCGCAGGCGATGACCACGTGCGCGGTCAGGTCGTCGCCGTCGGAGGTCTTGATGCCGGTGACTTTGCCGCTCGCGTCCTTGAGAACCGAGCTGACCATGACGCCGCAGAACACCTCGGCGCCGGCCTCCTCGGCCTTCTTGGCGTACCACTGGTCGAAGTGCACGCGGATGATCGTGTAGCAGTTCGGCACGCCCTCCATGAACTTGAGGGACTTGTAGCCGACCGTCACGTAGGAATCGTCGGTGGTGATGCAGGTCTTCTGCTCGAGGATGGGCCGCTCGACGGGAGCGTCGGCCTCCTTCCAGAAATTGGGGACGATCTCGTGCAGCATCTTCGAATACAAGACCGCGCCTTGGACGTTCTTGGCGCCGGGGTACTCGCCGCGCTCGAGCACGACGACCTTGAGGCCCGCGCGGGCCATCGTGATGGCCGCGGAGAGGCCGGCGGGTCCGGCGCCGACCACGATCGCGTCGTAGGAAGGGGCTTCGTCGGCCATGACGGTCCTTAGGAGCCGACGCGGCCTTCGGCCGCGCGCTGGACGGTGGCGAGAAGCTCGTCGGTCTTGAACGGCTTGGTCATGAAGCCGGCGACCTGCGGGAACTTCTGGAAGAGGGTCTTCGACGGCTCGAGCGCCGTCAGGATGATGATCGGCAGGTCCTTGAGCGCCGGGTCCTGCGAGATCTTGAGCTGCAGCGAGTAGCCGTCGATGCCGGGGAGCATCACGTCGAGGATCAGGACGTCCGGCTTGACCCGGGCGATCTCGTCCCACGCGGTGCGCCCGTTGTCGCAGGTGTGGACCTCGAAGCCGCCCTGCTCGAGCGTGTACTTCACGAGGCTCAGCATCTCGGGCTCGTCGTCGATCGCCAGGACTCTCTTCGCCATGTCGTCTCCTCGGATTCTCTCGACGGCAAAGTTATCAATTCCGACGGGGAGCGTCAAGAATCGCGGAAGAACTCCAGCGGGGGCTTATCCCCCAGCTCCTGCAGCGCCCCGTAGAACCGGGGAACCATCCCCGCCGGGCGCAGCCGGCCGTCGCCGGCGCCCCCCCGCTTCATGTCGGCGACGAAGAGGTCCGACATGGCGACCGTGTCGACCTCCAGGCCCGTGACCTCGGAGATCCTCAGAACGCGGCGCGAGCCGTCGGGCAGGCGGGAGAGGAAGACGACGAAGTCCAGCGCGCTGACGATGTTCTGCCGGATGGCCTTGAGCGGCATGTCGATGCCGGCCTGTAAAACCAAGGTCTCCAGCCGAGAAATCGCCTCGCGCGCCGAGTTCGCGTGCAAGGTCGTCAGGAAGCCGTCGGCGCCGACGTTCATCGCCTGAAGCATGTCGGAAGCCTCGGGGCCGCGCGTCTCGCCGACGATGATGCGGTCGGGGCGCATGCGCAGGGTGTTGATGACGAGCTCTCTCAAGGTCACGTCCGGCGCCCCCGCCGAGTCGCGCAGGCGCGTGCGCATATAGATCGCGTGCTTGTGCGTCGCCGGCAAAGTCAGCTCCGGCGTGTCCTCGAGGATCAGCACGCGCTCCTCGGGGTCCGCCAGCGCCGCCAGCGCGGCGAGCAAGGTCGTCTTGCCGGAGCTCGTGCCGCCGACAACCATGATGTTCATCTTCTGCCGCACGCAGTAGTCGAGGAAGCCCGCGGCCTTGTCGGTCAGCGTGCCCCCGTCGACGAGCTGGCGCAGCGTCGGGCGGAGAAGCGGCCGCTTGCGCACCGTGACCGTCAGCGCCTTGACCAGCGGCGGGGAGATCACGTGCACGCGGGAGCCGTCGGTGGCGGTCAGGTCGGCATAGGGCCGCTTCGGGCCGAACTCCTCCGGCGAGCCGACGACGCCGCGCACGAAGGCCAGCACGTCCTGCGGCGCCGGGTTCAGGTCCAAGCGCTCGACCTTGATCCCCGGCCGCTCGACGTAGACGCCGCCGTCGTCGTTGATCATCAGCTCGATGACGGCGGGGTCCTCGAAAGCCGCGACCAGCTTCTCGATCTCGGGCACGGCCGAATCGTATCAAATCGAGCGCATCCGCTCCACGAGCGCGGCGAGCTCCTCGCGCATGCGCGCGGGAGGAAGGTGGATCCGTCCGCCGTGGCCCGGAAGGACCCACTCGAAGGGATAGGCGCGCAGGAGCTCCATCGACCGCGTCTGCTCGGTCCAGTCGTGCCAGCAATAGTCGCGGAAGGCGCCGAGACGCCCCGTTTTCTCGTCGCCTTCGAGGCCGCCATACGACCGCGTCAATTCATTCGCCTGAGGCCGGCGCTCTCACCCCCAGCGCCGCAGCTCTCGACGAAGGCCTTCGTTGATCTCTTCGGCCGCCGCGGGCAGGTGACGCCCTTTCCGTTTGAAGAAGTAGACTTCGCGGCCCAGAGCCGGACTCGGAAGAGCGACGAGCCGGCCGCGCCGCCGCTCCTCCTCGACCGCGCCGTCCGGCAAGACCGCGGCGCAGAGTCCCGCCAGCGCGAAGACGCGGTGCGTCTCGAACAGCTCGGCGCGGTAGCGCACGTCGCGGCGCAGGCGCCCGTCGGGGAAGCCGTCGGGGCTCGGGACCGAGGGATCCTCCTCGAACGGGCGCGGCGCGACGAACGGGAAGCGCAAGGTCTGCGCCGGCGTGCGCGGGCGGCCCAGACGGCGCAGCAGCGACGGCGCCGCGTAGACGCGCGAGCGGATGCGCCCCAAGAGGACCGAGGTCAATCCCTCGTCGGCGATCGGCGCGTACCAGTAGCCGAAGTCGGCCCGGTCCTTCAATAAGGCATCGGTCATCGCGCGCGGATCGAGCGCGTGAAGACCGAATCGCGTGCCGGGACGGCGCTTCTCGAGCTCCGCGAGCACCGGCGGGAGCAGATGGTTCGTGATCATCTCGCGCACGACGATGCGCAGCTCCGCGGGGGCGGCCTCGACGCCGGAAAGCTCCAGCTCGGCGGTCTCCACCTCGTCGAAGACGCGCTCGGCGCGCGCCTTGAGCGCCGCGCCCTCCGCGGTCAGAACCACTCGGCGTCCCTCGCGGACGAAGAGCTTGCGGCCGATGGAGCGCTCGAGCAAAGCGACGCTCTGGCTCACCGCCGGCGGCGAGACGTGCAGCGCGCGCGCCGCGCGCGCGAAGTTCTGCTCGCGGGCGGCGGCCAGGAACGTCCGGAGCTGATATAGGTCGAGCATAAGCATAGGTTACCTAACTATTCATTATTATTTAGTTTCTTTGATCGATTCGCCCTTGTTAGCATGGCCTCGCCGCCCGAGGCGGCCCATGGAGGAGAGCGAACATGAAGATCCTGATCACGGCGGCGATGGCGGCGGCTCTGTCGGTCCCGGCGGCGGCGAGCGAGGCGGCGTCCGCGGACGGCGCGCGGGCCTTCGCCGAGGCCGCGGCGGCGTCCTTTCCGGCTCCCGCCGCCCGGCCCGAAGCCGAGGGCGCGGTGATCGGCGACAAGACCACCGACGTCGACGTCGAGCTGAACGCGAAGACCGTCAAGTGCTCGGCGGCCGACTACTCGGGGCCGATGCTGAAGGTCCTCGTCCCCGGCCTCGCGGACCTCACCATCCTGAACCACCGCAACACCAAGGAAGGCGCTCCCTGCATCGCCGCGGGCCGCTGCCGCGACCTCGGCCCGCAGGCCATCCTGAAGGACGGCGAGGGGACCCTGAGGATCCCCGTCCGCGTGGTCCTTAAGAAGCTGCTGTCGACCGAGGGCGACGTCTGCCATGTGACCCTCGTCGAGACCGTGACGACCAAGATCCGCGGCGTGCCGTTCTTCCACGAGCGCTACCAGGCGGTCGCGGACCGCCCGGCGGCGGACTGCCGGTGAGCCCGCGCTGGGTCGCCGCCCTCGTCCTGATTCTCTCGGCGGCCCGGGCCGGCGCCGCGGGACCGTCGTCCGGCGCCGCCCAACCCCGGGCCCTGGCGTCGGACGACGGCTTCTCCTGGCCGGTGCCGGCGGGCTGGCGCAAGGAGACGATCCCTTTCCCGCTCGAGTTCGCGCCCGATCTGCCGCACAAGGGCGTCGAGGAGCTTCGCTTCGGCCCGGGCTTCGCGCATCCGAAGGAGCCCGACTTCTGGTCCTACGACTTCGTCTGGCGCCTCGACGACGACGCGCCGGTCGACGAGAAGACTCTCTCCGACGAGCTGACGCGCTACTTCCGCGGCCTCAACATGGCGGTCGGCGGCAAGAAGTACGGCTTCGACGCGTCTCATTTCAAAGCCGCGATCTCAGCCGTCCCCGCGTCAGCGGGGACGACGGCCGCGGCCTTCCGCGGCCGCGTGGAGAGCTACGACGCGTTCGCGACGGGCAAGCCAATCGTTCTGAACGTGGAGGCGCGGCGCGAGGCCTGCCCGGACGGGAGAAGGCGCTTCGTCTCGTTCGCGATCTCGCCTCAGGCGGAGGACGCCCCCGTCTGGGCGTCCCTGCGCGCGGAGACGGCCGCCTTCCGCTGCCGCTGAGGCGCTACTCGACGGCCGGATCGACGACGCTGCGGAAGGCGCCCAGGAGCTCGGCGCCGCTGCGGAAGCGGCGCGAGGGCTCCGGGTCCAGCGCGCGGGCGAAGAACGCGTCGATGCCGGCCGGCAGTCCCTCGACGACGCTCGACGGCGCCGGGAACCGGCCCAGCGTCCGCTCGATGGCCGCCTTTTCCGGCGGATAAGGAGGACGTCCGGTGAGCCGCTCGTACAGCGACTCCGCCAGCGCGAACGAGGCCTCGGCGTCCGCCGCGTGCTTGGCCGCCGCGGCCAGCGCGCGCGCCGCCTCGCGCGGCGCCAGGCGCCCCGCTCCGGCCAGCGCCGCGCGCGGGCGCTCGGGCGCGGGCGCCGGACCTTCGGCGCCGCGGCGCAGGCGCGCCCACGTCCAGCCCACGAGCCCCGCGGCCGCGAGCAGGCCGATCAGGCCGCCCAAGCCGGCGCGGGGCCGCG
>Ga0134128_10005839_pt1 | contig 14903 bp, 14 predicted proteins | sample KB31754_FD_96462 | JGI IMG/M metagenome (GOLD analysis project Ga0134128, IMG submission 96462) | Terrestrial soil microbial communities with excess Nitrogen fertilizer from Kellogg Biological Station, Michigan, USA - KB3-175-4 | ecosystem: Environmental > Terrestrial > Soil > Unclassified ... | reverse complement strand
GCTATTCTTCATTGAAGATTGACGATTGACCATTGACCATTGCCCATTCACAAAACCCAAATCATTGTAGATTTTCGACCGGCCTCCTTTGAAAACCAGAATATCCTGGAAAGAGGCTCTCTTTAAAACGGCCGCCTGGCGAATTCCTTTAGCGAGCCTCGTCGGAACATCTTTCATTGAATGCACCGCGATATCTATTTTCTTATCTAATAATGCGGCATCAAGAGCGCGGGTAAAAATGCCCTGCACGCCCAATTCATATAATGGCGTTATCGTGTCTATATCGCCTTCGCTTTTGATGAAGACCAATTCTGATTCAACATTATTTTTTTTGAGTAGTAATTGTACCTGTGTGGCCTGCCAGGTTGCCAGCTGGCTTTCCCGGGTGCCGATCTTAACTCGTTTCATAATTGCCTTGAAGGTAGCCATTTAAGGCATTTATGCATTGGCACCCTTTGTTATTTTTATGTTTCAATTCGATGGCCAAAGCAGAGACGGCCTTGTGGATTTGCTCCTGGTTATTGTGGTCGTGAAAATAGAGTTCGTTTATCTTATAAAGTTGGCTCTTCACCTGGTTGATGGATGAATTATTGGCCTGGTACTTATGCCATTCTTCAAGACTATCGATGGTGTCATCAATTATCTTCATGGCCTTGGGAATTTCTGCCGTTCTTTTAGAAATCGTTCTATCAAGAATAGAAGAAACTTCATCTACGTTTAGCACGGTGATCTCCGGCAAATCATTAACGGCAGGATCCACATTTTGCGGAACCGACAGATCCAAAATGAGCCGCGGTTTCAGTGATTTGAAAAATTTCGGAACAACCGTATAAGACCTTGCTGCAGAACTGGTGATAATAATATCCGCTTCATCGCAGGCTGAGGCAAGATCCTGGTAAGGAACAAAATGCGCATCATAAAACTTTGCCAGCTCAGATGCCTTTGCATTGGTACGGTTCGTAAATGAAATGCGCGCTCCTGGTAAGTAATTTTGTAGATTTTTGGCAATGTGATTTCCAAATTTTCCCGTGCCTATCAGAAGAATATTTTTTCCGGCGATTTGATGAACCCGTTCCTTTATGATCTCAATAGCGGCATAAGAAACAGAAACTGTTCCGGTGCTTAATTTTGTTTTTGTCTTAATTTCTTTAGAAACCTGCAGAGAATAGTTGATAGCCCTTTCCATAAAACTATTCATGCACCCTACCTCACGCGAGACCTGGATCGCTTGTTTTAATTGCGACAATATCTCGTAGTCGCCTACAATCTGCGAGTCAAGCCCGGAAGCTACCTTAAACAAATGCCTGATGGCATCAAGTCCATGGTAAATATAATTGTGGGCTAAAAAATCGGCTTCTGCTGTATTAGTATTGCGACAAAATAATTCCACAAGTTCGTGAGGATCATTACAAAGCCCGTAAACTTCTGAGCGGTTGCAGGTAGAAAGCACCAGGCATCCACCAAGTTTTTGGGCAAACGCTTCCTGCAGCAGTTGTAGCGACTGCTGAGATGATAGCGAGAACTTTCCGCGGATAGTCATATCACTTTTGCGGTAATTAATGCCAGCTATACAAAAATTGTTTAATGAACTATGGTATGTCGTCGATAAAACACTCATTGAATGCGGGCAAAAATATTTTTTAAAAGCCTTCAAACAGTCATTGTTTCGTCATTAAAGTTATTTTAATTACGCCAATATCACTATATGACAATGCCATTGAAAACAAATGACATTTTATTTTTATCAGCCTTACATTTGCCAAAACCTACAATCAGCCATATGGAATTGAAAAAGCACAGAGGCATTTTATTAATTAATCTTGGTTCTCCGGACTCAACTGAGGTGGCTGATGTGAGAAAGTACCTGGACGAGTTTTTAATGGATGAGCGAGTGATCGATAAACCCTGGCTCACGCGGGCATTGTTGGTCAAAGGGATTATCGTTCCTTTTCGTGCGCCTAAATCCGCAGAAGCATACAAAAAAATCTGGATCAAAGAAGGCTCACCGTTAATTGTTTATACTAAGCAATTGCGGGATGCCCTTCAGAAAGTAGTGGAAGAACCTGTTGAAATTTCTATGAGATACGGTAATCCGACTCCCGCCGCTGCTTTTGCCGCATTGTTGAAAAGAGATCCCTTAATTGAAGAAGTTGTGGTGCTGCCACTTTACCCGCATTACGCCATGTCAAGCTTTGAGACGGCAGTCGAACATGTGAAAGAATTTCATAAGAGAAATAATTATCCATTCCGGTTAAACTTTATTGAGCCATTTTATAGTGAACCTCATTATTTGGAAGCGCTTGCAGAAAATATGCGGCCCTATCTTGATCAGCCTTATGACCAGCTATTGTTTAGCTATCATGGCGTTCCGGGACGCCACATCAGGAAAAGCGATGTTACCGGATGCCATTGTTTGCAGAGTGAGAATTGCTGCGAAGTGCCTTCGCCGGCGCATGCTTTTTGTTACCGCCATCAGGTAAGAACGACCACCCGACTGGTGATGGAAAAGCTACAGGTGCCAACAGACAAATACAGCATTTCCTTTCAATCGCGCCTGGGCAAAGGATGGCTCACTCCATTCACCGACATCAGGCTCCAGGAATTGCCAAAAGAAGGAATAAAAAAATTGCTGATCATTTGCCCGGCATTCGTAAGCGATTGCCTTGAAACTTTGGAAGAAATAGAAATGAGGGGAAAAGAAATATTTATGGAAGCAGGAGGAGAAGCATTTACGATGATACCCTGTTTGAATACGCATCCTTTGTGGATAAAAGCGATCAAAGGATATGTTACTAATGAAGCGAATTGATTTTCCGGCAATAATTTCAAAACATGTATTTCTACATTAAGGCTTTGCACATCATTTTTGTTGTAACCTGGTTCAGCGGGTTGTTTTATATCGTGCGGCTTTTTGTGTACAACGCGGAAGCCAACGGTAAAGCCGAACCGGAAAAGTCCATTCTGATGAGGCAATATGGTATTATGCAAAAGCGACTGTGGTATGGAATCACCTGGCCATCAGCCATTCTCACCTTAATTTTCGGTGTGTGGATGGGCATTATGTATGGAAGTATTCCAATGTGGCTTTTAATTAAAATATTTTTTGTTGCGGGCTTATTTGCCTATCACCTGGTTATTCATTTTATTTTTCTCCAACAACAGAAAGGTGTCTTTAAATGGTCTTCCCAAAAGTTGAGGATATGGAATGAAGTGGCCACTATTTTCCTCGTAGCCATTGTGATGCTCGCGGTTGTCAAGCAATTACTCAGTGTTGTTTGGGCCGTAGGCGTATTAGTGGCATTTGCTGTAACATTATTGATTGCTATCAGGATATATAAGCGTTTACGCAAAGAATAGATCAAGAGTTGTTGGGGCGATTAGTTAATTTTCATCTCAAGCAAGCATTTTCGTTCATTGAATGGAAATAAATCTATTATTTTTCGATCGGGCTTTTAATGAAACGGCTTTTAAAAGAACACGGTTGTAAAAGTAGATTGAATAAATTGCAATTAGTTTTTTTCTATTTAAAAGCACCGACATGAATACATTGACGAAATATTTTTATTTGCTCCTGCTTTTTCTTGCCACCTTTTCCGGAACATACGCACAGCAGCATCCGCCTTTTTATTCAGACATAAAGTCGTTTGAAAAGCAGGACAGCATTCGTTTTCCGCCGTCAAATGAAATTTTGTTTGTGGGTAGTTCTTCTTTTACAAAATGGACCGATGTGCAGGATTATTTTCCCGGCTACCCAATTATTAACCGCGGGTTTGGCGGCTCCTCGCTTCCCGACGTGATTCGCTATGCCGATGAAATTATTTTTCCTTATCAGCCTAAGCAAATCCTAATCTATTGCGGAGAAAATGATCTTGCTGCGTCAGATACGGTGACCGCACAAACCGTTTTTGCGCGTTTTAAAATATTGTTTGGAATGATCAGAAAAAAACTTCCGGATGTGCCGATTGATTTTGTCTCAATGAAGCCGAGTCCCAGCCGGGAACATCTGATGCCCAAATATGTAGAAGGGAATTTGCTGATCAAAAACTTTTTACAGAAAAAGAAGAACGCTTCTTTTATAAATATTTATGATGCAATGCTAGGTGCTGATGGAAAACCTATGAAAGATATTTTCATCCAGGATAATCTTCATATGAATGCCAAAGGATATAAGATCTGGCAAAAAATAATAGCGCCATATTTAATAAAATAACATCCCGGGTCAACAACAAAGAAATGACAATTTTGAAACGTGTTCGTGGAACTAAAAGCAGTCCCGCTTCTTTGAGATTACTTACCTTTAAAAAGGTCTTTGTATAAACAATTCCTCATAAACGAAAAAGTAGAAATTCTTGTTTCCATTTTTTGATTTCAAAAAGGCAAACCCATTTCGATTCATTTTTCTAAAAACGATATTATGGCGAAGCGAATTCTGATTTTCAGCCTGTTTTTTGCCGGGGTATTAGCGATTGCATTTGCGTGCGGCAAAACATCTAACTCCGGCCAGGTGACGTCTCCTGCGACACCAACTCCTCCAACGCCACCGGTTGCAGGAACTAACGATATGGATTTTTGGCTGACAAAAGGCGACCAGACAGTGCTTTTGCAAAAACAATCTACGTTACTTTCTTTCGGTACGGTAGCAAACAATTATTCATTTGTAAATGTTGATACTACGCAGGCATTTCAAACGGTGGATGGATTTGGATTTACGCTGACCGGTGGGAGCGCGTATGTTATAAATAAATTAAACGCCACAGATAAAGCCGCATTGCTGAAAGAACTTTTTGGAAATGATGCCAATTCCATTAGCATCAGTTACCTGCGCGTCAGCATCGGCGCTTCGGACCTTGATGATTCCGTCTTCAGTTATGATGATATGCCGGCCGGGCAGACTGATGTGAAGCTTGACCATTTCTCGCTTGATCCTGACAGGGCAAACCTGATTCCCCTGTTAAAAGAAATTCTCGCAATCAATCCGGCGATTAAAATATTGGGATCTCCCTGGAGCCCACCAGTATGGATGAAAGACAATGGCAGTTCAGTTGGTGGAAGTTTATTACCACAATACTACAATGTGTATGCGCAATATTTGGTAAAATACATTCAGCAAATGAAGGCTGAAGGAATTACCATAGACGCGATCACTCCGCAGAATGAGCCACTGAATCCTGCCAATAATCCAAGCCTTCAAATGTTGGCTTCAGAACAGGCAATCTTTATAAAAAGTAGCCTTGGGCCTGCGTTTCAAGAGGCAGGCATCAAAACAAAAATTATAATTTACGATCATAATTGCGATCGCCCCGATTATCCTTTAGCCATTTTGAATGACGCGGATGCCAATCAATTTGTTGATGGATCTGCGTTTCATTTATATAACGGCAATATCTCGGCGTTATCACAGTTACACAATGCTTTTCAGGATAAGAATGTTTATTTCACCGAGCAATGGACTTCCTCTGAAGGGAATTTTGGCGGTGACCTGAAATGGCATGTAAAAAATGTGATCATTGGCTCGATGCGCAACTGGAGCCGGACTGCGCTCGAATGGAACCTGGCCAATGATCCAACTTTTAATCCCCATACGCCCGGTGGATGCACACAGTGCAAAGGCGCGCTCACTATTGGCGGCGCCTCCATTACAAGAAATGTTGGATATTATATTATCGCTCATGCTTCTAAATTTGTTCCCGCTGGTTCCGTGCGGATTGGCAGCAGCAGCTCCGGTGATTTGCAAAGCGTGGCGTTTAAAACACCGGCCGGAAAAAAAGTATTGATCATGGAAAATGATGGCCCGGCAGACGCAACTTTTAATATTCGTTTTTCTACAAAATGGGTTACTTCGACATTGCCTGCGGGCGCTGTGGCAACCTACACATGGAATTAGTCATTTTATTTAAAAGTTGAAAAAAGCCGGGTAATAGAAATCACAAATCTACTTTTTGGTTTGTTTCGTCCAACAGATTTCTAGGAAATCCAGATGCTTGATCATTGAGTCGTGAAAAGTCAAAAGTAGTTTTTTCATTTTCCCTGAAGCGAAATAATTCTGATGAATTAATGGATTGATATTTATTTCAACAATTCCTGAATATCCGGATCCACCTGTAAATTATTCATCTGCCGCATGATCCATGGATAGCGAAAGGCCACTCGTTTGGAGATTGGCTGGATGGTGAATAATATGGGATTGGGCAGGCAGGACGCGATCATGGCGGCTTCTTTTTTGCTCAAATCTTTCGCGGGTTTTTTAAAATAATGCTGCGCCGCAGCCTCGATACCAAAAATTCCTTTTCCCATTTCAGCCACGTTCAAATAAATTTCAAGGATTCTTTTTTTGCCCCATATTTTTTCAATCATAAAAGTAAAATATACCTCCAGCCCTTTTCTCATCCAGCCGCCATGTTGCCAGAGGAAAACATTCTTGGCAACCTGCTGGCTAATGGTGCTCGCACCGCGCAGGGATTTGCTTTTCTGATTATGCTTCATGGCTTTCTGAATGCTCTTAAAATCGAAGCCATTGTGATCTGTAAATAGTTGATCTTCTCCACACAAGACGGCAAGTTTTGCATTGGGACTGATGTCGTTCATGCCGACATAGTCTCTGTGTAGTCCGTTGCCACTAAAAAGGCTCACCGCTTGTGTGATCGTAATCGGGGGATTTACCCATTTGCAAATAATGATATAGAAAATGGAAAGAAGAAATCCGTAAAGCAACGCTTTCAAAATAGTTCGCGCGAGCCGTCTAAACAAGCCTTTTCTTCTAAAGTATGATGTGCTCAACAGGAAATTTGCTATTTTACTTTAAGGTAAGTCAATGAATATTTTTTGCCCAGTTTCATTTCTTTATTGTGTGATTTCAACAATAAATATCCAACTCCTGCAAGGACCGCCGAGCCGACAATGAGGCCGGTACTGGCATGATAACGCGTATTTGATTTGGTGAAGATCCAGGTGCCAAGTCCAACCGTAGATACAAGAATGCCACCTCCAAACAAAGCGCCTCCGGAGGCGCTCCAGTCAAATTTTTTATTTGTTTTTCCAAAACCTGTTATGTCTTTATAGTTGATGCCAAAATTGTAACGGGCAACAGTATCCAGAACGTATACGCCAAGGTTTGTCGGAACTTGTCTTATATCATATTGAATTAAAAAGACAGAGTCTCTTTGTATAGAGGTAACATAAATATCGCCGTAAAAATATCTGTAACCTGTTGAAAATTTCATCTCGCTTCCCGGAAAAAAGGTATGAATGGTCTTCCGGTTTTTTTTCAAAATAAGAATATCCGATTGCGCCACGCAAGCTGAGGAGAAAAAAATTGCCAGGAAAAAAATACCAAGAGTTCTCATTATCATGATTTTTTTACAAAAAAGACAACTCCTAAAAGAAGCACTGCGCCAAAGATGAGCAAAATTAATCCTGAGATCTTATTGATCAGCCTGATATTTTTGATGGTCAATTTTTTTCGAAGTTTGCCCGCCAGCGTTACTTTGACCACATCGGCAGTCATATTAAGAATTAGTGCTGTGGTAAAAATAATAATGCGGTCACGAACAGAATGGGTAACAGCAATAGCGGTGGCAGCGGTTAGCCAAAAGGCCATTACGGCAGGATTTAACGTGTTTAATAAAAATCCCTGCAACGCAATTTTTGCATGGTCGCTTCCTTTCAGTGGCGGTATGGAAATGTCTTCGGGGTGAATGTGCACTTTTTTAAATAAAAGATAATAAAGCCCCATACCGATCAGGAATGCGCTGCCTATTATGCCAATCTGCATTTTGAAATCCAGAAGACGCGTTACCATTTCTGAAAATGCATTGCTTAAAATTACCAACAAGAAATCGCTGACCCAAACCCCTATTACGAAGCTGAAGCCCCCGGACCTGCCATTGTTGATGCTTTGTTTGACGATAGTAAATATAACCGGGCCAACGGAGAGCGCCAGTAATAATCCCATTGCAAGGCCTTTGAGTATTGCTTCTAAAGCATCAATCATTAAAAAATATCAGTTTAAGTTTACAATGAATTGAGGAGCGATAAAACTACAATAAAAAAGGTAACGCAATGGTTATAAAAACAATAATATGGATCAGGCCTTCTCTCCTTTCAAAAATTTTTGCCAGTCTTCGAGCATTTTTCCCTTTAATACTCTTGGGAATTTATGTTGACCACCGACTTTTCCCTTTGATCTCATAAAATTCATAAAGATGTCCTCTTTCATTACGTCGACAAAAATTTCTTTCAACGCATGATTTCGTTCTACTTCATAGTCATCGTTTAGCTCCTTTAACTTCTGGTCGATCATGATCTTGAGGGTTTCCGAATTCACCAGGTCATCCGTGGCGATAAACCAATGATGCGCAAAAAAATTGCCATAGGGCACGCCTGCAACTGTAAATTCTCTGATTGATATATTCAGCTCCTCGCTTACGAGGTTGATCGCTTTATTCATATTATCTACACTAAGATGTTCGCCAACAAGGCTGAGAAAGTGCCTTGTGCGTCCGGTGATAATAATCTCACTTTTTTCCAGGTCTACAAACTGAATAGTGTCGCCGATCAGATAACGCCAGGTGCCGGCATTGGTACTGATCAAAATCGCATAATTCTTGTTTTGTTCCACCTCGTGGATCATCAATGCCTGGGGGTTGGCCACCATATTCCCATCAATATCAAAATTATTATGATCGAAAGGAACAAATTCGAAAAATATGTTGTTGTTGAGTGCCAGCTTCATTCCTTTGGCATTTTGCCGGTTTTGGAAGGCAAGAAATCCTTCGCTCGCCAAATAGGTTTCTATATAAGTAATAGGTTTGCCCAGTAATTTATTAAATCCTTTTTTGTATGGTTCCAATGCTACACCACCATGAACATAAAAAGCGAGGTTCGGCCATATCTCATGAATGTTGTTCAGCTCATAACGCTCAATTACTTTTTCCATACAGAGTTGCACCCACGCCGGCACTCCCACCAAAAACGCAATATCCCACTCCGGTGCCCGCTCCACTATTTCATCTAACTTTTTCGACCAGTCCTGTTCTTTTGCAATTTTTTTGCCCGGTTTGTACATTCCCTGGAACCAAAAAGGGATATTTTTTGCCTGGATACCGCTAAGATCACCGGCATAATAGGTTGCTGTTTTTTGCAAGTGCGTACTTCCGCCAAGCATCAGCCAGCCCTTTCCGACATATTTTTTTGGAACATTATTATACGAGGCCAGGCTGATCAATTGCCGGAAGCTGGTGAGCGTATTGGCCCTGATCAGTTCTTTTGTTATCGGAATGTATTTGCTGGAAGATTCGCTTGTGCCGCTGCTCAACGCGAAAAATTTAATGGTGCCCGGCCAGCAGATATCGGGTTTCCCATCAAGTGCTCTAAACCACCATTCCCCAAATATCTTGTCATAATCAAACGTGGGGACAACCCGCTGAAAATTTTTGCCGGTGTGGCGGCTTAATAAAATTTTATCGAATAAATATTTTTGTCCGAATTCAGTGAACCGGGCTTTCTTTAATAATTTTTTTAAAACTTTAAGCTGTTGACGCTTTGGCGAACTCGCAGGAATGTTCAATGCCCTCGACAAGTAAGGAGGAAGTTTAATATCGATAAATGCCATTCCGTTTTAAAATGTTGATAGCAACAAATTTAATGAATACTAATGTAGAAGAACTATTAATTTATAAAATTGTTATTTTATGGGTTGTTTTGTCAACAAATGAAATTAAAATATATCAAATCGAAAGAGGAAACCAAATGCAAATTGCGAAATTGAAAGCGGCAGTCAGGGAAATCATTTATTATCGATCATTTTATCCATAAGTCGTTTTGCCGTTTACCTTGAATTTTGCGCCGATTGCTAAATAGTTGGCTTTGCTTTCGTTTAAAGAAGATTTCTTTTGACAAAATATGATTAATATTACTTCCCCTTCTATCGTAATTAGGCAACGTCAAAATAAGTGTGTGTAGTTTTTTAATCAGGATTTCCCCCATCTTAAAAATGGGGGTTATTTTTATCGAAATAAGGTCATTTTTTCTCACCTTAATCAACAATTTGCAAGTCCTTAAACTATTATTTTTATCCTAATAAGAAAATTACTCTAATTTTATAAAATATTGTTGACGTATATTCACACTTTTTACCGGTTATTTATTTCCGGTGCCCGCCTTCCGGCAGCAAAAAAATTGTTTAATAATTAATTTCTTACATGTATAACCATATCTGGAAAAAATATCTGCCTATTATCAAGATTCTTTTGAAAAAATCTGTCGCTGAAGAACAAGTCTTAAGCCTTAACAGGGTTGATTTTGAAAGAGCCGGAACCGGACGAAAAGCTGGATATAAATTTAATATTGAATTTACAGATGGTAAAGTTGGAAACGTGATAAGCGGATCTCCATTGGCTATGCACCTTGCTCAGGTAATTATGGAAGACGAAGGCGCCCGGCAAATTCTCGCAGAACATAATTTCGAAGTGCTTCTGAATACAAAATTTCAGTTAACGATTAAAAGTGTTGTAGCGTAAATTCTTCTGGCTATTCATTTATACGGCCAAATTATCCCACATAACACTATTGACGAAGGTGCCGTCTGGCATAATATTTATTGAAAAATAAGTAGCAGGCAAATTTTTGTCCGGAGATTGTCGGATTGTTTTCAGTTGGATCATTTATCTATTTTTTCATTTATAATTTATCATTATGAAAGTAAAATCATTAGGAAGCCAGGGATTATCGGCCTCCGAAATAGGCTTGGGATGCATGGGGATGAGCGAATTTTATGGCCAGAAAAACGATGCTGAATCTATCAAAACCATTCAACGGGCGCATGAACTTGGTGTCACTTTTTTCGATACCGCAAATATTTACGGACCGTTTACCAACGAAGTTTTGGTCGGAAAAGCCATCCAGCCTTTCAGGAAGGAAATAACGCTGGCGACAAAATTTGGCATTGTACGGGATCCCGATAATCCTTCGGCGAGAGGCGTGAACGGGAAACCGGCATATGTAAAAAGCTCGTGTGAAGCGAGTCTGAAAAGGCTTAATGTAGAAATCATCGATCTTTATTATCAGCATAGAAAAGATCCTGATACGCCGATTGAGGAAACCGTGGGCGCAATGGCAGACCTTGTGAAAGAAGGAAAGATAAGGGCGATCGGTTTGAGCGAGGTAAATGGGGAAACACTTCGCAGAGCCAATTCCGTGCATCCGGTTACGGCGTTGCAATCTGAATACAGCTTATGGAGCCGCGATCCCGAAGACGAAGTTTTGTCTGTTTGCAAAGAATTGGGAATCGCTTTTGTCGCTTATAGCCCATTGGGGCGAGGCTTCCTGACAGGCCAAATAAAAAAAGTAGAAGATTTTGATGATGATGATTTTAGAAAATCTTCACCGAGATTTAGTGGTGGCAATTTTAGTAAAAATCTTGAACTGGTAAAAAAGGTAGAATTGATCGCGCAACAAAAGGGATGCACACCCGCTCAATTGGCGCTTGCCTGGGTAATGGCTCAGGAAGATTTTATTTTCCCGATTCCCGGAACCAAGCGAATAAAATACCTGGAAGAAAATCTCAAAGCAGCGGATATTAAATTAACAAAGGATGACCTTGCGGAAATAGAAAAGGTATTTCCAAAAGGTGCCGCATCAGGCACTCGCTATGCAGAAGCGGGAATGAAAAGCTTAAATAAATAATTACCAGCGTGAGGGGTTCATTTTAAAATGTCGCAAATTTTAATTGATAATTTTTATCTTTTAATTGATAACTTTATTGAATTATTTTTTGCGACATATTTTTAATAAAAAATTTTGTCGAATAATCATCCGGTCTCCTTATAAAAGCGCCCACTTTTAGCGCCAAACTTCTTCTCCTGAGCCTTTTATCGCTTTATAAGTTAAAAAGATCGTCATGAAAAAAATTACTTTCGTCGTATTAATCCTGGTAATTATTTTATCAGTTGATGTTGCCCATGCGCAAAATTTCACATTGGGCATAAGGGGCGGAATAAGCATTCCAAACCTGACCGCGGGCGGTGCCGAAAAAAATCCTTTAAATACTGGTTATAGCTCGAGGCTCGGACCAGATTTTGCCGTGTTTGGAGAATATAAAATTTCTTCCCTGTTCTCTATATCTCCGATGATCGAATATTCTTCACAAGGAGGAAAGAAAGACGGCCTGCAGGCATTTCCAAACCCAATGGGAACAACGCCGCCTTATTTATATGCCAACTTCAAGAGTGAGGCTAAACTCAATTATCTATTGGTACCCATATTGGCAAAGTTTGGCTGGAATCTAAGCAGCCATTCGCCAATACGAATCTATATCGATGCCGGTCCTTTTGCGGGATTTTTACTCTCTGCTCATCAAGTGACGAGCGGTTCGAGCATGATATATGCGGATCCTCAGGGAACGGTGCCTGCCAGCCCGTCTGCTCAACCCTTCGATGCGAATAATAATATCAAAGATCAGTTAAACACTTTCAATTTTGGTGTGTCCGGAAATTTGGGCTTAGCCTATCATTTTTCTAAAAGCAATGTGTTTATTGAAGGAGGTGGCAATTACGGGTTTTTAAATATTCAGAAGGGAACGGCCAATGGTAAAAATCAGACGGGAGCTGGCACGGCCGCTGTAGGATATGGCTATACTTTTTGAAACTGTCTCTTCAAAAATCAGAAAATCTATATTTAGGCTTTCGCTAACAACACCATTCGTCAATCAACTAACATACTCTCATAAACGAAAATATAGATTTTTGAGATTGGGAAATTACTTCAATAATAAAATCCCATTGAATATAATAAGCTACGAAGCTAGTAATGAAAAAAGTCCACCGAAATAACTTCCGGTGGCTTTTTATTTGGGTGCTCAATCAGCCGTCAATCTTCAAATTGAGACAATCTTTACTTCCTTTCTCAATTCTCTCGCAGTTTCCACCATCGCTTTTAAGGCCGCTTTTGTTTCCGGCCAGGCTCTTGTTTTTAAGCCGCAATCCGGATTGATCCAAAGTTGTCTGGCAGGAATTACTTTCATTGCTTTATGTATTAAATCTACCATTTCTTCTTTTGATGGTACACGCGGTGAATGAATATCATATACGCCAGGGCCAATGTCATTCGGATATTTGAATGCTGCAAAAACATCTAACAATTCCATTTGAGAACGCGAAGTTTCTATCGTTATAACATCCGCATCCATCGCGGCAATATCTTCAATAATGTCATTGAATTCAGAATAGCACATGTGTGTATGAATTTGTGTTTCATCATTCACGCATGATGAAGAAATCTTGAATGCTTTCACCGCCCAGTTTAAATATTCACGCCAGTTTTCTGTGCGCAATGGCAGCCCTTCCCGAATAGCAGGTTCATCAATTTGTATCACTTTAATATTGGCTTTTTCTAAATCAGCTACTTCATCTCGTATCGCAAAAGCAATCTGCATGCAGGTTTCAGAACGTGGCTGATCATTACGCACAAAACTCCATTGCAAAATCGTAACCGGTCCTGTAAGCATCCCTTTTACCAATTTATTGGTGAGAGATTGTGCGTATTTTGTATAATACACCGTCATTGGGTTTTTTCTTTCTACGTCGCCAACAATGATTGGCGGCTTCACGCAGCGGCTCCCATAACTTTGTACCCATCCATTTTTGGTAAAGACAAATCCTTCTAATTGTTCCCCAAAATATTCCACCATATCGTTGCGCTCGAATTCGCCATGCACCAGCACATCAATGCCCAATTCTTCCTGCCAGCGAATAGAATCTCCAATTTCTTGTTTTATCAATGTGTCATATTCTTGATTGGTTATTTCGGCTTTTTTAAATTTGGCGCGCCAGCTTCTCACTTCTTTTGTTTGCGGAAAAGAGCCGATCGTGGTGGTGGGAAACAATGGAAGATGCAATGCGCGTTGCTGTATGATCTTTCTTTCATTAAAGCCGCTGTTTCTTTGGGTGTCATTTTTTGAAACTGACTTAATTCTGTCTTTTATTTTTTGTTTATGAATAAGTGAGGATTCTTTTTTGCCCTGGACGGCTTTTTTATTTTCTTCTAATTTTTTCAAATTTTCTTCCGAAGAATTCTGTTCAGAAAGGCTCGCCAACGTTACGACTTCGTCAATTTTTTGTTTTGCGAAAGCCATCCAGTTTTTAATATCCGGAGGAAGATTTTTTTCATCAGTTTCTAAATCAAGATCACCAGGAACGTGTAGCAAAGAGCACGATGGTGCGAGCATAATACGATTGGCGCCTATCGCTTTTTTTGCTTTATCGATGAGCTGAAGTGAATTGCTAAAATCATTTTTCCAGATATTTCTTCCGTCGACTACGCCTAACGAAAGATTGAGTTTTGAGGTGGCGATACCAGTTGCTAAAATGTCATCTAATTGGTTCGGGCAGCGCGCCAGATCCAGATGCAAAGTTTGTATGGGAAGATGTAAAACGGTTTTCAAGTTTTCGCCATAACATTCAAAATAATTAGCAAGTATAATGTGCAAATCCGGAAATGCTTTTTGGATATCCTCATAAACTTTTACGATTGCGTCCCTTTCTGCATCAGTAAGGCTCAACGCGAGGCATGGCTCGTCAAACTGGATATAATGCGCATTGGCATCATCTAAGCTTTTTAATACCTCGAGGTAAACCGTCATCAAAGGTTTTAGTAATTCCAACCTGTGAAAGCCTTCTTCTTTTTCTTTACCTAACAGCAAGAATGACACAGGACCTAACAAGACCGGTTTCGCATTTAACCCTTGCCTTTTTGCTTCCCGGAATTCATGAATAATTTTCTTAGAGAAAAAGCAAAATTTTTGATTGGCCTTAAATTCAGGCACGATGAAATGATAATTCGTGTCAAACCATTTGGTCATTTCCATAGCAGTAATGTCGAAATCATCTTTCTGATAGCCTCTTGCCATC
>Ga0134128_10005835_pt1 | contig 14907 bp, 22 predicted proteins | sample KB31754_FD_96462 | JGI IMG/M metagenome (GOLD analysis project Ga0134128, IMG submission 96462) | Terrestrial soil microbial communities with excess Nitrogen fertilizer from Kellogg Biological Station, Michigan, USA - KB3-175-4 | ecosystem: Environmental > Terrestrial > Soil > Unclassified ... | reverse complement strand
TACGTAAGGAGTTTCAGGATCAAGCTGGAAATAGGGTTCGGTTTCTTAAACGGTGCCCCCATTGGATTCACCGCAGGAATCCTTTCTGAGGTGGACACCCCGTATACCGACCCTAGAGGTCTTCGAGTCTAACCCCCTCCAATTCCAGCGCCGCGACCACGGCCAGCAGGAACGTCGCGGAGAACGTCCCTCGCGCCAGCTTGGAGGTAATCGAGGCTTCCGTTTCCTCCAGCCCGTGCTTCGAAAGCCGCTTGGCTAGCTCCGCATAGGTCACGTCAGCGCGGGTCAGTTCCGCTTTCAGGAAGCGGCGCACCCGGTCGGCCCAATCGGCCTCTTTGGTTGGCGTACCCACCCCAAAAATCTAGCGGCATCCTGTCATTTATGCAAGATTTCTGTTGACCGCGACCGTAGGTTGGCCGATTATATGTGCAAGGAACCTTGCACATACGGCAGATGTCTCAGCACTTCCTCCTTTCCGCAGCCGCCCGGTCGCTCTCGCTAGCGACCGTTGCGCGCATGTCGGACGAGGAAGCCCGCGAGATGTTCAAGGCGATCCGCTGGGCCGACAACAACGGCCAGCCCTATTGCCCCGCGTGCGGCTGCGCCGAGGTTCTGGCCTACAAGTGCCGCCCGCTCTGGAAGTGCAAGGGCTGCGGCCATCAGTTCTCGGCTACGGCAGGCACGATCTTCGCCAGCCGCAAGCTGCCGATCCGCGACTACCTCCTTGCCATCGCCATCTTCTGCAACGGCGCGAAGGGCCATAGCGCGTTGCAGCTCTCCCGGGATCTGAATTGCCAATACAAGACGGCATTCGTTCTTGCGCACAAGCTGCGCGAGGCGATGGCCGCTGAGGATAAGGGCGCGAAGGCGTCCGGTTCGGTCGAGATCGACGGCGCTTATTTCGGCGGCTACGTGAAGCCCGCGAATTACAAGGCGAACCGCGTTGACCGTCGCCTGCTCGAAAACCGTACGGGCAAGCGGCGCGTTGTCGTCGTCATGCGCGAGCGGCAGGGCAAGACCCTGACGTTCGTTGCCAATAGTGAGGGCGCTTCCGTCGATACCATCCGCGAGCGTGTCGAGATTGGCAGCACGGTCTACGCTGACGATGCCTCACATTGGAACGCGCTGCATGCGCGTTACCTCACGAAGCAAATCGACCATTCTGTTTGCTACAGCGATGGCGAGGCTTGCACCAACCAGGCCGAAAGCTTCTTCTCTCGTCTGCGCCGCGCCGAGATCGGCACTCACCACCATATCGCTGGCCCCTATCTCGCGGCCTATGCCGCCGAGATGGATTGGCGCGAAGACAATCGCCGCGCCAGCAACGGGGTTCAGTATCTCGCCATCATCGACGCCGCTCTAAAGCATCCGGTTTCGCAACAGTGGTGCGGCTACTGGCAGCGGAGTGCGAAGCATGGATAACGAACACGCAGTCAACGCGCTCTTGCGGAAGCGCGCGGAACTGGCCGGGCAATTCGAGCATCACCAAGCGAAGGCGCGCCAGTTGCTCATCGACATAGACAACGTGGACGCCACGATTCGCATGTTCGCGCCGGAAATGGATTTGAGCGAGATCAAGCCCAAGCCGATGCCGCCACGTCACGCGGCGTACAAAGGCGAAGTGGCGCGGATCGTTCTTGGCACACTGCGGGACGCGGGGCGCGCCTGCTCCACTCAGGAACTTACGATGCACGTTATGGCAGAGCGCGGCATGAACACCGCCGATAAGCGGCTGGTGAAGACAGTTGCAAAGCGCGTGGCAGCCTGCCTAAGGCATCATAGGATCAAAGGCGTGGTCCGTTCGGTCGGAAGCTTAGGAAAGCGGTTGCTTTGGGAATCCCCGCACACTGATCACCGGTTCGGAAACACCCGATGACCACGGTCAAGCCAAACCAAAAAGAACGTGTTCTCTGACTCGGCCCCATGAACTCTAGCCCGATCACTAACCTTCAATTCGATCATGGCTTGGTCTTGCGACAACGAAGGGGGACGCGAGAAACCAGCGCCGGGCGGCCCCTTGTGGATCGTATAGCCAAACCCGCCATCAAGCTTTATCTGAGCCCAGGTCATGCCCTGTAGTTTGTCGATGAATTTGCGGAGGCGCTTTAGATCAGCCGCGTTCCACTCGGACAAACATTCCGACCGCGAGTGCCAGTACCGGAGTGAGATCGCGACGTTTTCGGCCGGGGGAGCTTCAACTGAGACTGTTGGAGTCGGCGCCTCAGGAGCCGGGACAACAACTGGTTTATCAGTATTTGAACCCATGTTTCTGGACATGCTCGAAGAATTTCCGCATAGCGGTCTTCGAGATAACTTCGTTCGTCCGCGCCTCTTTTGGCAAGTCCCCTCTCGCGTCGCGCCATGGAGCTTCCTTGTGCGTCATATATTCAAGACGCTTCGCGGTATAGATGCCGTACTCGCGATTAATCGATTCCAGGAGCCGATTGGCGCGCCCCTCGATCTTCCTAGTAATTTTCTGGCGGGGCAGGGCTTCGTACCCAAAGCCCTTAAATTGCTTCCACACGGATTGCGCCACGGGACCATGCGCCCACGCTTCTAGGTCCTCATCAAACAGTGAGGTGCCCAACAAGGCGAGCGCCCAGCCTTGGGCGTAATAGATTAACTTTTGCACCTTGAGATGCGTCATCGCATCACCGGCTTCGTAGTCGGCGGCATTGACGAACCACTTTGCGACATCTAGGGCGGTATATTCAGATGGTGTCTTGGCCATCACCGCCTCCGACTAACTCCATGGGTCGCAATAGGTCTCTTCCCGCGAGTCGCTGACGGTTCCCCCGCTCCCGCGGGCGGGAGCATATCTCGAATTTCGGTTTCGTCAATAACAAACATCTAACCCATTGATTTGGTTGCCTGCGCACAGCAGGACAGATGCCCTGCCGTTTCCGATTTTCAAGGGGTCCTTGGCTTCCGAACCGGCCTTATGTAGCAGCCGCCACAAGCCGGACGAAAAACCGCCCGGCGAGGGGGAAGCCGGGCGGTCAAGGTCAGTGAGGTTAGTCGCTGCAATTCCGATCGGGGGAAGGAATTGCGTTAGAGACAACACGAGGTTTCTGGCGAACGTTCCAATACGCCCCGCGCTAATGCAGTTTCGTCGGGTCGGGCCTTTGTTCCATGTGCTCTGCATAAGCCTCTAGCTCAGCCGCTACGGCAAACAGCTTGGCGGCAATGGTCGGGTCCTCCGCAGCCAGGTCCGAAGCGGCTCTTTGCAGCTGGATCGCCTTTCGACGCAGATAGGCGGCATCTTCGCGGCGGTACGACATCGCCCGAGAGTATAGGCGACGCCGTTACAATTCGCCTTTCTTTTGGTACTGCAAGGCTAGGTGCGCTTGCTACCTAATGCCGGAGTTTTTGCTGCGCTTTGGGCTGGGACTATAGCGGCGCCCAATATCTAGTTGCGCTTTTGCCCGAGCGGTCTATACTGATGGTTGACCGCTTGGCTTTTCCGGCTTCGGCCGATGTAGCGCGGTTCACCCAGGCGCCCGCCGAAGCCTCATCTTCGCGGCGTCATATCCATTGGGAACTATCCGGTTGACGTACCAGAACGCGAGAGGCAATTATCACTTTGACGAGTAAGGCGCGATTAGTAGATTGCGACGGTTGCGAACGTCGCCCGCTCCCTACGCGAGATGTAGATATGGCGACGACAGGCCGGCGCAGGAAACGGACGGAATTGGAGATTACGGGCGCTATGCTGTCCGCGGGTGCGGACGCTTTTCTTTGTGTCGATACGGGTCGCTTTGACACGGCTGCCAGCGCGGCCTACGCCGTGTTCAAAGCGATGGTTCTAGCCTCGCCACCACTTCGAAGCCTCTTTCGAGGCTTATCTTCACGCCATTCCTGATCGCGCCCTGGGGATTCTTCGCGCGAAAGTCGTATCCGCGCGAGGATCGCTCGAAACTGTTTGCGGGTAAGGCTCGGTTTACGCGTGCGCGCGCTTGCTGTCAGGCTGTCGATATAGGAGCCGCTTGCCCTTCGCGCCGCGCAGCAGTTTCTCGCGGTCTGTGCGCCGCTGCAAAGCCTGCGGTCAGCCCTATTTAGGGCAGCATCTTGAGGCGTGCTGCTATGCGGGTGCGGTTGTGGAGAGCGAATTAGCCTGATTTGATTTTTGCGCCCCGCAGGGCTGGCCACTGCTGCGGGAATAAATAGCGCTGTTGACCGGCCATCAGAAGGATAGCCAATGGCAACTCTCTCCAAAGTCAAGTTCACGTCAGGCTTCCGCCTGATGGATGGGGATGATTTGCAGGCAATGGCGAGTGGCCTTCAGGGCACTACGGCATTTCCTGCGTCCCTTACTCAAGTTCAGCTCGATACGGGTACGAAGACGGCATCTGCCACTGCTGGGGCGGCGACGCTCAACAAGATGGCGGGTGTGATCACCTCTGAGTCCATCACCACTGCGGCCGGGGCGACCTACACGCTGACCCTGACGAACAGCGACATCGCTGCAACCGATCAGGTCTTTGCCAGCGTGTACAACGGCTCCAATGCAGCGGGGATGCCGAACGTTACGACCGTGACGCCGGGCGCTGGTCAGGTGGTGATTGTGGTGCAGAACATCGCGGCTGCAGCTGCGTTCAACGGCACCATCAAGATCGCCTTCTCCGTCTTCAAGAATTAACCCCGTATTTCGTGAAAGGATAAATCTATGTCCGGTTGGCTCACTAACGGCGTCAATGCCGCTTCTGCCGCAAATGGCTCGTTCCCCTTCTCTGGCACCGAGAAGATTCCGATGGACACGGAGCTTGCTAATGGGCAAGCCCCGCAGACCGTCGCGCCGACGACCGCTCAGCTCCTCGGCATGCTGACCAGCACTGGCCCGGTTAACACCCCTTATGCCGCGACCGCGACCATCGACGGTGCGAATGGGCAGGTGCAGACGGTCGACACTCTCACGGGTGCAATTACGCTCTCGTGGAAGAATATCGTCCCCGGCGTGACCTATCGCATCAAGCTGGTCCAGGACGGCACGGGCACCCGTGTTGCGACCCTGACGGGAGGCTCGACCACCTGGAAGGTGTCGGGCTCTCAGTCCACCACGGCGAGCTATGTGGATTGGCTCTCATTCTGGTTCGACGGAACCACCTATTGGGCCACTTGGGACGTCCACTTCGCTTAATCGCATTAGCTGGGGGCGTCTAGCGGCGCTCCCAGCGCGTCATTCTCAGAAGGAATTTAAGTCATGGCTGGTAAGTCGATGGTTGGCGAGGACAGCATCTCCTACGCCGAGAAGTGCATTGAGCGTCAGCAGAAGGGCGACACCGACCACGCCCGCGCGCATCGTGGCAGCGGCCGCGAGAAGGATATGGGCAGCAGCGATCTCGCCAAGGTGCGGAAGCTCTAAGCCGTGGGCAAGCTCAGCACGACAGAGCGCAAGCGGATGGAGAAGAGCCCGTCGAAAGTTGGGCTCCCCTCCAAGGACAAGGCTGGCCCTAAAGGGGGCGCGCCTCGCGGCGACTATCCGATGCCCGACAAGAAACACGCCCGCGTGGCCAAGAGCTACGCCTCGAAAGAGGAACACGCCGGCAAGCTTTCAAAGTCGGCCGAGAAGAAGATCGACGCCAAGGCCGACAAGGTTCTCGGCAAACGCAAGTACAAAGGCCACGTCATCAGCCCCAAATCCGAGCATGAGCAGGTTCATGTCCGCCGGGTAGCCAATGGCTTCATGGTTCGTCACACCATGAACCATCCGCAAAAAGGCTACATGGAATCGGAGCACTACACCGACGAGGCTCCAAAGATCCGGGTCAAGAAGTGAAATCCCGAATGCGGGTGGACGCCTATTCCCCCGCGTCCCGGATGGTCGGGATGGTAAGCATGGCCCCTGGAAAACAAGGGGACAGGCTCAAGCCCAAACCCTCCAAGAAGCGCAAGCGCCTCAATGCGGTTCGTTGACAAGCTTCTGCGCTCATTAGGTTTCGCCAAAGGAGCCGATCCCGTGCCGCTCAAGAAGGGCAAAAGCCGCAAGGCATTCTCAGAGAATGTCCGCATCGAAGTCAAAGCGGGCAAACCCGTCAAACGGGCCGCCGCCATCGCTTATTCCGAGAAGCGGCGCAGCAAGAGCCGGAAGAAGAAATAGGAAGGCGCCTCCAGCGCGAGGGCCGAGGAGAAGATGACGCTGCCGAGCAGACCAACCAGGGCTGGCGCATCGGAGCGCAGCAGGTGATGGGATGAGGAAGCGGCTTCGACGGTTTCGCCGAAGGTTCGCCAAGGCCCGGGCAAATCTCCGGTACCGCTTCATCGGGCGCCGGGTGCGGACCAAGGCTTGCGAGTTGGCGGCGATGGTCTTGAGCACGCGCAAGGAAACGGAATCGCTGTCTCCGCTGGCCTTCTCTCTGGCGGTATTCTTCGAGCTCTACATCATGAGCGGCGCGTCGGCTGTTGCCAAAGACTTCGGCCCCAAGGGACCAGTGAAGCTTCGGGAAGTGCGTAGAGCAAGCGGCGGCGAGATAGCGTGAGCTGGGGTCTCCCGCGCGCCCCTCAAAATAGTAACAGCCGCAACAATTTGGACGCTGAGAACAGCAATGGCCTTTAAGAAAGGCGAGTCAGGCAATCCAGGCGGCAGGCCAACGAGAGGGAAAATCCTCACCGACGCTTTGATTACTGCGCTTCAGCGCGAAGCCAAGGATTGCGACGGAAAGCCAACTCGCCGCCTTTACGTGGTTGCGGACGCTTTAGTGAGACGCGCGCAGGAAGGCGACATCGCGGCTATCCGCGAAGTCTTCGACCGCGTTGAAGGCAAAGCTGAGGCGACCACTAACATCAACGTGAAGCGGGATGCTCGCGAATACACTGACGCCGAACTCGCCTCCATCATCGCTCAGTCCGTCGCAAGCCGCGCAGGAGTTGATGAACCGCCGGCAGGCGAGGGCGAGCCTGGCTCGGTACATTGACTATCTGGAACTGGGTTTGGTTCCGGCTCGCCATCATGTTCTGCTGCTCGAGGCCCTAGAGGCGGTTGAGCGTGGCGAGTGTCCGAGGCTCATGGTCTGCATGCCGCCGGGCAGCGCGAAATCGACCTACGTCAGTCAGATATTTCCAGCCTATTATCTCGGCCGCCATCCTGAGCGCAGCATTATCGCGGCGAGCCATACGCAGGAACTTGCCGAGCGGTTTGGTCGGAGGGTGAGGAATATCTACGCGGGTGTCGAGCACCGGAATGTGTTCGGGGTAGGGATCGCGGATGACAGCCAAGCCGCTGGTCGCTGGGACACGAGCCAAGGCGGCGAGTATTTCGCGGCTGGTGTTGGCGGTTCGATCACCGGTCGCCGAGCCGATCTCGGGATCGTCGATGATCCCGTGAAGAGCCGCGAGGACGCCGATAGCGAGCGCTCACGTGAAAAGGCTTGGGACTGGTACGTTAACGATTTTCTCACCCGACTGAAGCCTGGTGCGTCTCAAATCGTGGTCATGACGCGCTGGCATGATGACGATCTCGGCGGGAGAATTCTCGAGCGGGAGCGCGAGAAGTGGCGGGTGATTGAGCTCGCAATGGAAGCGCTGCCGGGCGATCCTCTCAACAGGAAAGCCGGAGAACGTCTCTGGCCGGAATGGTACACCGACGACATCGTTGAGACGGCCAAACGAGATGTCCGAGGGTGGAATGCTCTCTATCAACAGCGCCCCACCAGCGACGAAGGCGACTATTTCAAGGCCGATTGGTTCATCGAATACGATCAGCCCCCGAAGGATCTGAAGCGGTACGGGGCCTCTGACTACGCCGTGACTGAGGGTGACGGCGATTTCACCGAGCACGGCATCTTCGGGCAGGACTTCTCGAATAACCTTTACGTGCTCGATTGGTGGAGAGGACAGACCACCTCAGACGTGTGGATCGACAAGAAGTGCGATCTGATCCTGCGCCATAATCCAAGCTGCTGGTTTGGCGAGGCGGGGCCAATCCGCAGGGCAATCGAGCCCTATATGCTCAGGCGCATGAATGAGCGGTTAGCCTTCTGCCGGATCGAATGGCTGCCGAGCATCGCCGACAAGACGACGCGGTGCCGACCGTTTCAAGCCCTGGCCTCAATGGGCAAAGTGTTCATCCCCAAGAATGCGCCCTGGAAAGCCGACCTGATGGGCCAGCTTTTGAGGTTCCCTGCCGGCAAATTCGATGACGGCGTTGATGTCTGCTCCTTGGTGGGCAGAGGACTTGAGTTCATCCGAGGGCCGAAAGCCCCGAAGACGGAGAAAAAACCCCCTCAGATGCCCTTGAGACAGAACGCATGGATGGCACGCTAATGGCCGACGAGATTAACGGCTGGAAGCCGCCCCTTATTTATGACCTAGGTCGAGACGAGCGCCGTATTGCGACTCAGGAAGATGTCGACCGGCTAATGCACGTCACGCGCATTCTCGCGGCCTTTAAGGCGGACGTTGAAGAGGCTCTCAGAAAGACAAATTCGGCACTCGGGGCCGATCGGTCGGAGATAGATGGCTGACGACGCCAACCGCCCTGCGGAATCCGACAGCGAAGACGAGAAGATCATCAAGGAGGCCAAGCGGCGCTTCAAGCGCGCGCAGGATTGGGAGTCGCTTGCCCGCAAACGGTGGTTGGAGGACGTCCGCTTTGCCAATGGCGATAGTGACAATCTCTGGCAATGGGACGGCGCGGTTAGAACCCGCAGGGAACAGGAACAAGAGCCTTGCCTAACGATCAACAAAGTTCGTCAGCACAACCTCAACATCCTGAATGATGCCCGGCAGAATCGCCCCGGGGTGAAGATCAAGGCGACTGGCTCAGGCTCGAGCTACAAATCCGCGCAGGTGTTCGAGGGCATCGTTCGGCGCATTGAATATATCTCCAACGCCGCCTCTGCCTACGACACGGCGATGAAGTTCCAGGTTGACGGCGGGATCGGCTACATCGAGCTCGCCACCGACTATGCGGGCGATGACACCTGGGACCAGGAAATCTTTATCCGCCGCATTGCCGATCCGCTCACGGTCTACCTCGACCCCGACGCGAAGGAAGCCGACAAGTCGGACGCGAAGTTCGGGTTCATCTTTGTCGATATGGACCGCGACCAGTTCGACAACGATTTCCCCGAATACAAGGACAAGGCGGGCGTCGCTCCTCTAGGCGACACTGAGGGCAACGACTGGATCAACGATAACAAGGTCCGCATCTGCAAATATTACAGGTGCTTTGAGAAGAAAGACCGGCTCGTTGCCTTCACCGACCCGAACACGGGGGTTAAGTCGGTTGTCAGGGTCAGCAAGGTTCCCAAGGAGATTCTGAAGCTCGTCACCGATGACCCTGAGACGAAAACACGCGAGATTGTTGACAACGCGGTTGAGTGCCATCTGATCATCGGAAACTCGCTGGCCGAGACGACCGAATGGGCCGGGAAATATATCCCGATCATTCCGGTGATCGGCGAGGAGTTGGTTGTCGATGGCCAGATGGACCGCTGGGGCCATACTCGCGCGGCCAAAGACCCGCAGCGGATTTATAATTACTGGTCCAGCTCTGCCGTTCAAATGGTCGCATTGCAGAGCAAGACGCCCTATGTGGCTCCTGCCGATGCTATTGAGGGCTATGAGACCTATTGGGAGACGGCGAACCGAGATAACTTTTCGGTGCTGCCATACAACCAATACACGGATGAGGGCAAGGAGCTAACTCCTCCCGCTCGCCAAGAGCCGCCTGTTATGGCTCAAGCCTATCTCCAAGGGATGACGATTGCCTCGGACGAGCTAAAGGCCGTTTCTGGCCAGTTCCAGGCCGACATGGGCGAGCCCAGCAATGAGAAGTCTGGCCGGGCCATCCTGAATAGGCAGAGAGCCGGCGACCTCGCCACGGCGCACTATATGGACAATCTGCGCATGGCGATTCGCTGTGTGGGCAAACAGCTGATCGACCTCATTCCGAAGATTTACGATACCGAACGGGTATTGAAGATCATGGCGGAGGACGGGACCGAGCAGGAAATCCGCATCGACCCGAACGCCACTGAGGCTTATTTCGAGCAGCGGCAAGAAGACCGGGAAGCGATCAAGAGCGTCTTCAATCCCTCTGTCGGCAAGTACGATGTGGAAGCCGATGTCGGCCCGGGGTACGCCACTCGCAGGCAAGAAGCATGGGATGCGTTTGTTGAGATTGCCACGAAGTCGCCCGACATCATGCAGAAGGCCGGCGACCTCATGTTCCGGGTTGCCGACTTCCCGATGGCCGATGAGTTGGCCGAGAGATTCCGAAAGCTCCTGCCGCCCGAGATAACGGGCGAAGCGCCGCCGCCGCAATTGATGGCCGCTCAGCAGCAGATTCAGAAGTTGAGCCAAGTCGTGGCGCACATGACCGAGGAGAACGCCAAGCTCCAGATCAAGCTGAAGGGCAGGGAACAGCTTCGGGACATTGAATCGTATCGGGCGGAGACGGATCGGTTCGAGGCGCTTGGCGAGCAGGCGATTGCCGCCGATCCGGATGGCCTGCGGCAGGTGGTTCACCAGCTTGTCCAGGAAGCTTTGGCCAACACTCTCGCTCCCGTTTTGGCCGCCTCTGCGCCTGACTTGAAACTCGCATCTCAGCAGCCCAGCGAGGAGGAGATGGCGCCTCCTGCGCAGCCTCAGCAGCCCCAACCACAACCGATGGCGATGCAATGAGCGACCGCGCCCAGAAGCTTTATAATTATTGGGCTAGTATGCACAAAGTCCCCAGCGCAGAAGAAATCTCTAAACGCCTAGAGAAAGCCGCCGTGCCGTCGCCGTCGATGTTGCCGGACTATATGGCGACTCCTGGGACTCACTCCGCAATGGCCATTCGCCAGCTCCGCGCCGACCTCGACGCTCTGGCTGCTGTCATCGGAACCTTCAACCTTCGCCTGACCGACATCGAGCGCAAGCTCAACGAGGCGATGGACCAAATCCGCATGTTGAAGCGTCCTATGGCGGATAAGCCCAAGGCTGACCGGCCCGCTGGCTATAGGTGGATGCGGTGACTAGAGAGGATACGCGCAAACTGGCACTTGCGATGCGCGCGCACGCGAACGAGGTTCACAAGCAAATGCTTGAGGCGATGGGCGCGGGTGATTTCGAGAAATTCCTTGAAATTAGGGAAGAGCGCGACCGGCTTATGAAAGAGGCGCGGGAATTGGCGATGAACTTTAGGAATGCGGTTTAATGACGCGCGAGCAGGCGATTGACGAGGCGGTGCGGCGCACCTCAAGGGGGCGGCGCTTAGGGGCCCTTGAGGCAGAACTGGCGAACAAATCATCTTACGTTGGTGTCTTGATGTTCGCTCAAGGTGTCCGCTCCGAGTTCCGCCGCATTTGTAAAGAGCGACGCTGGCGGCTGCCGGCCCAAGAACATTGGGACAGTATATGAGAACCAAAGACGCCCGCATGGTCCACTGGCGCATCAAGCAATGCGCCGAGGAGATGGCGGGGGCGTTCTACGAACTCCAGGCCGGTAGAGATGATCGGTTCTACAGGGAATGGCCGAGCGTCAATGTCTTCGTCAAGAAGAACTGGCGCAACTTCATCGTGGCGGCTCGAGGCTGTCTTGCCACCATCCTTGGGCGCAACTCCACCGACCCCAAAGTGAGAGCCGAGATTTACGAAGCCCTCACGCTTGACGGCACGTTGCCATATTCGATTCAAGAAGCGCAGATCACCAATATCCCGCACTGAACTCGCGGGGCGTGGCTCCTCCTGGGGGCGCGCTGGCCGTCCTAGCGTACCAAGCGTTCCTGCGTGGCCTCCCGCGCCTCGGCTGCCTTTGGCAGCATCATTCTAGGGGTCAAGGAACGCAAGCCAGCACTTAACAAGGAAGCCGCCATGTACCTTGAAATGAGCGAGCCTGAGCTGCTTGGCGCCTGTGGCGACAATGCTTGGAAATGGGCTGAGGCATTTAAGGAGATCGTCGTTGACAGTGGTCGTCCAATTGATCACGGGTGGCTCGTCGGGTGGTTCGCAAACGCCATCGAACGATCTTCCGTCGTTCGCCACGCCGCGCAGATGGACGCATCGTCCAGAGCCTGATCGGCGGATCAGGCTTTTGCAGATCGCGACAGGGCAGCATCACCTAAATCGGTCTTTTGATAGGCGGCATTTGCGAGCTTATGGCTGGCACCGTCGATTCTAATTGACCGCGATCCCGTAGCCGTGCGGTTCACGGCGCTAAAATCCCATAGGGAAACCCGTGGCAGACGAAAACCAGATCCAGGAGCAAACCGCTCCTGAGAATACGCCTGTTGAGACTCAACAGACCGAACAGCCGACAGAACAACAGGTCGCCGAGGGCCAAACTCAGCCCGAAAGCGGCGAGCAGCAAGCTACCGCTCCCGAGAAGCCCGCGCGCATTCATAGCACCATCCAAGCTCGGATGGACCAGCTCACGAAGGCGCGCAGAGAAGCTGAACGGGAAGCCGCTGCTCTGAAGATCGAACTGGAGCGGTACAAGACTGGGAACCAGTCCAAGCCTGCTGACGGCGCAACAGAAACGCCAGAAAGAACCACAGAACGCCAGCCTCCCGACGATGTGGTTATCCAGCAGAGAGCCGAACAGCTTTACCGGCAGAGGCTCTACCAGGAGCGGGTGAACAGCACGCTCTCTGCCGGCAACAAGGATTATCCCGACTTCACCGAGCGCTGCAATGTCGTGGCCAGCTTGGGGGCGGGAGATAACCCCACCTTCATGGAGATCGTGACCGATCCCATGATTGTGCCGGATGGTCACAAAGTAATTGCCTCGCTTGCGGACGATCCCAACGAGGCGGCGCGCATCCTAGCCCTTCCTCCCGTGGCGATGAGCGCAGAACTCGCGAGGTATGCAGCAAGAGTGGATACGCCCGCAAAGCCCAATGGCAAAGCCGCTCCAGCAGTTTCGAAGGCTCCGCCGCCGATTAAGCCCCTCACCGGGAGCGCCAAGGCGAGCGATGAGCCTTCCTCGGACGACAGCGACGATGAGTGGTTCCGCAAGCGCGCGGCGCAGCGGCAACAGCGTCGTGGTCGTTCGCTTTAACTAAAGCCTAAGCCGTTCGGGACGCGGCCAAACGTCCCGTTCCCCTCGCTCTAAAGCGGCCGAACTCGAGGACCGGCCAGCTACAGGCATGGATGCGCCGTCAGGCTCGTCTCCTTTCTTCCATGCGCTGCGTGTGTGGTGCCGACGTACAGGCACCGTGCAATCAGAGCAATGAAGGAAGATTCCCATTAGTAATTCTCTGTTGACTATTGACATGATCACGCGCGAAGCCGTGCTCTTGTTCTTGAACTCGAATGCCTTTATTGGCAACATCGAGAAACAATACGACGACTACTTCGCGAAGACTGGCGCGAAGATCGGCGATACCCTCCGCATCCGGTTGCCCTCGGATTACACCGTGGCGACTGGTCCTGCTCTCTCGGTGCAGGACACCAACCAGCAGAGCACCACGCTCACCGTTGCGACTCAGAAGCACGTTGACGTGTCGTTCAGTTCGGTCGAGCGGACCATGAGCTTGGATAACTACTCCGAGCTTGTGCTGGCCCCGATGGTCAACAACCTCGCGGGCGCGGTCGCGGCGGACATCATGAGCGGTGTCGAGGGAGGTGTTTGCAACCTCTCGCAGAACACCGACAGCAACAGCAACATCATCAGCCCGACTGCCGATACGTGGCTCGATGCTGGTGCATCGCTGGACCTGAACTCCGCTCAGGTTGCCGACCGTAAGGTTGTCGCCTCTCCGCGCACGATGGCGCGTAGTGTCTCGAGCCTGTCTGGCCTCCTCAATCCCCAGCAGAGCATCAGCCGTCAATATGAGAGCGCCCGCATTTACGACGCCCTCAATTTCGAGTGGTTCCAGGACCAGACGGTTCTGACCCACACGAGCGGCTCGTTCACCGCCGGCACCGTGAGCGGTGCGAACCAGACCGGCACGACCATCACTCTGAACGCGATTACCGGCACTCTGGCAGTTGGTGACATCATCACCTTTGCCGGCGTCAATGCCGTCAACCGCGTGACGAAGGTGGATACCGGCGAGCTTCGGCAGTTCGTCGTGACCGCTGCGGTGGCTTCTGGCGGCACGTCCGTCACCATCTACCCGGCGCTCACCCCGCCGAGCAGTGGCAACGCCGTGCAGTATCAGACCGTCACTGCCTCTCCGGCGAACAGTGCGGCTCTGAAGCTGGTCACTCAGGCCTCCGGCCAGTACCGCATGAACATCGCCTACGCGCGTCAGGCCATCACGATGGTCACTGCCGACCTGGAAATCCCGGCCGGCGGCATCATCGAAGGCGCGCGCGCGAAGAAGGACGGGATCACGATGCGCATGATCTCGCAGTACATCATCGGCACCGACCAGACGGCCACTCGTCTCGACGTGCTGTATGGGTACTTGTTCGTGCGGCCTGAGTGGGCCGTGATCGTCGCAGATAAGCTGTAAGCGACAAAGGGAGGGGCGAGCAATCGCCTCTCCCTCTTCTTTATCTGGAGAATGAATGGACCTCTGGGCGCGTCTTCACCCCAACCATCCCGCACCCCGCTCTGTCCCCACGGAATATCCGAAGTGGGTTGACGGCAAGCTCGTGCATTCGCGCGAGGAAGAGACGCGCGCTGAGGTTGGCGAGGAAGTGGAAGCGCCGGAACCGAACAGGCTCTTTACCCCTCAGCCGGAAATCACCGAGAAATCTCGGCTTCAGCTTGAGGCGCAGTCTTTGGGCATCGGGGTGGATCGGCGCTGGGGCGAGAAGAAGCTTCGCAAGATGATTGAGGGCCATCGTTAATGGCGACTGTCGGCGACATCGTCACGCTCGCTCTGAAGAAATCCGGCGCCTTGGGTGTCGGACAGTCGGCGCTTGCCGAGGACACGACCGACGCCTTCAATGAAGCCAACTATCTCCTTGCCCAATGGAACCGCAAGCGGTGGATTGTCTATCACCTCATCGACACCGCCAAGACCTCGACGGG
>Ga0134128_10005834_pt1 | contig 14908 bp, 11 predicted proteins | sample KB31754_FD_96462 | JGI IMG/M metagenome (GOLD analysis project Ga0134128, IMG submission 96462) | Terrestrial soil microbial communities with excess Nitrogen fertilizer from Kellogg Biological Station, Michigan, USA - KB3-175-4 | ecosystem: Environmental > Terrestrial > Soil > Unclassified ... | reverse complement strand
GTGGCCGCCACGATGATCGAATAGTCCAGCGCGCCTTGTTCTTCGAGCACTTTCACGAATTGAGCGACGGTGGAACGCTTCTGGCCGACCGCGACGTAGACGCAGTACAGCTTGATCTTTTCGTCGGGCTGCGCGTTGAGCGGCTTTTGATTGAGGATCGTATCGAGCGCGATCGCCGTCTTGCCGGTCTGGCGGTCGCCGATGATGAGCTCGCGTTGGCCGCGACCGATCGGGATCAATGAATCGATGGCCTTGAGACCCGTCGCCATCGGCTCGTGCACGGACTTGCGTGGAATGATGCCGGGCGCCTTGACGTCCACACGGGCGCGCTTTTCTGCCTTGATTGGACCTTTGCCGTCGATCGGATTGCCGAGCGCATCGACGACGCGGCCCAGGAGGCCCTTGCCGACCGGCACATCGACGATCGCACCGGTGCGTTTGACCGTCTGCCCTTCCATGATCTCGCGGTCGTTGCCGAAGATCACGATGCCGACATTGTCCACTTCGAGATTGAGCGCCATCCCGCGCACGCCATTCTCGAATTCGACCATCTCGCCGGCCTGAACATTGTCGAGGCCATAGACGCGGGCAATGCCGTCACCGACGGAGAGCACCTGGCCGACTTCGGATACCTCGGCTTCCTGGCCGAAGTTCTTGATCTGCTCTTTCAGGATGGCGGAAATTTCTGCGGCGCGGATATCCATCAGCGTGCCTCTTTCATCGCTAACTTGATCGAATTGAGTTTGGTACGAAGCGAACTGTCAACCATGCGGCTGCCGACTTTCACGACAAGCCCGCCGATGATGGCCGGATCGACTACGACGTCGAGATCGATATCCTTGCCGCCGGTCACCGATTTGAGCGCGCCTTTGAGCGCATCCATATTCTTGTCGCTGAGCTTCTCGGCGACAGTGACTTGTGCGGTTACCTCACCTTTGTACCGCGCCACAAGCGCGCGGTAGCCACGGATCATATCGTGCACCGCGAACAGGCGGCGGTTGGTGGTGATCACGCGCAGGAAGTTTGCCGCCAGACCGGCAATGCCGGCCTTGGTGAGAATCGCCGACAGAGCCTTGAGCTGCTCATCGGCGCCGAAAACGGGACTGCGCACAAGGCGGTTAAGGTCCGCGCTGTCCGCGACGAGCGCGTCGAACCGATCGAGATCCTTCTTGACGGCATCCACGGCCTTGTTGTCGAGGGCGAGCTCGAACAAGGCGTTGGCATAACGGCCGGCCATGCCGGAGATGATCGGATCTTCGCCTGCCACGGGAACGCTCGTTGCCTTTACTTTATCCACAGGCCGGACGCCGTCGCGGAAGGGCGGCGCAAACCATTGGAATCCAAGAGGGAATTCCGATCTCTGGAGACGTCGCGGATGCCCGCGGAAACCCCCCGAAATCGAGGGCTAGCTAACACAGCGGGAATGACGGTGCAACAAGGCGGCCCCTGGTACCGCCGGCGCGGGCAGGCGGTCTACGCCATGCGTTGCCGACAATATTGCAATGTCAGGATCGCCTCGCCAGGCGAGGAAGCGCGCTATAGCTTGCGGCTCGCAGCTTTGCCGCCGGCACCGGTTCCCAGAAACAATGTCAGTGCAGAATGTGAAAGGCCGCGCCGCCACGACAGCCAAGCTGCTCGTGGTTTTGCTGGCATTCGCGTGGGGCTTCAACTGGATTTCGGCGGCCGTTGCATTGCGGGAGGTGTCTCCGTGGAGCCTGCGCGTCGTGGGCTCGAGCATCGGCGCCGCAACGCTGTTCACCGCGGCAATCATCACCGGATACAACCTGAAAGTTCCCCGCGGCGAATATATCCACGTGATGATCGCCGGTTTTTTCAACGTGTCCGCATTCCAGATTCTTTCGAGTTTCGCGCAGTTGAGCGGGGCGACATCCCGCGCGATAATCATCACTTATTCAATGCCGATCTGGACGACGATGCTCAGCCGCGTCGTGCTCGGCGAACGGCTGAATGCTATCCGTTGGGTAGCATTCGTGCTTTGCGTCGTCGGCCTCACCGTGCTCGTGTGGCCGCTCTTTGAAAGTGGCTTTCCGCCTTTCGTATTCTATTCGCTCGGGTGCGCGCTCAGTTGGTCATTTGCGACCGTCTACATCAAATGGGCCAGGGTTACGATCGAGCCGCTCGCCAATGCCGCCTGGCAATTGCTGTTCGGGATGCTGTTCACCATCACCGGCGCGTTGATTTTCGAGGGGCTTCCGCGCATCTGGCCGGTGGGCGTCGAGACTATCGTGGCGATGCTCTATGTCGGCCTGTTCGGCGTTGGACTCGCCCATTTCCTATGGTGGGCGATCGTGCGCCGGCTACCGACAATCACGGCGTCGCTCGGCTCGCTGCTCGTGCCCGTGATCGGGGTCACCGCGAGCGCGATAATCCTGGGTGAGCATCTTACGATTCCCGATGTTATCGGTTTCGCCATGATTTTTGCCGCGGCCGCGTGCGTACTGCTCCAGCCGGATGTGCAGCACGACGAAATGCCGGAATGAACATGGTGAGACATTCGCAGCAGACAGATTCCGGCCGCAGCGTCACCGCCGCAAAACTCCTGGTTGGCGTGATGGGACTGGCCTGGGGTTTCAACTGGGTGGCGACGCGCATTATCCTGCAGGCTTTGCCGCCGTGGACGATGCGCAGTGTCGGCATCGGGCTAGGCGCATTGGTGCTGTTCGCCGCCGCCACGATATTGCGCACGCCGCTCGCAGTAGTGCGTGGCGAACGGCTAAAAATCCTTACAGCAGGATTCTTCAATGTCGCGATCTTCAATGTGTGCTCCGCCTATTCGCAGGTCTACGGCACGACCTCGCGGGCCGTAGTCATTGCCTACTCGATGCCTATCTGGGCATCGCTGCTGGCGCGGTTGTTGCTGAAGGAAAGTCTAACGCCGCTGAAAGTGACCGCGCTTCTGCTCTGCGCGACGGGCCTTGCGATTCTCATCTGGCCGCTGGCGGAGGATGGCTTGCCGCTGGGCGCGCTATTCGCGCTCGGTTGTGCCTGGAGCTGGGCAGCGGGGACGATTTTCCTCAAGGTGGTGAAGCTCAGGACGCCTACTCTTGTCGCGACCATCTGGCAGCTTTTGTTCGGATTGCTGATGCTGATCGCCGGCATGTTGGCGTTCGAGGGTCTGCCTCATCTATGGCCGCTGCCGGCGCATGTCGTGGCCTGGATCGGCTATAACGGCCTGATCGGAATGGGGCTGGCCTATTTCATCTGGTTCGTCGTGGTCGACAAGCTCCCGACGATGACAGCCTCGATCGGCTCCTTGCTTGTGCCCGTCGTTGGAGTCATCGGCTCGGCGCTGGTCAACGGCGAACGCCCGGATCTGCCCGACGCCATCGGATTCGCACTGATCTTCGCAGCGGCGGCGAGCATTTTGCTGCAGCCGAACGTACGGCATGATGAAATGCCTGAGTAAGCGGATATTTAGCGCATGGAATGGATGGGGCCGTCAGTAAAAGCTCTGCGGATCGATGTCGACTTCCAGCCGCACATTGCCGCGCGGCTTTGGCGCGTGATTGAGCCACTCGCGCACATAGGCCGATAGATCAAAGGCACGCGCCGCCTTCACCAGCAGGCGAAACCTGTGACGGCCGCGCACCACTGCGATCGGCGCCTCGGCCGGCCCTAGCACACGGACGTCATCATTCTTGGGCGCCGCACCGGCAAGCGTGCGGCCGTAGGCCTCCGCCGCGTGTCTTTCATTTGCCGTTACGACGAGGCTGGCAAGGCGCCCGAACGGAGGATAGGCGGTGCGCTCGCGCTGCTCGATCTCGTTTTTGTAGAAGGCCTCGCGGTCACCCGAAATGAGTGCGCGCATCACCGGATGTTCGGGCTGGTGAGTCTGCAAATATCCAACACCCCGCCCCTCTTCGCGGCCGGCGCGTCCGACGACCTGATGCAGCAACTGGAATGTGCGCTCCGCCGCGCGCGGGTCGCCATTGCCGAGGCCGAGATCGGCATCGACAATACCCACCAGATTGAGCTTGGGAAAATGATGACCCTTGGCGACCAGTTGCGTGCCGACAATGAGATCGAAGCGCCCGGCGGCAACGTCTTCAAGTTCTTGCCGCAAGCGCTCGACGGATTCGACCATGTCGCTCGAAAGCACAAGAATGCGCGCCTGCGGAAACAACTCCGCCGCCTCCTGTTCGAGCCGTTCCACTCCGGGCCCGATCGCCGCCAGGCTTTCCGTGGCGTGACAATGCGGGCATTCGGCCGGAGGCGGCGTCGAAAATCCGCAATGGTGGCAGACGAGCCGCCGCTTGAAACGATGATCGACCAGCCACGCATCGCAATTGGGACACTGCATGCGGAAACCGCACCTTCGGCAAAGTGTCAGCGGCGCATAACCGCGCCGGTTTAGAAACAGCAATGCCTGCTCGCCGCGCGCCAAGGTCACGCCGACCATCTCGGCGAGGCGGGGTGAAATAAACTTTCCGCGCGGCGGTCCTTCGCGACGCATATCGATCGCTTCGATCGCCGGCAGGCTTGCGCCGCCGAAACGTTCGGGCAGGTGAACATGCCGGTAACGCCCGCGGCGCGCATTGACCTCAGACTCGACCGATGGCGTTGCCGACGCGAGTACGACCGGAATTTTCGCGATCGAGCCGCGGACTACGGCCATATCGCGGGCATGATAGTGGGCGCCGTCTTCCTGCTTATAGGCAGGGTCGTGTTCCTCATCGACGACGATAAGCCCGAGGTCGGCATAGGGAAGAAAGAGCGCCGAACGTGCGCCAACCACCACGGACACTTCATTGGCGGCGACCGCTGCCCAGGTTCGTGCACGCCGGCGCGGCGAAATCTGCGAATGCCATTCCGCGGGTCGCACGCCGAAACGGTTGGAGAAACGGTCGAGGAATTGCGCCGTGAGCGCGATTTCAGGCATCAGGATCAGCGTCTGCCGCTTGCGGCGGATGTTCTCCGCGACTGCCTCAAAATAGACCTCGGTCTTGCCGGAACCGGTGACGCCATCAAGCAAGGTTACGGTGTAGCCGCCCTGTTCGACCGTCGTACGCAGCGTTTCGGCGGCCGCAAGCTGAGCGAGGGAGAATTCCGGCTTGCGGAAATCGGGATCCGGCGGCAACGCCACCGGTTCAGCCGGCAGTACAATCGTCTCCAGCGCGCCCTCGTCTATCAGGCCGTTGACAACGCCTGCACTGACGCCGGCTTCTTTTGCCGCAGCCGCCTTCGGGCGCGTGAGTCCATCCGCCAAAGCCCTCAACACGCGAGCGCGCGCGGGCGTCATGCGTTGCGGCGGGGGACCGGCCAGCCGTACTCCGACCTGCTCGCGGCCGGGGCCGAGATGCTCACCCATGCGCAGCGCCATACGCAAAACGATGCCGCGTGAAGCAAGCGTGTAGCTGGAAACCCAGTCGACGAATTGTCGCAATTCCGGCTTGAGTGGCGGAACATCCAGCTTGTCGTCGACATCTTTCAGGCGATTGTGCAGGCGCGGATTTGGCGACGGGTTCTCGGCCCAGACGACCCCCATGCATTCGCGCGCACCCAGCGACACCGCCACCAGGTTGCCTGGCGCGAGTTCAAGACCCGCCGGCACCCGGTAGGAATAGGTCTGGTCAAGCGCAACCGGCACCAGAATATCGACGACCCGTGTGGCCATGAGATCAGGTCTGGCCGATTCCGCGGCTTTAAGGAAGGGTGAAGAAAGCAGTGCCACTCTTGCCGTGATGACCAAGTTCCCCGTCAACCCTGCCGTTTCCGCGGAAATCGCGCGCTGGATGAGTTATCTCGGCGCCGAGCGACGCATGTCGGCAAAGACACTGGATGCCTACCGCCGCGACGTCTTGCAATTGCTGGTTTTTCTCACCGAACATCTGGGCGGCGCTCCCACGTTGAAAATCCTGGCCGGGCTCACGCCTGCCGATATCCGTGCATTCATGGCAGCGCGGCGTGCGAGCGGCGCGGGAAATCGCTCACTCATGCGTACGCTCGCGGGCTGCCGTTCATTCGCGCGTTTTCTGGAGCGAAATGGAAAGGGCAAGGTTGCGGCGCTCGCGGCGATACGCACCCCCAAATTGCCCAAAACACTTCCCAAGCCGCTTGCCATTGCAGCCGCAAAGCAGATCGGCAACAGCGAACTTCGCGACGGCGAGGCGCGCGAGCCATGGATCATCGCGCGCGATTCAGCCGTGATTGCCTTGCTTTACGGCTGCGGCTTGCGCATTTCCGAGGCGCTCGGCTTGCGCCACAGGGACTGCGCCGACAGATCGGATACCCTCACGATCACCGGCAAGGGCAATAAAACCCGGATGGTCCCGGTGCTGCCCCAGGTCGCCAAGGCGATTGCCGACTACGTGGCGCTTTGCCCATTCGACCTTCCGCTTGAGGGACCTCTATTCGTCGGCGCGCGCGGCGGGCCGCTCTCGCCGCGCATCATCCAAATGTCGATGGCCCGGCTTCGTGGCGCGCTAGGCCTGGCCGATAGCGCGACGCCCCATGCCCTTCGCCACTCCTTCGCGACACATTTGCTCGCGCGCGGCGGCGACCTGCGCGCGATCCAGGAATTGCTGGGCCATTCATCATTGTCGACGACGCAAATTTACACGGGCGTCGATGCGGATCGATTACTTGAAGTTTATAACGGGGCACATCCCCGCGCTTAACGTACCCACCCTCTTGATCCCTCTTGAACCCCCGTTGATCCCTCTTGATCCCTCTTGCAACCGCCTGCGCTCTGCTATCATCGCAGAATGTAGCAACGGAGGGGGCGGAGGGGACAATGAGTGCGCACGAAAACCTCGAGCATGCCGAGCACGCCGAGCATGCAGCACATTCCAACAAGAAGATTGCGCTGCTGATTGCCGTGCTCGCATTGTTTCTTGCGTTTTCGGAAACTTTGGGAAAGAGCGCACAGACAGCAGCTATTGCCGACAATATCAGAGCGTCCGACACCTGGAATTTCTTCCAGGCAAAGACCATCAGGCAAGCGGGGTTACGCACCGCGGCTGATGCACTGTCCGTCCAACTGCCATCAATTACCAATGAAGAGAGCAAGGCAGCGATCACCAAGCAGATCGAGGCCTGGCGCAGTACCGCAACCCGCTACGAATCCGACCCCAAGGAAAAGGATGGGCGCAAGGAATTGCGGGCATTGGCCGAGCAATATGAGCACGACCGCGATACGCGGCTGGGACGATATCACCAATATGAATTCGCCTCGGCCGCATTCCAGATCGGAATTGTCCTGGCCTCTGCGCAGGTCATCACCGGCATCACGGCGCTTGGCTGGCTATCCGGCCTCATCGGAATCTTCGGTCTCGGCTTCATGGCGCTGGGCCTGTGGGCACCGCATGCGGTTCATTTGGTCTGACGCTGCCTGTCGCGTGCCGGCCGATTACACCGGATTGCTGCGATAGGCGCGGCGGCGCATGCGTATGAGCCGTCGGAAAAACCGCCCGGCGCGTTGGGGCTTCAACAGCCATGCCAGCTTATGCAGCCGCGCGCGGATCGGCCTGGTGATCTCGCGTGACCAATCGCGAAGCCACATGAACCAGTCGTACATGCGGTGAAACCACCCGATCTGCAGCAGCTTGCTGCGGGTGACATCAAACACAAAGGCGGTCACGCCGACGCCAAGGAATTTGGCGAACACCAGCGCCAGCACGACTCCCAGCCAGCCCTGCGTGGCGATGACGTAGACTTCCAGGAATTTCAGCGGAAGCAAGACAACGATAAGCGGTATGACGAAAATCGTGAGCACCGCATATGGCGGCAGATCTTCGATTAATTGCGCAAGCCTGGTTTTGACCCTGCCCCAGGGCACAAGATTGACGACGCGCGCGACGACGGGCTCGAGATGATCCCATAGCCACGCCTCGAGCAAAAACACCAGCGCGAGGGCCACCCATAAGTAACGGAGAAGTTTGCGGCGCATGCTCTCACATAATAGCGCGATGGCCTGCCGCAAATAAGGCCAGCAAAACCGCTGAATTTACGGGGTGCGCTATGACCTCACCCTGCCGCCATCCACATTCAGCGTCTGCCCGGTGATGAAAGCCGCATCATCGCTGGTCAGGAAAGATATTGCACCCACGAGATCTTCCGGCACTTCCGCACGTTTTATCGCCTGCATCTGTGCGACGGCGTCAAACTCCTCGTCCATGGTCTTGAAGCCGGGACGCGGCGAACGCACCAGGGTCCCGGGCGAGCGTGTGAGGCCCGGCGCGATAGCGTTGACTGTAATGCCGTCGGCGGCGAGATCGGTCGCAAGCGCGCGGGTGAATCCGACGATGCCGCCTTTGCTCGCGACATAATGGGCAAAACCCGTCACCACCGAACCGAGCGTGCTCGACGCCATGTTGACGACGCGTCCCCACTTGCGCGCGCGCATGGCCGGCACAAAAGCCGCGGTCACCAGGAAAGTGCCGTCGAGGTTGATCGACAAAACCTTCCGCCAGTCGGCGAAGGTCATTTCGGGAAAATCCTTCTGCGGGAAAATGCCCGCGCAATTGACGACAATATCGACATGGCTGAATTTCGCATTGACCTGCTTTGCCATGGCAGCGACCGAGTCTTCCGAGGACACATCGCATTTTACGGCCAGCGCCTGGCGGCCTTGGGCCTCGACCATTTTGACTGTGGCGCTGCTATCGCCGAGATCGGCGATTGCGACATGCACGCCGTCCTCGGCAAGACGTTTTGCAAACGCCTGTCCGATCCCTCCCGCGGCGCCGGTGATGACGGCAACTTTATCCTTGTGCCCCTTAGCCATTTCACTCCCCTGATTTTCATATCCCGCAAAAATTTTTTCCGGCACCCCCGGGGCCTGGCCCGAAGGTCCATGAGGCGTCGCTTCCACGATTGACCTTACCGCTGTTGCAAGACGCGCGTCATCATGGATTGCAGTGCGAGCGGCAGGCTGCGCGCTATATATGAATCGCCCGTTTCGCGACCGCCATGGCCGCTTCCTTCACCGCCTCGGGCAATGTCGGATGCGCATGACAGGTACGAGCGATGTCTTCGGCGGACGCACCGAATTCCATGGCCAGCACTGCCTCGGCAATCATGTTGCCGGCATCGGCGCAGATGAGCTGCACGCCGAGAACGCGGTCGGTCTTGGCATCGGCAAGAATTTTCACAAAACCATCGGTGGTCAGATTGACTTTTGCGCGGCCGTTGGCGGTGAACGGAAACTTGCCGACATTATAGGCGACACCGGCCGCTTTTAGTTCTTCCTCGCTTTTCCCCACGGTCGCGATCTCGGGATAGGTGTACACCACATTCGGAATGGCATCGTAGTTCACATGCCCTGCCTCCCCGACCAGGATTTCCGCAAGGGCGACACCTTCGTCCTCGGCTTTGTGTGCCAGCATTGGCCCGGCGATGACATCGCCGATTGCCCAGATTCCGGGCACGCTGGTCGCATAGTAATGATCGACGACGACGCGGCCGCGCTCGTCCAGTTTGACGCCGATTTCCTTGAGGCCAAGCCCTTCGGTGTAAGGCACGCGCCCGATCGACACGAGCACAATGTCGGCCTCGATCGTTTCGGGAGTACCGCCTTTGGCCGGCTCGATGGTCGCCTTCAGCTTTGCGCCCGAGGCGTCGACCGCGGTGACCTTCGACGATAGCTTGAATGTCATGCCCTGTTTTTCAAACAGACGCTGCGCCTGGCGGCGCACTTCGCCGTCCATGCCGGGCAAAACGCCGTCGAGGAATTCAACGACCGTCACTTTCGAGCCAAGCCGCCGCCAGACCGAGCCCAGCTCGAGCCCGATCACGCCGGCGCCGACCACCAGCAAATGGCCGGGAACCTTGGGAAGCGCGAGCGCGCCGGTCGATGACACGATGCGCTTCTCGTCGATTGCAATGCCGCGCAAGGGGGCAACATCGGAGCCGGTGGCGATAACGATCGACTTCGTCTCCAAGGTCTGCGTCTTGCCGTCGGCGGCCCTGACCTCGACCCTGCCGGGCGCGACGATACGGCCGGCGCCGTGAAAGGCGTCGATCTTGTTCTTCTTGAGCAGGAACTCGACGCCCTTGACGTTGCCGTCGACGCCCTGGTCCTTGAACGCCATCATCGCCGCGAGATCGAGCTTGGGTGCGGGCACGCCGATGCCCATCTTGCCGTAGCTGTGCCCGGCTTCCTCGAACAATTCGGATGCATGCAGCAGCGCCTTCGACGGAATACAACCTATGTTCAAGCACGTGCCGCCGAAGGTCGCGCGCTTCTCCACCACGGCGGTTTTCAGGCCGAGCTGCGCCGCGCGGATGGCGCAAACATAGCCGCCGGGGCCGGTGCCGATGACGACGAGGTCGTAGGACATAGGGTAGCTCCGCACTCGAAATCGTCATGGCCGGGCTTGCCCGGCCATCCACGTCTTGACCTTAGCAAGGAAAGAAAGACGTGGATGCCCGGCACAAGGCCGTGCATGACGGAAAAAGTTACAAATCCAGCACCACGCGCGCCGGGTCCTCAAGGCCTTCCTTCACGCGCACGAGGAAGGTGACCGCCTCGCGCCCGTCGACGATACGGTGATCGTAGGAAAGCGCGAGATACATCATCGGCCGCACTTCGACCTTGCCGGCAATGACAACCGGCCGCTCCTGGATCTTGTGCATGCCGAGAATGCCGGACTGCGGCGCATTGAGGATCGGCGTTGACATCAACGAACCGTACACACCGCCATTTGTGATGGTGAAGGTCCCGCCCTGCATCTCATCGATCTTGAGGCTGCCGTCGCGCGCACGGCGCCCGAAATCGCTAATAGTCTTTTCGATCTCGGCCAGCGACATCAACTGTGCATCGCGCACGACCGGCACGACGAGACCCTTCTCCGTGCCGACCGCAATGCCGATGTGATAATAATTCTTGTAGACGATATCGGTGCCGTCGATTTCGGCATTGACCGCGGGGATTTCCTTCAGCGCCTGGATGCAGGCGCGCACGAAAAAACCCATGAAACCAAGCTTCACGCCGTGCTTCTTCTCGAACAGATCCTTGTATTGATTGCGCATTTGCATAACGGCGATCATGTCGACCTCGTTGAAGGTCGTGAGCATGGCTGCCGTGTTCTGCGCATCCTTCAGCCGGCGCGCGATAGTCTGCCGCAGGCGCGTCATGTGCACGCGCTCTTCGCGCGCCGCATCGTCGGCCGGCGATGGGGCACGCATCTGCATGGGCGCGGCAACCGGCGTCGGCGCCGCCGCCGCGCGCTCGATTGCACTGAGCATGTCGCCCTTGGTCACCTGTCCATGCATGCCTGTGCCGCTGATTTTTGACGGGTCAACTCCGCTCTCGGCCGCCATCTTGCGCACGGAAGGCGGCAACGGGATTACAGATGCCGGCGTCCCCGCCGGTTTTGACGGTTCGGCGGGCCGGGGCGCGGGGGCGGCCGGTTTTGCCGCGGCCGGCGTGGCCGCAGCAGGCCGCGATGAAGCGACCGCGCCTTCCTTGATCTGCCCAAGAAGCGCGCCCACGGCGACCGTGTCGCCGTTCTTCACCGCAACATCGGTCAGCACGCCGGCCGCCGGGGCCGGCACCTCAAGCGTAACCTTGTCGGTCTCGAGCTCTACCAGCGGCTCGTCCACGGCGACGGCATCGCCCGGCCGTTTGAACCATTTGCCGACCGTTGCTTCGGTCACCGATTCGCCGAGGGTGGGCACGCGGATATCAGCCATGACTTGTCTCGACCTCTCGTTTGTCGTGCCCGGCCTTGTGCCGGGCATCCCGCTTGGATGGCAAAGTCATGCGACCCGGATCGGGCTTGCCCCGACCATGACAGAAAAATTAATTACCTCAGCGCCTCGTCCACGAACTGCTTCAACTGCACCAGGTGCTTCGTCATTTGACCGACCGCCGTTGAAGCCGAGGCTGGACGGCCAGCATATTGCATGGTGCGATGCTTGGCACCGATCTGGTTGAGTATCCATTGCAGGAATACGTCGACGAAGAACCAGCTGCCCATATTGCGCGGCTCTTCCTGGCACCAAACCATCTCGGCCTGCTTGAACCGCGACAGCTCGGCAACCAGCGCCTTTGTGGGGAAAGGATAGAGCTGTTCGATGCGAAGAAGATAAATATCGTCGGTACCGCGTTTTTCTCGCTCATCGTAGAGATCATAGTAGACCTTGCCCGAGCACATAACGACGCGCCGTATTTTGTCGTCACTGACAAGCTTGATCTTCTCGTTCGGCAGCAATTGTGCATCGTCCCACAGCAAACGATGAAACGACGTGCCGTTGGATAGTTCGTCGAGCCTGGACACGGCGCGCTTGTGGCGCAGCAGGGATTTGGGTGTCATCAAAATCAGCGGCTTACGGATTTCACGCTTCAGCTGCCGGCGAAGAATGTGGAAATAATTTGCGGGGGTCGTGCAGCTTGCGACCTGCATGTTGTCTTCGGCACACATCTGAAGAAAGCGCTCGAGACGCGCAGAGGAATGCTCGGGCCCCTGCCCTTCGTATCCGTGCGGCAGCAGGCAAACGAGGCCCGACATGCGCAGCCACTTGCGCTCGCCCGACGAAATGAACTGGTCGAACACGACCTGCGCGCCGTTGGCGAAATCGCCGAATTGGGCTTCCCACAAGGTCAGGGCGTTCGGCTCGGCGGTGGAATAGCCGTACTCGAAGCCGAGCACGGCCTCTTCCGACAGGCTCGAATTGAGTACTTCGAAGCGCGCCTGGCCCGCGCCGAGATGGTTGAAGGGCGTGTGGCGCTCCTCGGTATTCTGATCGAACAGCACCGAGTGGCGTTGCGAGAAGGTGCCGCGCTCACTGTCCTGACCCGACAGGCGTACGGGGTGGCCTTCCTTGAGCAGGGAGCAGAAGGCAAGCGCCTCCGCCGTGGCCCAATCGATTCCCTCGCCTGTCTCGATCGCCTTTGCGCGATTGTCGAGAAAACGCTGGATGGTCTTATGGACCTGAAAATCCGGCGGAACGGCCGTGATCTCCTTGCCGATCTCGCGCAGCGTTTGCATCGCAACGCCGGTATTGCCGCGACGCGGGTCTTCGACCTCACCCGCGGCCTTCAGGCCGGCCCAGCGGCCGTCGAGCCAGTCGGCTTTGTTCGGCTTGTAGCCTTGCGCCGCCTCGAATTCGACGTCGAGGCGCGCGCGCCAGTCGCCGCGCATCTTGGCGACCTCGCCCTCGGTGACGACACCCTCGCCGATCAATTTCTTGCTGTAGATTTCCAGCACGCTCGGATGCGCGCGGATCTTTTTGTACATCAGCGGCTGCGTGAACGCGGGCTCGTCGCCTTCATTGTGGCCGAAACGCCGATAGCAGAACATGTCTATAACGACAGGCCGCTGAAACTTCTGCCGATACTCGGTCGCAACCTTGGCGGCGAATACAACTGCTTCCGGGTCGTCGCCGTTCACGTGGAAGATCAACGCCTCGATCATCTTGGCGACGTCAGACGGATAAGGCGACGAGCGCGAGTAGCGCGGATAAGTCGTGAAGCCGATCTGGTTGTTGACGATGAAATGGATGCTGCCGCCCGTGCGGTAGCCTTTGAGGTCCGACAGGCCGAAACATTCCGCCACCACACCCTGGCCGGCGAAGGCGGCATCGCCATGCATCAGCAGCGGCATCACCATGGTGCGCTCGTCGGGCTTCGCATGGTGCTGATCCTGCTTGGCGCGCACCTTGCCGAGCGTGACCGGATCAACGATTTCCAGATGCGACGGATTTGGCGTCAGCGAGAGATGCACCTTGTTGTTGTCGAACTCGCGGTCTGACGAGGCGCCCAGGTGATACTTGACGTCGCCTGAGCCTTCGATTTCATCGGGCGTCGCCGAGCCGCCCTTGAATTCGTGGAACAGCGCGCGATGCGGCTTGCCCATCACCTGCGTGAGCACGTTCAAGCGGCCGCGATGCGGCATGCCGATGCAGATTTCTTCCACGCCGAGATTGCCGCCGCGCTTGATGATCTGCTCGAGTGCCGGGATCAGGGATTCAGCGCCATCGAGGCCGAAGCGCTTGGTGCCGGTGAACTTCACATCGCAGAAATTTTCGAAGCCTTCGGATTCCACCAGTTTGTTGAGGATGGCGCGCTTGCCCTCGCGGGTGAAGGTAATTTCCTTGTCGCGGCCCTCGATGCGTTCCTGAATCCAGCTTTTTTGCGCGGCATTCGAGATGTGCATGAATTCCACGCCGAGCGTCTGGCAGTAAGTGCGGCGCAAGATCGCGACAATTTCGCGCATCGACGCAAATTCGAGTCCGAGCACCTTGTCGAGATAGATCCTGCGATCGAGATCGGTCTCGGTGAAACCGTATGAGCGCGGATCGAGTTCTTCCTCGTTTTTCTCCGGCTCGAGTTCGAGCGGATCGAGCTTGGCGTGGAAGTGGCCGCGCATGCGGTAGGCGCGAATGAGCATCAATGCATGGATGGAATCGCGGGTCGCCTGCATGACATCGGCGGAGGCGAGTTCCACGCCTTTTGCCCGCGCCGTTGTCGATATCTTTTCGCCGAGCTTCTTTTCGGTCTCGGCCCATTGGCCGTCGAGAGCCGCAACAAGGTCCCCACCGGGCCGCTGCGGCCAATTCGGCTTCTGCCAGGAGGCGCCGCGCGCGTTTTTGACGACGTCGCCCTTGTCGTCCTTCAGGCTTTGGAAAAAGGCCCGCCACTCGGCATCAACCGCCGCGGGGTCGCCCTCATACTTGGCATAGAGATCTTCGATATAGGCAGCATTGCCGCCGTAGAGAAACGAGGTTCGGGCGAAGATGGAATTTGCGTCCTGGCGGGACATTGTCGTCTCTATCCTTGCGCAGCCTGAGGAAACGCGCCCATCACAGCCCGGAATCCGGCAAGGCCGGCCGCTGCGTCAGCGCGACTGTTTTAACTCTATTTATGACGTCTGTAAGTCTACGAAAGACCTAAGCACTGAATCAGGATTTCAGTACTTCCACCAGCGTCTTCCCGATTCGCGCC
>Ga0134128_10005831_pt1 | contig 14915 bp, 12 predicted proteins | sample KB31754_FD_96462 | JGI IMG/M metagenome (GOLD analysis project Ga0134128, IMG submission 96462) | Terrestrial soil microbial communities with excess Nitrogen fertilizer from Kellogg Biological Station, Michigan, USA - KB3-175-4 | ecosystem: Environmental > Terrestrial > Soil > Unclassified ... | reverse complement strand
TACGAAAAGTACGGCATCGACATCGGCTATGGCCTTCTTGAAAGCACGCGCGACAGGCGGAAAGTCGGCATCGTAGTCTTGGCTGTAAATCGGCAGATCCATGATCGGGATTTCGGACAATTCCAGTTCAGGTGGTGCCAGCCGTGTCAGAGCCTTCGCCAGCAAACGATTGATCGAGGTGCTTGAGAAGCTGCCGACGAGATAACCAACCTTGTACTTATTCATATAGTCTCCTTTCTGTGCAGCGCGCAAACCTCTTTGATCTGCCTCATTGGCTGGCTTCCCTGTGGAAAATCCTGTTCCGGGAATCAAGTCTTTTTATTACCGAAAGCTCTTTCTTCAGTGGGATAAGCAAGTTGTAGTCTCAGGACAGGTTTCTTTGCGTGCTCTCATAGTTATTCAACGGATCCCTGATTTCCCCGGCGCAAGGATACCGTTCGGGTCCAGTGCTTTTTTCAGCGTCTTGTGGACCTGGCGCTGCACCGGACCGTAAGTGTCAGCCACCTTGTCCATGAAAGCGGAATTCACCCGGTAGGTTCCGTAGCCCTGCGCAGAAAACACCGTCAACAGTTCATCGAAGCACTCGTAAGCGGCTTTCTCCTGCGCGGGATCCGTCTTGTCATACAACACATCGACGATATGATGCATGTCCCGCATGCCGACGATGAATTCGCCGTTATAATCCAGGCCGTGCTTGGCAAGAATCTGCTTGGTCAGGGACACCTGCTTCAACGTCTCGCTCCCCCGTGCCTGGGAAACAGGCGCAAACCACATTGATCCGCCTCCACCGCGCCAGTTGTACAAAGAGAATTCCTGGAGGTTCATATCCCCGCGCATAATGGCGGCCCGATACGCAAATACGGGATCATCTCCAACATCTTCTTGCGTAAGAATCCTTCCCTTTCCGGATCGACCAAATGCCTGTTTCAGGGTCTTCCAGTTCAATGCGATCTGCTCCTCCGTTCCGTAGAGCGCTGCATAAACATTCCAGGTTCCAAGGTTATGATCTTTTATTAGTTTTCGCACCGCGGCGTCGGAAATAGCACCTGATCCGGTAAAATAATCGCTGCGGCGAGCAACGACTGGCGCATCGTACAACGCGTGGGCAATGACTCCAGCATTGGGCACCACGCCATTGATGCGAAGTGGCCGCATTATTTCCACAATCTCAACAATATCTTCCTCATCGGGATACCGGATGACGAACGGCTTATACGCGGGAGGGGCCGGCATCAGCCAGAACCCGAACTTGGTGACAATCCCATAGTTGGACTGCGTGAAGATACCGTCCAGGTACGGACCATATCCCCACTTGAATACCTGCCAGGTATTGGAATTCGGCAGGGAGCCCATGCCGGTGCGCAGCACATCGCCGTTTGCCAGAACCACTTCCATGCCACATGCAAAGAGAAAGTGCTCCCCGTACGGTGTATATCCTACTCCCCGATCCAATGTGTTGCCGGTGGGCCCGGCGATTGCGGAAGGCGCGGGCACGGAGAGCCATAAGCCCAGATTTCGTTCCTTGATGTAGTCGTAGAGCTGTTGATACGTGACCCCCGGCTCGACCAGGGCGTATGCCAGGTCTTTATCCACTTCCAGGATTCGGTTCATTCGTTTGAGATCAAGCACGACCTGGCCTCGTTCTGCCGGCGCTGCTGATCCATAGCCAAGATTTTTCCCAGTCGAAATAGTCCAGATCGGGATTTTGTACTTATTGCAGATAGCGAGGACTTTCTGAATTTGCTCGACGGTTGTCGCCATAAGTGCGGCGGAAAGCGTATGCTCTGAATCAGAGACTGGCATCATGGTCTTGATATACGGAGCCAGTCGCTCGGGCGTGGTGAGCACGGCGTCATCCCCGAGAACGCCGCGGAAATCCCGGACCGCCGCGTCGAAGGTTCTTTCGGATACGCCCTTAGGCAATGCGATATATTTGCCAGCCATTACCTGCTTCTCCTTTCGCTAAACCTCGACGATGAATGATGTAAACCGTTCTTCGGAAAAAATGGGTTCATCCATGTTCCGCCATTCCCCTTGTGGTGACCGATGTATGAACCCTCGCTTGGTGCAATCCTCCTGCATGGTGCCGATTCCGAGTCCGGCGAGAGTAACAGCGTAGCCGAGCGCCTCTACCCAATTCGCAGGATGCCAGTTCTCCTGCACTGTCTGTCTCGCTTCATCGCCATCCCGGGGACTGGAAAATTCTGTCCATCTTTGTGACGTATTCCATCCAAGCAATCCACATCCTTCAGATACCGACACCCCTGAGCAATGCAAATGCATTGCCAGCGGCCCGGTTGACTCGTACGACCTGAACTCCGGGATGAAGAAGCGATATTCGCCCGAGGCTTTGCCACCAGTTTCGCCATTACTCCTGACTTCCTGAAGAAAATTCTCGACAATCGAAAAATTTTGATGAAATCCGACAAGTTGGGAAGCCAATATAGGGCCGGGGCTCCGCTGCGGCGACGCTGAAGCCCACAAATGACGAAGTGCAGGCGAGCTGTCACCCCGAAAGACAGGATAGGCATCTTGGGAAGAGACATGCTTTCCTCGCGCGATCAGTTGACCGCCTGCGCTCCGCACTATTTCTGTGAAAACCGCCGCGCTCGCATCATCCATCACCGCGATCCAGCGCATGCCCCGTGACACCGCCAGCAGTTCCGATACCCGTCCCACCTCGCGCAGCAGCCCGCTTTTTAGTTTGACCACTTGCAATGCCGAGAACTCAGCGAAGACATCCTCAAGGCCCATTGAGCAAGCCGAATGCGCGACCGATGCACCCCGGGCAAAAGTCTCATCAACGCGCGTGCCTCCCAACAACAGTGAGCAAGCCTTGACCTTCGCTGTATGGTTTGGCTGTGTAATCCCAGATGTGGCATAGCGGGGAATGCCAAGTGTTGCCAATGTTCCGCCTGCCAGTATTCCTTTCATGAGATTGCGTCTGTTGACATTCATAGGAATTCTCCTATCGGGCGTTCGGACTTTTAGAAATGTATTCCGCCAGTTTTGCAAGTGACTCCTCATCAATTTCAGAGAACCGGAACGGTGGCATCGCACGGTTACCATTGCGAACGACAGCATGAATATAAGCAGGAGGAAGTTGACGGCCAAGGATTACCGGTCCAACCTTTCCGCCTTCGTGGCAGTAACCACAGATCTTGGCGTACACCTCGGCGCCGTTCTTCCATGTGACGCCAGGAGCAGAGGCAGGATTCTCAGGAGCAACCTGCGCGATCGCATCCAGGACGAAGGCCAGCACTATAGGGGTTAACACAAAGGCGAAAGCCTGTCCTCGCCCCATTGCTTTTTTCCTTGTCATAGCAGCACCTCCGGCACCTTTGCTCAGATCTCCTGGACGAGATCAAGCGCGAGGTTCATTCGTCTTTATGGATCAACATAAGGCACGGGCGAAGCGAAGCTTTCATTCAATATAGACAATAAACAAGAAAGCGGTGGAGGATATCGACTTGCCGGAGAGCTGCGGATCGCTATGCATCCTAATCCCTTAAAAAAGAAAAAAAGATAGAGCAGCGGAAGGTGGAACCAAACCTCTGTCCTCGACGGTCAGTAACCAACAGTGAAACGCTGACGCGAATGCTTCGGGTTTTCCAGTTCATCGACCAGGGCGATGACATAGTCTTCCATCGATATCCAGCTGCGGCCTTTGTCGTCGATGAGAAGCTGGTCGCCGCCCATCCGGTAGATTCGGGTGCGCTCCCCTGGCTCGAATTCAGCCGACGGAGAAAGAAAAGTCCAGTCCAATGTTTTTTCCGAGCGCAATGCCTTCAGGTACTCGATACCGCCAAACGCTTCCGGCTTGTACGCTTCCGGGAATTCTGGCGTATCTACCAGCATTGCACCGGGTGCGACTTCCAGGCTGCCCGCGCCACCGACGACCAGGAGCCGCGGGACTCCCGCTTTTTTGACAGCGCTAATGACCGCTGCGGGATCCGTGGAGACAAAACGGGAGGCGCTGATAACGGCGTCATGACCTGCAAGAAGGGGAGCAAGCGCCTCGTCCCGGTTTACGTCGACTGCTTCAAGGCGAAGCCCAGGCTTCGTTTCCACTTTCGAGACGTCGCGTGCGATACCCGTTACGGTATGGCCTCGCCGAAGCAATTCCGCGGTTAAACGCGAGCCAACCCGGCCTGTCACTCCTATCAATGCAACCTTCATATGTCCTCCATAAATCGGGAAGCCGGGAAGAATTCCACCGACACGGGATGACTGCCCGGCCTCTTTCGATTGGCGCTGGCTTGCTACCGGGGCGTATTTCGAGAAAGGTACGCTCCGATGTCGACCAGCTCTGAATGGTTGATCTCGGTCTTGCGAAAGAACGGCATGATGGATATGCCTGTACGCACAAACGCCTGCACCATTCCTAGTGACAGGTCGTGCGATATGCCAGGGCATCCGGCACCAATGGAATATCCATCACTGGAGTCGGAACTGTGCTGATGCCTGCGTTGTTAACGGCAACATCGAGCTTGCCGTAAATCGACTTGACCCGGGCAACCAGATCCAGGTGATATTCAGGATTCGTTATGGGGCCCTTGATGAATGTGACTTCGCCACCTTCATCCTTGATCGCGTCCAGCGTTTCCCTGCTGCCCTTATCGTTGGCCTCCGCGACAACAACGTTAGCCCTGCCTCTGCAAACCCAATAGTGATGCCCCGCCCTATACCGGATCCCGCACCCCTCACAATAACTGTCTTGTTTTTCATAGCACGTTATTTACCTATGGGGCAGCTCAGGAGACTATCTACACCAGGGGGCCAAACCTCCAGCCCAGCCCCGGAGAAGAAAAATAGGAATATCCTGACGTAATGGTCGTCCCCTTAAAGTAGTTATTCGGTGCGGTCACCCACGTAGAACATTTAATAATCGAGGGCTGGGTGGCGACAACTAACAATTGACGGGATAGGAGAACTGGTTCGCCCAGTAGCGATCCAAAATCGTTGGGTACGTCATTTACGACCACTGTCAATACGTCCAGATCAGCAAACAGCACGCGGTCGGCTGCCCGAAAGTACCTATCTCCGTGGTGGCTCTCGCAAAGAACCGTGTTGGTCTTCCCTGGAGTTGGAGGTGAATCGTGACTGAAGCCAAAAGGAAGACTCACACACTCAAGGCTCGGTCTTTGTTCGTTCATGATCCGCTGTATCCATCACGTTTCCATCTGTCGGCGTGGGCTTGTTTTCCTGACTGCCCGCTTCCATTTGTTCTCTGATGCGGTCAGCCTCCACCACCCATCCACCGCCGAGCGATTTATAGAGATTGACAAGAGAGTTGAACACGCGTCCGCGGGTTTGAGCCTGGGTGGTTTCGGCTTCGAAGAGGGTGCGTTGAGCGTCAAGGACTTCGATGAAGCTGATATAGCCTTCGTCATAACGCAGCTGCGCCATCTCGAGATACGTGCGCGACGCCTCAACCCGCCGGGTTTGAGCAGCCAGTTCCGCTCGGTTCTTCTGCACGGCTATGAGGGAATCCTCAACTTCCCGAAACGCAATCTGGATTGCGCGCTGGTAACCCACGAGTGCTTGTTCGTGCCGTGCTTCCGCCTGTTTTACCTGGCCTGCGATGCCTCCTGCGGTAAAGATCGGGACGGAAGTCACCACACCAAACGCTGCCATGTAGGCTGGGCCGGTAAACAGGGTTGCAAGCTGAGTGCTCGCGACTCCCAGCACGCCTGTGAGTGAAATCCGCGGGAAGTAAAGGGCGCGGGCAGCCCCGATTTGTGCATTGGCCGAGATCAGGTTCTGCTCGGCCTCACGGAGATCGGGACGCCGCATGAGGAGTTCCGATGGAAGACCGGAGGATACCATGGGAAGTTCGAGCTTTGCGAGTTCGCGGCCCCGTGCAATTGGGCCGGGATTGCGACCGAGCAATACTGCGAGTGCGTTCTCCTGCTGGGCAATGCTGGATTCAAGCGGGGGTATGGCGGCTACCGCGGTTTCATACTGTGACTCAATTTGAGCAAGCTCCAGTTGTGAAATCACGCCACCTTCGTAGCGCATCCGGAAAACTTCCAGCGTGTCCCTTCGGGTGGCTGCAGTAGCCCGCGCGATCTCCAGTTGCCGATCCAGGATCAGGAGATTGATGTAGGACGAGGCCACCGAGGTGACCAGGGTCAATATGGTGGCGCGCCGCGCCGCCTCGGAGGCAAACAGCTGATGGCGCGCAGCCTCCGAGAGACGCCTGATGCGGCCCCAGATATCGATTTCCCAGTTCGCGTTTATGGATACCTGGTAGTTTCTATAGTAAGGGTCAATGCCCCCCAGCCCTCCTGGCCACACGAAGGCTGTCGAGCGCAGCCTCTCCGCTGAGGCATCTCCCCCGATCTGCGGAAACAACTCCGAGCGGGTAGCGCCATAGCGGCCCTGGAATTCCTCGATCCGGGCAGTGGCGATGCGTATGTCCTTGTTCTCAACCAGCGCGATCCTGATCAGCTCGTTGAGAATGGGATCTTCGAACTGCTCCCACCAAACGGTATCGGCAATATCTCTCGCGACTTTCTCTCCGAAACGGTATTTCTCCATTGTTTCTATTTTCGGCCGCCGATAATTGGGACCAAACATGCAGCCCTCTAATACAAAAGCCAGGGAAAGCAGGGACGCAAGTAATGTCAGCCGAAATCGCATGTCAGTCTGGCAAAGGCGTGTTGCGTGGTTTATTACGGAAATCATCCTCCATGCCATCCCCTGGATCAGCCGGTAGCTTGCTTTCCGAGGATTCGCCTGTCGGAGGAGGTGTTCTGTCTTTGCCTCTTATCCTTGCCGTTAAGGTTTCGATCGCCCAGTAGAACATCGGGATGAAAAATATTGCGATGACCGTTGCGCCCAGCATCCCGCCAACCACACCGGTACCGAGCGAAATCTTGCTGTTTGCAGAGACGCCAGTAGCAATTGCGAGAGGCACACAGCCCAGCGTGAAAGCAAGCGAGGTCATGATGATCGGTCGAAGCCTGTCCCGCGCCGCATTCACGGCGGCATCATAGAAGGACTGCCCCTGGGCTCGGTTCATCACCGCATATTCGAAAATCAGGATTGCATTCTTGGCGGCGAGCGCGATCAGTATGGTCAGTCCGATCTGGAAGTAGATGTCATTGCTCAGGCCACGGAGAAAAATAGCGACCAGCGCGCCAAACAGCGCAAACGGGACTGCTGTCAATACGCCAAGGGGCAATGTCCACTTCTCGTACTGGGCGGCAAGGATGAGGAAAACCATGATCAGGCCGAAGACGAATACCAGCACGGATGAGCCGCCGGCCCTTTTCTCTTCGAAAGTCTGGCCGCTCCAGGCAATACCATAATCATCCGGCAGGATTTCATCCGCAGTTTGCTCCATTGCCGCAATCGCTTCTCCTGAACTGAAACCGGGTGCGGCATCGGCTGTAATTTTTACCGCAGTGAAGTTGTTGAAACGCGTTACGATGTCCGGCGCCCGATCAAAACGAGTGGTCGCCACCGCATTAAGTGGGACCATGTTGCCGTTTTGGCTGCGTACATACAGATAATTGATATCCTCCGGTTTCATCCGTGAGGCGGGCTCGCCCTGGATAATGACTTGGAACAGGCGAGCAAACTTGGTGAATTGCGATACATAGAGCGATCCGAACATTGTCTGCATCGAGGTATATACCTCCTCCACGGAAACGCCCAATGTTTCCGCCTTTGCGCGGTCCACATCAAGGTATAGCACTTGTGCCGAGGCATTGTAGGTCGAGGTGATATTCGTGAGTTCCGGCCGTGTCTGGGCGCGTTTCACATATTCCTGGATGACCTGCGCAATCTGCTGGCTATCGTTGTCGCCCTTGCTCTGGATATACAACTCCATGCCGCCGGTCGTTCCCAATCCAGGGATGGACGGTGGATTGATCGGAAGAATGATGCCGCCGGGTATATTGGAGAAGGCTTTTACAGCGCCTGCCATCAGGGCCGGCACGCTCTGGGTGTCGGCATTATCGTCGGCGTAGCGCTCTTCAAAATCCTTGAGCCCCACGAAGAATGTTGAAGCATTGCTCTTCATCTGGCCGTCGAGCAGGCTGAAGCCGTCGATGACCACGATGGATTTTGTGGCCGGATGCTTCATAAAGTATTCTGTGGCATGCCGACTGACCTCAGCGGTACGGTCGAGCCCCGAAGCGTCGGGCATCAATACAACTCCCAGCAGCAAGCCCTGGTCTTCCGGGGGGAGGAATGAACCAGGAATGTGTTTGAACAGTCCGATGGCAAGTCCAATCATGCCGAAAAACAAGAGCAGCGCCACGATGTAGCGCTTGATTGCGAGCTGAACGCTACGGATATAGCCTTCTGTCATGCGCTCGAACCAGGTATCGAACCATCTGAAAAAGCCCCGTTTCTCGCCGTGACGAGGTTTTAGCAGGAGGACGGCGAGCGCGGGCGACAACGTCAGGGCCACGATTCCCGACAGAATTACAGAGATCGCAATGGTGATTGCAAACTGCTTGTAGAGCTGTCCGGTGATACCGGGAATAAATCCTACCGGAACAAACACCGCGCATAGCACCAGAACAATGGCGATCAGCGCACCGCCTACCTCGTCCATCGCCTTCTTCGCCGCATCACGAGCAGACAGGCCAAATTTGCTCATGTTGTGCTCGACCGCCTCGACGACGACAATGGCGTCGTCCACCACGATACCGATCGTGAGTATCATGCCGAACAGGGTGAGCATGTTGAGCGAAAAACCGAGTGCGGCCATGCCGCTCCCGGCTCCGATTACCGAAATCGGCACGGCAATGATTGGGATCAAAGTGGCGCGCAGGTTCTGGAGAAACACGAACACAACGAGTACCACGAGCACCAGCGCTTCAAAGAAAGTCTCGATCACCGACGCGATGGAAGCACGCGTGAAAGCAGTGGTATCCATGGTGATTTCGTACTCGATGCCTGGAGGAAATGATTTTTTCATTTCTTCCAAAGTTGCGCGCACGCCCTTCGAAACTTCCAACGCGTTGGCCCCGGGCTGCTGGTACACCACCAGCACCGTCGCAGGCTTCCCTTGACGGGTGTTGCGAACCGCGTAAATCTTCTGACCCAATTCCGCATAGCCCACGTCTTTGAGACGTATCATCGCAACGCCCTGACTGGCGGCGCGGATAATGATGTTGTCAAATTCGGCGGGGGTAGTCAGACGGCTCTTGGTGGTAATGGCGAAGGACTGCTCGACGGGACGGTCCGTCGGGGCTTGGCCGATGCTGCCCACGGCATATTGTTCGTTTTGTGCCGCAACCGCTTGCTGCACATCCCCAGCCGTGATGCCAAGGGCGGCCATCCGGTCTGGTTTCAGCCAGATTCGCATCGCATAATCCGGTGTCCCCATGATGGTGGCCTGACCCGCGCCGGGGATGCGCTTAATCGCATCCAGTATGAAAATACTGGCATAGTTGGAAACATAGACGGGCTCGTAACGTTCATCCGGTGAAAAGACCGAGATGACCATCATCATCGAGGCGGATTGTTTTTTTACCGCGACACCCTGCCTCTGCACTGAGGCGGGAAGTTGCGGGAGCGCCAGGCTTACACGATTCTGCACCTCCACTTGCGCGAGCGATGGATTGGCATCAATCTCGAAATAGACCGACAGCGTCATGGCACCGGTTGACGAACTTGCAGAGGTCATGTACATCAGTTTATCGGCACCATTCACCTGCTGCTCAATGGGAGCTGCGACGTTTTGCGCCGCCACTTCGGCGGTGGCCCCTGGATAGGTCGCTGTTACCGAGACTTCAACGGGTGTGATCTGCGGATACTGCGCAATAGGCAGGTTGTACATCGCCACGCCGCCTGCCAGCGTGATGATGATGGAGAGCACCGACGCGAAGACTGGCCTGTCGATACAGAAGTGGGAAATCTTCATGTATTTAGCCTGTCATTCGGGCGGCTTTTCCTCCGGGGTGGAGGATGGTTGTTTTATGAAAGAGGATGCCCGGCTTTCCTGGCCCATTGCTTGCGAAGCGGGCGTAGAGGGCAAATCCCCTGACTTGACTGACGCTTCTTCGGGCGGCTGTGCAATGGATGCTGCGGGAGCTGTGTCAGGGCCGCCTGACGGCTTCACCGCGGTTTGACCATCCGGTGGTCTTGGTGCATTGACCACTTTAATGGCGGCCTCGGGGGAGAGCCGGACAGCCCCATCCACTACAACCCTTTCGCCTGCCACCAGCCCGTGGTTTATAAACCACCCATCACCCTGCCAGTCTCCGACTTCAACGTCGCGCCGATCAACCTTGCCTTCCTTGTTGATCACCCACACATAATGGCTCTTTGCCCCTTGCAGTACCGAGCGTTGGGGCACCAGGACACTGTTGGGACGCACGGCTCCCTTCAGTTGAACGCGCACGAACTGCCCCGGACGCAACGCTCCCTCAGGATTGATGAACTGGGTGCGAACCAGGAAAGTACCGGTTTCCTCGGAAAATGAAGGTTCACTGAAATCGATGTGCCCCACGTGCGGAAATAACGTGCCGTTGGCGAGGGTGATCTGGACTTCAAAAAGATTAAGCGGAGGAAACTTGAGCAGGCCTCTTTCGATTTCACTCCGGTACTTGAGCATCTGGTTTTCGGAAACGCTGAATATGACCCAGATAGGATCAATCTGATCCACATAAGTAAGCAGCCCGCCTTCCCCCGGACTCAGATAGCTCCCTTCATGCTTTAAACTGAAACTGGCTAGCCCGTGGAGTGGTGAACGGAGTGTCGTGTAGCTGAGATTCAACTTTGCAGTTCGAACTTCCCCCTCTGCCGCAAGCACTGCCGCCCTGGCCTGCTGCACAGCTCCTGTGGCGTCATCAAGATTTTTTTTGCTCAAGGCATTTTTTTCTGCAAGCGGCCTTACCCGCCTTAACGTTGCCTCAGCAACCTGAAGCCGTGCCTGCTGCTGCGCAAGCTGCCCTTCCGCCGACTGCAAAGCTGCCTCAAATGGTTTGCGATCCATCTGGTACATCTTCTGCCCAGCCTGTACTACCTCACCTTCCGTGTAGAGGCGCTTTTCCAGGAAACCGGCTACCCGCGCGCGAATCTCGACATGACGGGAACTTCGGGTCTCCGCCACGAATTCAAGTTCGATAGGGTGATCTCGAGGCTCGATGCTGACTGCAGTGACCTCTGCAACTAGTAGGGGCTTTTCCTCCTGGGGCTCGCTGCAGCCTCCAGAAAAAGACAGAATGACGCTGATGACAATTCGTCCAGGGCATCGCCGGATTCGTAAAGGGGAAACGAAGGAGTAGAACATCAGTAATGATGAAATTTCCGGATCATGTTATACCCGTCCTTAACCCCTTCTTTAAGAAGGTACGCCAGAAGGCCTGCTGTTTTAGCACCTCCACCTGCGCCTGTAGTCCGGCATTATGCTCATCCTCGACTTGTGCATATTCCGCCTTGAACTGGAGAGACAGACATTGTCAGCACAGATTTCATTTCAATTAGGTTTCGGTTCATGCGGCTGATCCACTGAGGGCTTCCTGCAGCCTTTGCTCCTGTTCGGGAGAGAGTGAAGTGCGAAGTAACTTGCCTTTCACGCCTGAAAGTTCAGCCAGAACCTTTTCCGGCTGAGCCTTATGGAAAAGAAGGAAAAGCCCAGACGAATTGTTGGGGAAGGTTTCAGCAAGCGACTTGATGAAGTCATCATCGATGCCGTAATCAGTCAGGGAGCCTGCGAGGGCGCCGGCACTGGTTCCAATAGCGCTGCCTACTGTGAATCCGATAAGGGGATCGAGGAACAGCAGTCCGACGAATGTGCCCCATAAACTCCCGGTAAGAAAACCGTCCTTCGCCCCAGTTTTGACAAGATCGCTGCCTTGCTGGATATGAACATAGCCTGTCTCGTCCCGCACTACGACAACCGCATCCTCACGGGCCAGATACTCCCTGGGCAGCATATAAAGCTTGGATAGAACGCGATCGGCTTCTTCGGGATCCTTGAATCCCAATACAATTATTTCCGTTTTTTCCGACATCTTTTTCTCCTCCTGGACGGCCCACTCGATGGTAAAAGGTAGCGAAGCGCACTTCTTTGCACTTTAAAGTTACGTTCAGCTCAGAATCGAAGCGGGGTTGAAACTTGAATGATTGGAAGCAGTTATAGGGGCCGTGGCATCTTCCCGTCCGTTCGGTGGCACACCTTGGAAAGGGGTCTGCTCATAGAGTAACAAGACAGCGAGCAGATCAAGCACTGCACAGAAAGGAGACTTATATGAATAAATACAAGGTTGGCTACTTCGCCGGCAGCTTCTCAAACACCTCGATCAATCGCTTGCTGGCGAAGGCGCTGGCGCGGCTGTCGTCGTCTGAACTGGAATTGTCCGAAATTCGAGATAAGCCTATTCTGAATCTGTGCTTTAAGTCCCATGTTGTTTTGCAAGCTTCTCAGATTCGGCTTGAATTTCCGTGACCCGTCGCTCGATTATGGTTTTGGTTTCCGGATTTGCCGTCGCAGCCTGCTTCTGGAGGGTCTTGATCTTCGCGTCTGCTTGCTGTTTTAACGCTTCCACCTTGGCCTTTTCACGTTCCAGGGCGGCTTTCAGTTTGGCCTCGGCAATCTTGATCTTGACTTCCAGCCGGGCCTTATGCTCACCCTCGGCTTGTGCGTACTCCGTCTTGAGCTGAGAAAGCTCGGCATTGCGAGCCCGGATATCATTCCGAATCAGGTCTTGTTCCACATCCAGGCGCCACTGGCGTACCACGATTCCGCCTAGCGCTTCCATCCTCAAATCAATCGGTATGGTCCAATACTCGTCAACCTCGGCGACTAGGGCACTCTTTCCGGGCGTTAAATTCCGTGATACCTCATCAACAAACTCCATACCCACCCCGTAATTGGAGGCATCGACTGAGTATCCTAAAAAAGCACCTGCAGCCGCGCCCGCGGCAAGCCCTACTGGTCCTCCCAACAAACCAATCAAGCTACCCACTACTGCCCCTACCGCCGTCCCAAGAGGCGCTTCGTCAGCTTGGTCCTTCATTGAGACTTTGCCGTCTGTCCGCTTGGTGATGATGGCCGCCCCATGAATCGTAAGTTTGCCTTCATCCTGAAGTTCCTTGAGCGCTTTCCTGCCCTCGTCCGCCTGTTTTTCCGTCGGGAAGATAGCAACAATAAAATTACTCACAAATGTCTCCTGTCTGCATCATGGACCAACCGGCCTCATATGGATTGCGGGGGTGCTCGCCATCATCCTTCCGGATGAAGCACTGAACAAGGCTGATATGAGCCCGATATCAGCTAGTGTAGTGTTGCACGCTAATTGAAACATATGAAGCCCAGTATTCACGCGGTTTATAGCCTGATCATAAGTTCCATCAAAAGCGCTTCACTACACTAGCGGCAACTAGCATTGTTAGCGTTCGGAATAGCGAGGAACGTGATCGTGGCCGGCGCAAACGTGAGATGACCGGGATCTGCGGAGATTCCAGTCAATATGGGCATCCCATCGTCCTCACCCAGCTTTAGTTCGCTCCCGTTCAGTTGCACTCTCGTTGTATCCAGACTCGGGGCCGTCAAAGTATAGCGCTCTACCGCCAGAGCAAGGTCAAGCGACTGGGACGCAGACTGGTCCGTATTGATTGCCAGCAGAGCGATTCCTCCAGGCTGTCCGCGCAGGCAGTGGGAGTACAGGTGCAGGTTTGAGGCGGTAGAAAGCCCCGGATCGAGGACTGTCGTGCCCATGAATTTGTGCCACAACAGAGCCGCCCAATAGTTCGGCCGCGGCATCAGTGTATTCTCATCGAGCAAGCCGTAGTCGCTGGACGCGAGTGTATTGTGCATATGCACCTGAACGCCCCGTTTGGACATCCGCCCGAGCTGATCGAGATAGCGAAAGCTATCGAGAAACGTTGAGGCCCACGGATTTCCTCCGCAAGCTGCGTCGGCTGTTTCCGTGAGCCAGAGCGGTTTCCCCGGGTCGAACGCATCGCGAAGGCCCGCATAAAAAGCCTCTATTCGGTCTGCGCAGGAAAGGAAATCCTCGGACAGGGCCGCCTCAGCGGTTGTCTGCGATGCGGGTCCCATGGACGCACATCGCTTCGACGTCGCGCCGTAAGAATGATATGAGAAGCCATCGAAGCTGGGTCCGGTAGCCTTGAGGATGTCATCAGTCTTGATAATGCCTCCCGCAAGCTCAATGGGAGCGAGCGGAATTCCTTCTCCGACGCCACCGGGGCCAAGGACTAACATGCCCGGCGCAGCTTTCTTCACGAATGAAAGGAAGACGGAAAAATCCATGATGGAACGCGTAGCGCCCTGCGGCTACCCGGAAATCAACTTCGCGCAGCTCGAAAAGGACACGCCGGTGATCCAGTTCTTCGAACAGGTATTCGAGTGGGAATATGTGACCTATCTCTTCTACCACAGTATGTGGGCGCGCAAGTGCAAATGGGCGGACCTGATCGATGAGGACTCCGGCGATCCCCTGTTCGACAAGTTCCTGATGTCCGGCGCCGCGCGCGTGCAGGTTCCGGTGCGGCCGGGACTCGAGTCGGTGTTCAGCTGGTTCCTGAAGACCGGCCAGATCTGGGGCGCCACCGGCGAGCCGCCGGTCTCCGGCGATGATGACTATGTGGCCATGATCCAGGAACTGAAAGAAGCCGATCAATGCGACTACAGCGACCGGCCGGGGCTGATCGCGGCGGTGCAGGGCAACGACACCCTGACGCTGACGGGCAGCACCTTCTACTGGGATCTCATCAACGACCAACCGGCAACGCTGGCGATCGACAATGACGTCGACCGCGAGATTCTGTTGAACTTCAAGGTCTACCGGATCGTCAAGGTGGAGCAGACCACTGCCGGAGACAATTTGACTTGGACGATTACTATCGACAAACCCTATCCCGATGCCAGCGAGAATAATATGAAGCATGCCGTGGGCGCGGTGTTCGTGGGGGCTCCTTGGGAG
>Ga0134128_10005830_pt1 | contig 14917 bp, 17 predicted proteins | sample KB31754_FD_96462 | JGI IMG/M metagenome (GOLD analysis project Ga0134128, IMG submission 96462) | Terrestrial soil microbial communities with excess Nitrogen fertilizer from Kellogg Biological Station, Michigan, USA - KB3-175-4 | ecosystem: Environmental > Terrestrial > Soil > Unclassified ... | reverse complement strand
GCGGTGCGCGCGCGTGCGACGGGCTGGGAATGCTCGTCGAGCAGGCGGCGGAATCCTTCCGCTTGTGGCGCGGCCGGCGCCCCGCGACGCGCGAGGTGATCGCGGAGCTGCGCGCGGGTCGCGCGTGAAGCGCTGGGCGCGCTATGCCGGCTGGCTGGCGGTCGCGGCGGCCGGCGCCTTCCTCGCGTTGCAGCTTTCCTACCTCGCGCGCATCTGGTGGTGGAAGGACCACGACCCGGGTGCCACGGCATTCATGCGCGCGCGCCTCGAGGACCTGCGCAGGCACGACCCGCATGCGCGGCTGCGCCATGCCTGGGTGCCGTATTCGCGCATCTCCGCGAGCCTCAAGCGCGCCGTGGTGGTGGCGGAGGACGCGCGCTTCGTCGATCATGACGGATTCGACTGGGAGGCGATCGAGAAGGCGCGCGAGAAGAACCTGCGCCGCGGACGCATCTTCGCCGGCGGATCGACGATCTCCCAGCAGCTCGCCAAGAACCTCTTCCTTTCGCCGGCGCGCACGCCCTGGCGCAAGGGCGAGGAGGCGCTCATCACGGTGATGATCGAGCATGTGATGGACAAGCGGCGGATCCTGGAGATCTACCTGAACGTGATCGAGTGGGGCGAGGACGTGTTCGGCGCGGAGGCGGCCGCGCGCCACTACTACGGCGTGGGCGCCGCCGCGCTCGGCCCCGAGGCCTCGGCACGCCTCGCCGCGATGATCCCCAACCCGCGCTTCTACGATCGCCATCGCAGCACGCGCTGGCTCGAGCGGCACACGCAGACCATCCTCGCGCGGATGCCGCAGGCGGATCTGCCGTGAGCGCCGCCGCGCGGGTCGACGAGGCGTCGCCGCACTCGCTGCTCGAGGTGATCGAGCGGCTAGCGCACGCTCGCGCAGAGGCGGCTCCTGGCACGCAGCCCACGGCGCTCGACGCCGCCGCGCGCACCCTCCTCGCCGATCGCCACCCCGCCGACATCGCCTACGTGCTCGAAGGGCTCCCGATCGAGGAACGGCGCTGGGCCTGGGGCCTCGTGCGCGGCGAGCTCGAGGGCGAGATCCTGCTCGAGGTCTCCGATGCGGTGCGCGACACGCTGCTCGAGGAGATGGACCGGGCGCAGATCGTCGCCGCGACGCAGAACCTCGACGCCGACGAGATCGCGGACCTCGCCGCCGACCTGCCGCGCGAGGTGGTGCAGGAGATCCTCGAGGCGCAGGGCTTCGAGGAGCGCGCGGAGCTGCAGGCGGCGCTCTCCTATCCCGAAGGCACGGTCGGTGCGTTGATGGATTTCGAGGTGGTGAGCATCCGCGACGACGTGACCTGCGAGGTGGCGCTGCGCTACCTGCGCCGCTTCGACGAGCTTCCGCCGCAGACCGATGCCGTGTTCGTGGTGGATCGCGGGGAGCATTTGAAGGGGGCGCTCCCTCTCACGCGCCTCCTCGTCACCGACCCGGACGTGGAGGTCGCCGGCATCTACGAGCGCGAGGTCGTCTCGTTCGCCCCGGAGAGCGACGCGGACGAGGCCGCCCAGGCGTTCGACCGCTACGACCTCATCTGCGCCCCGGTGGTGGATGCGACCGGGCGCGTCATCGGGCGTATCACCGTGGAAACCGTGCTCGAATACGTCCGCGACCGGCAGGAGGCGCAGGAGCTCGGCAAGGTCGGCCTGCGCGAGGAGGAAGACGCCTTCGCGAGCGTCTGGTCGAGCGCGAGGAACCGCGGCCCGTGGCTCGCGTTGAACCTGTGCACCGCGTTCGTCGCTTCCCGCGTGGTCGGTCTTTTCGAAGGCTCCATCGCGCAGCTCGCGGCGCTCGCGGCGCTGATGCCCATCGTGGCCGGGATCGGCGGCAACTCCGGCAACCAGACGACCGCCCTCATCGTGCGCGCGCTCGCGCTGGGACAGGTGAGCGCGCACAACGCCCGGCGGCTCCTCGCGAAGGAGCTCGGCATCAGCGCGCTCAACGGCGCGCTCTGGGGGAGCGTGCTCGGCGTGGTGGCGGGGCTCCTGTACCACAATGTCGCGCTCGGCGGCGTGATGGCGCTCGCGATGCTGCTGAACCTCGTCGTCGCGGCGCTCGCCGGCATCTTCATCCCGCTCGCGATGCATCGCTTCGGCCGCGATCCGGCGGTCGGCTCGAGCGTGTTCCTCACGTTCGTCACCGACAGCATGGGATTCTTCATCTTCCTCGGCCTCGCGACGCTCTTCCTGCTGTAGCGATGGCGCGCCTATTCTTCGCGGTATGGCCGGGGAGCGCCGCCCCGGCGCTCGCACGGCTGGGCTCGGACCTCGCCCTGGTGGCGCAAGGAAAGGCCGTGCCGCAGGAAAAGATCCACCTCACGCTCGCCTTCCTCGGCGAGGTGGGCGAGGCGCTCGCCGGCGTGCACGAGGCGGCACGCGAAGTCGCATTCGGGCGCTTCTCGTTCACGCTCGATCGCGTCGGCTCCTTTCGTGCCGCTCGCGTGGCCTGGGCCGGGTGTGCGGAAGTGCCGCAGCCGCTCGCCGCGCTCCAGTCCGCGCTTGCCGGACGCCTGCGGGCGGCGCGCTTCCGATTGGAGGAGCGGCCGTTCGCGCCGCACGCGACGCTCGCGCGGCGCATTCGGCGTCCGGCGCCGATCGCCGCGATCGATCCGGTCGCCTGGCGCGTGGACGCCTTCACGCTGGTCCGTTCCGTGACCGGCCAGGGGCGCTACGAGGTGCTCGAGGAATACCGCGCCGGATGACGCGGGATGGGGCCCGCTTGCGAGGCGCTACCCGGCCGTTCTGCCTGCCGCTTGCGCGGTACCGGTCGGGTCGCGCCTCGTATTCGGGTCGAGCCGTTGTGCCTTCGGGTGCCTGAGGCTCCCGGTCAGCTCATCGGCTTGATCAGCGGCGTGATGACCGGAGTGACCGCCGGGGCCATGGGCCTCGCGGGCGCCGCGGACATCGCGGGCTTGCTGCGTTTCGCCGCCTTTCTCTTCTTCTTCGCGGGCTTCTTCTTGGCCGCCTTGCGGGCCGGCTTGCGTTTCTTGGCCGCTTTCTTCTTCGACGATTTCTTCTTCGTCGACTTCTTCTTCGCTTTCTTGGCTACGCGCTTTTTTGAGGAGCGCTTCTTCGACGACTTCTTCTTCGCGGTCTTTTTCTTGGAGGACTTCTTCTTCGCGGCTTTTTTCTTGGCAGCCATGGTTGACTCCTTTCAATGTTGACCGATTGTCTGACGTGCGCGCCGCCCGGCGGGAGGCTTGTCCGCACTACCAAGCGTTCGGATTCGCATCGAACGAGATTGGTGAGCCGATTCTAGACGCAAGTGCGTGAAATCCACGCATGTCAAGCCTGACTATTTGTTCGGACTCGCGGCGGTTTGGTATCGTCCCGACACCAAAACCCCGTACTCCGAGCGAAGTGGACGCGGGCGGCGCGGGAATCAGCGATCCGGAAGCCGGCGCTCGAGCGCGTAGAGCGATTGCGCCGTCTCGCGCGCGCGAACCTCGATCGCGGCGCCGCGGTCGACCAGCACCTCGCAGGGCCGCGGGCGCGAATTGTAGTTCGAGCTCATCGCCATCCCGTACGCGCCGGCGGAAAGGATCGCGAGGAGGTCGCCCGCAGCGACGGCGAGGCTGCGGTCGAGTCCCAGCACGTCGGACGATTCGCACACCGGGCCCACCACGTCGTAACGCCCGGCCTCGCGCCCGCCGCGCGCCTCGCGCACCGCGACGATCTCGTGCCACGACTCGTAGAGCGCCGGGCGCAGCAGCTCGCTCATCGAGGCGTCGACGATCGCGAAGCGCTTCGCCTTGTCGAGCTTCAGGTATTCCACGCGCGTGAGGAGGACGCCCGCGGCGCCCACGATCGCGCGCCCCGGCTCGAGCAGCACCTGCACGCCGCGCCCCGAGAGGCGCGCGGCGAGCGAGCGGCAATAGGCGCGGATGTCGGGCGCCCGCTCGTCCTCGCGATAGCGGATCCCGATGCCGCCGCCCAGGTCGAGGTGCTCCATCGCGAAGCCTTCGGCGGCGAGCGCGTCGGCGAGCTCCAGCACGCGCTCGAGCGCCTCGGCGAGCGGCGCGGTGTCGAGGATCTGCGAGCCGATGTGGCAGCCGATCCCCACGACCCTCAGGTGCGGGAGCCGCGCGGCATGCCGGTACGCCTCCATCGCGCGCGCATGCGGGATGCCGAACTTGTTTCCGGCCATGCCGGTGGAGATGTACGGATGGGTGCGCGCGTCGACGTCGGGATTGATGCGCAGCGCGACCGGCGCGCGCTTGCCGAGCGCGCCCGCGACGGCGTCCAGGCGCTCGAGCTCCGGCTCGCTCTCGACGTTGAAGCACTTGATGCCCGTTTCGAGCGCCGCGCGCATCTCCGTCTCCGTCTTGCCGACGCCGGAGAAGATCACGCGATCGGCGCGCCCGCCCGCGGCGAGCACGCGCGCGAGCTCGCCGCCCGAGACGATGTCGAACCCGGCGCCGGCGCGGGCGAGGAGGTCGAGGATCGCGAGGTTGGACCCCGCCTTCACCGCGTAGCAGACGAGGTGGTCGAGGCCGGCGAGGCCCTGGTCGAAGTCGCGGAACGCCGCCTCGATCGCGGCGCGCGAGTACACGTAGCACGGCGTGCCGAAGCGGCGCGCGATCTCCTCGAGCGAGGCGCCCTCCAGGCGCAGCTCGCCCGCCACGCGCTCGAGCGCGCTCATGGCGAGGAAGGCGGCGCGGCGGGAACCGGCGTCGGGACGGCGGGCGCGGGAGCGGGAAGCTTGAGCGGTCCCTTCTGCCCGCAGGCGGCGAGCAGCAGCAGGACGGCGAGAACCGGCGCGGCGCGTATCATGGCGTCGATTATGAACGAATCGGAATTCCACCGGGCCGTGGACGCGGTGCTCGAGCGCATCGAGTCCTCGCTCGCCGCGCACGACGCGCTCGACGTGGACCTCGAAGGCGGCGTGCTCAGCGTCGAGTGCCCGGACGCGAGCCGCATCATCGTGAATCGGCAGACGCCGAACCGCGAGATCTGGGTGGCGGCGCGCTCCGGCGGCTTCCATTTCGCCTCGCGCGAGGGGGCGTGGCGCGACACGAGGAGCGGCGAGGAGCTGTTCGCTTCGCTCGCGCGCCTCGTCGAGGCGCAATCGGGCGAGCGCGTGCGCTGGACGTGAGTCGGCGCGTCGGAAAGCGACGAAAACCGGCACTCGCGGCCGCTTCCGGCGAGTTGGTTTCGACCCGATACGACAAATCGGCGCGTCGAATCCTTGACTTTTCCGTATCGAGCCGATACTAATGCGCGGACGCGGACGTCAACCGCGATCCGGAGGCGCGACTGGACAAGAACCCGATCGTCCTTCTCGAGCTGGTCGAGCGGCTCGGCAACCTCATGCGCACGGAGCTGCGCCGCGCCGGCGCCGACGAATCGCTCCAGCCCGTGCACCTGCAATCCCTCATCTACCTCAGCAAGGCGAACCGCTATTCCAACACGCCGCAGGCCCTCGCGGAGTACCTGGGCCTCACCAAGGGCACGGTCTCGCAGACGCTGCTGCTCCTCGACCGCCGCGGGCTCATCGAGCGCTTCGAGGACGACATCGACCGGCGCGTGGTGCGCCTGAGGCTCTCGCCCGCCGGCGAGCGGCTGCTCTACGAGTCGCAGCCCACGCTCGCCTGGCAGAACGCCACCCGCAACATCAGCCCGAACCGCATCCGCAACGCCGTTTCGGCGCTGCGCGAGGCGCTCACCACGCTGCAGGAGGACAACGAAGGCGCGCCCTTCGGCGTCTGCCACAACTGCAGCTGGTGCCAGAAGCTCTCGCAGCGCATCTACCGCTGCGGGCGCATGGGCGACCGGCTCTCGGGCCCCGAAACGCGCCGGATCTGCCGCATCTTCGAGGCGAAGAAGACCGAGGAAGCGGCCTAGCCGGCCGCGAGCCGCTTGCGGGCGCGTGCGATCGCGGCATGCACCGCCTCGGGAGCGGTGCCCCCGATATGCCGGCGCGCCGCGATCGAGCCTTCCACCGTGAGCGCCTCGACCGCATCGGGCGCGATGAGCGGCGAGAACCGCGCGAGCTCCGCGATGGGGAGCTGCGCGAGCTCCCGGCCGGAATCCTCCGCCGCGCGCACCGCGCGCGCCACCACCTCGTGCGCGTCGCGGAACGGCAATCCCTTGCGCACCAGGTAGTCGGCGAGGTCGGTGGCCGTGGAGTGGCCCTCGCGCAGCGCCTCGAGCATGCGTTGCGGCTGCGCGACGAGCCCGCCCACGAGCTCGGCGAGGATGGCGAGCACGTCGCGCAGCGTGTCGGCGGCGTCGAAGAGCGGCTCCTTGTCCTCCTGGTTGTCCTTGTTGTAGGCGAGCGGCTGGGCCTTGAGGAGCGTGAGGAGCGCCACCAGCGACCCGTACACCCGCCCCGTCTTGCCGCGCATGAGCTCCGGCACGTCCGGGTTCTTCTTCTGCGGCATGATCGAGGAGCCGGTGCAGAACCGGTCCGGGATCCGCACGAAGCCGAAGCGCGGATTGGCCCACAGGACCAGCTCCTCGGCGAGGCGCGAGACGTGCGCCATGGCGAGCGCGGCGGCGGCGACGAATTCGACCGCGAAATCGCGGTCGGAAACCGCGTCGAGCGAGTTCTCGCACACGCCGTCGAAGCCGAGCTCGCGGGCGACCCATTCCCGGTCGATCGGGTAGCTCGTGCCGGCGAGCGCGGAGGCGCCCAGCGGCAGCATGTTGGCGCGGCGCCGGCAATCGGCGAGGCGCCCGGCGTCGCGCGTGAACATCTCGAAGTACGCCATGAGATGGTGGCCGAAGGTCACCGGCTGCGCCACCTGCAGGTGCGTGAATCCCGGCATCGGCGTCGCCGCGTTGCGCTCGGCGAGATCGAGGATCCGCTCGCGCACGCGCTGGAGGAGCGCCGCGAGCCCGTCGATCTCGTCGCGCAGCCACAGGCGCATGTCGGTCGCCACCTGGTCGTTGCGCGAGCGCGCCGTGTGCAGCCGCTTGCCCGCGTCGCCGGCGAGCTCGGTGAGCCGATGCTCGATGTTGAAATGCACGTCCTCGCGCTCGATCGACCACGGGAACGTCCCGGCGCGCACTTCCTCGGCGATGCGCGCCATGCCGCGCTCGATCGCCTCGAGGTCGGCCGCCGGCAGGATGCCGCAGCGCTCGAGCATGCGCGCGTGGGCGAGCGAGCCGCGGATGTCGAACGGCGCGAGGCGGCGGTCGAAATCGACCGACGCGTTGAAGCGGCGGGTGAGCTCGTCGATGGGCTCGGCGAATCGGCCCGACCATGCCTTGCCGGCGCTCGCCTTTCCGGCCGGCTTGTCGTCTTGTTGCATGGAAACGGCGGCGATGGCCAAATGGGGAACGTGGCGAGTATAAATCAGACGGCTACCGGGATCAGGCTGCCCAATTTCTGCAACCTGGGCATCATGCTGCGCTCGTTGGTCATCGTGAACCTGCTGGTAGCCGCGGCCGCCACGGTTCGCGCGCCGAGCCTCGCGGCCGCGGCCCTCGAGTTCGTCCTCCTCGCCGCCCTCGCCGAGCCGGTGCTCATCGTGAGCCTCGTCGCGCTGTGCGGCGCGCGCCGCTGGCTGCATGCGATGGGCTACATTCGCTCGATCGTGGCGGTGGCCGTCTTCGAGCTGGCGCTTTCCTGGGCCGCCGGCCGCGCGGTCGGGAGCCTCTTCGTCGACTACGCCAATGCCTCCTTCCCGCGCCTCGCCGCGCTGGTGCTCTTCGCCACCGCCGTGACGCTCGCCTATTTCGACCTGCGCTCGCGCGCGCTCGCCCCGGCGATCGCCGATGCGCGCATCCAGGCGCTGCAGGCGCGCATCCGCCCGCATTTCCTCTACAACAGCATCAACGCGGTGATCTCGCTGATCCGCTCCGAGCCGCGGCGCGCGGAGCGTGCCCTCGAGGACATGGCGGACCTCTTCCGCGTGCTGATGTCCGAGAACCGCACGCTCGCCCCGATCGCCGAGGAGGTGGAGCTCGCGCGCCAGTACCTCGCGATCGAGAGCCTGCGCCTGGGCGAGCGCCTGCGCGTCTCGTGGCGCATCGACGGGATGCCCGGCGACGCGCTGGTGCCGCCGCTCGTGCTGCAGCCGCTCGTCGAGAACGCCGTCTACCACGGGATCGAACCCTCCCCGGAAGGCGGCGAGGTCTCCATCGACGTGCGCCGCGACGGGCCGCAGCTCGTGATGACGCTCGTGAATCCGGCGCCCGCCGGCACGCGCAGTCCCGCGGGCAACCGCATGGCGATCGCCAACATCCGAGAGCGGCTGCAGCTGCATTTCGACGCCGAGGCGAGCATGAAGTCCGAGGTGGACGAGGGCTCCTACCGGGTGACGATCCGCATGCCCTACCTCACCGCGCCCGCATGACGCTCGCCCACGGCGAGGTGCCGCGCATCCTCGTCGCCGACGACGAGGCGCCGGCGCGCCAGCGGCTGCGCGACCTGCTCGACGAGTGCCGCGAGCGCTTCCCGCTCGCCGTCGTGGACGAGGCGCGCAGCGGACGCGAGGTGCTGGACGTGCTCAACCGCGAGAAGGTGGACATCATCCTGCTCGACATCCGCATGCCGGAGATCGACGGCATGGAGGCGGCGCGCCATATCGCCGGCATGCCGAACCCGCCCGCGATCATCTTCACCACGGCCTTCGACAGCTATGCCATCAACGCCTTCGAGGTGAACGCGATCGATTACCTGCTGAAGCCGATCCGCGTGGAGCGGCTGCTCGGCGCGCTCACCAAGGCGCGCGCCGCGGCCCCGCCCAGCCGCGAAGCCCTCGACGCCGCTGCCAACCAGCCGCGGCGCCACCTATCCGTGCACGAGCGGGGGAAGATCCACCTGGTGCCGGTCGGCGAGATCCTCTATCTGCGCGCCGAGCTCAAGTACGTCACGGTGCGCACGCTCGAGCGCGAGTACCTGGTCGAGGAATCGCTCACCAAGCTGGAGGAGGAGTTCGCCGAGGCCTTCGTGCGCGTGCACCGCAACTGCCTGGTCGCGCGACACGCGGTCGCCGGCTTCGCGCGCAACGCCGAGGAGAGCGAGTCGGGATGGGCGGTGGTGATCAAGGGCACCGGCGAGAAGCTGCCGGTGAGCCGCCGGCAGCACCACGTGGTCAAGCAGTTCCGGTAAGGCGCTTGATGGCGTCGAGCGGCGGGCGCCTGCGGTCCGCTCCAGCGCCACTCCCGCTCGCCGGCTCCCCGGTCCGCCTTCTTACTCCCAATACGGCGGATCTCCGAACGTCTTGCGCAGGAAATCGATGAAGAACTTCACCTTCGCCGGGAGGAGCCGCCGCTCGGCGTAGACGGCATAGATGTTGTTGCCCGGCATCGAGAACTCGTCGAGCGCGGTGACGAGCCGCCCGCGCTTCACCTCTTCGCTCACTTCCCAGGCCGAACGCCATGCGAGGCCCTCGCCCGCGATCGCCCAGCGCGTGAGCACCTCGCCGTCGTTGCACTGCAGGCTGCCGCCGACTTTCACCGCGACGGGCTTGCCCTTGTCCAAGAAGCTCCAGGAATCGGCGACGCCGTCCTCGGTGCTGGTCACCAGGCAGTTGTGGCGTGCGAGCTCCGCGAGGCCTTTCGGCCGCCCGGCGCGCTTGAAGTAGGCGGGCGAGCCGCACACCACACGATGGTTGCGCGCGAGCTTCGCGGCGATGAGGTCGGCGCTCTTCAGGTCGGCGATGCGGATCGCGAGGTCGAAGCGCTCGTTCCTGAGGTCGACGAGGCGCTCCGACAGGTGCAACGTGATCGCGAGGTTGGGATGCTCGGCGATGAACGCGGGCAGGTGCGGGGCGATGTGCTTGCGCCCGAACGCGGTGGGCGCCGTGATGATGAGCCGCCCCGACGCGCTCCTCGTGCCCACCGTGAGCGAATCCTCCGCCGCACGCAGCTCCTCGAGCACGCGGTGGCAGTCGTCGTAGAAGGTGGCGCCCTCCGGCGTGAGGGTCACCTTGCGCGTGGAGCGCTTGAAGAGCTTCACGCCGAGGCGCTCCTCGAGCTGGTCGATGCGCCGGCCCACCATCGCGGGCGTGATGCCTTCCTCGCGCGCGGCCGCCGAGAGGCTTCCGCGCTGCGCCACTTCCACGAAGGTCGTGAGCTCCTTGAATCGGTCCATATCGCGGCCCGGAGTATAAGGCGAATGGCCGAATAAGGGTATTCCGTCCATCCGGGTACGACAATCGGCGGCTGCGCACCCGGCCGCGGCGGGGCGCGAAGGACCCGGGAGGAATCAGTTGTGCCGCAGGCCGCCGCGCAGGCCGCCGCGGCGCAAGAACGAGCGGAACGGGTGGCGATGCAAGCGAACGGGTGCGCCGAGCCAGATGATCTCGGGCCCTTCGCTCACTTCGGGTGCGGGCACGGGCTCCGGCTGCATCACGTGCGCGATCGTCTCGCGGCTGCGGCGCTCGCGCTCGGCCTCGAGCCGCTGGTCGAGCGCGGCCTCGCGCGCGAAAAGACGCTCCCGCGCGGTGATGTCGGCGGCGGGATAGCTCGACGGAACGTCGACCTTCCTCGCGCTCTCACTCGCGCCGCATGGATCCTGCTGGTAAGTCACCGCGCCCGAGCCCGACGTGCAGCGGAAAATCTCCGCGTGCGCCGCGCAGGCTGCGAATACGAGGGGCGCCGCGAAAGCGGCGAACGCGGATCGATGCATGGCGCAACGATTATGCGCCGGTCGACCCACGGTTGTCAGGCGAGCCCGGCTTCGGCCGCCTGACGATCGGCGTGATAGCTGGAGCGCACCAGCGGCCCGCACGCCGCGTTGACGAAGCCCATGCGCGCGGCCTCCTCGCCGAGCCTCCGGAACTCGTCCGGATGTGCATAACGCGCGACCGGAAGATGGTGCTTCGAGGGCTGCAGGTACTGGCCGATGGTGAGCATGTCCACGCGGTGCGCGCGCAGGTCGCGCATCACCTCGAGGATCTCGTCGTTGGTCTCGCCCAGGCCCACCATGAGACCGGATTTCGTCGGCACCGACGGGTGCGCGGCCTTGAAATCGCGCAGCAGCGCGAGCGAATGCGCGTAGTCGGAGCCGGGGCGCGCCTGCCGATAGAGGCGCGGCACGGTCTCGAGGTTGTGGTTCATCACGTCCGGCGGGGCATCGGCGAGGATCGCGAGCGCGCGCTCCACGCGCCCGCGGAAGTCCGGCGTGAGGATCTCGATGCGCGTCGCGGGCGAGAGCGCGCGCACCGCGCGGATGCATTCGACGAAGTGGCCGGCGCCGCCGTCCCTGAGGTCGTCGCGGTCGACGCTGGTGACGACGACGTAGGCGAGCTTCATCGCGGCGATGGTCTCGGCGAGATGGCGCGGCTCGTCGGGATCGGGCGGCTGCGGGCGGCCGTGGGCCACGTCGCAGAACGGACAGCGGCGCGTGCACAGGTCGCCCAGGATCATGAACGTGGCGGTGCCGTGGCCGAAGCACTCGCCGATGTTCGGGCACGAGGCTTCCTCGCACACCGTGTGCAGCTTCGCCTCGCGGAGCACGCGCTTGATTTCATGGAAGCGCTCGCCGCCGCCGGCGCGCACGCGGATCCACTCGGGCTTGCGCAGCGCCTCGGCTTGCGCCACCACCTTGATCGGAATGCGCGCGGTCTTGAGGGCTCGCTTCTGCTGCAGCTTCAGGTCGGAATCAGGCATCGCTCGAGCGCATCGGAAAGCTTCTGCTGCACTGCATCGATGCTATCACGGACCCCATGGTCGGCCAGTCGCGTGCACGCGAGGCCGGGATAGCCGCACGGGTCGATGCGCGAGAAGGGCTCGAGGTCGAGGTCCGCGTTGAGCGCGATGCCGTGATAGCTGCAGCCGCGCGCGACGCGCAGGCCGACGGCGGCGATCTTCGCCCCGCCCACGTATACGCCGGGCATGCCGGTCCGGCGCTCCCCCTGGATGCCGTAGCCGCCGAGCACGTCGATCGCCGCCTGCTCGAGGCGGCGCACCAGCTCCTTCACGCCGAGCGCGCGGCGGCGCAGGTCGAGCATCGCGTAGGCGACGGCCTGGCCGGGACCGTGGTAGGTGACCTGCCCGCCGCGATCCGTGGCGACGACCGGAATGGTGCCCGGAGCGAGGACGTGCTCGCGGCGCCCGGCGAGGCCGAGCGTATAGACCGGCGGGTGCTCGAGGAGCCACAGCTCGTCCTCGGCCGACGCGTCGCGGCGCTGCGTGAGCGCCTGCATCGCGCGCCACGTCGGCTCGTAGGCCACGCGGCCGAGGCGGCGCGTCCTCACAACACCATGATCACCATCGGATGCTTCGAGAGCTCCGAGTAGAGCGCGTCGAGCTGCTCGCGCGAGCGCGCGTTGATCACGACGGTGAGGGAGAGGTAGCGCGCGTTCTTCGAGGAGCGCATCTCGATCGTCTCGGGGCGGAAGTCCTGCGCATGGCGCATGACGATCTCCGAGACGAGCTGCGCGAAGCCGTCCTCGCGCCGTCCCATCACCTTCATCGGGAAGACGCACGGAAAGGTGAGGAGCGAGGGCGGGTTCTCGGGCGTGTTCATGGGCGAATGCATGGGCTTCAGATGGTGCCGGACGGCCGCTGGTTCAAGCCGCCACCTTGCGCCCCGACCCGAGCGTCGCCTTGTAGTCCTGGTAGAGGGCGTGCATGCGCTTGAAGACCGGACCGGGTCTCGCGTTGCCGACCGGCTTCCCGTCGATCGCGGTGACCGCGAGCACTTCCTTGGTCGAGGAGGAGAGCCACACCTCGTCCGCGGCGCGCAGCTCCGCCTCGGACACCGGACGGATCTCGAGCTCGATGCGGCCCTCGTCGGCGAGGCGCGTGAGCAGGTCGTAGGTGATGCCGAGGAGGATCAGGTGGTCCCGAGGCGGCGCGGCGACGACGCCTTTCTTCACGACGAACACGTTCGACGACGACGCCTCGGTCACGAAGCCGTCGCGGATGAGGATGGTTTCCGTCGCGCCGGCATCGGCCGAGACCTGGCGCGCGAGGACGTTGCCGAGGAGCGACGTCGACTTGATGTGGCACTTCTCCCAGCGGAAATCGGGCGAGGTGACGCAGGCGACCCCATTCTCGACCGCCTCGCGCGAGGGCGTGGCGAGCGGCTGGCACATCATGAAGACGGTCGGCGCGAGGCCCTTCGGGATCACGTGGTCGCGCTTCGGCGGCACGCCGCGCGTCACCTGGATGTAGACCGACTGGTTGCCCGGGTGGTGCGCGAGGAGCTGGCGCGTGAGCTCGATCCACTCGTCCACCGTATGCGGGTTCGCGAGCAGCACCTCGTCCATCGAGCGCTGCAGCCGCTCGAAATGCTCGCGCGCGCGCAGCGGCGCGCCGTCGTACACCGGGATCACCTCGTAGACGCCGTCGCCGAAGAGAAAGCCGCGGTCGAGCGGCGAGACGTGGATGCGGTCGAGCGGCATCAGCTCGCCGTCGAAATGCGCGATGTTGGCGGTCATGGGGAGGAGTCGAACATCAGTTTGAGGGTGTCCCAGCCGCGGGAGAGGAAGCCCGCGACGGGCACGTCCTCGAGGGCGACGACGGGGAATTGCGCCAGGGGCGCGTTGCCGCGCATGAGCTTCATTATCCCCGCTTTCTCCCCTGCGGCAAGCGGGGCGACGAAGGGCTGGCGCGTGTCGAGCACCGCGCGGATGCCGTCGAACGCGCCGCGCGGGAGCGTGAGCCAGACGTCGCGCTCGAAGCCCAGCGCGACGCGGGATTGCGTTCCCTTGTAGATCGCCACATCGGCGACCGGCTTGCCCTTCGCGTACACACGCCGCGTCTCGTATGCCTGGAAGCCGAAGTTGAGCAGCTTCTGGCTCTCGGTCGTGCGCAGTCCGTCGGTGCGTGCGCCGAGCACGACCGCCACCAGGCGCCGCTCGCCGCGCCGTGCGGAGGCGACGAGGCCGTAGCCGGCCGCTTCGGTGCTGCCGGTGTCCACGCCGTCCGCGGTGGGATCGGCCCACAGCAGCCGGTTGCGGTTGCTCTGGCGCAGGCCGTTGTAGGTGAATTCCTTCGTGGAATACATCGGATACCGATGCGGGAAATCGCGCATCAGCGCGAGCGCGAGCTTCGCCAGGTCGCGCGCCGACGAATAATGGTCCGGCGACGGCGCGCCGGTCGCGTTCACGAAGTGCGTGTTGGAAAGGCCCAGGCGAAGGGCCTCTCGATTCATCCGCTCGACGAACCGCTCCTCGCTTCCCGCGACCGCCTCGGCGAGCGCGAGCGCGGCGTCGTTGCCCGAATCGACGACGAGTCCCTGCAGCAGGTCGCGCACCGTCGCCGGCTTCCCCGCCTCGAGGAACATGCGCGCGCCGGGCGCCTTCACCGCCTTCGCCGAGGGCGCGACCGCGCGGTCCTCGTCGAGCGCGTGGTCGCGCAGCGCCGCGAACACGACGTATGCCGTCATGAGCTTGGTGAGCGACGCCGGATCGAAACGGTCGTCGGCCGCCTGCGCGGCGAGCGTCTGCCCGCTCAGCGCGTCGACCAGGATCCAGGCGCGCGCGGCGACGGGCGGCGGCGTGACGGCCTGTGCGTGGGCGGCGAATGCCGTCCACGCGAAGAGCACTGCGAGCAAACGCTTCATGGGGCTTCCGGGGCGCGCGGCTAGCGATCGACGATGGCGGGCGCGTAGCCGAGGGATTGGCGCACCTTGGCGGCGATCGCCTCGGCTTCGTCGCGACTGCGGTAGGGACCGAGGCGCACACGGCTCAATCCGTCGCGTTGCACGATGCGGATGGGTTCGAGCATCCACGGCAGCTCGCCCGCCGCCTTGTCGCGGAACGCCTGCGCCGCCTGCGCGCTCGCGAACGCGCCGAGCTGGATCCAGACGCCGCTCTCCTCGTGCGCGACGACCGGCGTGCGAATGGCCGGGGGCGCGGGCGAGTCGCTCGCGGCGTCCGGCGCGACTTGCGTGAGGGTGCTCGACGCGGGCGTCGGTACGGGCGAAGCGCCTTCACCGCTCGCCGACGCTTGCCGGGGCGCTTCGGGCGCCGGGGCCATGCGATCGTCCTTCGGC
>Ga0134128_10005826_pt1 | contig 14927 bp, 10 predicted proteins | sample KB31754_FD_96462 | JGI IMG/M metagenome (GOLD analysis project Ga0134128, IMG submission 96462) | Terrestrial soil microbial communities with excess Nitrogen fertilizer from Kellogg Biological Station, Michigan, USA - KB3-175-4 | ecosystem: Environmental > Terrestrial > Soil > Unclassified ... | reverse complement strand
GCAGGACGCGCTGGTGCGCGAACGTGATGCGACGATTGCGGCGCAGTCCCGGCAGTTGGAAGAACGTTGGGCGGCGATGCAACAGCAGGACGCGCTGGTGCGCGAACGTGATGCGACGATTGCTATGCTGGATGGATTGCTCAGTGAGCACCAGGCAGCCATGACAGGGCTTGAGGGGAATGTTCGGGCACGTGACGAAGAAGTTACAGTTCTTCGTCGACAGCTTGAAGCAACGATCGGACGGCGTCTCAAGATGATGTGGAAGAGGTTGAAAGGGCCGTGAAGATATTGGTCACCGGCGGCACCGGATACATTGGTTCCCATACCTGCGTCGAGTTGGTGGAGCAGGGTTACGACGTTTGTCTGGTCGACAATCTGTGCAACTCGTCGATCCGGGTCCTGGATCGTTTGCGGTTGATCTTGGGATTCGTGCCCGAGTTTCATCAGTTGGACGTCCGCGATGCGGCGTTCGCGGAGTTCATGTCGACGTGCGGAGCGGGAGCTGTCATTCACTTCGCCGCCCTCAAGTCGGTGGCCGGGTCGATGGTCGATCCGTTGGCTTACTTCGACAACAACATCACCGGGACGCTCAGTCTGCTTCGCGCGATGCGGCAGGCGAAGATCGACAGGCTGGTGTTCAGCTCATCGGCCACCGTGTATGGCGGCGGTAATCCGTGCCCGATCACGGAGTCCGCACCGTTGGTAGCGGTCAATCCCTATGGTCAGACCAAGCTGGTCATGGAGCGGATGATCGGCGATCTGAGCGCAGCTATGCCATCGTTCGGTGCGGCGTTGCTGCGTTACTTCAACCCAGTGGGCGCGCACGAGAGCGGGCTAATCGGGGAGGATCCTCACGGTGTGCCGAACAACCTTATGCCCTTCATCTCGCAGGTCGCTGTGGGCCGTCGCGAGCGCCTCCACGTCTATGGCGACGATTATCCGACCCGGGATGGAACTGGCGTCCGCGATTACATCCATGTAGTTGATTTGGCCAAGGCGCATGTGCAGGCGGTTCGCAGCCTGAACAGCTATCCGAAAGGGTTCACCGTCAACCTGGGTACTGGCCGTGGCTACAGTGTGCTGGAAGTGGTCGCAGCGTTCGAGCAGGCATCGGGCCGTACCGTCCCCGTGAGCATCCAGGGGCGGCGCCCTGGCGATGTCGCCGAGTGTTATGCCGATACGACTCTTGCAGAGAAAATCCTGGGCTGGAAGGCGCGCCTCGGCCTGCAGCGCATGTGCGGCGACGCTTGGCGTTGGCAGTCTATGTACCCGAACGGGTATCGTGACGAGGGTCATGTCGGGTAAGGCATTTCCCGAGGGTCAGAACCAGCCTTCGTGGACGAAACCGCACCAAGTGCGGAAATCCCTGATCGCCTGTACCCGATAGAGCCGATTGGCGATGCGCTTGCTAAGGGAGGGGTGTTTGGGGAGCAAGGCAAGACGCGCATTCTCGTCGGCGACGTAACGGCTCCAGGAAACTTCATTCCGCTCGCGCAGATCCTGGCGACTGAGTGACGGAGCCTCCAAAAAACCGCGCAGCATCCGCTCGAACTGTGAGGATGAAGCCTTCCAGTCAGGCCAAGCGGCAGCGGTGGCGATAGCGCTTGCCTTGAGCCGCTCCAATTCCGAAGGAGAATCCTTGAGCCGGTTGAGCGCATTTACCACGCCGGCTTCGTCGTCGCGTGCCAGCACGATGCCGTTCTCGCCATGCCGGATGTACTCGTCGTGGCCGGTGACGTCGTAGACGATGGCCGTGCCGCCGCAATGGAACATTTCCAGCGGAGGGCCGAACATCCCCTCCACGTAACTCAGTTTTACGATCACGTCGCACGACCGGTAGATCGGCGCGACCTGGTCGATGGGTACTCGCGAAAAGAGCCGCTTGACGCCCGGATACCTGCCGATGTCGGTGGAAGTGAGCAGCCAAGTTTCGTTAGCGCGACTAGTCCTGGACAGCTTGAGGCTCTTGCCGACGTTCTTGAAGGACACGCCGAAGGGTCCTTCGACTAAAACGCGCAGCCCGCGCCCGCGCGAAGCGTGGGCAGGACCTGCCAAGCTGTAGAGATCCTTGCGGATACCGTTGCGCACGAGTAGCGGGCGGTTTGCGTGCCGTTCCGACAAGTGTCGCTGAATCCAGGTCGCTTCGGTGACGGTCGGTAGGCCAAGGTCGTACGTGCTGTCCACCAGCGCCTGCAGCGGCTTCTCCGCGTCGGGGTAGAAGCGCGACTCGATCGATTGCACGAAATAGGCGTACTGGCTGGCATTGATCTTGTGCAGCTCGGTGGCTGTCCGCCACCAGGTGGCTACGGCGAGGTCGAAGTGTTCCTCGCCTAGATCCCAGATCTGCACGATACGAAGCACGTCGAGGGCATGGTGCCATTTGCGCTGGTTGGTGGCGTATGGATACAGCAGCACAAGAGTGACGTCGTGGCCCGATTGGATGGCGTATAGCGCATGCTGGTACACGACGTAGGTTCCGCCGCTGATGTCGGCGGATCCGATAAAGAATGCGATTTTCATTCAGAAGACTTCCCTGTTCATGACTCGATGTTGCGCAACCGGGATGCTGCGTACCTGGAAGCGACCCAGCGGCCACCCTTTTGCAGGCAGGTGAGCATCGGCCAGAAGCCTAACAAGTCGATGTTGCGTTGGCGTCGCAGCGCCAAGTAGAACCGAGCCTTGCCGACGATGGATGGGCATTGCGCGCTCGTGGCGAATGTTGAGTGCGTGAACACACCGAAGTTTTCGACATGGTAGATGTTCTCGAACCATTTCACTTCGGCGGCTGTCGGCTGGAACACCATTCTTGCGTGCAGATGAGTGGCCAGTCGCTGCAGTTCCCGCTCAGTAATGCTCTGGTGGCGGAACAGGTGGTCGATCCGGGCGAATAGCTCCAAGAGTTTGCGTTGCAACGGTTCGATCTTGTCGCGGAACATCGGTTCTTCGGGGAAGTTCTGCCGGATGATATGCACGGTTCCGTCGGTATGTCGGGCGTAGGAAAACGTCGAGCCGTGGTCCGCAGCAAGCACAACCTCAAACAATGCGCGGTTTTCGTTGAAGACGTCGAAGTTCTTGCTAGTTCCCCCCGTGCACGAAAACAGTAAGCCATCCTTGATGTTGGCGACGGATGCCGCTCCGCTTGCCACCAACCCGATGTAGTGGCCCTTGACGGTGTCGAATCCGCCGGGTGATCCGGCGAGTGCGTTGAAGATGTTGTCCTGGATGGTGCCCTTCCAGCCGACGTCGACTAAGTGGATGGTGCGCAAAGAAGTGTCTGGGTTGAACGAGTTGACGTAGCTAATGAACGCATCGTGGCGCGCCAGCCGCTCGCGCTCGTATGTCTGCTGGAACAGCTCGTCCGCTAGCAGGCGTCTGAAAACGTCGCTGGTGGGGAGGTCATCCTGGGCGGCGTCGACAGCAGCACCGAGTCGTTCGGCCAGTTGCGGGGCCAATTCTTGGAGACCCAAGCTGGATAGGAAGTCAAGCACTGAAATGCGCCGATATTGTCTGAACAGGGTGTCGAAAGGCTCCTCCTGTAGTGGGCGCAGCGACGGCAGGAGAGTCGAACGCCGGGACACTTCCAGATAGTGGCTGCGAATGAAGGCGCTGCCCTGGAGTTGGCGACGCTGCTGGTAGTGGTCGAACAGTTTTTTCAGGAATTGGCCTTCGCGGGCAAGAAAGAAGACGTCCTTGGCGCGCTCGGTCAGCAGTTTGGCGTGGAGCTTGTCGATGAACCAGAAGAGCGTGAGGGAGAGTTCCTTGAAGACCGCCTGACCATCGGCGAGTACATGCATGACTTCTGCTCGGGTGGATCCCAAGTCGGCAGCCCGATCCGCGAGGGCGGCATAGTGCGCATGGCGCGCGCTGCGGTCCAGATGGATGGCGTTGAGCCCTGCGGCTCTTGCGTTGAGGTAGTCGGAGTGTGCGTTGTCCCCGATCATGACGATACGATCGGGCGGTATCCCTGCCTCATCCAGTACCCGGGCGTACATGCCGCCTGCCCGCTTGGTAGCGAACGAGTCGCTGGAGACGAAGATGCGAGAAAAGATCTCGTCCAGCTTGTGGTAGTCCAAGAATCGACGAAAGACCTCGCTGCCGAGGTAGAAATCACTGACGAGCCAGCATTCAATGCCACTGGCAGCAAGTTGCCTGGCCACGTTAACTGTTTGCTCGTCGATGCGCTGAGCGGAAAGCTCCAGCGATACTTCGATGTCATGAGCCAACTGAATGAACTCGTCGCGTGGCATTGCTCGAGCCCAAGGGCCGGCATCCCAGATCTCCGCGTAAACGTCGATCGCGCGGAATTCGCTGTTGCAGCCGTACTCGCGATCACGCTGGCAATGAGCGGTCTCAAGTGAGCTGCGCTGCCGGTACAGGGCAGGGCCGTCCGGCCCGTTGGGAAATATCCGAGCAACGGACTCAGACCAAAGCCGCTTCACGTCCTCGGGATGCACTACGCGAGAGACCAGCGTGTCGAAGTAGTCGAAGCACACAATGCGGGGTTGTAGGCTCTCGATATTGTGGAGAATCGTGATTTCATCAGCATTGTGGATCATAAAGCGCTCGGGAAATCGGCAGTACATGCGAGAGAATAGTGCATACAATTTTCAATTGCAGAAGCGCTCACGACGATGTTTGTCGCATTAACGCGCTGGATGGGATCTTGATTGCAATGAGGAAGGCTTGTCAGACTAGGACTTTCCATTGGAGTCATGGAGGTCAAATTATCGATGGGTGGATATAAGCCTTCTAGCTGTTCTTGTAAGGATTCTTGGTGTCTCCAATTTGCCACGGAACATGTGTGCTCGGCGCAACGACTAGATGGTCTGCTGACCAGGCCGAAAAAAGCGTGAATGAACTATCTCCATGTATAGCGCCAGTAATGCTGGGTGCTTGGGACAAACAGTGTCGCGCTGTGTTGCAGGTAACTCAGTTGCAGACGGGCATCACAGGCGGACGACGAGTTCGTGGGATCGTTCACAATCTCTACGGTCCGCCCGGACTCGCGCGAGAAATAATGGTTCCAGAAAATATTGACATCGGCCATCATATCCGGATTTCTGAAATAGGTATGGAGTTCTGAAGTATGCGTGAAACCAGACTCACATAGCTTGAAAGGCGGCGACATCCCGACGGTTGGAAGGCCTTTTAGCTTGTCAGAGACCCAATTGGCGACCGGCCAGCGAATTGACATCTCTGCACTCTGGCCGTAGAAATTTTCGGCGTTCTTGGCGTTAGCATAGGAAATGACAAATACAGAGAAGAGTAAGGCGGTTCCGAGCAATCGGCCGATCATGGAACGCCGCAAAACCCTCCAGAGCCAATTAGAAAGTATGTACAACAGGATCACGAAGGCCACTGCGGACAGCGCGCTTCCGAGGTACACCTTCACCCCATCGCCCGCCCAGATTCGATAACGCTCAGTGAAGCCAAACAGAATGTTTGGAACAAAAACGTAGACAGCCATGAATATAATCGCTGCTGCCGTGCTAGGCGCTGAATATTGCGGCGCACGGACAGTCGGAGGCGTCGCGCCACTTGCAAGGCTTAGCGAAATCGCCAAAACAGATGCGACTGCAAACAGTAGACTTGTGACTGATAGTGCTTGATTACCTGTTGCGCCGAAATGCCAATACAGCGAGTGCCAAGAAAATTCGAAGATTGGCTTGACGATACTTTTAGGTGCTGCGAGCGTCAAACCTTCGGCGCCCGTGTAGGTCCCTGGGTAGTAGTGTCGAAATACTATGTAAACAATCAGATAGATGCAGCAGCACAACATGACGGGTATGTTGCTGCGCAGTGCGCTCAAAATTGACCTGCGAGTGAAAAGCCGTGCATCTGATGACTGTCGCGTCTGATAAAGCAATGTGGAAAATATGAATGCTGGAGCGTACAGAATTACAATTTCGTAGGTCAGCAGCGAGATGCCAAATAGACCAAAGGCGGGAAGCGAGCTTGTGCCGTTTCGCAAGGCTCGGACGTGCATCGATAGGCTGAATAAGAGCAGCCCATAGCCAACGCCAAACCAGAGCGGTAGGCCATGAAATGCGTTGTAAAGACCTCCGACGGTATCGAACAAGCATAGAAACAAAGCTGCACAACAAATCGCACCACGCCAACCGAGCAATTCGCGACATAGTGCAATAAATCCAGAAAAAAAGATTAAAAAAGTATAGATACGGAACAGATTTGTTACGGTTAGGTTTCCCGATACGTACGGCAACATAGCTAGAGGATAAGTTATCAACTGATAGAAGCGCCCCTGGAATACAGCCATTTGCTTGGCGGCTGCCCATAGACTGGGCGTGTCAAGTGCGGCCATTGTCGTATAGCCATCATCGCCAGACGTGTAAGCGCTAACAAGTAAATGCACGCACAACATTATAAGCATCCCTGTCAATAGCACGGTGGCTACTGCAAGGGGCCAGTTACGAGGCAATCTGAGTGGAAAATTCGCCCTGGTCATGCGCGCAGTCCGATTATGGATATACCAATTAGGATCATTACTATCCCTAAAACGGTTGTCGGTGAAATGCGCTCACCGAGGAACGCCCATGCAAGCATGGGTACCACCGCGAAGGTCAACGCGAGTATTGGGTATGCCCTCGATAAAGGATAGGTTCTCAATACCCACATCCAAGCGATAGATGTACCGGCATACAAACTCATTCCTAGGATGAAGTAAGGATTTAACAATAGGTTAAGATAGCGGTGTGGCCACGTTTCATGGCTTGCTTCGCCGCCCGATACGGATAACTTCAGCAATAATTGGCCTACTGAGGCTGCAAAGACGATTGCTAAGAGCGCCATGTAATTCATGCGGACAGTTCCGACACCACAAGCATCTGACCCGCGAAGGGCTTGAGTGGTGATGCAAGGTAGGCGCGTATTAGCAGAGAATTGACTGGCAGTCGAGATTTTACCGTCAATGGTAAGAATGCAGATTTGACGAGAGTCGGCTTGAGACCATGTACCGCCATGAAATCGGGCAGTGAAACATGCGTCCATATCGATTTGTGTGTATAGTCGTCAAAATACTGCCTGAATGCATAATGGAAATTCGGTTGTAATGCGATAATACGGCCGCCCTGGCGAAGTAGGCCCTTTAACATATGAATGACCACGGAAAGTTCGCCGGCTTCGAAATGCTCGAATACATTGCTTGCGAAAATCACGTCGATACTGCTGCGTGGCAGATCATTAAGTATGGAATAATGACCGATGTGAAGCTCGACACCAGTCGAGGCGTGCCGTCGGATGCCTTCCCATTGATCAAATGCGATCTTGCGTTTGGCAGTGATATTGTTGATAAAGTCGCAATAGCCGGCACCGAAATCGAGAACTGTTGATTGTTCGGGCACATGGCGCTGCAGATATTTTGAGAGTGTACCCCAAAGTATGGATCGCTTCGCGTCTTCGCGTAGACGCGTGTGGTGGTAGTCCAGATCATCCACGTGAATTTCTCCAACCAAAAAGAATGCCTCTGATCATGCGACTGCCGACACCTACGGCTACCTTGTTGGAAATGTTTCCACCTTTGCTGATCCCAATCCTGGGATGGAATGTGATGGGAACCTCTACAAAGCGCATGCCGCTGCAGATTACCTGCTCCATCAGATATGGATTGAACTCCAGATTGACTGAAGTTGCGAGCAGGGGTAGCAGCTCCAATGCCTTGTCGCGGCGCAGCAATTTGTACGTTGTACCGACGTCAGTGAGCGTCGCGTCACCGAAATATTTCAGTTCGAGTAATTTTGCCACAGCGAGATTGCCATAGTGCATGAATAGGGTGATTTGAGTTTCCCGTTGCTGCAGTGCTTCGACTATGCGGGTGCCATTGACTACGTCGACATGTCGTAGATAGGGGATCATTTTATCCAGATCGTATGCGCGAAACGTCATATCACCTTCGCAGATTGCAACGATTGCGGTGTCGTCGTACGAGCTGGCTTCACGGATTGATCGACGCACACAAGCGCCGTATCCCTGTTCGGTCTCGTTCACTACGATCGCGCCAGCTTGGCGTGCGTTTTCTTCGGTGGCATCTTTACTGTTGTTGCTGACCACGATGACGCGCTTCACCGAGGGATGCGCGAGGAAATCTCTGACCGAGGCGGCTATACTCAGCTCGTCGTTATATGCAGTTAATGCTACGGTCACCTTTTCGTTATCGAGCTCCTCGAGCTTGAAATTTTTTTCGTGACGTTTTCTAGAGACGACTCGTAAATCGAGCATAAAGAGAAAGATTCCGATCACTATCGGCAGAGCGGAATACCAGAGTGGAAACTCCACGATCTCGCGGGCAATGTATTTGTGAAAGAGCAGCGATCGAACTAGTCCAAGTGCGGCGCCAATCAAATACGTCAATGTGCCGATGGCGACGAGCAAAACGCCGTACATGGCGAAGGGAGTACTTTTCCCAACTGCTTGATTCATACTCGGAAATCCTGCTTAGTGTCCCAGTGGGCGGTTTTATTGTTGGATAGTATTGCTTGGTGGGAGGTGCCGATGCCCGTACCGTTAAGCTGCATTGAGGACATGTAGATGGGCTTCGTTGGTGGCGCGTCTGGGTGTCAGCATTGGATTAACTGTTCGATGTCCGGGATCAGCTTGAACAAATCCCCCACCAAGCCGAAATCCGCGACTTCGAAGATCGGCGCCTCGGCATCCTTGTTGATGGCCACGATGGTGCCGGCGTCCTTGATGCCGGTGAGGTGCTGGATGGCGCCGGAGATGCCGATGGCCATGTACAGCTCGGGTGCAATGATCTTGCCGGTCTGGCCCACCTGCAGGTCGCTGGGCACGTAGCCAGCGTCCACCGCGGCGCGCGAGGCGCCCACGGCGGCGCCGAGCTTGTCGGCGAGCTTGAAGATGATGTCGAAGTTTTCCTTCGAGCCCACGCCGCGGCCGCCGGAGACGACCTTGCTGGCGCTCTGCAGGTCAGGGCGATCGCTCTTGCCCGATTGCAGACCGACGTATCGGGTGTGCGCGGGTAGCGCCACGTCGAGTGCCAGCGCCTTGACCGGTGCGCTGTTTGCGCCATTGGCTGCGACCGGCCAGGAGGCGGTGCGCACGGTGGCGACCACGGTGTGCGAGGGCTCGGCCTCGACGGTGACGATGGCGTTGCCGGCGTAGATCGGTCGCTTGAAGGTGTGCGGGCCTTCCACGCTCATCACGTCGCTGACCTGGGCCACGCCGAGCAGGGCGGCCACGCGCGGAGCGACGTCCTTGCCAAAGGTGGTGGAGGGCGCGAACACGTGGCTGTAGTCGGCGGCGGCCTTGGCGATCTGCGGGGCCAGCACGGCGGCGAGCGGGTGGGCGTTCTCGGCGCGCTCGGCAGTGAGCACGCGGCTGACGCCGTCGATCTTCGCGGCTTCGGCGGCGAGCGCGGCGACGTTGTCGGCCAGCACCAGCACGTCGATGGACTCGGGTTTCACGGCTGCGGCGGCGCTCACGGCGCGCGCGGTGGCGGGGTTCAGCTTGCCGTCCAGGTGTTCGGCGATGACGAGGATCTTGCTAATGGCGTGGTTCCTTGTGTCTTGCTTCCCGGGAGAGCGGACGTAGGAGCGGCTTCAGCCGCGATACGTGCCATTGGTCGCGGCTGAAGCCGCTCCTACGGGTGATGTGGGAGTTACAGCAAACCCTTCTGCTTCAGCGCCGCGACCAGCTCGGCCGCGTCCTTCACCATCACGCCCTTGCTGCGCTTGGCCGGCGTGGCGTAGTGGGTGGTCTTGAGGTGGTCGCCGCTGTCGACGCCGAGCGAAGCCAGCTCGATCACGTCGATGGGCTTGCTCTTCGCCTTCATGATGTCGGGCAGCTTGATGAAGCGCGGCTCGTTGAGGCGCAGGTCGGTGGTGACGACCGCGGGCAGTTCCACCTCGATGGTTTCCAGGCCCGCATCCACCTCGCGGGTGATCGTCGCCTTGCCGTCGGCGATCTCCAGCTTGCTGGCGAAGGTGGCCTGCGGGCGATCCCACAGTGCGGCCAGCATCTGACCGGTCTGGTTGGCATCGTCGTCGATCGCCTGCTTGCCCAGGATCACCAGGCCGGGTTGCTCTTTTTCCACCAGCTTCAGGAACACGCGCGCGGCGCTAAGCGGCTGCACCGCGTCACTGGTGGTGACGTGGATGGCGCGGTTCGCGCCCATGGCCAGGCCGTTGCGCAGATGCGCGGTGAGGTCGGCGGGGCCGATGCCCACCACCACCACTTCCTCGGCGAGGCCCTTCTCGCGCAGGCGCAGCGCTTCCTCCAGCGCGATGTCGTCGAACGGGTTGGCGGAGAGCTTCACGCCATCGGTCACCACGCCGGTGCCGTCGGGCTTGACCTGGATGCGCACGTTGTAGTCCACGACGCGCTTGTAGCCGACCAGGATTTTCATCAGCATTTCCTTCAAGTTGTCGAGCGCTGGGGCGCAGAAAACCCCGATTCTAACCTGAAGCGGGCTTCCATGCGGGCGGGTATGGAATGCCGACAGGTCGGCGGATTTCAAGCTCGTGGCAGGTCGCGCTTGGCATAGGCGTAGCGCTGCGCAGCGTGGCTGTTTCCGCAAAGCATTGCGGCATCTTTCACGTAGAAGCCCGCACGACGTGACGCCAGGGCGAACAGACGTTCGACGGCGTGCGCCAGCGTTCCATCGATTTGGCCGTTCTCGGATTCGAACTCCTGCTCGGCCAGCTGGGCGTCAAGTATTGGACGCAAGGCGTCCAGTCGAGCCCAGAACATGCTGCCGGCGATGAATTCCATATCGCTGCTGGCGTCAAGGGTGCCAAGGCCCAACCGCGCAATGAGGTAGTCCAACGTGTCCCTGTTGGCGCCCATGTAGTGGGCAAGCGGCTGGGTGTGGCCTTCTGCAGCGATCAGACCAAGTGCAGGGTCTTCATCGAAGGCTGCGATGAGGCGTGACGCTCGCTCTGGTGCGAGCAGGCGCTCCACCAGTTCGCGACGCCAGGTATCACCACCTTCAAGATGGGGAGAGCGCTTGGTATGCAGTTTCAGTACGAGCTGCACGCCCTCGTCGAGCAAGCGGTCGGCAACTCGCAGGAACGGAAGAATATCGCGTCCGCGATTCTCCATCGCCTCCAGCTCATAGGCCAGTCCGTGGCTATCCAGCACTGCACGCACAGCAGCTTCGCGCTCCAGTGCGGTAGTCACCACGACCCGCCAGTCCAGTGTGCTGGCGCGCAGAGCGTCAAGCAGTTCGCCCAGTACTTCGGGATACCACGTGTGGATCACGACACAGGGGCGCATGTCGACCTGCGCCGGTTTGCTCAGGGCGGCACGTGTCGCCTGCAGCCAGGCATGGCCAAGCCGTGTATCAGGCTCGAGCACCGCGCCCTCGGCCCATTCGTTCCAGGCATTGATGAAAACCAGCGGTGCCTCAATCGCGGGTTCGCGCTTGCGTGCGGTGGCGATGGCATGGCGCAGCCAGTCACGATAGCCCCGCGGCGAGGCATGGACGTAGACACGGCCGGAGCCGCTGCGGCGTGGTTCGTTGTCCCAGCCGGGGGTGACGCCCGGGTGCAGAAGGTAGGCTGGCTCGGCTCGAGCCATCGCCTCGCTTGCGAGTTCACGCCAATCCAATACGTCGCCGCTGAATTCAGGGTTGAGCAAGCGCTGCTGCCCGGTGATGGGGCGTTGGCTGGTGTTGTTAGGGGGAAAGGCCACGGCACTGTCGAAGCCGATGCCGCGCGGGTCCACGTTGTCGAAGCTCTGCACGTATGCGAGATGGATATCACCTACGCCGTTCGACGCGCACCATTGGCGCCAGCGTGCCGCAGTGGCGGTTGGGTCGGGCAGGAGGCCGGGGCGATATACCAGCAGCAAGGGGCGGCCATTCACGCGCAGATAGCGCGCATCGAGCAGGTAAGGTGCGATGTGGGCAATGAAGGCGAGATCGTCTTCCGGCGAATGCCGTTGGGCTATCAACACCTGGTCGGCACGACCGTCCCAGCGGCGCGACCAGTTTTCGTTCGCCCAGCACAGGCACAGCGGCAGGTCCAATGAGCGGTCATCCAGCCACTGGCGCAGCGGTTGCGCTAGCAGGGTCTTCCCAGCGAACCAGTAGAAATAGCTGCAGAAGGCCCCGATGCCGTGCTCGCGGGCCAAGGCCATCTGCTGATGCATCACACCCGGCAGACGCAGATCGTAGAAGCCCAGGGTGCTTGGCAAGCGCGGTTGCACATGGCCTTCGAACTGCGGTAGCGCGCGTGTCACGTTGTGCCATTCGGTGAAACCATCGCCCCACCAAGCGTCGTTCTCCGGAATGGGGTGGAACTGTGGCAGATAGAAGGCGACCAGGGTGGCCGGCAGCGGATCGGGCAGGGGGGCATGGCGCGGTGCGCGGTAGCCGATAGCGCGACTACCCGCGAGCAGCTTCGGGCGACGCGATGGAGTCTGTGCAGGAGCCTGGCCGCGAGGTCCTGCCGGCATCAGTCCGGCGTGTCGCTCCAGGAAGCCTTGGCGCATGCGATCGCGTGCGGCCGTGGTCAGCGGCAGCGCCCGGAAGCCACTGCGCAAGGCGAGGAACAGAAAGCGACGGACGGGTTCGGGCAAAGGCATCTGGGTGAGTGGTCGAAGTCGTGGGTGTGGCCGGTGGTCGTGATCAACCGGGCAGTACCGCGGCCAGCATGCACGCAGCGGCCTCAGGGGAAAAGTGTCGGCGCACGTTGTTCAGTCCGGCGGCGGAGAGTCGCCGCCACAAAGCGGCGTCCATGGACAGCGACCGTACTGCACCGGCGAAGCCATCAGCATCTTCGGTCACCAGTACGTCTCGGTCATGTTCCAACTGCATGCCTTCCACAGCGATGGGGGTGGCAATCACCGGCACGCCGTAACTCATCGCCATATTGATCTTGCCCTTCACCCCGGCCCCGAAGCGCAGCGGAGCCAGCGAGGCGAGACAGCCGTCGAGCCAGGGAGAGAGATCGGGTACGCGTCCGTGGAATTCGAGGCCAGGTGTGGCCAGCTCGCGGCGTGCGATTTCGGGGACGTCGCCCAGCACGTGCAGGCGCAAGTCGGGCATTTGCTGTCGCATGCGCGGCAGGAGTTCGCCGGCTATCCAACGCATTGCGTCACTGTTTGGTGGATGGCCGAAGCCGCCGATGAAGACCAGGTCGCGGCGCTCCGCATGCGGGCGGCGGCAGCCGTGCACTTCGTGGATGTTGCTGAGCAGCTCGACCCGGGCCTTGGGCAGCAGGTCTTTCAGCAGGGCCAGTTCGTGTGGACTGACCACGAAGCTCACGTCGGCCTGCTCGATCAGGGCCAGTTCGCTTCGGCGCGAGCTCTCTGCCTGCCGCAGCATGGCCGGCTTGCCGCTCAGTTCGGCGGCGCGCTGCTCGCGCAGGAAATGCAGGTCTACCGTGTCGAACAGCAATCGCGCCTGTGGAGCGTGGCGGCGCACCAGCGCCGCGTATTGGCCGGCCACGGTGTGTCGGCACAGCATCACGGCATGCAGTTTGCGGCCGTGGCGGCGCAGCCAATCGGGCAGGTTGCCGTCATCGGGATCGCATAGCACCTCGCAACCCAAGGCGCCCAGTGCGACGATCTCGCCATGGCTGGCGCGGCCGTCATCGGGGCAGAAGATCACGCTCCAGCCTTGCTCGCCGAGAATGCGCAGGATGGCAGCAAGGCGCAATGAGCCGGAGTCGCGAGTGGGGTCGGGCGTGGTCGCGTCCACTACCAGCACGCGGCCGCGGCGGCGCCAGCGGATGGCTCGTTCCAGTGGAGTGCCGAGCGGCGCCTGGCTGGCCAGTTCGCTTTTCCACTTGTCGACGAATTTCGACTGGTTGAGACGCTGGTGGCGTTTCATGCCGGCATCGAGGTCGGTGCCGGCGCTGATGCCTTCGCAATGGATCACGGTGCTGGTGGGCTCGTAATACACGCGGAGGCCGAGCTTGCGCACGGTGAAGGCGAGATCGGTGTCCTCGTAGTAGGCCGGCGCGTAGCGCGTGTCGAAACCGCCGGTGCGCTGGAAGACTTCGCGCCGGATCATCAGCGATGCGCCGGAAACATAGTCGGTTTCGCGCCGGTAGAGGAAGGCCGGCTTGTCGCGCGCCTCGAAACGCCCCACGTTCCAGCAGCTGCCGTCGGCGAATACCAGGCCGCCGGCTTCCTGCAGGCGGCCGTCCGGGTAGACCAGCCGGCTGCCGGCGATGCCGCAGTCGGCGCGTTCGTCGAAGCAGCGCAGCAACGCGTCGAGCCAGTTGGGTGTCGCCTGGGTGTCGTTGTTGAGGAACAGCAGGAACTCGCCGCGCGATGCCGCCGCGCCCGCATTGCAGCTGCCCACGAAACCGAGGTTCTCCGCGTTGCGCAGCAGATGCAGGCCGTCGACCTGCGCCAAGGTGGCGGCGCTGTCGTCGGGCGAGGCGTCGTCCACCACGATGACCTCGAACGCTGCCTGCGCGCCGTGCTTCGCCAGCGAGCGCAGGCAAGCCAGGGTGTAGACAAGCTTGCCGTGCATCGGGATCACGATGGATACGCGCGGTGCGTCTGACGACGGTAGCGCGAACGGCGCGAATGGTTCGTCCAGTGGCAGCAGCTCCAGCGTGTCGTCGCGCTCAGGGACGGGCTGGAACTCCTGCCGCATGCGCGCCAGAGTGTCGCGCCAGCCGCGAAGCGCCAGGCTGGCGCGGATGCGCTGCGCGAGGTAGCCCAGGCGCTTCAGTCGCCATGACAGCTTGCCGCTCAGCGGAATGCCCTCACAGGTTCTGGTAATTCGGCCCCGAACCACCCTCCGGCGTCGCCCAGGTGATGATCTCGTACGGGTCCTTGATGTCGCAGGTCTTGCAGTGCACGCAGTTCGCGGCGTTGATCTGCAGGCGCTTGCCGTGCGGGGCGCTTTCGTCGGCCACCATCTCGTAGACGTTGGCGGGGCAGAAGCGGGTGCAGGGGTTGTCGTACTCCTCCACGCAGCGGGTGGCGCAGATGTC
>Ga0134128_10005825_pt1 | contig 14927 bp, 14 predicted proteins | sample KB31754_FD_96462 | JGI IMG/M metagenome (GOLD analysis project Ga0134128, IMG submission 96462) | Terrestrial soil microbial communities with excess Nitrogen fertilizer from Kellogg Biological Station, Michigan, USA - KB3-175-4 | ecosystem: Environmental > Terrestrial > Soil > Unclassified ... | reverse complement strand
GGCGCTGCTCTTCGTGGGCGGCGTGATGAACGTCGTCTGGATCGCCGGATTGTCGATTCTCGTGCTCGTCGAGAAGGCCTGGCGCGCGTCCGCCGTGCCGCGCGTCGCGGGAGCGGCCCTGGTGGCCGCGGCACTCTTCTATCTTGTGCCGCGCTAACGCTCCACCTCACGTTGCGGCGGGTTGCCTGCTATAAATCTAAGGTGCCCTCGCCGAATGCCTCGCGCGTCCTCATCCGCCGCACCCACGCGGACGACATCGGTCAGCGGCAGATCTACGCCCGGATCGACGATGGGCCGACGCACACGCTCCGGCACGGGCAGGACGTGACGGTCGAGGTCGCCCCGGGCCCGCACGTGCTCAAGACGAACAACACGCTCTATTGGAAAACGGTCCGCTTCGATGCGCTGGCCGGCGAGGACATCGAGTTCGCCGTGGTCAACAAAGCGGGCCGGACGGCGTTCGGGCTGCTGGCGCTCCTCGGCGTCGGGCCCCTGCGCCTGGTCGTCGAGGAAGTCGCCCGGCGGCCGGCCGCCTCGGCGGACTGACCTCCAGGCCAACCAACCTCGCCGCCACGCCGTCTTGTCACCGGAGCCTTCTCATGCGCCAGGTCGTGTTCGCCCTCCGCGGTATGCGCAAGACCCCGATCGTCACGCTGGTGGCCGTGCTGTCGCTCGGCCTCGGCATCGGCGGCAACGCGGCGGTGTTCTCGCTCTTCAACGAGATCCTGATGAAGCCGCTGCCGGTCGCGTCGCCGGAGCGGCTGGTCAACCTTTCGTCGCCGGGGCCGAAGAACGGCAGTGTCTCGTGCGGCAACGCTGGCGACTGCGACGCGGTCTTCAGCTATCCGATGTATCTCGACCTCGCGAAGGACGCCAGCGTCTTCTCCGGCATCGTCGCGCATCATCTGTTCGGCGCGAACGTGGGCTATCGCAACGAGACGACGAACGCGCGCGGCCTGGAAGTCTCCGGCAATTACTTCCAGGTGCTCGGCCTGCAGCCCGCGGCCGGCCGCCTGATCTCGCCGGCCGACACCGCGCACGTGGGCGGCACCGCCGTGGCCGTGCTCTCGTACGACTACTGGTCGACGCGGTTCGGCCGTGATTCGTCGATCCTCAACCAGCCGATCCTCGTCAACGGGCAGACGCTCATGGTCGCCGGCGTCGCGCCGGTGGGCTTCGACGGCACGACCCGCGGCACGCGCGCGCAGGTGTTCGTGCCGATCACGATGCGCACGCTGCTCGAGCCGACGTTCCAGGATTTCACCGCCCGCAACGATTACTGGGCGTATCTGTTCGCGCGGCTGAAGCCGGGCGTGTCGATGGCCGCGGCCGACGCCGGCATCAACGTGCCGTACCACGCGATCATGACCGACGTCGAGACGCCGCTCCAGAAGGGCCTGTCGGGGACGAGTCTCACGCAGTTCACCGCGCGGCGGCTGGTCCTCGAGGACGGACGCCGCGGCCAGAGCTACATCTTCAACGTAGCGTCGACGCCGCTGACGATCCTGCAGAGCGTCACGATCGTCGTCCTGCTCATCGCCTGCGCGAACATCGCGAACCTGCTGCTCGCGCGCGCGGCCGGGCGCGCCGGCGAGATGGCGGTGCGGCTGTCGATCGGCGCGAGCCGCGCGCAGCTCGTGCGGCAGCTGCTCGTCGAGTCGTGCCTGCTGGCGGCGTTCGGCGGACTCGCCGGCCTGCTGGTCATGCGTCTGACGACGGGCGTGATGCTGTCGAAGCTCCAGCTCGGCACGCTCGATGACTCGGCGCTCCACGTCAGCGTACAAGTGCTGCTCTTCACAGGGGGCCTGTCGCTCGTGACCGGCCTGCTGTTCGGTCTGTTCCCGGCCCTCCACGCGACGCGGCCGGACCTGGCGACGAGCCTCAAGGGCCAGTCGGGCCAGCCGTCGGGCGCCCGCGCGGCGGCGCGCTTTCGCGCCGCGCTGGTCGTCGCGCAGGTGGCGCTCTCGATGGGCCTGCTCACGTGCGCGGGGCTCTTCACGAAGAGCCTGCTCAACGTGAGCCGCGTCGATCTCGGCGTCGACGTGGACCACGTGATCACGTTCGGGCTCAACCCGCAGCAGAACGGCTACACGCCGGTGCGATCGCAGCAGATCCTCGGCGACGTCCTCGCGCGGCTCGGCGCGACGGCGGGCGTCGAGCGCGCGTCGGCGGCCCGCGTGCCGCTCATCGCCAACAGCAACTCCAGCACGAGCATCGGCGTCGAGGGCTACACGCCGAAAGCCGACGACCACATGAGCGTCAACTACAACGAAATCGCGCCGGGCTTCTTCGCCACGGTGGGCATGCCGCTCATCGGCGGGCGCGACTTCACCGACGCCGACACGGCCGCCGCGCCGAAGGTGGCGATCGTCAACGAGGCGTTCGCGCGACGCTTCAACCTCGGCCCGAATCCCGTCGGCCACCGGATGGCCCGCGGCAGCAACACCTTCGACATCGAGATCGTCGGGCTCGTCCGCGACGCGAAGTACAGCAGCGTTCGCGCCGCGATTCCCGCGCAGTTCTTCCTGCCGTACCGCCAGAACGCCCGGCTCTCGTCGCTGAACCTCTACGCGAGGGTCGCCGGCGATCCCGATGTGTTTCTCAAGAACATCCGGCCCCTGGTCGCGGCGGTGGACTCGAATCTCGTCATCAACCAGCTCCAGACGATGCCCGAGGACATCGAGAAGAACGTCTCGCAGGATCGCACGATGAGCACGTTGAGCATGGCGTTCGCCGGCCTCGCGACGGCGCTCGCGGCGATCGGCCTCTACGGCGTCCTCGCCTACACCGTGTCGCAGCGCACGCGCGAGTTCGGTCTCCGCATGGCGCTCGGCGCGGCGCCCGCGATGGTGCAGCGGCTCGTGCTGCGGCAGGTCGCGTGGCTCACGGCGATCGGCGGTGTGTTGGGCCTCGGGCTCGCCATCGGCACGGGACACTACGCCCAGACCCTGCTGTACGAGATGAGCAGCACCGATCCAGCGGTGCTCACGTCGTCGGCCGTCCTGCTGACCGTCGTGGCCCTCGCCGCGGGTTTCATCCCGTCACTGCGCGCCTCGCGCGTGGATCCGATGAAGGCGCTCAGGTCGGAATAAGACGGGTACGGCGGGTACGTCAGGTACGCCAGGTACGACGGGTGCAAGGAACCGGCTGGCGCTGGCCAACCTTTTCGATTTTTTTCAATCGGCAGGACGACGGTTGGTGGAAAGTTTTGCCGGGTTCGCCGCTGCAACTGACGGAATTCGGCCTGTTCTGACTCGGCATGGTGCCTGCTCTGATGCCGGGTCATGGGTGTTCGGCGTTACCAGGATCTGTTCACCTGGCAGCTGGCGAATTCGTTCAACGAGAGCATTCGGCGGTCGGTGGCGAAAAGTCCAGAGGCCCGGAGGGATCACAAGTTTCGCGGCCAGCTTCTGGACGCGTCGAGAGCAATCGCGCCTAATATCGCGGAGGGCTTCGCCCGATACTCACCGGCCCAGTTCCGGCAGTTCCTTGACTACGCGCTCGGCTCGCTGGCGGAAGCCGAGACGCGATTCAGCGAAGGGGTCGCGAGCGGCTATTTCTCAGAGCGTGACGCCGCGGAGGTGATGCACTACGCCAAACGGTGCGCGACAGCTCTCGTCCGGCTCAAACAGAGCCAAGTCGAGAGTTCCGGGAGAGGCGAGACCCGGAAAGAAGGAAGGAAGGTTGGCCAGCGATAGCAGGTTCCTCGCACCCGTCGTACCTGTCGTACCCGTCGCACCCGTCGTACCGTTCTCTTACCCATCGACCTCGAACGCGACGACCGCCAGCTCTCGGCCGGTCAGGACTTCGAGCGACGGCGTGTCGCACACCACGCAGCGGAAATCGTCCTGCGAATGCACGCCTCTCGGCGCGCCGCAGTGCGGGCACTTCACGCGCACGGGCACGTCCTCGACGACGAGCCGCGTGCCGGCGAGACGGGTCGCCGCCGTCACCGAGGCGAACGACGACCGCAGCACCTCGGACGTCACGCCCGAGAGCTCGCCCACCTGGATGTGGACGGCGTCGATGCGGCGGCCGCCCATGCGGTCCCGCTCCTCTTCGACGAGCCCGACGATGCCCCGAGCGATGGCTTGTTCATACATGACCGACCTCCGTGCCCGTGCCGGCGGCACGCGCGATGTCGATGACGTGCGAGGCGCCGTCAAGCGTCACGCCCAGCACCGTGGCCGACGGCAGCTCGACGATGTCGCCGATGACGGCGGCGTCCTCGCCGCCGGGCGTCGCGCGCAGCGTCGCGATGGCGACGTCGGCGACGTCAGGCGCGACGACTGCCAGGAACTGCCCTTCGGTCGCGAAATGCAGCGCGTCGAGTCCGATGCGGCGGCAGGCCTCGCGCACCGCCTCACGCACCGGCCACGCCGCGTCGGTGAGATCCACGCCGCAGCCGGCCTCGCGCGCCAGTTCGGCGAGCGCGGCCGCGGCGCCGCGCGTCGGGCAGCGCATCCATCGAATCCCTGTTCCCACCGCGGCGACGAGCGCCTCGACGAGCGGCGCGACCGATCGCGTGTCCGATCGGACATCGGGGCCGAGGCCGGGCTCGCCGCGCGCGGCCAGTAGGGCGACGCCGTGATCGCCAACAGGACCCGACACGAGCACGCGGTCGCCGGGACGGACCGCGCGGGCGTCGATCACGACGTCGTCCAGAGGCCGCCCGAAGGCGGTCGTGACAATGGTCAGGCCGGGCGTGCGGCTGCGCGTGACGACGGTCGTTTCGCCGTTGACGAGCCGGACGTTCGCCTCGTCGGCGGCGCGCGCCATCGCGCGGACTTCGGCCTCGCGCTCGGCGACGCCGAGGCCGCCGTCGAGCACGAGGGTCGCGACGAGGTGATCGGCGCGAAACCCGGCGACGGCCAGCACGTTCACGGTGCTGTTCACGGCCAGCTCGCCGATCGATCCCCCCGGAAAGGTCAGCGGCCGAAGCACGAACGCGCGCGAGGTGACGGCCGCCGCCGCGGGACCCACTTCGACGCGCGCGACCGACGCGGCCGCCGACGCCTCGGGCGGCGCGACAGGCGGTTCGGCGGCGAGCGCATCGATCATCACGGCGCGAGCTCTTTCAGGCACGGAGCAGATCCAGCGCGAGCGACTCGCAGAGCGAGACGGCGTGATCGACGGCGGCGCGCACGGGCGCGCTGAGGCCGACGAAACCATCCGCGCCCGCGCCGGTGGCAGGCTGGCACCCGACGAGGAACAGCCGCGCGGGCAGACGATGCATCGCCTGCGCGAGCCGAAGGACGCCGACCGCCTCGAGGCCATGCGGTTCGACGTCGGGCACGTCGTCGGCCTCGTCACCGGTGGCGGCCAGGTCGGGCTCGATGAGCGTGAGGTCGCCGGGCGGACGCCCGTGCGGGTAGGCATCGACCAGGATGACCGACTCGACGGAGCCGAGCGCGCACGCGAGATCGAATCCGCGGATGCCGAAGTCCATCACGTCGACGCCGGCCGGGAGGGCGCGACGCTGCAGCCGCTTGGCCACCTCGACGCCGAATCCGTCATCGCCATAGAAGACATTGCCGACGCCGGCGACCAGCACGCGGGCCGTCGAGGTTCGCGGAACCGGCGCCCCGCCGAACTCGGGCAGGGACAGCCAGGGGGGCGCGGCCATTCCGAGATCCAGATCGTCGATCACCGCGGTCTCGCCGCGGACACGCCACGCATTCATTCGCGCACCCTCGTATTTCCCGATGCCGTTCGCCATTCGCAGGTCGATGGAAGTCACGCGCGCGCCGGCCGAAGCACGCCGTTGAGGTCGGCGAAGAACTGGTCGATATGCATCCACGCGTCCGCTCCGCCGTTCGGACCGCGCCAGTGCCGGCGCAGGAGGTCGGCCAGGCGGTGGCAGGCGTCGATGGGCACGACGAGCGACATCCGGCGGGGACTGTTCGCGCGCTCGACGCGGCTGAGCACGAGCGCCTCGATGTCCGGCTGCAGCCCGTCGAGCGACGGGTTGTTCACCAGAATGGCGTGCCAGGCCGCGAGCGGCGGCAGCGTCTCGACCGGACCGTTCGGGCCGGGATAGGTGGCGCGGACGTCGCCGGACGCGGACCGGCGGACAAAAAATGCCAGGCTGGCGGGAACGCGGAGGCCATCCCACTCGCCGTCGGTCAGGCGGAAGTCGTCGAGCCGCCGAGCGAGGTCGGGGATGCGCTTGAACCGCGCGCCGGCGCGCTCGGCAAAGAGCGCCGCGCAGACCGCGCAGGCGCAGATGATGTGCTGGGCCGCGGGATCGAGCAGATGCGGATGGCGTTGGCTCATCCCGGCGCCGCAGAGTTCGCACACCTCCTCGTCGGCCGGGCGTTGCGTGACGCGCTTGAGGGGCTCGACGATGGGGAGCGTGCGGGGTGCGGGCTGCAGCTGATGCACGAGGCGTCCTCCGAAAGGGCGATGCCGACCGGGGACGCCGAGCATCGTGGCCTCCACGGGAGCAATCCGAGTGCCAGCTCAAAACCCCGGCTAACACACGGCGTTTGTGTGACTAAGCCGACTGGTAGGCAGGATGTTCCATAGGTACGGAAAGGTGTTGCCGCACGCCGATTCCGAGGACGCCGATGCGATTCGCGGGCAACGCGTCGGAGCCGGAGCCGAGCCGCGGCGTCACAGCAGGCACCTCGATTGCATTGAGGGAAGGCGAACTCATGCACGTGGATTTGATGGGCCGCGCGGGCCTCTTCCATCGCGAGGCCGCCGGGCGCCGGACGTTCGAACACCGCTTGCAAACGTGGCTCGAGGCCGCGGACGTCAGACTGAACGGATCCCGGCCGTGGGATCCGCGGATCATCAGACCAAGGGCGCTCTGGCGCTGCGCGCGCGGGACCCTCGAGGCCGGTCGGGCCTATGCCGACGGCGACTGGGAGTGTCCGGCGCTCGATGAGCTCGCGGCCCGCCTCGTGCGGGCGCGGCAGCCGTACGACGTCTTTCCCCGCTGGCGTCGCCTGCTCCGCTGCGCCGGCCGCTGGCGCAATCCGCAGCGGTCTCGCAAGTCCCGCGGCGCCGTTCGCCACTACGAAGGCCGTTCCGACCTCTTCCAATCCATGCTCGGCTCGACCATGGCCTACAGCTGCGGGTATTGGGCGAACGCGGCGACGCTCGACGAGGCCCAGGCGGCAAAGCACGATCTGGTCTGCAGGAAACTCGGGATCGAGCCGGGGATGCGCGTGCTCGATGTCGGCTGCGGCTGGGGCGCCTTTGCCGAGCACGCGGCACGCCATTACGGCGCGATCGTCACGGGCGTCACCCTTGCCGACGAGCAGGCGGCCCTGGCGCACGAGCGGACGGCCGGACTACGAGTGTCCATCGTCGCCAGCGACTATCGGCGGGTCGAAGGGAGGTTCGACCGCGTCGTCTCGATCGGGATGTTCGAGCATGTGGGCCCCAGGAACTACCGGACGTTCTTTCGCAAGCTGGCCGGCTGGCTCGTGCCCGATGGGCTGGCGCTGCTCCACTCGATTGGCGGGCTCCGCTCGACGACCAGCACGGACCCGTGGCTCGACACGTTCATTTTTCCGGGATCGGTGATTCCGTCCGAGGCGCAAATCGCCAGGGCGTCGGAAGGCCTGTTCGTCCTCGAGGACTGGCACAACTTCGGGGCGTATTACGACAAGACTCTTTGCGCCTGGCATGAGAACGTGTCGCGCGCCTGGTCGACGGAACTCTCGGCGTATCCCGAGACTTTCCGTCGAACCTGGCGCTACTACCTGCTCACGTGCGCCGGTCTGTTTCGCGCGCGCGTCGCGCAGCTCTGGCAGCTCGTCCTCTCCCCGCGCGGGGTCCCCGGCGGGTACCGCCGGGTCTGCTAGTTCTTCCCGCCGCTCCCACCCACGGCTTTCTGCGCGTTCAGCGCCATCGTCAGATGGTTCTGGAGCGCGGGCAGCGTCTTGGCGACGAAGGCCGCGACGTCAGGGTCGGCGTCCGTCTTGTGCTTCTGAAAGGTGGCGATGTCGGCGCGGTGGTCCTTGACCATCTCGTTGACGTAGGCCTTGTCGAAGGCCGCGCCTGAGAGTTTGTTCAGCCGATTGGCGGTGGCCTGATGCGTCCTGGACACGGCCATCGGCAGCGTCACGTTCTTCTTCTCGGCCAGCGTCTTCAGTTCGGCGTTGGCCGTTTCATGGTCGCGATGGATGGTCGCGGCCAGGGATTTGACCTCGCTGTTGCTGGCTTTGGATTCGGCGGTGGTCGCGAGTTCGACCTCCGCCTCGCCGCCTTCGGCGGCCGACTTGACGAAGGTGGCCGAGCTGGCGGGCAGCGTGCTGCCCGCCGCGGGTTTCGTGGTCTGGGGCGCGGGTTTGACGGCCGTGCCCTGCGCCAGGAGCACGACGGAGAAGGCCGCGGACGCGCCGAGCGCGGCCGCGGTCGACAGGACGTTCTTCATGGGACACCTCGATCGTGTGAACTATTCAAAGCAAGTGCCGCGGCCCGGCACGCCGGAGCGGACCGTTGAGCGGCCGATCGCACCGCGCCGCCGGGCCGCTGGCGTCGGAGCGCACGGGGCGTCGTGCCGTGGGTAGCGCGCCGCCCAACCTGCGCAAACGACTGGCGCACCGCACGCGCGTTTCGGCGCCCGCGGAGACAGTCCCGGCACGGACCGAGAACCCCCACGTGGCATCGCTATTGCCACCGGAAAGGGCCGTTCCCCGGCGGTATGGAGTAGGGCCATGCGTCGTCTCGTCACACAATCGGTGATCGCAGCCGCGGCAGTCGCAGGAATCTCGGTCTGGATGCGCCAGGGGTGGATTCTGGCGGGTCTTGGCACGGCGCTCGTGGCCGGGCTGTGGAAGTTCGGGCGGTGTCCGCATCCCCGGCCGTTGGGCCTCTTGCCGCCCACGACCGACGCCAACGGAAATCGCACCCCGGCGCAGTGGTACTGCGGCCAGTGTGGAGAACGGTTCCCGGCGGCGTTCGAGCACGATCACGCGCCGATCCAGCGTTTCCATGGGTACGACGAAACCAAGGCGCGGAACGCCGCGCGGCGGGCGTCGGACCTCGAGGATCGCCGGCGGCAGCTCGCCGTCCGCCGTGCGGGCATGACCGGCCCGGCGCGCCGCGTCGATGCCGACCGAACGCCAGCCTCCCGGCCGGCGCCCGTGCCGATCCGCAACCGGCTCGCCGGCTGACGAGAACCGGCATCAGCACCAGAACAAGAACCAGAACGGGAAGCAGAACCACGACGAGGTCCGACGTCTCGATGTCTCGACACCACACTGACGCACCGCAGGCCGATGAACGGTGGGCGGTCATCCTGGCCGGCGGCGACGGCACGCGGCTCCGTGCGCTCACGCAGCTCCTGTCCGGCGATCAACGTCCGAAGCAGTTCTGCCGCATCCTCGGCCAATCGACGCTGCTCGGCGAGACGGTGGAACGCCTCGCCGAAACCATCGATCGCCAAGCCACGCTCTTCGTCGTGTCGCGTCACCACGAGCCGTTCTACCGCGACGAGCTGCAGGCCGTCCCGGCGTCGCTCCTCATCGAACAGCCGCTCAATCGCGGCACGACGGCCGCGGTAGCCGCCGCGCTCATTCGGATCCGGCATCTCGCGAGCGCGAGCGACCCAATCGTCGGCCTGTTCCCGGCGGATCACTCGTACGCTGACCGCAGCGCGCTCAACCGGACGCTCGCACGGGCGTTCGCGGCGGCCAAGTCGCCCACGCGGCGGGTCGTCCTCGTCGGCGCGCGAGCGACGGCGCCCGAGACCGACTTCGGCTGGATCGAGCCTGGCGAGGAGCTGCGCGGCCGCGCGCGCTGGTCGCCGAGCGTTGGCCGCGTGCATGCGGTCACGCGCTTCGTCGAGAAACCTTCGACCGACGTCGCAGCCGCGCTCTTCGATCGCGGCTGCTGGTGGAACACGTTCATCTCGATCGGCCGGGCCAGCGCGTTCACCGACCTCCTGCGCGCCGCGGTTCCACAGATCTGGGAGCCCTTCGAAGCCGTCGCCGCTGCCCCGCTGCCCCGGCACGCCGAGCTCACGCGCCTGTTGTATGCGACGCTCCAGACGTCCGACTTTTCGCGCGACGTGCTGATGGCGCAGCCGCACCGCCTCTCCGTCGTTGGCCCGCTCGATGCCGGCTGGACGGATCTCGGCCAGCCGCATCGCGTGCTGCAGACGATGGCCGTACGCGGCGTGCCGCGCCCGTCGCTCCTGCGACGGGCGGCGGGGTAGCTCGCGGACGAAGGACGCGTGGACGAAGGCAGAAGGCAGAGGGCAGAAGGCAGAAGTTGAAGGGAGAAGGAAGAAGGAAGAGGCCAGCGTCAGCAGGTTCCTGACCTCTCCCCTCTCCCCTCTTCCCTCGAATTCTGCCCTCGACCCTCGTCAGCGAGTCTCCACGCAACGACCGACGGATGCTGCCTGAGTCATTCGCACGCCGCAGCGTCGTGGTCGAAACGATCCTCGTCCAGACCGGCGTCCTGGCGAGACGTCTCGGCGATCTGCGATGTCCGCCGCGGAGCCGACCTGCGGCGTCCGGGGCGGACGCGCGATGCGGTGCTGTTGATCGCGTTCGTCCACGTCAGCCACGCGCGATCGGTGAGCTTGCCGAACGGCGGCAGGCGCGCGTCGCGATAGCCGCCCTGCTCGATGTCGGTGAGGTATTGGGCGCGCGAGAGCAGCGTGCCGCGGCAGAGATCCGGCGGCACCCGTTCGGTCGCCATGGCCGCGGCCAGCCGCGCATCCACTGACGCAGGCACCTGGCTGGCCTCGCCGGGGTAGACGAAGCCGAAGAGGATGAGGTGCGCGCGAAGCACGGCCTCGTTGCCGCGGAATCGACACAGCAGCCGCTCCCAGTCGAGCCGGTGCGCGAGCGCACGCAGCAAGTGCAGGACGTCGCCGCCGTCGAAGCGTTCGCGCTCCATGACGAAGGCTTTCGACCAGAGCAGTTCTTCAGGCGGACAGAGCAAGACGTGATGGCCCATCAGCTTCGCCGGCGTGGCGAACGCAAACCAGTCACGGGTCACCGGGGTCGCGCCGTTGCCGCCGTTGAAGATGATGTCCACCTGCGCGCGAAGGGCGAGGGCTTTCCCCAGCCAATGTGGAAACACCAGCTTCGTGACGATGCCCTGCCGGCGAAGGGTCTGCGCGATGACGGGCCAGTCCTCTTCGCAGACCATGAGGTCCAGATCGCCGGTGCCGCGCGTAACGCCGACGTGCCGGCACAGCGCGAACGCACCACCGATGAGAAACGGGATGTTCGCCGCCGAGAGGCTGTCGAGCACGCGACGATAAAAGGTGGCGCGCGTGGGCATGCAGGCACCTGCATCGCAATAGGCATACCAGCGGGCTCATCGACGCGCAGCACGCTCGGACGTCGAGAGGGTAAGGCATGGGACTTGCTCACACCTCGCGCGTGCCCGTCGAGCGCCCTGAATTTCCCGCCGCGCGCACACCGCGCACGCGCGTCGCGGCCGTCGCCGACCTCCACTTCGGCCGCCACCCGCCTGAGTTCTACGGGCCGCTGTTCGCGGCGGCGAACGAGGCCGACGTGCTCGTCGTCTGCGGGGACCTCACCGATCATGGCCGCCTGGATCAGGCGCAGGGCCTGGCGCGGCTCATCACGCAGCAGGCGCGGGTGCCGATCGTCGCCGTGCTCGGCAATCACGACTTCGAGAACGGGCAGGTCGTCGCGGTACGCGATACGCTCGCCGAGGCGGGCGTCCGCGTGCTCGACGGCGAAAGCGTGACGATCGCCGGCGTCGGGTTCGCGGGCGTCAAAGGGTTTTGCGGCGGCTTTGGGCCGCGGGCGCTCGGACCGTGGGGCGAGCCGATCATCAAAGCGTTCGTGCAGGAGACGCTGGCGGAGGCGCTCAAGCTCGAGACCGCGCTGTCGAGACTCCGGTCGACGCCGCGCATCGCGCTGCTGCACTACTCGCCGGTCGCCTCGACCGTGGCCGGCGAGCCGGAGGAAATCTATCCATTCCTCGGATCGTCGCGGCTGGAGGAACCGCTCATTCGGCTCGGCGTCGCGGCGGTCTTTCACGGTCACGCGCATCACGGCCGCCTGCACGGACAGACGGCGCAGGGTGCACCCGTCTTCAACGTGTCGCTGCCGCTGCTCCAGCGCCACGATCGGGGACGGTTCGTCCACCGGCTCGACGTCGAACGCGCCGACGCTCCGCGGCGCGCGGAGGGATAGCATCGCCCCGTGGAAACCCAGCCGCGCCCGGCCGTGACGCGTGTCAGCCGCCGCCTGCCGATGGGCGCCGAGCCACTCGGCGCCGAGGGCACGCACTTCCGGGTGTGGGCGCCGCGTTCGACGCGGGTGTCGGTGGTTCTCGCCGGCAGCGGCGGCGACCGCGACGCGTCGACGCCCCTCCGCGCCGATGACGACGCGCCGGGTTATTTCTCGAGCACGGTCGGCGCGGCGCGCCCGGGCTCGCGCTACTGGCTGGAGCTCGACGACGGCCGCCGCTATCCGGACCCGGCCTCGCGCTTTCAACCCGACGGACCCCACGGCCCATCGGAGGTCGTCGACCCCGCGTTCTCCTGGCGCGACCACGACTGGCCGGGCGTGACGATGACGGCGCCCGTCGTGTACGAGCTCCACGTCGGCACGTTCACGGCGGGCGGCACGTATGCCGCGGCAGCCGAGGAGTTGCCGGCGCTGGCCGACGTCGGCATCTCGATCGTCGAGTTGATGCCGGTCGCGGAATTTCCGGGGCGCTTCGGCTGGGGATACGACGGCGTGCTGCCGTTCGCGCCGAGTCATCTCTACGGGCGCCCGGAGGATCTGCGCGCGTTCGTCGACTCCGCGCACGCGGTCGGGCTCGCGGTCGTGCTCGACGTCGTCTACAACCATCTCGGTCCGGATGGCAACTACCTGTCGGCGTTCGCCGAGTCGTACTTCCGGCCGCGCGCGACGGAGTGGGGCGACGGATTCAACTTCGACGGCACGGGCGCGGAGCCCGTGCGCGAGTACATCCGGGCGAACGCGCGGTATTGGATCTCGGAATTCCACTTCGACGGCCTGCGGCTCGACGCCACGCACGCGATTCATGACACGTCGCCGCGCCATATCCTCGCCGACCTGACCGACGAGGTCCGCGCGAGCGCGCCGCGAAGGCGCACGTGGACGGTCGCCGAGAACGAGCCGCAGGATGCGGCGCTCCTCGAGCCCGCAAGCGCCGGAGGCGGCGGACTCGACGCGCTCTGGAACGACGACTTCCATCACGCCGCGCGCGTCGCGATGACGGGTCGGCGCGAGGCCTACTACAGCGACTACCTCGGGTCGCCCCAGGAACTGGTGTCGGCCGCGCGGCACGGATTTCTCTATCGAGGCCAGCGCTACCGCTGGCAGGACAAGAACCGGGGCACGCCGGCCGGCGACATCGCCCCGCGCCGCCTCGTGACCTTCCTTCAGAACCACGACCAGATCGCCAACTCGCGGACCGGCGAGCGTCTGTCCGCGCTCACGACGCCGGGGCTCTGGCGGGCGATGACGGCGCTCCTGCTCCTCGGGCCATGGACGCCGATGCTGTTTCAGGGCCAGGAGTTCGCCGCCTCGTCGCCGTTTCTCTACTTCGCGGATCATGCCGGAGACCTGGCCGAGGCCGTCCGGCGCGGCCGGCGGGAGTTTCTCTCGCAGTTCGCGACCTGGCGCGACGTCACACCGGCCGACCTCGCCGACCCGGCCGACATCTCGACGTTCGAGCGCAGCCGGATCGACCCCGGGGAGCGCCGGACGCACGCCCCGGCCGTCGAGCTGCACCGCTCCCTCATCGCGATCCGCCGCGGCGACCCGTCGTTTGCCGACGACACGTTCGCCGTGGACGGCGCCGTGATCGCCTCGAAAGCGTTCGTGTTGCGGTACGCGCGACGCGACGCTCCCCCGTCGGCCGACGACCGCCTCCTCGTCATCAACATGGGCGCCGACGTGCTGCTGACCGCGCTCTCGGAACCGCTGCTCGCGCCGCCGCCCGCGGCGCGGTGGATGGTCCTGTGGTCGAGCAACGCGCCGGACGTCGGCGGCGACGGCGTCATCGATCCGTTCACGCCCGAAGGCTGGCGTCTGCCCGCGACGTCGGCCCTCGTCCTCGCGCCGGTGCCCGCGTGACGACGACGGCCCGCGCGCTCCGCCGTTCGCTGCGGTTCGACACGGACCAGCCGGTCGATCCGTCCCTCGAATGGATCGTCACCAACGGAACCGGCGGCTACGCGTCGGGTCCGGTCGGCGGCGGCCTGACGCGGCGCTATCACGGTCTCCTGATCGCCTCGCTGCCAGCGCCGGCGGGCCGCGTGATGTGTCTGAACTCGGTGCGCGTGTCGCTGCTGACCCGCGGTCGGGCGCTCGTCGTCATGCCGGATCCGCACGAGACGCCGCCGAACGGCGCGCCGACGCTCCGCGAGTTCACGCTCGACCACGGCCTCCCGGTCTGGCGCTATCGCTGCGGCGACGGGATCGAGGTCGAAACGCGCGTCGTGATGGACCACGGCCGGAACACCACGCACCTGATCTTCCACGTCGTCGGCATCGACGAGCCGGCGACGATTCGACTGCAGCCGGCGTTCCAGATCCGCCCGCACGAGGGACTGGTCTCAGCGCCGGCGACCGAGCCGAGACGCCTTCACGTCGCCGGCCCGGTCGTCGCGCTCGACCTCGGCGAGGACTTACCGCCGATGCACTGGATCGCGGCCGGCGACGCCGTCGCCGTCGAGTGCTCGTCGCCGGCGACGATCGCCGTGCGCTACGCCATCGAGGCCGCGCGCGGCTACGACCATGACGGCACGCTCTGGTCGCCGGGCTGGATCGACATCGCCATCGCCGATCACGGCCGCGCGGCGTTCACGGCGACGATGGAGGACGCGCGCGACGTGCGCGGGCCGTCGCCGTTCGACGCGTGGGAGATCGAGATCGCGCGGCGCGCCTCGCTCCTCGAAGCGGCCGGCGACCCGGCCGATCCGGTCGTCGCCGAGCTGACCCTCG